>JADMIO011837141.1_pt1 | contig 19655 bp, 10 predicted proteins | sample 8958161 | NCBI WGS metagenome assembly JADMIO01 (sample SAMN16585339, study PRJNA669376) | soil metagenome | isolation source: Crop rotation soil | place: USA: Cullars Rotation, Alabama | collected 2011
CTTTCCCGCATCCGCCGATGGCGCGATCGGCGGCAGCGGCAATGCGGCCGGCAATGCCACGTCGAGCTGCGGCGGGACCTGTGGCATCACCCGGGCCGCCCACTCCGTGGGCAATGTGACCGCGGCTGCCGACAACGGCTCGACGGCGAGCGCGGCCGGACCGATCGTCGGCGACGGCAACGGCGCGGGCAATGCCAGCTCCAGCTGCGGGGGAAGCTGCAACGCCACGCAGTCGGTCAAGCGTGCCGGAAACGTGAACGTGAATGCGGACAACGGATCGACCGCAACCGGCTCGTCGACCTTCGTCGGCGACGGCAACTCGGCCGGTGACGCCACCTCGAGTTGCGGCGGCACCTGCTCCAACACGCAGGCGGCCGGCGATGCAGGCGACGTGCAGGTCTTCGCGAACCATGTCTCGACGGCGACCGGCACTTCGAGCCTGAACGGCGACGGAAACGCCGCCGGGAGCGCCACCTCGAGCTGCAGCGGAAGCTGCTCGTCGAGTGTCTCGAGCTCTGCCGGAAACGTCGAGGTTGATGCAGACAACGGTTCAACGGCAGCCGCGACGGGACCCCTGAGCGGCGACGGAAACGCGGCAGGCGACGCCACGTCGAGCTGCAGCGGAACGTGCACCACCCTCGTCGGGCACTCGGCGGGGGACGTGGAGGCCCTCGCAGACAACGGGTCGACGGCGTCCGCCGCGTCCACCCTGAGCGGCCATGGGAACGCCGCCGGGAACGCCACCTCCAGCTGCGGCGGCACCTGCTCGAGCACGAATGCGAGCAACATCGCCGGCAACGTCATCGCCGACGCTGACAACGGGTCGACCGCGACGGCGACCGGGCCCCTTGCCGGCAGCGGCAACGCGGCCGGCGACGCCAGCGCGAGCTGCGCCGGCACCTGCGTCAACACGCAGACGGTGAATCGGACGGGCAATGTCTTCGCCCGCGGCAACAACAGCTCGACCGCAACCGGCACGTCGAACGTGACCGGCGATGACAACGGGTCTGGCAGCGCGACTGCGAGCTGCGCCGCCGTCTGCGGGCTCACCGAGGCGCGCAATGGCGCTGGCAACGTTGACGCCCGGGCCATGAACAGCGCGAGTGCGTCCGCGGAGGCCACCGTCACCGGCGACGACAACGCATCCGGGGACGGGGTCGATAACATCTCGGCCGCTCCTCAGACCGGCAACGCCGATGCCAGCGCGACGGGGGCTGGAGCCGAGGCCGCAGCCGAGGCCGAGGTCAACGGCGACGGCAACGATGACGGGGGCAACGGCAGCGCCATCGCCGGCGTCGCGGCGAGCCGGGCGCATGCCGTTGCGGAGCTGAACGCCGACACGACGACGGACAGCGCCAACGCCACTGCCACCACTGCGTCCAACGCCGGCGCCCAGGCGCGTGCCCGGGCCACGGTGAACAGCACCAACGCCGACTGCTCCGGCAACGTCAGCGCCACCGCGAGCGGCACCAACGCCAAGGCCGGCCGAGGCGTGACCGTGAACGACGACGGCAACGCCGACGGCACCGACAACGCCGGCAACCGCCAGGTGACGGTCGCCGCCAACAACGGCGTCAGCAACTCGACCACGGTCACGAACATCGACAACGCCGACAACGAGAACGCACCGCCGCCGCCCTGCCCGTAGCCCCGAGGAGCGCACTGCCATGCGAACGATCGTCCGAGCGTTGGTGATCACCGCGCTGGCGTTCACGTCGGTCGCGACCGTGACCGGGCTCGCGGCGGCCACGGGCATCTGCTGGCACGACGCGTCGAGCGGCATCAGCTTCGACATCGGCTCGGCGGTGTGCACCACCGACGCGACCAGCGACGCGTTCGGACTGTCCGTCGGGAGCACCACCGCGCAGGCGGACGCGAGCAACGGCAGTCAGGCCAAGGCGGTCGCGATCGACCTCGGCACGGGCAACACCGACACCGCGGACGCGAAGGCCTCGGCGGACAACAACAGCTCCGCGCGTGCCAAGTCGATCGTCGTCGGCAGCGGCAACGAGAACGCCGCCAACACCGACGCCACCGCATCGGACGGCAGCTCGGCCCGTGCCAAGGCCGTCGTCGTCGGCGATGGCAACGGCGCCGGCACCAGCAGCACCAATGCTGCCGGCAACGCAACGGCGACCGCGAGCAACAGCTCTGGGGCAAGTGCCAGGGCCGTGATCGTCGGCAGCGGGAACGCCGCCGGTGACAACAACGGCACCGGAGCCTCGCTCAACGAGGCGGGCACCTCGACGGCGACCGCGAATAACGGCTCGTCGGCGAACGCGCGGGCGATCGTCGTCGGCGACGGCAACGCCGCCGGTGACAACAACGGCACGGGAACCTCGTCCAACACGGCGGGCACCTCGACGGCGAGCGCGGACAACGGCTCGACGGTGACCTCGACGGCCAACCTCGTCGGCGACGGGAACGCCGCGGGCGACAACAACGGGACCGGCGCCGCCGCGAACACGGCCGGGACGTCGACCGCGAGCGGTAACAACTCCTCCACCACCACGTCGTCCGCGACCCTCGTCGGCGACCGCAACGCCGCCGGCGACAACAACGGCACCGGGGCCTCCGCCAACACGGCGGGGACCTCAAGCGCAAGCGCGACCAACTCGACCGTCAACTCCAGCGCGAGCCTCGTCGGGGACGGCAACGCCGCGGGCGACAACAACGGCACCGGCGCCTCGGCCAACACCGCGGGCGCTTCGTCCGCAAGCGCGACCAACTCCACCGTCAACTCAAGCGCGACCCTCGTCGGGGACGGCAATGCCGCGGGCGACAACAACGGCACCGGCGCCTCGGCGAACAGCGCGGGGACCTCGGTCGTGAGCGCGACCAGCGCCTCCTCGGTCACCTCTTCCGCGACGCTCGCCGGCGACGGCAACGCCGCGGGCGACAACAACGGCACCGGCTCCTCGGCCAACTTTGCGGCCACCTCGAACGCGAGTGCGAGCACGGGCTCCACCGTCAACTCCACGGCAGGCATCACCGGCGACGGCAACGCCGCGGGCGACAACAACGGGACCGGCACCGCCGCCAACACCGCCGGGTCTTCGGGGGCAATCGCGACCACGGGCTCAACCGTGCAGACCACGGCGAACGTCATCGGAGACGGCAACGCCGTCGGGGACAACACCGCGGTCGGGGCCGCTGCCAATACGGTCGGCAGCGCGACGGGCAGCGCCAGCAACATGGCACGAGCTTCGGCGTCCGCGGACGTCGATGGCAATGCCAACGGCGTCGGGGACGACACCGTCCTGCGCACCGGCAACGCAAACGCCGCGACGACCGGCGCCGGATCCGAGGCCGCAGCCTCGTCGACGTCCGCAAGCTCCGACTCGGACGACAGCGGCAATAGCAACGCCGAGGCCTCGGGCACCAGCAGCCGCGCCCATGCCGTTGCTGACCTGAACGGCGACACGACGACCGACAGCGCCAACGCCAGCGCCGCTGCCACCAACACCGGCGCCCAGGCGCGTGCCCGGGCCACGGTGAACAGCACCAACGCCGACTGCTCGGGCAACGTCAGCGCGACCGCGTCGGGCACCAACGCCAAGGCCGGCCGCGGCGTGACCGTCAACGACGACGGCAACGCCGACGGCACCGACAACGCCGGCAACCGCCAGGTCACGGTCGCCGCCAACAACGGCGTGAGCGACAGCACGACAGTGACTACCATCGACGGCGCCGACAACGAGAACGCGCCGCCGCCGCCCTGCTGACACAAGCCGGCGCACCGAGGAGAACGGCCAGATGCGAACCATCATCCGAGCGCTTGTCATCACGGCTCTCGCCTTCTCGAGCGTCGCGATGGCGTCCGGGCTGGCCGTTGCCACGGGCATCTGCTGGCATGACGCGTCCTCGGGCATTGCGTTCGACATCGGTTCCGCGGTCTGCACGACCGACGCCACGAGCGACGCCTTCGGGCTCTCGATCGGGAGCACGACGGCGCAGGCCGACGCGAGCAACAACTCGCAGGCCAAGGCGATCGCGATCGACCTCGGGTCCGGCAACACCGATAGCGGCGACGCGAGCGCGAGCGCGAACGACAACTCCTCGGCCAGGGCCAAGACCTTCATCCTCGGCGACGACAACGAGAACGCCGCGAATGCCGAGGCCAGCGCTTCGGACAACAGCTCGGCACGGGCCAAGGCGACGCTGCAGGGAGACCGGAACGGTGCGGGCTCCGGGTCGACCAACAGCGCCGGCAACGCGTCAGCGAGCGCGAACGACAACTCGACCGCTGAAGCCACCACGAACGTGGCCGGCGACGACAACGCCAGCGGCGACAACAGCAGCTCGAACAGCGCCGGTGACGCGAAGGCCCACGCGGACCACGACTCGACGGCGCGCGCCACGTCCACCGTGATCGGCGACGACAACGCCAGCGGAGCATTCGGGTCCGCGAACGTCGCCGGCTATAGCGAGGCGAACGCCAGCGACCCGTCGGCAGCGAGCGCGTCCGCCCGCGTGATCGGTGACAACAACGCAAGTGGCGATCTGGGTTCGGCCAACTTCGCCGGCGTCGCGCTGGCCAACGCCACGAACGACTCGACGGCGTCCGGCGACGCGTCCGTCGTCGGCGACGACAACGGCACTGGCGAAGGCGGCACGAACAACAACGTCGGCTATGCCAGCGTGAACGCGGACAACGGTTCCTCGATCACGGGGACCGGGAGCGTCACCGGCGATGGCAACGGAAGCGGCAGCAGCGGCGCAGCCAACACGGCCGGCACGGCGCGGGGCGACGCCATCAATCACTCCACCGCGACGGTGTCGGGAACCGTTGAGGGCGATGGCAATGGCAGCGGCTGCTGCGGTGGCGGGAACAACGTGGGCTACGGCAAGGTCCTCGCCGTCGACAGCAGCACCGCAACGGCGCATGGATCCGTTTCGGGCAACGGCAACGCCGCCGGCACTTCCTCCGGAAACCACGCCGGATACGCGGATGCGTTCGGCCAGGTCAATGGGGTGGCAGAAGCGAACGGCGCCGTCAACGGGGACGACAACGCCGCCGGCGACAGCTCGAACAACTTCGCGGGCGTGGCCCAGGCCAACGGCGCGAGCTCGAGCGCGACGGTGAACGCGACGGTCACGGGCGACATGAACGCGAATGGCGACAACTCGAACCACGTCGCGGCGCAGGCGACCGGCGATGCGAACGCCCAATCGACCGTCAACGCGACGACGTGGGTCGAGGGTGACAACAACGCCTCGGGGTCCGGCGGCAACTTCGCGGGCTACATCACGGCCAACGCCTCGGCGGGATCGAACGTGACCGCGACCGCCACGGTCAGCGGGGACAACAACGGCGTAGGGAGTGGCTCGAACAACCGCGTGGCCAATGCGCTAGTCAACGCAACCAACCTCTCGACGGCCGTCGGCAGCGGCGTGGTCACGGGCGACAACAATGGCCGCGGCGACGCCGCAACGAACTACGTTGCGTACGCGCAGGTCGACGCCACGACAGGCTCGAACGCCGAGGGCACCTCCGCCGTGACGGGCGATGCCAACGGCAGCGGCTCGACCACATCGAACTTCGCCGGCGTGCTGGACGTTGACGCGACGAACGTCGGCGCCCACGCAAGCGCCGAATCGACCATCGACGGCGATGACAATGCCGCCGGCGCGGGAGCGTTCGGCCAGGCGGCCAACGCCACCGCGCAGGCGTCCGGCCCTGGCAGCACCGCGCACGCGGTCAGCGACATCAACGCCGACGGCACCGACTTCACGGCGAATACCAAGGCGACGGCGACGAACACGGGCAGCGAGGCGCGTGCCCGCGGGATCGTCAACAGCGACCTCGCCGACTGCTCGGCGATCGTCAACGCGACCTCGAACGGCACGAATGCCAAGGCCGGTCGCGGCGTCACCGTCAACGACGACGGCAACGCGGACGGCACCGACAACGCCGGCAACCGGACCGTGGTGGTCAACGCGAATAACGGCGTCAGCAACAGCAACACCGTGACCAACATCGACGGGGCCGACAATGAGGGCCCCGCCCCGACCTGCCCCTGAACGGGACCACGCAGCGATACCGAACCGGCCCCGTCGGAAGGCGGGGCCGGTTCACGTCAGAGCGGCACGAGGGGACAACGTGACCGGACGCTTCGAGGACAGAACGGCGATCGTCACCGGGGCGGCGCAGGGCATCGGCCGCGCGATCGCCGAGCGGTTCGCGCGTGACGGCGCCGCGACCGTGCTGGTCGACCTGAACGGCGCGGCCGTCGAGGCCGCAGCCGCAACGCTCCGGGATCGGGGCGGCCGTGCGATCGGCGTCGAGGCGAACGTGACGGACGCCGAAGCCGTGCGCCGGATGGTCGACCGCGCGATCGACGAGTTCGGCGGGGTCGACATCCTCGTGAACAACGCGGGCGTGCTGCGCTCCACGAAGGTCGTGAACATCAGCCCTGACGAGTGGGACCTCGTCCTGGACGTCAACCTCAAGGCCGCGTTCCTGTGCTCGCAGGCCGTCCATGACTCGATGGCCGCGCGTGGCCGCGGGCGGATCGTGCACATGGCCTCGATGGCGGGCCGCGCGACGAGCACGCTCGGCGGCGCGCACTACTCCACGGCGAAGGCGGGCGTGCTCGGCTTCTCGCGTCACCTGGCGCGGGAGTGGGCCAGGGACGGCATCACCTCGAACGCGATCAGCCCGGGGATCGTCGACACGCCGATGGTCCGCGGCTCGACCGACGACGCGCGGATGGCCCAGGTGCTCGCATCGATCCCGCTGGGGCGCCTCGCTGACCCGTCGGAGATCGCGAACCTGGTGTGCTTCCTCGCGTCCGACGAAGCGGCGTACATCACGGGCGCGAATGTCGACATCCACGGCGGCGAGCTGATCATCGCGTGACCGGCGAGCGCGCTCCGGCGTCGCCACCCGGCGAGCGCCCGGACCTCGGCGACGCCGCGGCCTGCGACGCGCTGATCGAGGCGGTGCTCGCGGAGGCCCTGCTCACGTACGCGACCCTGCCGGGCGCGACGCACCGACAGGATGCGGACCTGCTCTGGATCCGCGGCGCTCGCCCGTTCGCGAGCATGAACCACGTGCTCCGGCTCGCGCTCCGCCCGGACGGCCTGGAGGACCGGGTGCTGGCGGTGCTCGGGATCTTCGCCCCCGATGCGTTCCCCGTCACGTGGTGGGTGGGCCCCACCTCCGAGCCCGGCGACGTCGGCGCGCGACTCCGGGCGCTCGGCTTCCGGGAGGAGGAGCAGGAGTTCGGGATGATCCTCGACCTCGCGCGACCGATCGAGGAGCCCCGGATCCCGCCAGGCGTCACGCTGGAGCCGGTCGAGGACGAGCTTGCCCTGGCGGCGCTGCAGGACGTGATGAGCGCCGCGTACGACTGGGGCGGCGACCGCGACGAGAAGCGGCACATCTACCAGTCCATGTACCGGGCCCACCTGGCGGACCCCGGTGCGAGCTGGCACCACTTCCTGCTCCGCCTCGACGGCGTCCCCGCGGCCGGCTCGTCTCTGCGCCTCGTCGCGGGCCAGGGCTTCGTGACCAACATCGGGACCGCGCCATTTGCCCGCGGCCGCGGCCTCGGCACCGCTGCGACCGTCGCCACGCTGCAGCTCGCCCGCCGGCTCGGCTATCCCACGGCCGTGCTCACCGCGTCCATCGACGGACGGCCCGTCTACCGGCGGCTCGGCTTCCGCGAGTACGGCGTCCTCGAGCGGTACGTCGCGGACGCCGCCACGCTCGACCGCGCACGGAATCAATGGTGACGGCGCGGCCAACCTGACGCACAATCCGCGCCGTGGTCGATGCAGGGGGCGTTCGGCCCGTCATCTGGACGCCCACGCGCCCGCCCCGCCGCCGCACCGGCGCAGATCGCATCGCGGAAGGCCGTCACGTTGCCCAGCTGGCGTCCGGACCGCTGGCGTTCACCCTGCGCCGATCGCCGCGCGCGCGCCGGCTGCGCGTCACCGTCGATCCGGTGAAGGGCGTGCTCGTCACGCTCCCCGCACGTCGCCTCGGCGGGGTCCGGCTCGTGGAGAGCTTCCTGGCTGAGCGGGAAGCGTGGCTCCGCCGGCATCTTGCGTCGCAGGCCCGCGAATGGGCGCGCCTCGATGCGCAGCGGACCAGCGGCCAATGGGGAGCGATCCGCTATCTCGGCCAGCTGCACCGGCTCCACGTGGTCCCGGCCGATCCGTCGGTGCGTCGATCGAGCGTGCTCCGGGTCGGCGGCATCGACGGTGACGAGCTGCACCTTGTCCTAGCGCCGTCGGATCGACGCGCGCCGGGGCGGGTGCTCGAGGACTGGCTTCGCGAGCGCGCGCGCATCGTGATCGCCGGCGAGGTCGATGGTGCGGCGCCCGCGCTGGGCGTGCGCCCGATCGCGGTGACGGTGCGCGACCAGCGCACCCGCTGGGGCAGTGCGGCTCGTTCAGGCCGGCTCTCGTTCTCGTGGCGGCTCATCCTCGCGCCGCCCGAGGCGCTGCACACGGTCGTGGTCCACGAGCTCGCGCACCTGCGCCAGTTCGGGCATGGGCCCGACTTCTGGGCGCTCGTCGGGAGCCTCCGCCCTGATCACCGCGAGTGGCGCCGCTGGCTCCGCGAGCACGTCCTGGAGCTCCACACGGCGCTGGAGCCGTTCGACGGGGTGACGTCGGCCGCGAGCTAGACCCCCCAGCCGCGTGGGTGGGATGGTGGACGTGGGTGGGATGGTGGAGATGAGGGGACTCGAACCCCTGACCCCCGCGATGCGAACGCGGTGCTCTCCCAGCTGAGCTACATCCCCACGGCGGCAGGCACGGCTGCCGGCGAAAGGGTAGCGCACCCCGCCGCTCGGCCACATGGACCCGGGTCGCGCCACCGCAATAGATGAAGTTGCGACTTGCGAGTGAGGTCCGGGGTGGTTCAGTATCCGGTCGAGGCCGCGCGCGGGGCCCCGGGGCCCGGGCTGCTCACCATGCCGACCGTGCCCGTCGGCGATCGCAGGAGGTTTGGGGGATGAAGAAGCTGCTGCGCCTGGTGGCGGTGACCGCCATCGTCGGCTCGGCGCTCGCCACGTCGGTCGCGACGGTCTATGCCTGGGGCGTCTGCCTCGACCGGCCCGATCAGAACATCGACTTCGACATCGGGTCCGCCAACTGCGACACCGATGGCAGCGCCGGCTCGAGCGCCTTCGGGCTCTCGATCGGCAGCACTGCGGCCGACGCCGAGGCCAGCAACGGCGGTCGTGCGCGGGCGGTCGGCGTCGAGATCGGCGACAACAACGACGACAGTGCCGATGCCACTGCCACCGCGGACGGCGGCAAGGCCAGCGCCAAGACGCTCCTCATCGGCGACGACAACGACGAGACGGCCAACGCCACGGCCGAGGCAGGCGCCGGGAACACCGCGAGCGCCCATTCCTTCGTCCAGGGCAGCAGCAACGACGACGTGGGCAACAGCCACGCGCGGACCGGCGGCGACGGCACCGGCAACAGCAGCACCGCCGACTCGAACGTCGCCGGCGACGGCAATTCGAACGCCGGCAACAGCTTTGCCTACACGGGCGGCGGGAGCAACAACACCGCGCTCGCGACCTCGAACGTGCTCGGCGACAACAACGGCCAGGGTGGCATCTACAGCACGGGTGGCCCTTCGACCAACGTCGCGCCGGTCGTTCCCGGCAGCGTCGGCAACTCGTCCGCCACCGTGAGCGGCAACGGCAGCACCGCAACCGCGACGGCGGTCGTTGTCGGCGACGGCAACCAGTCCGCCCCGGGCTCGGGCGTGCCGGGCGTCGGCAACGCGTCGGCGCGCTCGGTCGGCACGAACACCAACACGAATGCCGCCACGGACGTGAACGGCGACGACAACTACGACGCCGGCAACGCCCAGACCGAGGCGAACGACGACAACCAGACGGGCAATGCGCTCGCGAACCTCAATGGCGACGGGAACACCAGGACCGGGAACGCGCGGGCCAACGCCGACGGCAGCGCTGACGGCGCGCAGGTGCGCGCTCGGACCAACGTCAGCGGTGGCGGCAACACCGACGTCGGAAACGCGACGTCCGATGCGATCGACACGGGCGAGGACGGAGCCGCGCGCGCTTCGGCCGAGACCAACGTCGGCAGCAGCATGAACACCAGCAGCGCGAACGCGATTGCGCGGGCCCATGGATCCGCGTCGACGTCGCTGGCGAGCAGCGCGCTCGATGGCGATGGCAACAACAACGTGGCCAACTCGGACAGCCATGCCGATGGCGACCAGAGCTGGGCCAACGCGGCCAGCGACGCAACCGGCGATGGCAGCACGGGCAGTGGCAATACGAACGCGTTCACGCAGGGCGTCGCCACCGGCGCTCGCGCGAACGCTGAAGCCACCCTCAACGGCGACAACATCGGCGACAACGGCGCCAGCGGGAACGCTCAGGCCCTCGGACAGGGCGTCGGCACGACCGCCAACGCCCAGACCACGATCAACGGCGACGACGTCGACAACTCCGGTGTCGTCCTCGCGAACACGCAGATGGCGAACACCGGGAGCCAGGCGCGCGCCCGCAGCGAAGTGAACGGCGACGACAGCGACTGCAGCGGCAACGTCCAGGCGCATTCCAACGCCAACAACGCCAAGGCCGGTCGCGGCGTGACGGTGCTCGACGACCCGAACGGCGGCGGCACCGACTTCGCCGGCAATCAATCGGTCGTCGTGCTCGCGCCGAACGGCGTCAGCGATTCGTCGCTGACGACCAACACCGATGGTGCGGACAACAGCGGGCCGATCACACCGACCTGCCTGATCTGACCCGTCCCTGACGGAAACGGCCCCGGCACCGCCGGGGCCGTTTCGATTCCTGCGCTGCGCTCTTGCCTGCCCAGCGGCGGCGGATATGATCAGCGGGCCAGGCGTGCCGGATCGGCGCGTGCCCAGACCGCGACTGCATTGGGGGGAAGACCGGAATGCGGAGACTTCTGCGCTTCGGCGCGATCGTGGCGCTGGCCGCGTCCACGCTGCAGATCGGCGCAGGTGCCGTCCTGTCGACCGGTATCTGTGTCGATGATGCCGATACCGGCATCAACTTCAACATCGGCTCCGCGCTCTGCAGCACGGACGGCAGCCCCGGGGCGCGCGCGATCGGCGTCTCGCTCGGCAGCACGTCGGCAACCGCCGACGCCGAGACCGGAGGCCAGGCGAAAGCCATTGGCGTCGAGCTCGGCTCGGGCAATTCCGACAGCGGCGACGCCGAGGCGAGCGCCGCGAACGGCTCCCGTGCCAAGGCGGTCGGCGTCGTGATCGGCGACGGCAACACCCAGGGCGTGGGCAATGCGTCCGCCGATGCCAGCGATCCGGGCGCGGTGGGCTCGAGCGCCACCGCCAAAACGCTCGTCATGGGCGATGGCAACAGTCAGGGCGTCGGCAACGCGGAGGCCACCGTCGCGTCCGCGAACGCCTCGGCAAACGCGCACTCGAACGTTGCCGGCGACGGCAACAACCGTGGCGTCGGCAACTCCGATGCCGAAGTCGGCACGGGTTCCGATAACTCCACCGCCGACGCGGACGCCAGCGTGATCGGCGACAACAACAACCGCGGTGTCGGCAATGCCGACGCGGAAGTCCAGGATGACTCGGACGACTCCGATGCCACGGCGGGCACGCAGGTCGTCGGGGATGACAACAACCGCGGCGTCGGCAACGCGGACGCCACGGCTCACGACGGCGACGACAACGAGAGCGCCACCGCCCGCACGCAGGTCAACGGCGACAACAACAACCGCGGCGTTGGGAACGCCGATGCGGACTCGCGTGAAGAGGAGACCGTCGCCGACGCGTCGACCAGCGTCAACGGAGATGACAACAACCAGGGCGTGGGCAATGCCGACGCTGACGCGAACGGCGATCGTTCGACCGCGACCGCGAAGACGTCGGTGGGCAGCAGCAACAACACCAACAGCGCGAACGCCGATGCCGAGAGCGACAACAGCGGCGACGAGGACAACGTCGTCTCGGCATCCGCGACGCTCAACGGCGACAACAACACGAACGCCGCCAACGCACGGGCATTCGCAGACGACGACAACGGGAACATCGAAGCGGTCGCGTACGTGAGTGGCGACAACAACACCAATGTCGGCTACGCGAACGCCTACAACGACAGCGACTCCGACGGGGCGAACGTCAGCGCCAAGACCAACGTCACCGGCGACATGAATACCAACGTCGGGAACGCCGAGGTCGACGCCAGCAATGCGGGTCAGCAGGACGGCGTGACCGCCTCCGGCGAGACCAGCGTCGGCAGCAGCAACAACACCGACAGCGCCAATACACGGGTTCGCGGTCACGGCGTCGGCGCCTCTGCCTACGGCAAGAGCACGCTCGACGGCGACGGCAACACCCGAAGCGCGAACTCGGACAGCCACGCCGATGGCGACCAGAGCTGGACCAACGCCGAAGCGACGCTCAACGGCGACGATCAGGCGGACAGCGCGAACGCGACCGCCGCCGCGACGACCGGTGCCACGAACGGCCGGGCGAACGCGATCTCGGAGCTCAACGGCGACGACAACGACGGCGGCTCGGACTGCAGCGCGAACTCGAGCGCCCAGGCAAAGGGTGTCAACACCACGGCCAACGCGATGAGCGAGGTCAACGGCGACGACACCGACAAGACCGGCAACACGCTGGCCAACACGCAGGCCGCCAACACGGGCAGCCAGGCGCGCGCCGGCAGCGAGGTCAACAGCACCGGCGCCGACGGAAGCGGCAACGTCCAGGCCCACGCCAACGCGAACAACGCGAAGGCCGGCCGTGGCGTGACCGTCAACGACGACGGGGACGGGACTGACAACTCCGGCAACCGCACGGTCGTCGTGGTCGTCGCCAACGGCACCAGCAACAGCAACACGACCACGAACATCGAGAACGGCGACAACGAAAACCCGTTGCCGCCCTACTACCAGCAGGGCCCGGGCAGCACCTGCCCCTAGCCTTCACCGCACCGCACTGGAACGGCCCCGGCAACCGCCGGGGCCGTTTCGATTCGCGCCCTGTTTCGATTCGGACCCTTGTTGCGAAGGCGCACCGAAGGCATCATGGCGCGACGCCGGCTGCCGGCTCATGGCCCGCCGCGCTCACGAGCAGGTCAGCCCACGGCCGCACGAGGAGTTGGGGATGAAGAAGCTTCTCCGCCTGATGGCGATCGTGGCCCTCGCCGGCTCCGCCATGGGCGTCTCGGCCGGGAGCGCCGCCGCGTACGGGCTCTGCGTCGATGACGTGAACAGCGGCATCAGCTTCGACATCGGCTCGGCGATCTGCACCACGGACGGAAGCGCGGGCGCGCGCGCCGTCGGCGTGTCCTTCGGCAGCACGGTCGCGAGCGCGGAAGCCAACAACGGCAGCCAGGCCAAGGCGATCGGCGTCGAGGTGGGGAGCAACTCCGACAGCGGTGACGCCACCGCCACCGCCGACAACGGGTCGAGCGCCAAGGCGATCGGCATCGTCGTCGGAGACGGCAACGAGAACGCGGCCAATACCACCGCGACCGCCGACGAGAACAGCCAGGCCAAGGCGATCTCGACGGTCCAGGGCGACGGCAACGGCAGCGGCACCGGAACGAACAACAGCGCCGGAGCCACGCGCGCGATTGCGAACAACAACTCGTCCGCCACCGCCATCTCCTCCATCTCCGGTGATGGCAACGGCAGCGGCGAGCAGAGCGGGGGCGGGACGAACTACAACGAGGCGGGGATGACCCACGCCGAGGCCAACGACGACTCGACGGCCTGGGCGGAGTCCACGATCGTCGGGGATGACAACGCGACGGGCGACGCCAGTGGACCCGGCGCCGTGAACGCCAACATCGCCGGCAAGTCCGACGCGGTGTCCGACGTCGGGTCGACGGCGCGGTCGTCGACCCGGCTGGTCGGCGACAACAACGCCTCGGGTGGCGCGTCCGCCAGCGGCGCAATCGTTGCCCACAACGCCGGCAATGCGGACGCTGACGCGGACGACGGCTCGACGGCCACGTCGACCACCGTGTTCCGCGGCGACAACAACGCCACGGGCGGAGCCAGTGGCTTGGGCAGCATTGCCGCCAACACGGCGGGCATTTCCGAGGCGACGGCGGATCCGAACTCGACCGCCACGGCGGCGACCGACTTCAGCGGCGACAACAACGCGAGCGGCGACGCCGCCGACGATGGCCTGCAGGTCCACAACAGCGCAGGGAACGCAGACGCCAACGCCGAGGGCGGATCCACGGCGTCGGCGACCACCACCTTCAACGGCATCAGCAACGCCCGTGGAAACTCGGCCACGATCACGACCGCCCGCGAGGCAGGCAACGCGAACGCCAACGCGACCAACGCGTCCTCTGCAACGTCGATCGTTGGGTTCTCCGGGGACCTCAACGCGACCGGCACCGATCTTGACCTGCGCACGGGCAATGCCACGACCGACACGAATGCCGCGGGCGCCCGGGCGTCCGCGGAGACGTCGGTGGGGAGCGACGGCAACGTCGACAGCGCCAACGCGATCGCGCGCGGACACGGCGTTGACGCGACCGCCCTGTCCAGCAGTACGTTGAACGGCGACGGCAACACCAACGTCGGCAACTCCGACAGTCACGCCGACGGCGACGAGAGTTGGACGAACGCCGCCAGCGATGCCACGGGCGACACCAGCACCGGCAGCGGCAACTCGAACGCCTACACGGCGGTCGGCGCGACCGGGGCTCGCGCCAACGCAGAAGCAACCCTCAACGGAGATGACATCGGCGACAACGGCGCCAGCGGCAACGCCCAGGCCTTCGGTCAGGGTGTCGGCACCAGCGCGAACGCCCAGACCACCATCAACGGCGACGACGTCGACAACTCGGGTGTCGTTCTCGCCAACACGCAGATGGCGAACACGGGCAGCCAGGCCCGTGCGCGCAGCGTGGTCAACGGCAACGACAGCGATTGCAGCGGCAACGTGCAGGCGCATTCCAACGCGAATAACGCCAAGGCCGGTCGCGGGGTCCTGGTCCTCGACGACCCGAACGGCGGCGGCACCGACTTCGCGGGCAACCAGTCCGTGGTCGTCCTGGCGCCCAACGGCGTCAGCGACTCGCAGACCACGACCAACACCGATGGTGCCGATAACAACGGGCCGATCACACCGACCTGCCTGATCTGATCGACATCGCTGAAACGGCCCCGGCACCCGCCGGGGCCGTTTCGATTCAGGGATATATGCAATTGCAGGTTGTCTGGCCTGTCCCCGATCCCTAGGATGGGCGAGACGCGGGAGCACTGCTGCGGATGAATGCCCATACCCCGGGGAGGGAACGGATGCGCCGTCTGGTTCGGCTGGTCGCGATCACGGCCCTGGTGGGGTCGGCGCTGCTCACCACAGCGGGAAGCGTGGTTGCCTGGGGTCTGTGCCTCGAGCGACCCGATCAGAACATCGACTTCGACATCGGGTCGGCGAACTGCGAGACCGACGGCTCGGCCGGGTCGAGCGCGTTCGGACTCTCGGTCGGGAGCACCAGCGCTGACGCCAACGCCGCCGGCGGGAGCCGGGCCTCGGCGGTCGGCGTCGAGGTCGGCGACGAGAACGACGGCAGCGGCGACGCCTCCGCGTACGCGACGAATGGCAGCAAGGCTCGCGCCGCCGCCATCCTGATCGGCAACGGCAACACCGATACCGCCAACAGCGACGCGAGCGCCGACAACGGAAGCAAAGCCGGTGCCTGGACCGTCGTGCAGGGTGACGACAACTGGGACGTCGGGAACGCCGACGCGTCGACTGGCGACGGTGGCAGCGACAACCTTGTGCACGCGGCGTCCAACGTCTCGGGCGACAGCAACACCAGCAGCGGCAACAGCACGGCCTACGCCGCGGGCAACCGCAACAATGTGGCGGCCAGCTCGACCCTGTTCGGCGACGACAACGGCAACAACAGCGTCGCGTGCTCAGCGGTCTGCACGACCGTGGACGCCTATGGCGCCGGCGTTGCCAATTCTGACGCCTACGCCGACGGCGACGACAACACCGTTGCCGCGACCTCGGTCGTGAACGGGGACAACAACCAGGCGGCCCTCGGTGCCGATCCGCAGGGCGTCGGCAACTCGACCGCTTCCGCGATCGGGAACCGCAACAGCACCATCGCGGGCAGCACCGTCGACGGCGACTCCAACTACGACACCGGAAACTCGGAAGCCGAGTCGGAAAGCGACGACACGGACTCCACCGCGTCTTCCACGGTCGGCAGCAGCAACAACACCGATAGCGCCAACTCCTATGCCGAAGCCAGTGGCCAGAACGCCAGCGCGACGGCCGGCAGCACGCTCAACGGCGACGACAGCGAGGAAGCCGCGAATTCCAACGCGGTCGCGTCGGCGCTGAACACCGTGTCCACCGCGAGCTCGACGATCGACGGCGATGACAACGACGACTCCGGCAACACATCAGCCACCTCGGACGGCGACAACGCGACCGCGTCGGCGACAGCGCTGATCGGCAGCAGCGGCAACGAAGGGAGCGGCAACAGCACGGCCAACGCGTTCCCGGATGGCACCCACGCCGAAGCTTCGTCGACGATCCATGGCGACGACAACACGGATTCGGCGAATTCGGAAGCGTTGGCGGACGGCGACAACACGCACGCGAGCGCCGAGTCAACGATCAACGGTGACAACAACGTCAACGGGGCGAACGCCGAGGCCAACGGCGACGCCGACGACAGCGACGTCGAGGCGGACTCGACCATCAACGCCGACAACACGACGAACTCGGCCAACACCACTGCCGAGTCCGTCAACGGGACCGGCGAGGACGGCGACGCGCGATCCCAGAGCACGGTCAACAGCGATGGCGCCGACTGCAGCGGCAACGTCGAGACGTACGCCGCTGCGACCAACGCCAGCGTCGGCCGCGGGATCACGGTCAACGACGACGGCGAGGCCAACGGGACCGACAATGCCGGCAACAAGAACGTGACCGTCGTGGCGCCGAATGGCACCAGCCAGTCGGACGGGGTCACCAACATCGACGATGCCGACAACGAGGGAACGCCCCCGGTCTGCCCGGTCTGATCCACGTCCGCACTGAAACGGCCCCGGCACCGCCGGGGCCGTTTCGATTCCCCGAGCGTTGCATTTGCGGGTTGTGGCCGACCTCGCCCCTCTCTACGATGACTGCAACGTGGGACTGGGGAGGGAACGGATGCGCGCTCTGGTGCGGCTGGTGGCCGTCACGGCCCTCGTGGGGTCGGCGATGTTCGCCACGGCGGGAACGGCGGTCGGTTGGGGTCTGTGCCTCGAGCGGCCCGACCAGAACATCGACTTTGACATCGGTTCCGCCCAATGCGAGACCGATGGCTCGGCGGGGTCGAGCGCGTTCGGGCTCTCGGTCGGAAGCACCACGGCTGATGCGAATGCCCAGGGCGGCAGCCGTGCATCCGCGGTCGGCGTCGAGGTCGGCGACAACAACGACGACAGCGCGGACGCCACGGCCTACGCGACGAACGGCAGCACGGCGCGCGCGAAGTCGATCCTGATCGGCGACGACAACAACGAGACGGCCAACAGCGACGCCAACGCCGACGACGGCAGCACGGCACGCGCGCGCAGCGTCGTCCAGGGCGACTGGAACCACGACGTGGGCAACAGCGATGCCAGCACGGGCATCCTCGTCAACGGCGGCGGCAACACCGTCTCCGCATCGTCCAACGTCGCCGGCGACGGCAACACCGGCAGCGGCAACAGCACCGCGTACGCGGCCGGTTTCGACAACACCGTCGTCGCCAGCTCGACGCTGTTCGGCGACGACAACGGCAACAGCAACGTCTGCCAGGCCGCGGCGTGCAACTCGCAGACCGGGTATCCATCCGGGGTCGCGAACTCCGATGCCTACGCCGAAGGCGACGACAACACCGTGACCGCAACCTCCGTCGTGAACGGCGACAACAACCAGGCGCTGAACCAAGCGGTCCCGGATCCGATCGGCGTCGGGAATTCGACGGCCACCGCGATCGGCGACCGCAACACGGTCAACGCCGGCAGCACGGTCGGTGGCGATGGCAACTACGACACCGGCAACTCCGAGGCCGAGGCCGAGGAAGACGACACGGATTCCACCGCGTCCTCGACCGTGGGCAGCAGCAACAACACGGGCAGTGCCAACTCCTACGCCGAAGCCAGTGGCTCCAACGCCAGTGCGAGCGCGGGTAGCACGCTCAACGGCGATGACAACACCAACGCCGCGAATTCCAACGCGATCGCCTCCGCGCTCAATACGGTTTCCACGGCCGACTCCACGATCGAGGGCGATGACAACGACAGCGCCGGGAACACCGAGGCCACGGCCGACGGCGACGGCAACACGGCGTCGGCCACGTCCCTGATCGGAAGCAGCGGCAACGACGGCAGCGGCAATGCGACTGCCGGCGCGTTCCCGGACGGAAGCCATGCGGAAGCCTCGTCAACCATCCACGGCGACAACAACATCAGGTCGGCGAACACCGAGGCCACTGCGGACGGCGACAACACGCATGCCAGCGCCGAGGCGACGATCAACGGCGAGGACAACGACGACAGCGCCAACGCCGAGGCGAATGCCGACGCCGACAACAGCAGTGCCGATGCGGACTCCGAGGTGAACGGCGACGACAACGACGAGTCGGCGAATACCGTCGCCGAGACCGTGAACCATGTCGGCGAGAACGGCGACGCGCGATCCGACAGCACGGTCAACGGCGATGACATCGACTGCAGCGGCAACGTCGAGACGTACGCCAGCGCGGACAACGCGAGCGTTGGTCGCGGCATCACCGTCAACAGCGACGGGGCGGGCGGGCCGGACGACACCGGCAACAAGAACGTGACCGTCTCGACCGTGAACGGAACAAGCCAGTCGAACAGCACCACGAACGTCCCCGGCGATCAGAACGAGGGACCGCCACCGGCCTGCATCTGATCCAGGACGCACCCCGAAACGGCCCCGGCATCGCCGGGGCCGTTTCGATTCTGCGAGCAATCCGGGCAGATCGGGCCTTGACGATTAGAACATCTGTTCTAGTATTGGTGTGTGCCCACTCCCCCGGCGGATCTGTCGGCTGCTCTGGCGACCCTCGAACGTCGCTGGGGGAGCGCAGCTCCGCGCCGGGGGAGCGAGTCCCCGGTCCGAGGTGACGTCCCTGCGGTGGTCGGCGCGCTCGCCGCGCTGCCCGCGCCCATCGAGGACGAGCCGGGCCCGCTGACCCCGGCGCCGCTCCCGTTCGACGATCGGCCGGCCGAACGCGCCGCGCCGGACGATGGGCGGATCGTGCCGACGGGTTTCGCGGCACTCGACGCGATCCTCGGGCCCGGTGGCATCCCGCGTCTCGCCAGCGTGGCGTTTCACGGTGACCACTCCAGCGGCAAGACCACGCTGGCGCTGCGGCTCGCTGCCGAGGCCCAGGAGGGCGGCGCGATCGTCGCCTACCTCGACCTTGCCCGGTCGTTCGACCCCGTCGAGGCCGTGGCGCGTGGCGTGCGGCTCGAGTGGCTCGTGGTGCTCGCGCCGGCCACCGTCGACGAGGGCCTCGCCATGGCGGGCACGCTGCTACAGGGCCGCGCGGTCGACCTGCTGCTGATCGATCTGCCGGCCGATCTCACCGCGGCTCGACCGGCGGCCGGGCGTGGTCGGCGCTCGCCGGGCGTTGCGGACCGGCTCCATCGGGGGAAAG
>JADMIO011426239.1_pt1 | contig 19643 bp, 18 predicted proteins | sample 8958161 | NCBI WGS metagenome assembly JADMIO01 (sample SAMN16585339, study PRJNA669376) | soil metagenome | isolation source: Crop rotation soil | place: USA: Cullars Rotation, Alabama | collected 2011
GTTGCCGGCTTCGACCGCCAGCTTGACCACTTCGGCGAGGCCAGGTGAGTTGACGGTCCCGTAGACGCCAGCGACGGTGCTGACCTCTCCGCCTGGACGCACTCGCGCGAGCACGCCGTTCATGTCCAGTGCGTCCGTGATGAGCAGACCGCGAAATCCCAGCTGGTCGCGCAGCAGTCCGCGCATGACGGTTGGCGACAGCGTCGCCGGCAGCGGACTGGTATCGAGCGCCGGAACGACGCCGTGGAAGGTCATGATCGCGCTCACGCCCGCCTGAATCGCGCGTCGGAAGGGCACGAGCTCCACGCTCTCGAGGCGCGAACGGGACACGTTGACGAAAGTCGTCGCGAGATGAGAGTTCTGTTCGGTGTCGCCGTGTCCGGGGAAATGCTTTCCTGTGGCCGCCATCCCATTGTCCTGCAGCCCGCGCATGAGCGCAGTGCCGAGTGATGCAACGAGCTCGGGATCTTCGCCGAACGAGCGCGGGCCAATGACCGGGTTGCGCGGATTGTTGTTGACGTCGAGCACTGGCGCGAAGGCCATGCGCACGCCAACGGCGCGCCCTTCCTGTGCAGTGATGCGGCCCTGCGCATAGGCAAGCGCGGTGTCGCGGGTAGCGCCGAGCGCCATCTGCGACGGAAAGATCGTGGCGCCGCCGAGGTAGATGCCGTTCGGCGTGAAGTATCCGCCGCGGGTGCGAAAGCCGGCGCCCCCCTCGTAGTCGGCACCGAACAACAGCGGCACGGGGCTGAGCTGCTGCAGCGCGTTGATCTTCGCGCCGGTTTCACTCGGTGACCCAACGGACAGAACGAAGCCACCAACGTGCTGTGTTCCGACCAGTTGCGACACTCGCTCCCAGCCTGGCGAACCGTCGGGCGTGAAATCCGCGAGCACCTGCGGCCAGACCAGCTGCGCGGCGCGATCTCGCGGCGACAGTGTCGCCAGGACCGAATCGACCCAGTGCGTAGCGGCAGCGGGCGATGGTGCTGGCCCGGACAGCGTGGGGGCACCGGCGCATGCCATCAGCGCCAGCGCTCCAGCAATTACGACAGAACTACCAGGAGATCGAACCCTTCTTGCTCGTGTCGACATCCTCGGATGCGCCCGTCCCGAAAAGAAAGGCCTGCATGTTCTTCGTCAGGAAGCTGCGAGCCTGCGGATCCATGACGTTCAGGCCGTAGTGGTTGATGAGCATCGTCTGTTGACGCACCCACTGTGCCCAGCAGTCCTGGCAGATCTCGCCGACGATTCGCGCGCCGACGGCACCGGGAAAGGGCGGCTTCTCGAATCCGGTGCGGGTCTGCCCGCACCGGACGCATTTCACATCAGGCAATCGAGATGGAGCGAGGGACGGCGCGATCAGGATCGCGCGTATTCCACCTTGGCGAGGCGGACGAACTGCAGCAGGCGGATGTACAGCCAGCCGATATCGAACTCATACCACTTGGCCTTGAACTTCGCCGACTTCGGATCCGCGTGGTGGTTGTTGTGGAGCTCCTCGCCACCCAGCCAGATCGCGATCGGAGAGATGTTCCGGCTCTCGTCCTTGACCTCGAAGTTCCGATACCCAAGCGCGTGACCGATGCCGTTGACGATGCCCGCGGCCCAGAACGGGATCCACAGCATCTGAACGCCCCAGACCACCGGTCCGATGAAGAAGCCGAAGAGATACACATCCATGGCGAGCATGATCAGGATGCCGAGCCAGTTGAGACGGGCAAGCACATAGCGCTCGAGCCAGTCGTTCGGCGTGCCCTTGCCGTACTTCTCGAGCATGCCGGGTTGCCGCACCGCCTTGCGATAGTAGAAGGCGCCCTTGAGCACGATGTTCCGCAAGCCCTCGATGAGGGGGCTGTGCGGATCGCCTTCACGATCAGCAAACGCGTGGTGCTTCCGGTGGCAGGCGACCCACTCCTTCGTGACGATGGCGGTGGTGAGCCAGAGCCACAACCGCATCGGCAGGGCGGCAAGCATATGCAACTTCACGCCCCGATGGGTCTGCGCGCGATGCAGAAAAAGGGTGACGCAAACGTTGGTGATGTGCCCTGCGATGACGATGAAAACAACGGGCATCCACCACTTAGACGCCAACGCTTCGAACCCTGGCATGATACGCTTGTCCTTGAACTTGAGAGCTGCGAAATGTAACCCGGCCTGAGTGCACGGGCTACCAAAACAAGACCGCCCAGCGCGGCCGAATGTCACAGCTCGCACATAGTCCGGTGCTTGCTCAGTTGGCCTTGCAGCCGGAAGTCGAGTCCGGTTACCAATTCTGAAGAATGCCCAAGCGCTCGAATACCTCTCCGTCGCCAGCTCCGACCAGCGTTACCGTCCGAGCGACCGAGAGTGGCACGCGCCGCTACGCTGATCGGTGGAGCGGCGACTTTGTCGACGATTTTTATCGCGTTTCCCGTACCGGGCTCACGGTCTCCTCGATCGCACTCGGGACGTATCTCGGCGACAGCGACGACGCGACCGACGCCCTGTATCACGAAGCAGCACGGCAGGCGCTGACATCGGGGGTCAACGTCATCGATTCCGCCATCAACTATCGCTGCCAGCGCTCGGAGCGGGTGATCGGGCGTGTCCTTCAGGAATTGATCGGCGAGGGACAGCTGCGTCGCGACGAGCTGGTGTTGTGCACGAAAGCCGGATATGTGCCGCTGGACGGCGAACCACCCCCGTCGCGCGCCGACTACGAGACGTACCTGCATCGCGAATATCTCGATCGCCAGGTACTTCGCCCCGAAGACCTCGTCGGCGGCGGACACGCCATCACGCCCGGCTTCCTGCTCGACCAGCTGCACCGCAGCATGCGCAACCTCGGCGTGCAGGCCATCGATTACTTCTACATCCACAACCCAGAGCAACAGCTCGCGGCCGTTTCTCCCGCCGAGCTGCATACGCGACTGCGGCGCGCGTTCGAAGCGCTGGAAGCGTGTGTCGCGCGCGGCGAGATCGGCAGCTATGGGTGCGCGACATGGAGTGGGTTGCGGATGCCGGCCGGGAGTCAGGGTCATCTCTCGTTGTACGAGCTGGCCGAAATCGCGACGGAGGTCGCGGGCGATGCGCATCATTTCCGCGTCGTGCAGCTGCCCATCAACCTGACGATGTCGGAGGCCGTGCGCGTGTCCACGCAACGGGACCCGCGCGGCCGACTGGTTCACGTCATCGATGCGGCGGCGGAGCTCGGCATCGATCTCGTCGCGAGCGCGCCGCTGCTTCAGGGGCAGCTGACGCGCGACCTGCCGCAGCAGGTTCGCGATCTTTTTCCCGGCAGTACCGATGCCGATCGCGCCATCGCGTTCGCGCGATCCCTCCCCACCGTAGTGGCCGCGGCCGTGGGGATGAAGACCGTCAGCCATTTGACGCAGAACCTGGCCGCTGTGCGCCGCGGCACATGACGTCGGGTTGAGACCCAGCGCACAGTATTCCCGTCGCGCGGTCCCATCTTTCAGCCTGACGTGATTCCGTCGCCGTCCGTGACGGGGGATGGCAGTTGCACGTCGTCTGTACAGTGCATTTCCCACCGATTACACGCATGTCCCGCACACTCAAAGCCGCGCGGCGTGGCTTCACCCTCGTCGAAACCGTGGTGACGGTCGGCATCATCGCGGCACTGGCCGCAGTGGTGTATCCGAGCGTCGTCCGCCAGTTCGACAACGCCGACCCGACACGTGCGGCCGAAGATCTCACGAACATCCGAACCGGCATCGAAGCGTTCGGAATCAATGTCCGGCCGAATCAGCCGAAGGACATCGAGGATCTGGCGAATCAGATCACCAACGCCGCTCCCGACTCTACGGCGCGCGGCGCATTGTACACGACGTCGGACATCAACAACTGGCGCGGTCCGTACGTCGCCCTGTCGCTGCTGCCGACCCTCGCCGCCAACGACACGGCCGCGACGACGGGCTTTGGCATTCCGATCATCAACCGGCTTGGCCTCTACGACATCGGCCTCGCCAACGGCGGTGATACCGTGTCGACGCCGAACGCGGCGAACGCGGAGTTCATCGCGGTGCGGCTGCACGGCCTCAGCGGGGCGGCGTTCAACGCGATCAACGAACTGATCGACGGCGCGACGGAGAGCACGGCGCTGGTGCGCCGTCAGGTCGGCAGGTTCCGCTGTCCTGGTGCCGCGGCGCCGCTGGACACCGATCCCTGCACCGACGCGTACTTCCTCGCCTCGCCGATTCGCTGAGCTGATGTCACGGCGCGCGCGCTCGAGCGGCTTCACGCTGATCGAGGTGGTCGTCGCTCTTGCCGTGATTCTCATCCTCGCGGCGGTCGCGCTTCCGAACCTGACGGGGTTCCTGGACCAGAAGCGCGCGCAGGATGCCGCGACGCAGCTCGCCGTCGTCCGCCTGTACAACACCGCCGCGGGGGCAAACGCGTTCTATCAGAAAGTCGGCGCGAACGCGGGACGTCTGAGCGAGCTCGATTCCGCGATCATCAACAACAACGCGTACACGGACAACAGCTGCGGCGGCAACTTCAACGGCGGCGAGCGCAACAACTGGAATTCGAACGGACCATTCATGACGTACAACAGCGATCACGCCAGCGGCATGATGACCGCGATCGGCATGGCCGAGGACACGCTGACACGGATACCGAACAGCGCGAATCCGGGCTCCCTTCGGATCAACTTCATCAGCGTGTCTCTTGCGGACGCGCAAACCGTGGATCTGATCGTGGACGGTGTCACGGGCTACAACGCCGGCACCGTGCAGTGGACGCCGCAGAACGGCGTGAATGGTCGGGTGACGATGTACTACTTCGTCCCGATCAACGGCGTGTGCTGACCGCACAAGCGAGCGAACGTCGCGCGTTCACGCTGGCCGAGATTCTGGTCGGGCTCGCGATCGTCGCGATCCTCGCTGCCGTCGTCTACCCGAGCGTCGCGGGACAGATCAGAGCAGGACAGTCGACCGCCTACGCCAATCAGATGGACAATCTGCGTCAGGCGATCGCGAACTACCGCCAGAATGTGCAGCGGTATCCAGCGACGTTGTCGGAGCTCACGATGGCACCGACCGCAGCGGATCTCGATGCGTGTGGGACGGCGCTCGGAACGAACAGCGCGCTCTGGCGCGGGCCCTATATCAACCAGGCCATCTCCGGCAACATGCCGCTGGGGGAAGCCATCGTTCTGAACGCGCTGACCCGGATCCCGGCCACGGGCGTCAACACTCCGGGGTTGATCCAGATCACCGTGGCGGGCGTGAACCAGACGAACGCGAGCGACCTCGAAGACCAGTTCGACGGCAATGCAAACTTCGCTGCCGGGACGATTCAGTGGACCACGCTCGGAATCGACACGTTGAAGTTCCTGATCCCGATCCGCGGCTGCTAACGCCAAAAACGGCTGTTTGGGCCTCGGAACTGTTCGTTTGGGGACTTTTCCGCCTCCAGATCGTCATCATTGGGATGAATACCCAGCGTGTCAGCGGCCCTTGGCGCATCCGAGCTCGTTCGCGAGCCCGGGGGTTTACGCTCGCCGAGATCCTGGTGACGCTCGCGCTCATGGCGGTTCTTGCCGCTGTGCTCCTTCCGACCGTCGCGGGACAGATCATGAAGGGTGACGCAGGGCGCGTCGTGAGCGACCTGCAGGCGGTGCGCAGCGGGATCGAGCAGTTCCTCGCTGATGTGAAGCGCTATCCAGGCCGATACTCGGACCTGTCCAAAGTGATCGCGACAACGAACAGTGACGCGCTGGGAAGCGCGTACAACGCGAATCACGTAACGAAGTGGAAGGGTCCGTACATCACGAAGGACACGACCAACGCCAGCGTCGAAACGGGATTCGGTGGCACGATGCGAAACCCGTTCATGCTTGTCACAAATACCAACGCCGTGCAGTACGTCACCGTGGTGATCACCGGGATCAGCGGTCCGGACTTCGACAAGATCGACGAGCAGATGGATGGCGTCGTCGGCCGCACATCCGGACTCCTGCGGTGGAACACGAGCGGCGGCATCGACTCCACGAAGTTTCTCGCCATTCCAGTCCAGTAATTCGCGCGGCATCCCACCTTCCCCCGCGACAGCCAGTTTGAGAGGAACACCATGACTCGCAGCTCGAAACGCTCAGGCTTCACCCTTCCAGAGGTTCTCGTCACCGTGGCGATCGTTGCGGTTCTCGCCGCCATTGTCGTCCCGACGGTGACCAACCAGATCGGCAAAGGCGACGACACGAACCTCGTCACGAACGTCGCGGACCTCCGCACGTCGGTGACGGCATTCGTATCGGACGTGCGGAAGTTCCCGAGCCGTCTCCAGGATCTCACCACCGTGCCGCTCGCGACGGACCTGGATCTCTCGGGCGGTCAGTTCGGCGCCGCGGCGGTCGGGAAATGGAAGGGCCCGTACATCTCGACGAGCCTCAAGGCGCGGTCGAACACCTTGAAGACGGACAGCATTTTCGCGGCGCTCGCTTTCATGGTCGACTCGCTGGCGGACTCGCTGTACGTCGCGCCGAACAAGGGCATGCTGACCCTGAAGCTCGGCGGCGTCGCCAACAGCGCCGCGGCGCTGCACATCGATTCGCTGCTCGACAACGGCGACGGCCAGAATGCCGGCAATGTGCGCTGGCTCGGTGTGGCACCTGCAGTCACGAGCAACCGCGTCGTCGTGCTTTTGATGGGCCGATAACTAAGCCTTCAGAAACGAGAAAGGCCGCGACACCGTCGCGGCCTTTTTCTTTTTCCGGGCGTCAGGGTCGTGGTCGACTCTCCACGATCCATCTGGCCATCTCCCGGCTGACGCCGAACCTGGCGACAATCTCATCCGCGCTCGCGTCGTTGACGTTGACGGGGCGCTGGTAGAACACGACCGGTGGCCATGGGCTGCCCTCGTCAGGAGCGAGGATCGACAGGCCAGCCTCGGCGAGCACCGCGCGCATCGCTTCCGACGCTTTCACATTGGTAAAGCTCACGCTGACGCGCGCGCTGACGTCTGGAGCGACAACGAGACTCACCCCCGCCTGCTGCGCGAGCCACAGGAGCAATGTGCGCGCGTCCGCATTGCTCGACGTCAGCGACACGAGCTTGTCGGCTTCGAGCTCAGCGAGAGGATCCCGCCCGCGCGGCGCAGGTCGGACCGCCAGCCGGGCGCTATCCGTGGGAGCGATGACGTAGACTGGAATCTCGGGGAGAATGTCCGGCCGGCTTTGCGTGGCTGGCTGAGAGGGCCGACAGGCCGCCAACACGACGACAGCGCCCACAGCGACGATTCGAGAGCAGATCATGGCGCGGTGGCTCTCAGGCTTTCGACATGACGACGTACACGCTCGACGTGCTCGCCAAGGCGCGCCGGTGCGACCCGCATGAATGCGGAAAATGCGCGGATGGCGCCTTCCCGATCGCCGAGTTGCTCCAGCGCCTGACCGAGGGTGTACTGCGCTTCCGCGAGCTCGGCGTTCGCCGCGACAACTTCCTCGAGCAGCGTGCGAGCCAGGGCGGGCTGGCCCGTGGCCATGTACTGCTGCGCGAGGCCAACCTTTGCTCCGGCATGCATCGGATCGATACCGAGGGCGGTGCGAAACGCTGCCGCGGCTTCCTCGTTCTTCCCCTGCTCGCGAAGCGCAGCACCGATGTTGTTCCACGTTCCTGCGTTGCGCGGCGCCAGCGTGGTGGCCTTCCGCAGCAGCTCGAGCGCGCGATCGAATTGCTTCTGCGCCGAAAGCAGCACGCCGAGATTGTTGAGGGCATCAGCGTCGTTCGGAGTCAGCACGAGCACGCGCTCATACAGCGGCCGAGCGACGTCGAGATTTCCCGCGCGGTGGGCCGTCAACGCTTCGGTGAACAGCCGGCTCGCGTCGTCGGTGCGTGGACGCTCGACGGCGATGCGCAACTGGCTCGTGGTCGGCGCTCGTGCGACTGACGTTGGCACCTGGGTGGGTTCCGTCGGCACGACAGCGGAAGCGGTTCCAGGCGGCACCGTGCCGCCCTGAAGGCGAGTCGTGGAAGGCGGATTTGCTGGCGTCGGTGCGTTCGTCTCTTCAGTCGTCGGCCGATGCAGTGGCTCGGGTAGAGCGGCGACGCGATTGGGATACGCGGCAGCTACGCCGGGCCCGCTGAACGCGAAGTCGCGACGCAGTGCGATGACCGCCGAGTCTATCCGGCGAGCGTCATTACGTGTCGATGGCGTTGCCCCGCGCTCGGCGAGCAACGGTGTGCCGGCGAGTGGACTGGGGACAGAGAGCACCGGGCCAGGAATCGGCCTCGGTTGGAGACGCCGCCAGATGATGATTCCCGATGCGACGATGACAGCCAGGCTGAGGCCGATCGAAACGCCACGCCACCGGTTGATCACCGAAGGTCGTGGGGCGCGGAGGTCTACGAAGAGCGGCGCGCCGCTGGAACGCCCGGATTCGCGCTGCTGCTTCTGGCGCTGCGCCGTCTTGAGCGCGTCCGCGATGAGGCTCATTTCGGTGACACGGTCCGCGCAGGAGCTCCGGCCGGCCGGACCTGGCTCGTCGCTGAATCCACCACCGTGCCGTTCGCCGTCAGCAGCGAGTCCGGCGTCGCGCGCTGCGTGGCGCGAGCGTCGAAGGCCACACACTCGTTCGACATGCTGGCGAAGTCGGGGCCGAGTGTCGCCGCGGCGCTCCCAGACACGGCGCGCGTAACGTTGCACGCCCGTGCGGTATCGCCACCCGCGAGGAGGGCACGCGCCGTCCAGAACTGGCGCTCTCCGTTTCGCGCGCCGGCCGGATAGTCGCGGTGAAGCACATCGAGCCAGCGCAGCGCCGCGCGGACGTCGCCCTTGGCGATCTCGAGCTGCGCCAGTCGCAGGAGTGCGAACTCGCGCTGTCGCGAGCGGGGATGTTGCTGGGCGATACGGCTGTACGCGGCCTCGGCCTCGCGAGCCGACGGCGCGCGAGACCCGCGCCACGACAACAGCTCGGCGGACCCGTCGAGACCTACCCACGCCGCGATCAACGCGACGGCGACAACCACCAAGCCGGCCGCGGCGACAGCCCAGCGCCTGATTGGTCGCGACGCCGCGGTCGCCGCGCTGCGCGTGCCCGCGTTTGCGTCGATACCCTCTTCGCCACGCAGCGACGCGAGTGCCTGCCGCACGTGGTCGTCGGTGACCGTATTGGTCTGTGCCGTGTACGCGGCGAGCAGCGATCGGTCACTTGTCAGGTTGATCAAACGAGGCACGCCGCCGGTGGCGGTATGCAGCAGACGCACGCCGGCGCTCTGGAACTTGATGCGTCCCTGAGCACCCGCGACGTTGAGCCGATGGTCGATGTACCGACCAGTCTCATCGCGTGACAAATGCGTGAGGGTGCAGCGCACGGACACGCGCTGGTCGAGCTGTGCCATCTGCGGCGTGCGGATGAGCGCGAGCAGCTCCGGCTGGCCGACGAGTATGATCTGAATGAGCTTCTCGCGGTGCGTCTCGAGATTGGACAGCACGCGAATCTGCTCGAGGAATTCCGTCGAGAGGTGCTGGGCCTCGTCGAAGATCGCGATGCAGGTCCTGCCATTCGCGAGCTGCTCGAGGAGAAATGAGTTCAGGCGGTCGAGCAGCTCCTTGCGCGATGCGGTCTGCGCTTCGCCGAGCCCGAACTCCGAGTGCAGCGCCTGGAGCATCTCCACGCCGTTGAGGAATGGATTGAAGATGAGGGCGACCCGGAACTTGTCGGTGTCGAGCTTCTCGAGGATGTCGCGGCAGAGTGTGGTCTTGCCGGTACCGGGCGCGCCCGTCACGAGCATGAACCCTTCCTTCTGCGCCACGCCATACAGCAGCGCTTCCTCGGCGGCGCGATACTGCTCCGACTGGAAGACGAACTTCGGATTCGGAATCAGCGCGAAGGGCTTCTCGCGCAGGCCGAAGAACTGTTCGTACATCCGCTACTGCCGACGCTCTGCGGTCACCGCGTGGCGACGGGCTGGCCGGCGATGATCGTCGGCGTCAGGAAGATCACCAGCTCCGCCTTGCGCTCGACGTCGTTGTATTTCGTGAACAGCCGGCCGAGGAGCGGGACGTCCATGAGTCCGGGGATGCCACTGCGCACTTTTTCGCGCCGTGTCTGCATCAGGCCGCCGATGATGATGGTTTCGCCGGCGCGCAGGCGCGCCATGGTGTCCGATTCACGTGTATCGATGACCGGTGCCTGCACCACCGCGCCGTCGCCACCGGGAACCGTGAACGTCGCGGTCCGCGCGACGCTCGTGACGACCGGCCGAATATTCATCGTCACGGTATTGTCCGAACCAATCTGCGGTAGCACGTCGAGCACGATACCGACGTTGACCTGTGTCGGTGTGACCTGGGACTGGAAGGTCGTTGTGCCGTTCGGGGAGATGATCGGCGTCTGCGTGACGTTGAAGACAATCTCGCCCGTGGTTACGTCGAAGACGGCGCGCTGATTGTTGAGCGCCGACACGCGAGGGCTGGAGAGGACGCGAACGTCGCCCTGCGACGAGAGCGCGTTGAGCACCGCCGTGATCTGACCGTTCCCGCCCCTGAGGGTCAGCTCGACGTTGCCGGTGGGAGCGGCACCAGTCGCGCGAGGCGCGCGCGTCGGAATGGCGGACGAGACTCCGAGCGTCGACGTGCCGTTGTTAGCCAGAACGTTCCAGTCGATGCCGAACTGAAAACTGCGATCGAGGTTCACCTCCACGATCTTGGCCTCGATCAACACCTGGCGTTGAATGGAAGATTCGAATGCGCGAATGAACGTCTCGATCTGATCGAGATCGGAGGGAAACCCGCTGACCGTGATCGTGCCGGCGATAGGATTGATGATCAGACGGCGGCCGTCGGTGCCGACGCGACTGTATGGCCGACCGGCGCTGCCGATGCCGCCAAGCGCGAGACCCGCGGATTGTGTCTGTCGTTCGGTATTGGGGACGTTGGACTGGAAGAGGAGCGCCTCGACCGCGACACGAATCTCCTCCCAGACGTCAGCGACCGACACGGCGCTGATGACGTCGGCACCGCCCCCGGAAGCACCGGCCGATCCCAGGCTCACGGCTCCGCCGCCGACCGCGTTGCTGTTGAAGCTCGCGTTTCCGAGACGTCGCTGGATGATCGTGGAAGCCGTGCCGACGCGTGATAGCGCGACGTAGTCGAGCGAGAATATCCGCGTGGCGACCCGAGCCGGCGCTACGCGCAGCACGCCATTGTGGACCTGGTAGCTGACGCCCGCGGGTACGATGGCGGCGAGAGCTTCGGGCAGCGTCTTATCGCGCAGCGTCGTGTTTACGGTTCCATGTACGCCCGGATCGATCTGGTACTGCAGGCCGAACTTGCCAGCGAGCTCACGCAGCACGACCGGCAGATCCTGATTGACGGCGGTGAGCGACGCGACGCGCGGGCCGCTGGACACTTCCCCTGCGAGCGAAGCGTCCGCGGACAGCGTTGGAAGCGCCGGCACCGATCTCGGCGCCTCAGTCGACTGCGGCGACTTGACCGGCTCGAGGTGGACCTGCGTTTTCGGGGCTGCCGTCGCCGCACTGGCGCAGCCTGCTGCGAGCGCGAGGATCACGGCCTGCACGGCCCATCGACCGTGATGAGTGATGCGACGATCGTTCATCGAGCGCCTCGGTTCGCAAGGGTGAGCATCCGCCACCGACCGTTCTTCTCGACGACCCACACGCGGTCGGCCTGGATGGACGACACGCGAGCACTGTCAGCCAAAACGTCTCCGACCGAAACGAGCCTGTCGTCGATCACGGCGACACGGCCCTGGTCGGCGACCAGGATTGCAGTGAGCCCGCCGGCGCGCGCCGGCGATGCGGGAACAGTAGGAGTCGAGGCCTCGGGCGCAACACCCGATTGCTCGACGGTCTCCAGGTGAGTCTCAAACGGATCGACAGCTACCCCGACACGCAGCGACGATGACGCCGAGTCCGCGCCGATGCGCGCGATGAAGGACCCGACGTCTGGAACGTCGGCCAGCGCGTTGGCGCCAGACCGGCGAACGGGTGCCGCGGCGACGCGATCAGCGACCAGCGCCAACAGCGCCGAGGCGATCAGAATCGCTGCGTTCCAGAGATGTCGAGACAGAAGCTGAGGCATCGGAGAGCTGGACTTCATAAACCGCCAGGACGAGCCGGTGTCGGGCACGGCCATCCTGCCGCACGAGACTCACGGAGGTCGGAGCAACGGACGAGGGAAGAGCACCAAGGAACGTCACGATGGACTGCAGCGTGCCACGGCATTCGACGACAAGTCCAAACGTGGCCGCGTGTCGACGGATTCCCTCTGTAGAGAGACGCGCGTCGGAGCCAGTCGTATCAGGAGAATCGAGCATCACTTTGACGTCGCGAAGGCCGGCCTCTTCTCCGGCGCGGGCGACCGCCTGGGTCAGGGCAAGTCGCTCGTCGCCAATGACTCCAAGGGACTGCAACTCCATCAGAGTCCGTCGCCAGGAGATCGACTCCGCGGCAACCGCCGGCTCGAAGCGACGGCGCCACTCCGCAAAGGTCGCGAGCGTCGCCTCAGCGCGCCTGAGCTCGGCTCGTCGCGCCGCACCGGCGCGCGAGACCTGGATACCTCCCCAGAGCAGAAGAATCGCGCCCAGCACTGACGCAGCAAGGCGCACCGTGGCCGGATTGGCGGCAATTGCGCGAAGCGCCTGGAGTCGCGGGCTCTTCATCTGCGGCCGCTTGTGGACACGCCGAATGACATCTGGAACCGAACGAGGGGGGTTCCCGGGCGATCGTTATCGTCGCTGTACGTGAGCCGCTCGAGGTGCAGCGAATCGATGGACAGGCGCTGAGGGAGGAGCCGATATGCGTCGTGCAGCGCCTCGACCGCCCGTGCATTTGTCGGCCCCGTCACGCTGCCGCCGATCAGACCGGTCCATCCGTTGTCGCTGCGTCGCAGGCCGAGGGAATCAATCACCACGGGGGGACGAACTGCCGCAGCGATGCCGCCCAGCGTCTGTTGCAAGTCCGAACGATCGATCGCGACGACGCGCATCGCCTGGACGGCTTCGCGCACCATGCGGCGCTGGTTGACCGTGGACCGCAGCGCCTCCAGCCCGAACGCGTCCTGTTCGACGCGACGCGTCGCGGTTTGCAGCGAACTTGCGGCGATCCAGGCGCGGACGGTCTGCACCAGGACCCACAACGCCAGGGTCGCAACGACGCCGAACGCCGCGAGAGACGCTGTCTCGAGGCGCGACAGGGCACGCTCCTCTTTTTTTCGACGGGTGACGCCCGCCAGAGCAAGCGGCCGTGGAGACTGTGCGTCGAGGACCGCGCCGAGCGCTGCGAGCGCGGCAGGGCTCAGGTCCTTCGAGCCTACGTGCTGAGTCGGGACATGGAGACGCCCAGCGAGCGATTCGTCCGCGTCGGCGAGTGATACCTTGGAGCCGACCAGCGACACCTGATCGATGTGCGCGCCCCGGAACTGCTGGCGCACGAACATGACTCCGAGCTCGACTTCCTCAGCCAGGGCCGCGGCTTCGTGTTCCGCATCCGGCGGCAGCGGCGGCTCGACAATGAGTCTCAGCGCGCCACTGAGCGAAAAGCCGATGAAGGCGCCATCGGGGAGGGGGGCGACAAACGCGGACGCCTGATCGGGCGTGTCGAACTCTTCGATCAGGCGCTGCATCGCGGCTGGCAGCGCTGTGAGATGCAAAAGGCGATAGCCGGCCGCGCCCAGGCGCTGTTCCAGCGTCGCCGCGGTGTCACGCGGCGCACCAGCGGCGAGCAAGGATCGATGCGCCGGTGCGTCAGGAGAGCCGAGCTCCAGCGGCGGCAGCGGCACCCAACCGACAATGGGGTCGGTGAGCTGCGGTTCCATACGAGCGAACTCGCGATCCACAATCGGGGCCAGCAGCTCGTCGCGCGCCGGCGGCAGCTGGAGGACGTGGTGCGATATGCCGAAGCCGCGCATGACGACGGCAACGTCCGCGTGCGTGATGTCGGCGGAGCGAAGGGCGCGGATGATCTGATCAGCGGCCGCGCCGGCGTCATCGATCTGCACGGGGACTTCAAAGCGTCGCTGCACCTTTACCGACGAGCCCGCGGACGAGCACTCGATGGTGTAAACGCCGCGCGGACAGACGTATGCGCCGACCAGGGTCCGGCGAGTGAACGAGATCATCGCCGGATGCCGATCGTGTTGTAGATGTTCAGGATCGGGAGCATGATCGCGAGCGCGACGAGCAGCACGACGCCGCCGAGCACGACGATCAGCGCCGGCTGGATCAGCGTGATCACCCGGCGCACGGCGGCGGGGATCTCGCGGCTGTAGTACAGCTTCGCGCGCTCGAGAGACTCGTCGAGGCGACCTGTCGATTCGCCGAGGGCCAGGCTGCGCATGACCACGATTGGCACCAGGGGAGACCGACCGAAGGCATTCGCGATGCTCTCGCCCCCGGTAATCGCCTCGCGCGCATCCCGGACGATGGCGGCGACGACACGATTGGTCGTCATGGTCTCGACGAGTCGCAGCGATTGAATGAGATCGACGCCGGTGCGGTAGAAGAGGCCGAGGTACGTCACCACGCGGGCCATGTTGACCTCGAGGATCAACTCGCCGAGCACGGGCAGCCGGAGAATGGCGGAATCGATCAGCAGTCGGCCCTGTGGATCGCGTCGCATCATGCGGATGCCGACGGCAACGACGATCGCGAGTCCGATCAGCACGAGGAAATCGTGTCGGAGAAGGTCGGACACGAACATGATGATTTTCGTCGGCAGCGGCAGATCGACCTGGCGCAGCTTCAGGATCGGAAGGATGCGCGGGAAAACGAACCCCACGAGGCCCATCACCAGCAGTGAGACCGCGGTCAGGACGACGAGCGGGTAGGTCGTGGCCTGCCGCATCGACGCGGAGATCGACTCCTGCCAGTCGAGGTACTCCACGAGCTGCTGGAGCGCGAAGGCGAGCTGACCGCTCGCTTCACCTGCCTGGATCGTGCTCACGTATACCGTCGGGAATGCCTTGGGATGTCGTGCGAGCGCTTCCGAGAGACTTGCGCCTTCTTCAGCGACGGCGAGGCGAACTTCGCTCACGATGGTTCGCAGCCGCGTGGATCGCAGGCGCCGCTGCACGTCGTCGAGCGTCGTGAGGAGCGGGAGTCCGGCGGTAAATGAGCCGGACAGGAATTCCAGGAAAGCGAGCAGCTCCTTGCGATCCACCTTGCCGTCTGTGGTCGTGCGCTCGCGCTCACGCGGCTCGGCTTTGATCAGGAACGCGCCCTTTCTACGCAGCTGCTCCTCGATCACGACCTCGCTCGCGGCGCTCATCCAGCCTTCCTCGACGGTTCCGCTTCCCGTCAACGCCTGATACCAGTAGTCCGGCACTCGGTCTCCGGGATCAGGCCGTGACGCGAAGGACTTCGTCGAGCGTGGTCACCCCCGCTCGGACTTTGCGAACGCCATCCTGGAGCAGGGTAGGACGCCCAGAATCGCGCTGCACCTGCTCGGGTGGCGTCTTGTCGTAGATGGCCTGCACGATGTCTGGGGACATCGGAAGCAGCTCGTAGATGCCGAGCCGGCCGCGATAGCCTGTGCCGCGACAGGAGGTGCATCCCTTCGGAGCGTAGAGCACTGCATCCCCGAGCTCGAAGCGTTTCCGCACAGCGCTGGGAACATCCGTCTTCGCCTTGCACTGCGAGCACAGCACGCGCACCAGGCGCTGCGAGACGAGCATGGAGACTGCCGACGCGATCACGAATGGCTCGGCGCCCATGTCCAGGAGACGCGGAATGGTGCCCGCTGCCGTCGTGGTATGCAGCGTGGTGAGCACCAGGTGGCCCGTGAGTGCAGCGCTGAGGCCGATCTGCATGGTCTCCTGGTCGCGCATTTCGCCGACGAGAATGATGTCGGGGTCGTGGCGCAGGACCGAGCGCAGACCGGAGGCGAAGGTCAATCCGGCGCGCACGTTGACCTGGGACTGCCGGATCTGCGGAATCTCGTACTCGATGGGATCCTCGAGCGTGATGATTGCGCGATCGCCCGTGTTGAGCTCCGTGAGCGCGGCGTAGAGCGTGGTCGTCTTGCCCGAGCCGGTGGGGCCGGTGACCGGGATGATGCCGTGTGGCTTCTGCAAGGCGGTGCGGAGCAGCAGCAGATCGTCGGTCTCGATACCCAGCTTCTCGAGCTGGAGCGCGACGCGTCCGCGATCAAGGATGCGGAGGACAATGTCCTCGCCGTGGAGCGTGGGGAACGTCGACACACGGAGATCGACGCTGCGTCCGCCAAATCGAAGGCGGGCGCGTCCGTCCTGTGGCAGGCGTGAGTCCGCGATGTCGAGCGTGGCGAGAATCTTCACCCGACTGATGAGCGCCGACTGCGCGGACTTCGGAAACGCAGGTCCGTCGGTGAGCAGACCGTCGATGCGATAGCGAATCTTGATGACGTCGTCGAGCGGCTCGACGTGGATGTCGGTCGCGGACATTTCGACGCCGCGCCGGATGATGTCGTCCACGACGGCAGCGGCGTTGGACTGCTCCTCCGCGGGCGCAGCGGCAGGTGCCGGCTGCTGGGCAGGCCACCCCGGGCGGCTGAACGACGCTCTCGGTTCCGTTCCGCGCGACAGCTCCAGCTTTGGCGGCGCGGCCGGAACGGGGACCCCAGGCGCTGGCGTCGCGATCGCGGGCGCAGCACCTCCACCGCCAACCGCGACGTTGGCGGCAGCCGTCGCGGCAGCGCGATACGCGAGATCGATGGCATTAAGCACCACATCCCGCTGCGCACCGACGACGCGAACGGACCGACCCGCGGCGCGCGTCAGTGCGCGGATCGTGAGCAGGTCGAACGGGTCGGCCATCGCGAGGACGAGGTGCCGACTCTCCAGCTTGAGCGGAACGACGACGTGGGTTCGCGACAGCTCGATGGGGATGAGCCCGACCGCGGTGGCTTCCGGCTTGACCTCGCTCTCGCTGAGGAAGGGAATGCCGGCGTCGGCGCACAGCGTCTGGAGCAGCGCCGCGTCGGTGAGATAGCCAAGCGAGACCAGCGTCTGCCCCAGCTTCTGACCCGTCGTGTGCTGCACGGCGAGTGCTTCGTCGAGCTGTTCTTTCGTGACCAGGCCAGCATTGAGCAGGGTGTCACCCAGCCAGCGTCTCACGGCCATTGCTGGAACCTCGACTCTCGCATGGCGACCTGGTTTTCCGGGTGAACGTCGGACCGACGGCCGACGCGCGGTGGGATAGCGCTACAAGACGCGCTTTACGTCGACATGAAAGACGAGCAAGTGCCCGAGTCGCAACGGTATAGTGTCCGTCGGTTCACCTTGAGACTCAAGGTTTCCAGTCGGCTATGAAAATGTCGGTTCCGCCAGGGTTGGGGGCATGTCGGTTCGATGCCCAAACGAGCTGACGGCCGTCCGGGCTGAACATCGGAAAGCCGTCGAACTCGGTGTCCGTCGTCACCTGCTCGAGCCCGGTGCCATCCAGGTTGACGAGGTAGAGATCGAAATTGCGACTTCTCGGGTTGCGATAGTTGGACGAGAAGATGATCCGCCGGCCGTCCGGGGTGAAAAACGGGGCGAAGTTGGCGCCGCCGAGGTTCGTGATCTGCCGTTTGTTTGTGCCGTCGGCGTTCATCACGAAAATCTCCATCCGGTTGGGTCGGACGAGACCCTGGCGCAGAAGATCCTGATAGGCGCGCAGGCTGTCCCCGGTGGGATGCCAGGCGCGGTACACGATCTGGCTTCCGTCGGGGGAGAAAAAGGCACCGCCGTCGTAGCCAGGTTCGGTGGTCAACCGGCGTATGTCCGTGCCGTCGAGGTTCATCGTGTACAGCTCGAGGTCACCATCCTTGAGCGAGGTGAACACGAGCCGCCTGCCATCGGGAGCGAGCGTGGCTTCGGCGGTATAGACGCCATAGCGGGTCAGGCGGTGGCGATCTCCGCCGTCGCGATTCGCGGTGTAGATGTCGAAGGGATCGAGCCGCCAGACATAGCCTCGGGAGGGGTCTGGCCGCGGTGGACACGTCGTGTCTGCCGCGTGCGTGGACGCGTACAGAATGCGTCGATCGCCGTCCGTGAAGTATCCGCACGTCGTCTTTCCGGTACCATCGGACACCCGGTGCACCTGACCGCCATCCGCTGCGCGCATGATGTACTGCTGATCGCAGGTGCGTCCGTCGCGCGTGCTCTGAAAAATCAGCCAGCGGCCATCCCTGCTGAAATACGCTTCGGCGTTCTCGCCGCCGTAGGTCAGCTGGCGGATGTTGGTGAGGTGCTGCTCACCCGCGGCTGGCGTGATGGTCGTGGTGGCGGAGGGGCGCGGGGCACATGAAGAAACCGCCGTCGCGATGATCGCGACGGCGGCGAGACCAAGTCGAGTCATGCGCGAAAGCTACGCGCGCCGCTCAGGGCTTTGCAGCGGCCTGATTTGCCGGCGGCTTCGCGTCGTTGATGGGCTTCAGGTTCAACTGTGCGAGGCTGAACAGATCCTTCTGCGTCTGTCCCTTGTTCATCATGTCGATCGCCTTGCGCAGCGGCGCATCGATGGACAGCTGGCGACGCTTGGCAAGCGAGTCACCGGCCGCGAAACGCGCGACGTAGAAGTCGAGCTGCTGATCCAGCCACCGGCCGCCGCCCTGCCACTGCGTGGAGTCCACCTTCACACCGCGGGCTTCCACGCGACGACGGAGCTCATCGCGCCACGCAGGCTGCAGCTGGAAGTCCTTCGGCACCTGACGCGACAGCTCGAGCGCATAGTCCTGCAGGGCCGTCGAGAACTCCTGGCCCTTCGGGGACAGCGTCTTGATGAGCTGCTGCTCGGGCGTGGACAGCGTGTCGTCATGCACGATGACGTCGGGGGTGACACCACCGCCACCGTAGACAGGCCGTCCGGCGTCCGACTTGAAGGCAGGGCGGCTCTTCTTGCTTGCTTCGGTCTCGAGCGAATCGCGCGTGGTATCCTCGACGAACTGGCCGTCGACGAACTTGCGTTCGCGCTGGATGGATCGCCCGCTCGGTGTGTACCACTTGGCCGTCGTCAGCTTCAGCGCGTAGCCGCCGTCGAGATTGAACACGGACTGGACGAGGCCTTTGCCGAACGACGTCTCGCCAACGATGACGGCGCGATCGTGATCCTGCAGCGCGCCCGCGACGATCTCGCTGGCCGACGCAGAACCCTCGTCCGTGAGCACGATGAGTGGGGTCGTGGGCAGCGCCGGCTGACCGCGGGCGACGTATGACTGCGTCTCGCCATTCCGCGAACGCACCGATGCGATCTCGAGACCGGGCTTCAGGAAGAGGTTGCTGACGGTAAGCGACTGCTCCAGGATGCCGCCGGGGTTGCGACGCAGGTCGATGATCACGCCTTTGGCGCCGCGCTGTGTCAGCGAGCGGATGGCGTCCTCGAGCTCGGAGGCCGCGTTCTCGTTGAAGCTCTGGAGCGGCACGTAGCCGACGGACCCGAACGTGATCGCGTACGGAACCGCCGGGACGTGGATGATCGCCCGGGTGAATTCCATGTCGATCGCCTGCGCGACACCGGGACGGCTGAACTTCACGCGGACCTTCGTTCCGGGCGTTCCGGTGAGGACGTCGCTCGCCTGCTGTGTCGACCAGCCACGCGTCGACGTGGTGTCCACCTGGACGATGCGGTCGCCTTCACGGACGCCGTTGCGCTCGGCCGGGGTGTGCGGGAACACGCGGCTCACGACGATCTGCTGGTCGCGCGGCTCGATCTGCATGCCGAGGCC
>JADMIO011251700.1_pt1 | contig 19641 bp, 14 predicted proteins | sample 8958161 | NCBI WGS metagenome assembly JADMIO01 (sample SAMN16585339, study PRJNA669376) | soil metagenome | isolation source: Crop rotation soil | place: USA: Cullars Rotation, Alabama | collected 2011
TCCCAAGGGTATGGCTGTTCGCCATTTAAAGTGGTACGCGAGCTGGGTTCAGAACGTCGTGAGACAGTTCGGTCCCTATCTGTCGTGGGCGTTGGAGATTTGAGAGGAGCTGCTCCTAGTACGAGAGGACCGGAGTGGACGATCCCCTGGTGTTCCGGTTGTCACGCCAGTGGCATTGCCGGGTAGCTACGATCGGAAGCGATAACCGCTGAAAGCATCTAAGCGGGAAGCGCGCCTCAAGATGAGATCTCCCGGGGCACAAGCCCCCTGAAGGATCCATGTAGACTACGTGGTTGATAGGTCGGGTGTGTATCGCAGTAATGCCGAGCTAACCGATACTAATGATCCGTGCGGCTTGATCATATAACTCCAAGTTGCTTCGTCCGCCTCAACGATGAGGTCAGGTCGACAGCCAAATGCTCTGTTACGTCCCAAGTCCCAATGCAGAGACCGCGCTGAAGTTATGAGCGCGACTCTCACCAGTTCCCTGGCGACCTTAGCGGTGTGGTCCCACCCGTTCCCATCCCGAACACGGAAGTGAAACGCACCAGCGCCGATGGTAGTGTGGCTTAAGCCATGCAAGAGTAGGTCATCGCCAGGGGCCTCAACGAAGCCCCCGCAGCACATGCTGCGGGGGCTTTTTCTTTGCGTCGCCGCCTCCGTCATCCCGGCGAAGGCCGGGACCCATTTTGCTTTTCCCGCGCAAAGCCACGAAAGCGCGGCAGCGCTGTCACTCCGAACGACACACGCGAAAGCATAGTGCGAGAACACTCGTCGCCCGCTCGAAAGCGGCGAACCATCACCTTCCCGAAAACGCACGGCCGGCGCGACCCTCCCATGCGCCTGAGCCGTTTGCTGCCCCTGCTGCTGCTCGTCCTCGAGCTCCCACTCATCCTCAACGCAGGTTATTTCGCACACGACGAGCTCGTCTGGTTCGCGCGCGCCGACGTTGCGTCATGGAGCCGCCTCCCCTGGACGCAATGGTTCGACCTCACGCCGCTGCTCTATCGCCCGCTGACGTCGAACCTCTGGCTCGCGCTTTCGTACATGGCCCGGACGTCGCCGCACGCGATGCACTTCGTCTTCGTCGCGTTCGGAATCGCGAACGCGTGGATGCTCACGCGCATCCTTGCCGCACGAGGCATCGCGGAACGAACCACGGCTGGCGCGGCGCTCGTATTCGCGCTTTCTCCGTATGCGATCTACGTATCCGGCTGGGTCGCGACGCTGGGCGATCTCCTGACCCTCGCGTTCGGACTCCTCGCGGCCCGCGCGATCCAGCGTTCGGTGATCGAGCCGAACATCTGGACGGCGAGTATCGCCGCCATCGGATCGGCGCTGCTCGTCGCGCTCGCGCTCCTCTCGAAGGAATCCGCGATCGTCCTTCCGGCGCTGCTCCTGCTCGTCGCACCGCCAGCGATTTCCTATCGTCGCCTCGCGTACGCGATTGCACCGAGCGCCGTCGTCGTTGCGATCTATCTCGCGCTGCGGCTGCCCGTCCTCTCCGCGAGCGCCGCAATCTCGCCCGCCTACGCATGGTCGCCCGTCCACATTCCTGCGCGATTCGCCGAGTTCCTGCTCTATCCGTTCATGCCGCCGCTGTTCGAGATCGCGCCCACGCTCGCGAAAAGCGCACCGCGCCTGCTCGCGGCCGCACTTTGCATCGTCGCTCTCCTCGCCTCCCTCGGGAGTTGCCACCGCCGCGCGCCGATCGTCTGGCTCGCCGCATACGCGGCCGCGCTCGCGCCTGTGCTCGTGCTCGCAACGAGCTACAACCAATACGGTTATCTCGCGAGCGCCGTAGCCGTTGCGGTCGTCGCCGCGGTCTGGAATGAAGCACCGCGCGCGGCGCGAGCGACCTGTCGTGTGCTCGCGGCCATCGTGATCATCCACGGCTTCACCGTGATGGCGCCGTTTCTACGGATCGGCAAAGTCCAGCAAAACCTCTACGCCGATCTCGCAACTGCGCTCGCCGAATCGCCCGAACCGATCCGCATCGTCGCCACCGACCCGCGCGACGCCTGGCTCCCAGGCCGCCTCCTCGAAGACATCGACACTTGGCGAGGCACGCGCATCGCCGGCCGCGTTCACTTCGCTGCCGACGTTCCCGCGAACGAAGCCGACCGACTACTATTCATGAACAGGGACGGTCATCTCCATCCGAACGCATCGCCTTTAACCCCCGATTAGCGGCAGCCCGTGCCCACGCCGATATACTCGGCGCGCCCGCGGAACCGCGAACGAAAGGCCGGCATGCCGAAACCCGCCGTACCTCGAATCCAGTCCTTTGCCACGACGGTCCGCCTGCTGCTCCCGGCGTGGCTCGCGTTTGCGCTCGCGGCACCCATCGCACATCCGCTGACCTTCGTGTTGCTGCTGATCGGCAACGCGCTCGCGATGACGGGCATCTGCCATGCGCTCGGCCTCGGCATGGAAGCGACGTTCGCGCGGAGTCTTGCGCGCCGCGGCCTCGCGTACTTCGTCATGCTGACGACGTACACCGCCGCGGTCGCCGCGCTCGTCGTCGCGCCCGCATGGTGGCTCGCGCGCGATGGTTCGTTGCCGGCTGCGCTCACGGTTTCGGTTGCGCTCGTCGTCGCACTGTTCGCACTCTGGCGGCTCTGGCCCGCATTCGCGCTTCCCTTCATCTGGGACGACGCGTATCCGAGCGAAGAGCGCGGCTCGTGGCTGTTCGGCGCGTTGCGCCGCTCGCTCGCGTTCGCGCGCCACCTCACGGGCACGCACGACATCTTCTTCGCCTACGGCTTGCCGGCCGCGTTCGCGCTGCTCGCGATCGCGCTCGGCGCGCTCGCACTCACGGGCCTTGGCGGTTACCTGGCGAGCGAATTCCGCATCGCCGCGCTCGCGCTGTACGCCGTGATCGTCGTGCCGTTCGCGCATCTCTTGATCGTCAATCGCAGCCTGCGCGCGGTGCTCGTCGACGCACGCCGCTCACGCAAACGCAGCGCGCGCGCCGCTACGCCCGACGCCGCCGCCGCGAGCAAAGCCGCCGCGGATCTCGCAGCCCGCATCGACCGCTCCGATCTCGACGCGACGCTGCTCTGCGCCGCGCGCTCAGGCCAGATCGATCTCGCGCTCGCCGCGCTCGATCGCGGCGGCGATCCGAACGCCGCGCCCGGCCCCGATCAGCGCGACCAGCGCAGCGCGTTGCTGATCGCGGTCACGTTGCCTGATCTGCGCTTCCTGCGCGGGCTCATCGCGAAAGGCGTCGACGTCAACCGCGCGCACAACGGCCTCACGCCGCTGATCGCCGCGACGCGCGACAGCTACGAAGGCCGGCCCGACGCCGTCATGACGCTGCTCTCGAACGGCGCCGATCCGCGCGTCGCCGGCGCCGACGGCAACACGGCGCTGCATCACGCGGCGCGCTCGCCCGAGCCGATCGTCGCCGCGCTGCTCGTCGATGCGTCGGCCGACATCGACGCGGTCAATCGCGAAGGCCTGACCGCGCTCGGCGTCGCCTGCGCAAGCGCGAGCTGGAACGTCGTCGACTTCCTGCTCGAACGCCACGCGAAACCCGAAGTCGCACGCGCGCAACCCGCGTTGCTGCTCGCGGCCAGCGTCGACGAAGACGACGCACGCGGCACGAAAGCGCTTGTGAGGCACAAGGCGAGCGCCAACGTGCGCGGCGCGATGGAGCGCACCGCGCTCATGACCGCGGCGCTCGCGGGCCACGCGAAGATCGCCGACGCGCTGCTCGCGGCCGGCGCCGACCCGAACCTCGCCGACCACCGCGGCACGACCGCGCTGATGGAAGCCGCGCGATCGGGCGCGGTCGGCGTCGTGCATGCGCTCGGCAAGCGCAAGGCGAACCCGAATCTCGTCGACACCGAAGGCCGCAGCGCGCTCGTCGTCGCCTGCCAGTCGCGCAATGCGAACGAGGAAACCGTGCGTGCGCTACTCGCGCTCGGCGCCGATCGAGCGCTCGCGGCGAACGACGGCAAGCGCGCGCTCGATCACGCGGCCGCATCGGGCCGCTGGCACATCGTCGCGCTGCTCGATCCCGCGTATCCGCTGCCCTCGACGCTGCAGAGCGATGTCGTCTCCTCGCAAAGCGCGAACGCCGATCATCTGCTCGATGCGCTGCGCTTCGGGCACTGGAACGTCGTCGCCGAATTCGCGCACATCCTGCGCGAATGGCCCGCGACCGCGCTCGCCGATATCTATCTCGCACTCGCGAAGCTTCCGACGACCGAAGCGCGTCACTGGCTGCTGAATCACGGACTTCGCGGCGACGCGTCGCTCGGCGACGGTCGCGTGCTCGTCGACGCGCTGCTCGATCTCCTGCCCGCGAGCCACGCCGCGATCGCCGATCTCGCCGCGCATGCGACACCGATCGGCGGCAGCGGCACGGTCGCGCGCGTCCTTGCCAGTGCGCCGCGCGGCGACACCGGCATGCCCGTGCGTGCGCTCGCGATGAATCTGCTCGAACGCGGCAGCGACGCGTGCGGCACGACGCTTAACGAGACCACCGCGCTGCACGCGGCGGTCGCGCTCGGCGACGTTGCGATCGCGAACGCGCTGCTCGCGCGTGGTGCCGATCCGAATGCGCGGGACGCACTCGGCTGCACGCCGCTGCACTTCGCGATCAAGCTCGACATCGCGATTGCGCTTCCGCTGCTGCAGGCGCTCGTGCGCGCCGGAGCTAGCCCGGAGATTGCATCTGCGAGCGGCGAAACGCCGCTCGGTCTCGCACTCGCGCGCAGCGAGTACGAACCCGCGTACTGGCTCAACTGGTCGCGCTGGAAATTGCCGCATCGACCGCTGCGACCGTCGGATCTCCCGGCCGCAGCGGCACTCGGCGATATCGAGTCGGTCGAACGCATGATCGGTTTCGGCTTTCCGGTCGACGCCGAAGATGCACAGGGCGCGACCGCGCTGATCCGCGCAGCGGGCTCAGGTTACGCGGGCCTCGTCGTGCGTCTGCTCGAAGGCGGCGCGAACAGCGCGCATGCAGCGCAGTCGGGCATCCATTGCCTCGGCGCGGCGGTCAGCGCGCGTCGCGAAGCAGTCGTGCGCACGCTGCTGAGCCATGGCGTCGAGCCTGATCTGCGCATGCCTGGCGGAGGCACCGCGTTGATCCTCGCATCGGCACTCGGCCTGCCGCGTCTCGCCGAAGCGCTCATCGAAGCCGGCGCCGACGTCAACGCGACCGACGAGCAGGGCACGACGCCACTACTCGCGGCAGCGCAGGCGGGATTCTCGGGCGCCACCGACACTGCATCGATGCGCGAGCTATTGAATCTTCTGCTGCGCGCCGGCGCGAAGCTCGACGCGCGCAACCAGGCAGGCCAGGACGCCGTGCTGATCCTGCTCGGCGCACGCGCACAACCGGGCACCCCGTGCGACGGCGAGCACCTCGCGGCTCTCGTCAAAGTGCTGTTGCAGCACGGCGCGAAGGTCGACGCGCAGGACACGCGCGGTGTCACGCCGCTCCATGCCTGCGCGGTCCACGGGCTGCTCGGCGCGGCGCGCGCGCTGAAAGCCCACGGTGCGGACATCAATCAACCCGACCTCGTCGGACGCACCGCGGGCGAAGTCGCCGCGATGCTCGGCTACGTCGACGTCGCGAGCGAGCTCGGCGCCGAGCGCTCGCCAATTCCAAGTGTGCGGCAGACGCTGCGGCGACCGGCGCGCGCGCCGGATTAGGGTTGGGTGGTTGTTTTGGGGGGAGGTGTTCTCGCTGTTGTCCGCGAAACCGTCCCTGCTCGTCATTCCGGCGAACGCCCTCTCGCCGTCATTCCGGCGAAAGCCGGAATCCATTTTGACTTTGTCTTGGGGCGCTTCGCGAAAACCGGCTCACGTCCGTGTGAGTTCGTTCGACGTCCCTGTCGACCGGTCACTTCTCTTTGCTTGCCCAAAGAGAAGTAACCAAGAGAAAGGGCACCCTCGAGGTCGCGGTCGCAGGGGCATCCATGCCCCTGCGACTCCGCGAGCAGGCTCCGGGGTTCGTCGGCAGTACGTCCATGTACAGTCGACGAACTCGCGCGCATCCTGCGCGCGCCCCTTCGGGCTTTTCCTCCACCTGCTCGCCGCGACCTGGAGGGGGCCCGGGGAAAAGCAGAGCGCGGCAGTCCCTGCCGCAGAAGCTCACACCTCGTCGTCCCCGCGAAGGCGGGGACCCAGTGCCTTCGCCGTTGCTCCGCTCTTGATTTCGGGTCCCTCTGTGAAGCGGCGGAGGTCGGCCGGAAAAGGCCGCGTGCCCCGCACGCGGGGCGGGCCAGGACGGCCCGCCTTTGGCGACAGGGCAGGAGCCCTGCCGCCAAACCCCGGCCGACCGCAGCGAACCGGCGGCTTCGCCGCCGGCGCGTAACCGAGGGTGCATTTCTTTGGTTACTTTCTTTGTGCAAGCAAAGAAAGTGACTCGGCCGCCAGGACGGCGGACGAAACCACACAGGGACGTGAGTCGGTTATCGCGTGAGCCCCGAAAGACAAAATCAAAATGGATTCCGGCCTCCGCCGGAATGACGGCAGCGAGGCCTTCGCCGGAATGACGGCAGGAGGCTTTCGCAGGAATGACGGCGAGTCGAGTCCTTCCGGAAATGACCACAGAAGACGACGCGCGAGCCTACGCCTTCATCCTCCGATACACGAACCACGGCAACACCCGCACGATCGACGCAACGAGCCCCCACCACCGCGGCACGCTGCGCCGGAACGACGCGTGACGTTGCAATCCACGCACGACAACCCGCGCGACATCCGCCGGTTGCGCCTTCGGCAGTGGCAACGCCATCCCGTATGTCAGATTGGTCGCCATGAACCCGAGCTCGTAAAGCTGCACGCGCAACTCGCGCGGCCGATAGCGCTGCCGCAGACTTTCGTAGAGCGACACGAGCGCGCGTTTCGCGCCCGCGTAGACGACGTTCTTGCCGCGACCGCGAATCGCCGCGACGCTGCCGAACAGCACGATCGCACCGTGCGACTCGCCGAGTCGCGGCAAAAGCGCATGCACGATTGCGAGCGGCGCATGCAGATTGACCGCAAGCAGCTCACCGATGCGCGACGCGTCGAGCGATAGATCGTCGTCCTCGCGCGATTGTCCGATCGGCAGCAGCAATGCCGACGCGGGCGGCATGCCATCGAGCGCCGAAACGATGCGCGCGCCGGGGTCGGCCTCGCGTCCGAGATCGAGCGCGAGCGCCCGCACCGCGATCCCGTGCGCCAGATGGAGGCTTGCGCCGAGCGCGTCGAGATCGCGCCGGTCCGAGGCGACGAGCAGCAGCGCGTGGCCGTGCGCCGCGAGCTCGGTCGCGAGCGCGCGCCCGAGCCCGCTCGAAGCGCCGACGACGATCGCGGTGGTCGCGTTATCGCTCACAGCTCGAGCCTGCGCGCGAGCTCCGAGGCATACAAGCCCCCCGGATTGCACGCCGCGAGCCGTGCACGCGCGGCATCGAAGCCAGGAATCGCCTTGCGTGCGGTCGCGGCATCGAGCGTGGATTGCTTGATGAGATTCGCGCGCCCGCCGTGTGCGAGCGCGATTTCGGCGAGTGCTTCGAGAAATGCTCGTTGCGCGCTCTCGGCCGGTGCCGGAATCTGGATCGCGAGCGCGACGCCCGCGCCGTCGAACGAAAATCCGTCGGCCGCGCCCGCGAACAGCTTGCTCGCGATCAACGCGATGCGCGGCTTGTCGCGAGCGACGCGGTCGGCGAGCGCGTCGGCGAATATATCGAACCGCGCATGCGGTACGAGCCATTGCGCCTCGGCCATGCCGGCCTTGCCGTAACCCGCGAAATACGTGCGCGCGTCATTGAGCGGAAACAGCGCGTCAGCGAGCGGCATGGGCGACTGACCCGCGCGACACCAGCGCGCGTCGAGCCACGTGTTCGCGGCCGCGATGCCCGCGCGATTCCAGAGCGCGATGGGTAGCGGATCGATCGTGCGCGGCAAATCTCTCGACAAATCGGGAATCTGCGGCTGCCGCTCGTCCGACGCATCGCTCGCAAGCCCGATCCGGATCACGCCACGACCGAAACGATGCGGACGTCCGTCGTGCCAGCCGTAAAGCACGGGCGCGTTCGCCGCCTCGCGGAGCACGCGCGCCGCATCGGCGAGATGCGCGACCGGCACGCGACGCAATACGAGCGCCGCCGGCGGACGCGCCAGTCGCAGCGTCGCTCGGGTGATGATTCCGGTGAGCCCGAACCCCGCGAACGTCGCCGCGAAGAGATCGCCATGCATCTGGCGATCGGCGACGACCGTTTCGCCGCCCGCGACGACGAGCTCGATACGCTCGACGACCGCGCGGAACGTGCCGTCGCGCGCGGGATTCTTGCCGTGCACGTCGGCCGCGATGCAGCCGCCGACCGTCGCGGCCGGATGGCCCGGTGCAACCGGCAGATACCAGCCGCGCGCGAGCGCGAAACGCTGCACGTCGCCGATGCGCGCGCCGGCTTCGACTTCGAGCGTTCCTTTCGCGTCGTCGAACGCGAGAAAGCGATCGAACGCGTCGAGCGACTGGCTGATCGCATCGGCGCCGAAGCTCGCGGCGACGTACGACACGCCCGAGCCGCGCGCGATGCGCCGTGCGTCGCGCGGCAGCGCCGCAAGCAGGCGATAGCGATCCGGATGCTGCACGCGGCAGCGCGCGCGGAACTGGCGATCGAAGCTCGAAAGATCGACGTCGGCGAGCGCGAAGCCTCGCATGTCGGTGCCGCCCGCGGACTTCAAGCGGATTCTTCCTCTTCTTCCTCGTCGCCGTCGCCGGTGTCGACTTCGAACAGCCGCTGTAGATCGTCGCGTGCTTCCTTCGTCGTCTGCAACAGCGCGGTCTCGTCGTCGTAGACCGGGTACTGATTCGCGAGCACGCGCTCGTCGTGCTCGCGGAAGCGGTTGAGATGCTCCTGCGCAGTCGCCGCGTCGTAGCCGAGCGCGAGCAGCACGTAGCGCGTGAGCTCGAGGCTCGAATAGAACGTGTCGCGCACGATCTCCTCGACGTTGAGATCCATGAGCCGGAACACGTGCTGGCGATTGCGCGCACGCGCGAACACCTTGAGGTGCGGGAAATGCCGCTTGAGGAGCCGCGCGGTGCGGATGTTCTCCTCGGGATTCTCGGTCGCGATCACGAAGATCTCGGCCTTGTCGGCCTGCGCCGCGCGCAGCAGATCCAGACGCGTCGCGTCGCCGTAGAACACCTTGTTGCCGAAGCGGCGCACGAAGTCGACCTGCTCGGCGTCGCGCTCGAGCGCGGCGAACGGGATGTGATGCGCATTGAGCACGCGCGCGACGATCTGGCCGACGCGTCCGAAGCCTGCGATCAGCACGCGCGGCTGCAGGCCGTCGATGCGATCGAACGCGCGATCGGGCTGCTTCGCCTTGCGCTCGAGCGGCGCGAACTCGGCGCGCAGGCGCACGAGCAGCGGCGTCGCCGCCATCGAGAGCGTGACGACGAGCATGAGCAGATCGCGCTGCGCGGGATCGAGCAAACCGCTCGTCGCCGCGACCGTGAACACGATGAACGCGAACTCGCCGCCCTGGGCGAGGATCGCGGCGAGCGCAAACGATTGCGAGTTGTCGTCGCCCGCCGCGAAACGCGAGATCGCAAAGAGCACGAGGCCTTTGACGGCGAGCAGCGCGACGAGCAGCGTCCCGACGAGCTGCGGCTCCTGCACGATGCGATCGACGTCGAGCGACATGCCGACGCTCACGAAAAAAAGGCCGAGCAACAGTCCTTTGAACGGCTCGATCTGCGCTTCGATCTCGTGGCGATATTCGGAATCGGCGAGCAGCACGCCCGCGATGAACGCGCCGAGCGACATCGAGATGCCGACGAGATCCATGATCCACGCGGTTCCGATCACGACGAGCAGCGCCATCGCGGTGAACGTTTCGGGTGCGCCCGCGCGCGAGGCCGCGCGGAACATCGGGCGCAGCAAATAGCGGCCGCCGACGACGACGACCGCGATCGTGACGATCACGCGCAGCGCCGCGAGCGCGCCCATGCCGGGGCTCGCGGTCGGCTGCGCCATTGCGAGCGCGGGAATCAGCGCGAGCAGCGGGATCGCGGCGACGTCCTGGAACAGCAGGATCGCGAAGCCGAGCCGTCCGTGCGCGGACTGCAGCTCCTTGCGCTCGCCGAGGATCTGCAGATCAATCGCGGTCGACGACAGCGCGAGGCCGAAGCCGATTACGACCGCGCCCTTCCAGTCGAGCCCGAGCGCGAGCGCGATGCCGCCGATCGCGGCCGCGGTCGCCACGAGCTGCAGCGTGCCGAGGCCGAACACCGTGCGGCGCATGACCCAGAGCCGCTGCGGCGAGAGCTCCATGCCGATCACGAACAGCATGAGCACGACGCCGAGCTCTGAGAGCTGACTGATCTGCTCGGTATTGCCGATGAGGCGGATGCCCGACGGGCCGATCAGCGCGCCGGCCGCGAGGTAGCCGAGCACCGCGCCGAGCTGCCAGCGCCGCGCGAGCGGCACGGCGATGACTGCGGCGAGCAGCAGGACGACCGCGTATTGAAGAAAGCCATGAGTCTGCACGGATCCTCCGTGTCGCGATTATGGCACGCGCGGCAACGCCGATCGGCCGGGCTTGCGTCGCATCTCAGCCCGTGAGATCGGCTCGCCGCAGCATGGCGGCCGTCAACCGAGGAGATCGATCGCCATGTTCATCGCGCCGTTTTCGGTTTCGCCCGCGGAGCGCTCGCGCACACCCGCTCGTCCCGACGAGCATCCCATGCGCGCAAAGCCGCCGATCGGCGGGTTGCTCGCGTGGCTCGCGGTCGGCATCGGCGTGCTGCTGCTCGTGCCGCTCGCGCGCGGCGATCGCTTCTTCGGCGCGACGCTGCCGTTCTGGCTCGTCGTCGCGCCGCTCGTCGATCTCGGCTGGGTCGAGCGCCGGCGTATCGCGCGGCGCGTCACCGAGAGCTGGCGCGGCCTCGCTCGTGCGCGGCCCGCGCGCAACGTGCGCGCTCAGCGCGTATCGCGTCGCGCGGCATGCAGCGCCGCGAGATCGTAGAGCACGTACTCGCGATCGTCGACGCGCTTCACTTCGGGCATCGCGCGCAACGCGTCCGCTGCTGCGATCGCCGCGGGCGCCATCGCACGCTTGAGCGGATTGCGGCCTTCGCGCGGCATGACCAGATAGTCGATGCCGTGATCGGCCAGGTATTGGAGGAACGCACCGCCGCTCGCGAGCGGTTCCTGCCGCCAGTATTCGTAGAAATTGAGCGTCTCGAACGTCGCGGGCAAGCGGAACGCGGGCCGGTCGTCGACGTAGCCGACCGCGCGCGCCGTGCCCGGCACCGCGCGCAGATAGTCGGCGATGTACGCGATGCCGCCCGCTTCGAAGATGCGCCGGCTTTCATGGGGAAGATCGCGAACCGTTCGCGAGAAATCCCAGTCGAACGTGCGCGTGCCGGTCGCCCATCCCGCGCTCACGAAGCTGTATGCGGCCTGGAACACGACGAATAGCGGCAACGTCGCGAGCAGCAGCCGTGACGGCATGCCATCGGGAAGACGCTTCAGCGCCGCGTAGCCGCCGAGCATGATCGCGAACGCGAGCGGCAGCACGAAGTAGTTTCCGTCGCCGCCACGCTCGGGATTGCGATAGAGAAACAGCAGCGCCACTCCGGTCAGCAGCACGACGATGAAGATGGGCTCGACACGCGCACGTGATTCGTCCGCGGGCTTTCGCACGAGCGCCATGGCGACGAGCGCGAGCGCGAACAGATAAAGCCAGACGTTGCCGATCCAGCTGATCACCATGTGGCCGAGCGTCTGCGGCCGGAACAGCTGATCGGTCAGGAGCGCGGGCAGGCCATGCCAGTCGGGCGGCGGTCCGCCGCTCAGAAGCCCGGCCGGCGGTTTCAGCGTGAGCCCGAATGCCGCGAAAAGATGCAGCAACGGCTCGGGGCCGATCAGCGGCACGCCCGCGAGTAGCCACGTGCGCGCGGTCACGAAGCCCGCGACGACGATCGCGGCGGCGGCGATCGCGAGCGCGAACCCGCGTTCGGACGATGCATCGATCGCACGCGGGCGGCCGTTCCGCCACCAGATGACGATGAGTGCCGCGAAGATCGTGACGATGTACGGCGGCGCGCTCAGCTTGCTCGCGAACGCGAGCGCGAAGCCCGTGATCGTCCACGCGAACGCGCTGACGCGGCCTTCGCGTGCGAACGTCGCTGCTTCGATGCACGCGAGCAGCAGCACCCACGCCGAGAACAAATCGGGCTTTGGCGATAACGCCGTGTTCGCGATCGCGGGCACGGTCACGACGAGCGCGACGAAGAGAAGTCGCGTGCGCAAGCCCGGCACGAGCGGCTTCAGAATTTCCATGCACGAAAGCGCGATCAGCACGAGCATCGCGATCGAGAGCCCTTCGATCACGCTCGTATCGTGCAGGCCGCTGACCGGAATCAGCAGCAGCTCCCACAGCTTGGGGTAATAGTTGACGGGCGCGACGAGCTCGAGCGGCTTGAACACCGATCCCGTCGCGACGAGCACGTACTCGCCACGCAGGCCATACCACCACGCGTCGAAGCCGCTCACGAAGTTCGTGCGCGCGGCGAGGCAGAGGAACCACGCGCCGATCGCGGCGACGATTGCGCGCTCCGATCCGCCGAGCGTCGCGAAGCGTCGCGCGAGATGAACCGTGAGCGGCGTCTGTCGCGCAGCGATCGCGGGAATCGCGAGCAGCAGCGTCCACGCGCGCAGGACCTGCGCCGAACCGAGGCCGAACGCGGAGAGCGTCCACGCGCCGAGACTCCAGATCACGATGCCGGCCGCCGCGAGTCGCAAATAGCCGCGCGCATCGCTCGTGCGCGCGGCGCCGCAAAGTTTCGCGGCGAATGCGCCCGCGCCGATCAGGGCTTCGACGTAGAGCACGTCGACGAGCATCGGCAGATCGACGTACAGGCGGCGAAGATAAAGCTCGCCGATCGCGACGAGCAGCACCGCGCGCCAGAGCGTCGATCGCACGACACCCGCAACGAGCGCGAGCAGCGCGACGAGCGCGAGCACTTCGATTCCGCCCTGCCACGTGCGCGCGCGCGAAAGATGCCAGCCGAACGGTCCCTTGCCGATCAGCTGGTCGATCAGTACGCCGATGCAGAGAACCGTGCCGGCTGCGATCAGCAGCGCGAGAACGTATGACGGCCAGCGCTCGACGGCGCGCGGTGATTTCGCGGCGAGTGGCGCGCGAGCGTCAACCGCGAAGGCCAAGCCGCTTGCGCTCCATGCGCCGCAGGAATTCGTCCATGATGCGGCGGTAGAGATCCTCGCCGAGATACGCGTCCTCGACGCCCGCATCGATCGACGGGTTGTCGTTGACTTCGATGACCGCGAGCCGGTCGCTCGACTGCTTCAAGTCGACGCCGTAAAGCCCGTCGCCGATCGGCGCGGTCGCACGGAGCGCGAGCTTCACGACTTCGGACGGCGCCTCGCGCACGGGCAGCGTCTCGAAGCCGCCGGATTTCGCGGTGCCCTTCGCGCTGTGGTTGTAGATCTGCCAGTGCCCGCGCGACATGAAGTACTTGCACGCGTAAATCGGCTCGCGATTGAGCACGCCGATGCGCCAGTCGAATTCGGTGAACATGAATTCCTGCGCGAGCACGAGCGCGGTGTGCTGGAAGAGATCCTCGGCCGCTGCCTTGAGCCGCTCGACGTTGTCGACCTTGACGATGCCGCGCGAGAACGAGCCGTCCGGGATCTTGAGCACGAGCGGGAAGCCGAGCAGGTCCGGGATCTCGGCGAGGCGCTTTGGTTCGTCGCGGTAAAGGATTTCGGTCTTCGGCGTCGGCAGCTTGCGCGCCTTCATGAGATCGTGAAGGTAGATCTTGTTCGTGCACTTGAGGATCGACGACGGATCGTCGATGACGACCATGTCTTCCTTTTCCGCCTTGTTCGCGAAGCGATAGGTGTGGTTGTCGAGCGCGGTCGTCTCGCGGATGAAGAGCCCGTCGTATTCGGCGAGCTTCGTGTAGTCGTTCTTCGAGATCGAATCGACTTCGATGCCGAGCTCGGCGCCGGCTTCGACGAAGCGCTTCAGCGCGCGCTTGTTCGAAGGCGGCATCGGATCGTTCGCATCGCAGAGCATCGCGATATCGAAGCGGAATTTCTTGCGCGCACGCGGCTTGCGCCAGAGCTTCTTCGAGAACTTGTCGAGCGCCTGCGCGAACGCGTCTTCCTGCGGATCGGACAGCGTATGAAGGCCGGTCGGCTTGATCGCGCTGATCTGCCAGACGCGTTCGCGCTCGAACTCGATGCGCAGGATCGGGCACGGGAACGTCTCGAACACCTGGCGCGCGATGTCCTCGAGCGATTCCGACGCGGTCTCGCCGAAGTAGACGAGCACGCCGAAGTCGGTCGTGTCACGCCCGCCGTCGGGCAGAAACTTCGAGAGCTTCTGGTTGAGATCGTCGATGTCGAGGCCGTAGAGCGAACGGCGGCGCAGATCGTTGATCGCGCGCACCGACGGGATCACCTTGTGTCCGCGCGCTTCGGCGAGCAGCGAGACGTAATAGCCGGTGCCGAGATACTTGTAGCTCCGGCAGAGGTTGATCACCTGCGTGCGCTCGTCGTCGGCGCCGATCGGCTCCTTGAGATAATCCTGCGCGGTGACGACGTTGTCGGACGGGTAGTACGAACCCCAGTCGGAGGCTTTCTCGACGACGATGACGAGCCGGCTCATGCGTTCGGATCAGCGAAGGCTGAGCGAGTCGCCGCGGTGCGGGGCAGGGGCGGAATGTGCGGTCGGCATGCGTGCGGCGCGGAGTGTCGCACAACCGCGCGCGTCCGTGCAGTCGGCGCGTCCACGTTGCGGCGGTCCGGTGCGTCGCCTAGGCTCGGCGCATGCCGCGCCGTGCCACTGCCTTTCGACGACCTTTCCGGATTCGACCCGCGCGCGACGAGGATCTTGCGCCGCTGATCGATCTGGAAAACCGCGTGTTCACCGCCGACCGCATGAGCGCGCGGCAGTGGCGGGGGCATCTCGCGAGCGACTCGGCCAGCGTGCTCGTCGCCGTCCGCGACGGAAGAATCGTGGGCGCCGCGGTCGTGTTCTTTCACGCGTCGCACCGGATCGCGCGGCTTTATTCGATCTCGGTCGCACCCGAGGCGCGCGGCGAGGGCATCGGCGAAGCGCTGCTCGCCGCGTCCGAACGGCTCGCGAAAAAGCGTGGCGCGACCGCGATGCGCCTCGAAGTGCGGACGGACAACCCGGCCGCACAGCGACTCTACGAGCGGCACGCGTATCAACGCCTTGCCGTTCGTTCCCGCTATTACGAAGACGGCTGCGACGCGATCCGCTACGAGAAGGCGCTACCCTCGCGGCGCCGCGCGTCGCGTGCCGTCTGAACGTCAGTCCTTCTCTTCCTTGAGCAATAGACCCGTCGTCGCGTCGAGGTAGACGTCCCAGTCCTCGCCGTCGCGATCGGTCATTTCGGCTTCGTAGATGTAGCCGCCGTTCTTGTGCTCGATTTCGCCCTTCCTGACGCGCCCGCCGTGATGCTTCGCGAGCACTGCGGCCTCGAGCTCGTCGAGCGGCAGCACGCGGCCCGATTTCACGAGAGGGTCGAGCTCCGCCGGAGAAAGATCGCCGGCGTACGCGACGCCGCCCGCGAGCAGAGCTGCGGCAGCGCCGGCAGCCATCAGCCAGTTCGTTTTCATCGGACGACTCCCGAAATCGCGGCGCCCATCGCGCCGAGCGGGATTCTCGGAAGGGGCGCCTGAACCGGGCACCGTCCGCGGCCTTCGGGATTCAGCGTGATTTCACGCCCGCGGCGCCGATCGCGCAGAAGCGGGCACGGCCGCTGAATGGGGTTGCTATAAGATGCGCGACCCTGAAAATGTGGAGCACGGATGACGCAGGCCCCGACGCCGCAAAGTCTTGCGCAGGCGGCGACATCACCGTCGGGCGAGGAAGGCTACCGGCGCGACATCGATGGCCTTCGTGCGGTCGCAGTACTCGCAGTCGTCGCATTTCATGCGTTCCCGACGCTGCTTCCCGGCGGCTTCGCGGGCGTCGACATCTTCTTCGTGATCTCGGGCTACCTGATCACGGGCGTCATCGAGCGGCGCATCGACGCGGGCCGCTTCACGTTCGCGGATTTCTACGCGCGACGCATGAAACGCATCCTGCCCGCGCTCGTCGTCGTGCTCGCGGCGTGCTTCGCATACGGCTGGTTCGCGCTCCTGCCCGAGGAATACGAGCAGCTTTCCAAGCACATCGCGGCCGGCATCGCGTTCGTCTCGAACTTCGCGCTCTGGAGCGAATCAGGCTACTTCGACGCGGCCGCATATGCCAAGCCGCTGCTGCACATCTGGTCGCTCGGCATCGAGGAGCAGTTCTATCTCGTCTGGCCGCTCGCGCTCTGGGCGTGCGCGCGATTTCGACGCGACGCGCTGTGGCTCGTCGTCGCGGTCGGCGCGATTTCGTTCGCGATCAATCTTGCGACGATCGGGAAATATCCGGTGGCCGCGTTCTATTCGCCGCTCTCCCGATTCTGGGAGCTCCAGCTCGGATGCGCGCTCGCGCTGCTGGGTCCGCGCGCGACGCCGTCCTCGCGCGCTGTCGCCGATGCATTGTCGATCGTGGGCGCGCTCCTGATCGCGCTCTCGATCGCGCTGCTCGATGCGAAGCTCGGCTATCCCGGCATCTGGGCGCTCGCGCCGACCGCGGGTGCGTTTCTGATCATCCTGTCGGGACCGCACGGCTGGGTCTGTCGCAACGTGCTCGCGCGACGTGCCTGCGTCGGCGTCGGGCTCATCAGTTATCCGCTCTATCTCTGGCACTGGCCGCTGATTTCGTTCGCGTATATCGCGGCCAACGGCATGCCGACGGTCGGTCAGCGCCTCGTGCTCATCGCGGCGGCGATCGCGCTCGCGACGGCGACGTACTGGCTCGTCGAAAAACCCATTCGGTTCGGCTCGATGCTGGGGCGATACAGAATCCCGGCACTTGCGACCGCGTCGCTCGCGATCGGAGCGGTGGGCCTTTACGCGTTCGAGCACGGCGGCTTGCGCGAGCGGTTCCCGGTCGATGCGCTCGCACTCGCCGACTGGCGCTACGACTATCTGACCGACGCGCGCTATCCGGCGTGCTGGATATCCAAGGATCACGCGTTCGATGCGTTCGCGCCTTTCTGCGGCGGGATCGCCACGGACCGTGAGCTCGTCGTGATCTGGGGCGATTCGCACGCGGCGCGGCTCTATCCGGGCCTGAAAGCGACATTCGGCGATCGCATCGAGTGGGCACAGTTCAACCGCGACGCGTGCATTCCATCGCTCGGCATCGCTTACCCGGTTTGCCAGCAGAGCAATGCATGGGTCGTCGGCGAAATCGCGCGCCTGCAGCCAAAAGTCGTGGTGATGTTCGCTGCGTGGACGCACTACCGCGTCGACTGGGGCGAGCCCTCGGTCGCGAAAACGTCGTTGCTTGCGACGATCGACGCGCTGCGTCTGGCAGGCGTGCCGAAGATCATCGTCGTCGGCCCCGCGCCGACCTGGAAGGGCGGCTTGCCCAAGCTCGTGTTGAAGGCGTGGCTCGACGCGCGGCCGTTTCACGAAGTGCCGGAATACCTCGCGACCGGGCTCGATCCCGCGGTGCCGGTCGCCGATGCCGACTTGCGCCGTGCGCTCGAGGCGCACGGCGTCCAGTACTACTCGGTCATCGATCTCTTCTGCAACGATCGCGGCTGCCTGACGCATACGCCCGCGGGCCCGACGCACTTCGTTATCTTCGATGCCGCGCACCTGACTACCGACGGTTCGACGCTCATCGCTCGCGACATCGCCGCGAAGCGTCTTCTGCCGTAGCACTCACCAGTTCGTCGCGCGCACCTTTTCGGCCGTGGGTGCATCGGCCGGCCGCGCGACGAGGCCGCCCGCAGCCGCAAGCGTCACGTCGAAGCGTCCGCCGTCGACGAGCGGCAGGTACGCGCCGCTACCGTAATCGGCATCGACCCACGGCAGCCATTGCGGAAACGCGTGCTTGACCTGCCAGAGATCGAGCGCCGTCGGGCTCGACAGCGCGACGACGCTCTTGGGCGCCTCGGCTTCCTTCGCAGCATCGCGCCAGCGTCCGCTGAGCCGATCGAGCTGATAGAGCGAAGGCGCACCGAGCACGACCGCGCGCGGATCCCACTTGATCACGCGCGCATCGAGCTGCCATTCATCGCCCGCGATCTCGGTGGTCTTGCGCGTGCCGTCGGGCAGCGTGATGTCGACTGCGAACCGGTCGTTGCCAAGCGCGCGCGTTTCGAGCGATGCGACGAGCGATTCCGCGGCGAGCCGCCGATAGCCGAGCAGCGCGGTGCCGCCGATCGCGCCGATCAGTGCGAGCAGCACGAACACGAGCGACCAGAGCCCGCGATGGCAGGCGGAGAAGCGTCGCCGCGCGCGCCAGTGCCGTCGTGCGCCTGCGGCGTGGCCGATCGCGACGATCGCCGCGATGATCGCGAATCCATAGAGACCGACGAGGAAGGGCGTCAGCGCCATGCGCCGAGCATAACGGGTCGGCGCGGCGCTCGCGCGGCTATACTCTTGCCGCCGTTCCGGCGCTGTTGTGTCCGGCTGTTTCGAGAGGTCGTTTCGTCATGAACAAGTCGCTCGCGTTCGCCGTCGTCGCATTGCTCGTATCGATCCTGTCGGCCTGCGGCAACAAGGGCGATCTCGTGCGGCCGATCCCGTCGACGCTGCCGCCGCCGACCACGACGCCGGACAGCACGCCGCCGCCCGACGCGCCCGCGAAACCGGCGCAAGATTCGAACGGACACTAAGGCCGCATCGCGCGTGAGCGTTCGCTTCAGCAAGATGCACGGGCTCGGCAACGATTTCGTGGTCGTCGATTGCCGTGAGACGCCGCTTCCGTTGAACGTCGCTGCCATCCGCCGGCTCGGCGATCGCAATTTCGGCGTCGGCTTCGATCAGCTTCTGACGATCGAGAAAGCGCGCGATCCCTCGTGCGTGTTCGCGTACGGCATCTGGAATACGGACGGTTCGACCGCGCGCCAGTGCGGCAACGGCGTACGCTGCGTCGCGCGCTGGCTCGTGCGCGCGGGTGCGCTCGATGCGACCGGTCCTGTGCGGCTCGAATCGCCGTCGGGTCCGATCGCGGTCGAGCTCCTCGCCGATGGCCGCGTGCGCGCCGAGATGGGCGAGCCGCGGTTCTCGCCCGCGGCGATTCCGCTCATCGCCGAAGAAGAGCAAGATCGCTACCGGATCGATGTCGCGGGTCGCGAGGTCGAGGTCGGTGCGGTGTCGATGGGCAATCCGCATGCAGTCGTCGAGGTCGACGACGTCGCCGCGGCGCCGGTCGAATCGCTCGGGCCGCAAATCGAGCATGCGGATGCGTTTCCCGAGCGCTGCAACGTCGGCTTCGCCGAGGTGCGTTCGCGAAATGCGATCGCGCTCCGTGTCTGGGAGCGCGGCGTCGGCGAAACGCTCGCGTGCGGCAGCGGCGCGTGTGCGGCGGTCGCCGTGCTGCGTCAACGCGGCAGGCTCGACATCGACGTCGCGGTGACGCTGCCCGGCGGCACGCTCGACATCAGCTGGGTCGGTCCCGGCGAGCCGGTGTGGATGACGGGTCCCGCAACATTCGTTTTCGAGGGGGAGTGGCATGGCTGATCTCAGCGTCAGGGAAGGTCTCGATGCGATGGAGGTCGCGAGTTATCTGCGCCGG
>JADMIO011683333.1_pt1 | contig 19638 bp, 18 predicted proteins | sample 8958161 | NCBI WGS metagenome assembly JADMIO01 (sample SAMN16585339, study PRJNA669376) | soil metagenome | isolation source: Crop rotation soil | place: USA: Cullars Rotation, Alabama | collected 2011
CGGGCCTTAAAGATTTGAGATTTCAAATTTGAAATCTCAAATCTTTAAGGCCCGTTTCTCCTGTGAGTCTCTTTATTCCAACCCGAGCGCGCGGGCCGCATTGAGGCGTCCGCCCGTCGAGACTTTGCCGCTCAAGGCGGGCAGCTTGTCCACGCTCTTCAAGAGGCGTGCGCGGAGGTCTTCCATCGACAGCTTCGGCTCGGAGGCGAGGACGAGCGCCGCCACGCCTGAGACTTCCGGCGTCGCCATCGAAGTCCCCGAAGCCTCGCGGAAATCTCCGTTGAGCCACGTGCTCAGAATCTCTGCGCCGGGCGCGGCGATGTGGACGCGCTTGGCTCCGTAGTTCGAGAACGAGGCCAGTTGATCGTTGCGGTCGAGCGCGGCGACGCTGATCACGTTCGGCAGCTCGAAGCTGGCCGGATAGTGCGGCGACCTGTCCGCGTCTGCGCTGGAATTGCCGCTGGCCGCGACGAAGAGGATGCCCGCTTCGCCCGCTTTGCGAATCACGTCTTCGAGGGCTTTGGATTTCTGCGTCGAACCCCAGCTCGCGCTGATGATGCGCACGTTGACGCCTGCCTCCTTGCGATTGATGACGTAGTTGATCGCTTCAATCGCGTCCTTGGTCGTGCCGGAGCCCGTGCGCGAGATGAATTTCAGGGGCATGATCTTGACGCGCCAGTTGATGCCCGCGATGCCGATGCCGTTGTCGCCGTCCGCGCCGATGATGCCCGCGCAGTGTGTGCCGTGACCGTTGTCGTCCATCGGATCGCCGCTGTCGAGCGTGGCATCGTAGCCGTACTGGTCGTCAACCATGCCGATCTCCGCGTCGTAGTATTCGTCCACGTTATCGGGACGATGCCACATGTTCTGCGCGAGGTCTGGGTGCCTGTAATCAACGCCGCTGTCGAGGACTGCGACGACGATGTCCTCGCTGCCGGTGGTCTTGCCCCATGCGGCCACAGCGTTGATGTCCGCTTTGGCCGTGCCGCCGCGCTGCCCTGTGTTCACCAGCGACCACTGCTCGTCGAACATGGGGTCGTTGGGCGACGCGCCTTCGGAGAGCCGCGCGCCCTCGTTGCTGAATTTGCCTTCCGCCGGTTCAAGGTTGATCTCGAAGTTCGGTTCGGCGTACTCGACCACGTCGCGCATCTGGCTGTATTCGTCCGCGACCGCTTGCGGGTCTGCGTCGTCCAGATCGTCAATCGCGACGAGGCCGCGCACGCTCTCGATCTCATCCTCGACGTTATCGTTGCGCTGTGCGGTCAGCTCTTTGATCGTCGCCTCGCTCGTGCCCGCGCGGAAACGCACGAGCACTTCGGGCTCGCGCCGCACGCTGACCGGCTCGGTGCGTGTGTCAAGCGTCCGCGCCACGTCCCTGTTTTCGCGTATCGTTGCGCCACGGTGGCGCTCCCAGCGCCGGAGCTGTCCGGCGAATGCCGCGACCAGAATTATCGTTACAGCTAAAGCCAGATGTCCGAGAAAATTATGCCGGTTCATCGCGTTACCTCACTTTAAATACGATAGTTCGACCCCTTGAAGTTGTAGAGCCTGAGTTCGTCTGCGGAGGCGCGGTATTCGTGGCTGCCGTGGCCGGAAGCGCCGAGGCGTATGCGCCAGCCGGAGGTCATCATCTGCCCGCTCATCTCGTCTTCGACGGCTGCGCCGAGGGCCATGTCCGGAAAATCCGCGCGCTCGACCGACTGCTCCTGAATCTCGTCCTCCGCGACGCCCAGACGCTGTGCCAGATCGCGCCGCGCGCGACTGATTGCTTCCTCTTTGCTCAAAGCCATAGTTGTCTTTGACAGCCTCCCTTAAGTTCGGATTATGAGCCTGATTGGAATTTCAGACAAGCCTCAGCGAGCCTTTATCTCAAATCGCCGCAGAGGTGCTGGAGGAGCGCAGTGATCGTGATGGCCGCCGTCTCCGCGCGCAGCGTGCGCCCGCCGAGCGTGACGATGCTCCATCCTGACTCAAGCGCACGCGCCAGCTCCTCTTCCTCCCAGCCGCCTTCCGGCCCGACGAGCGCGCAGACGGATTGCGGCGTGCGATTTTCACGAAGCGACTCAAAGAGCCCGCGACCCGTGCGCTCGGCGAAGAGCAGTCGCGCCGCAAAGCTTTCGCGCGTCGCGTTTTCGAGCAGAGCCTTGAAAGAGAGCGGCTCGTCCACGACGGGCACGCGTGCGCGCCCGGATTGCTTGCAGGCTTCGAGCGCGAGCCGCTGCCAGCGCGCCACGCGCCGCGCCGCATCGCTCTCATCACGCAGGCGCACGTCTGCGCGCAACGTGGCGACGGGCACGATGCGCTTGACGCCCAGCTCCGTCGCTTTCTGCACGACGAGGTCGAACTTTTCGCCCTTGAGGAGCGCGACGGCGAGCGTCAGCGTCAGAGCCGATTCGGGACTGGCCGGTTCGGCCTCTGCGCTGACTTCAAGCGTCGCCGCGCCTTTACCTCGCCCCGGCTCCGTCACCACGCACAGGTATTCGCGCCCCTCGCCGTCAAAGACGAAAGCCTCGTCACCGGCTCTTAAACGCAGCACGTCTCTCAAATGGCGCGCCTCGTCCGCGTCGAGCGTGACGCGGCCTTCAACGAATGCTGCGGGCGGAGCATAGAATCTTCTGCGGGTCATACAAATAATGCAAAATTAAAGATGTAAAATGCAAAATTGAAGAACGAGATCTAATTTTGCATTTTACATCTTTAATTTTGCATTCCTCAAACTATCATCGCCACCCACTCGCCGTCCGTCTCCATCTCGAATTGGCCGATGCCGAGTTCGGTCAGCCGCGCTTCAATCAGCGAGACTTGCTCCTGCAATATCCCGGAGAGGATGAGTCGCCCGCAGGTCGCGTCGAGGAGTCGCGGCAGGAGCGGGAGGATCACGTCGGCCGTCAGGTTTGCGCAGACCAGATTGGCCGAGGCGGTCGCCGTCTCGTCGACCGTGCCGACGCTGAAGGCGATCTGTTCGACCCCGTTGAGCCGCGCGTTCTCGCGGGCGATACGGATGGCCTCCGCGTCCGTGTCGCAGGCTTCGATGTGCGCTTCGGGCGCAAGGCGCGCGGCAGCGATGGCGAGGATGCCCGTCCCTGTGCCGACATCCAGCAGGCTCTCGCGGTCGAAATATTTTTCGATGGCCGCGAGGCAGAGGCGCGTCGTCTCGTGCGTCCCTGTGCCGAAGGCCATGCCCGGCTCGATGCGTATGATGATGCGATCCGGCGCTTCCGCGACTTCGCTCCACGGCGGCGCGATGACGAAGCGGCGACCGACCGCGACCGGCTGCCAGCTCCTCTTCCATTCGCCGAGCCAGTCGCGGTCTGCGACTTCATGCAACTCCATCTCGCGCACGGCGCTGCTCGGCAGGCCGTACACCCGCAGGGCTTCAAAGAGAGCTTCGCGCACGCCCTCGCGCGACGGCGGCGCGTCGAAGTAGGCGACGACGCGCATCAGCTCGCCGCCCTCAAAGCTCTCCGTGCCGAGCGCGCCCGCTTCCATCAAAGCGTACTCGACCGCTTCGCGCGCAGGCGTTTCCAGCATGACCTCCAGTGCTGACCATGATTTATTCATTGATTCCCATATCGTCCAGCAAGTGCTCTTTGTCGCGCCAGTCGGCTTCGACCTTGACGAAGAGCTCCAGATGGCAGCGATGCCCGATGAGCTGTTCGATGTCGCGGCGGGCCTTGGTGCCGATCTCTTTCAGACGCTCCGCGCCTTTGCCGATGATGATGCGTTTCTGCGACGGGCGCTCGACGTAGATGGCGCAGTAGATGCGCGTGAAATCCGCGCGCACCTCTTCGTACTTCTCCGTCACCACCGCCGTCACATACGGAATCTCTTCGCCCGTCGTCTGCAATATCTTTTCGCGCACGGTCTCCGCGACGAGTTGCCTGAGCGGTTGATCGGTCAGCTCGTCCTCCGCGAAAATCGGCTCGCCCTCCGGCAAGTGCCTGACCATCTCTGTGAGCAGGACTTCGACCATGTCGCCCTTCAGAGCCGAGAGCGGCACGACGGAGCGCCAGTCGTACTCCTGACCGTACCATTCCATCAGGGGCAGCAGCTTTGACTTGTCCGCGATCTTGTCAGTCTTGTTCAGGAGCAGGAGCGCTGGCTTTTCAGCTTTCTGCACGAGGTCTAGGACGAAGCGGTCGCCGTTGCCGGTCGAGACGGTCGCGTCGCGAATCAGACAGACGAGGTCTACGCCTTCGAGCGCGTCATGCACGGCGGCCATCATTCGCCGGTTCAGGAGATAGCCGGGCTTGTGCACACCGGGCGTGTCCACGAGGACGATCTGCCCCTCCGGGCGCGTGATGACGCCCTGAATCCTGTGGCGCGTCGTCTGCGGCTTGTTCGAGACGGCCGCGATCTTTTCGCCGACCAGACGATTCAGCAGCGTGGACTTGCCCGCGTTCGGACGGCCGATGAGAGCGACATAGCCGCTGCGGAAAATTTTCTGATTATCAGGCATCAATTTAGGGCTAATCATACATGATTTTTGGTCTTCGGTCTTTGGCCTTAGGTCTTTGTACGTGATTTTGCCTTGAATGATATGGCTCAAGCTTGATAAGACATCAAAGGCCAAAGCCCGAAGACCAAAGACCCGAAAACTTTTTTCCCGGCGGTTGAAACTTTTCCCTGCCTGCTGACACTTACTCCACGGAAGACGATGATGAAGCGGCTGGCAATTGAGGCGATGAGGCAGGCGGGCGAGACCGACCGCGCGGCTGGAACACTGATGAACAGTGCAGAGGACTTGATTGCGCGCGTCCGCGCCGGCGACGACGAAGCCTTTCGTCTGATCTTTGAACGCTATGCCCGCCCCGTCCTCAGTTTTATCTACGATCTCGTGGGCGAGCGCGCTCTGGCCGAAGAGCTGGTGCAGGAAACTTTCGTGCGCGGCTACAAAAATCTTTCCGGCCTGCGCGACGAGACGAAGCTTTCGACGTGGCTCTTCGGCATCGCGCGCAACGTGGCGCGCGAATCCCTGCGCACGCAGCGGCGCAAGCGGAGCCAGTTGGAGCTTGACGACCCGCTCGTCGCGGAGCTGCACGACCGTGGGCTCCCGCCCGACGACCGCTTGATAAATAAAGAGATGAACCGGGCGATACGCGAGGCTCTGGGCACGCTCGATGAAGATAAGCGGCTGGTCTTCGCGCTCAAAGTCTTCCAGCAGCAGAGTTATGAGGAGATAGCTTTGATTACAGGTTTTTCGATGGCGAAGCTCAAGACGGACTTGCACCGTGCGCGCGCAGAGATGCGCAAGCTGCTTCGGCCGTATCTGGAGGTGGGCGATGAAGTGTGAAGAATGCACACCCCTCATTGAAGAGTATCTTGACGGAGAGCTCGGCGCGCGCGAGGCCGAACGCCTGACGGCGCACCTCGCGCTCTGCGCACAGTGCGCGCAGGAGGCGGACGCCCTCCGCAGCGAACAGGAGATCTACGCGCGCTATCAACGCGAGGTCGAAGTCACGCCCGCTTTGTGGCAGGCCGTGCGCGCGCGGATTGAAGAAGAGAAGGAAGCTCGGCCTTCAAACATCGTCGCGGGCTGGCGCGGCTGGCTCGCGGAGACTTTCGGGACGCACGCGCGCCTGCGCCCGGCCTTCACGATGGCGCTCGTCCTCCTCGCGCTCGGCATCGCGGCCTTCGTCGTCTTCAAATCTCTGAACACGCGCCGCGCTCAGCCGCCAGTGGTGGCGATCCACAACGAACCGCCGCGCGCGCTTTCATCGCCGCCGCCTTCTGACATTAAGGCGACGCCCGGCGTTCCTGAAAATGCGAGCACCTTGGCAGTCGTTCCCGCTCCCGTGAAAAGACCGTACATGATGAGCGCGAGCGAGCAGAGAAAGAATTCGGTCGGAGCGCAGCCCGCGCCGGAAATTACGCGCTCGCCTGCTTTGACATTGGAAGAGGTCGAGCAGCGCGCGGCGCTGGTCGCCGCCAGAGACGAGCAGGTGGCTGGCGCGCCGGAACAGCCGCGCGACCCGGAGACAGAGCTGGCGCGTCACGTCGAGAAAGCACAGCTCCTGCTGCGCTCTTTCCGCAACGTGCGCCTCGCCGAGACGAGCCACGCGCCCGACATCTCTTATGAAAAAGAGCAGGCGCGCAGGCTGCTCTACCGCAACATCAGTTTACGGCGCGACGCGGCGGAGCAGGGGAACGCGGCCAACGAAAAACTGCTGGCCGCGCTGGAGCCGATTCTGCTCGACATCGCCAACCTGCCGGATCATCCGGCCGACGCGGACATCCGTTCCATCGAACAGCGCATGCGCCGCAAAGAGATCATGACCGCATTACAGGTTCATTCAATCGTGGCTCAGAACTAATTTTGATAAAGACTGAAAGAGAAGAAAGAAGATGCATACACCCGAAAAACTTTTCCGCGCGGGCTGTTCCGCGAAAGGGATGCTGACCGCGATGGTCTGGATGCTGGCGCTGCTCTTTGTCACGGGCACGCTCCACACGGCCGCCGCGCAGAATGATTTTGACAAGCTCACGCGCTTTGTCCAGTCGCAGAACTCTTCGGAGGCGTCGGCCAAAGTTTTCCGCGCGGGGCGGGATTTCATCGGCGACGAAAACTGGAAGAGCGCGGCCGAGAAGTTCCAGAGCTTTATCGAGTCTTATCCGAAGGACGCGAACATAGACGCTGCGCTCTACTGGCTCGCCTTCGCGCAGGTCAAGCTGGAAAAGTTCGGCGAGGCCAGCGGCCAGCTCCAGCGCCTGCTCAAGAAATATCCGGGCTCGAACTGGGCCGACGACGCGCGCGCGTTGCAGATTCAGATCGATTCGCGCCTCGGCAACAATCAGGGCATCGGGCAGGGCCTCAGCAATGATGACGAGGAGATCAAGATCGTCGCGCTCGAAGCCCTCTTTCGCTCGAACCCGGAGCGCGGCTTGGCCTACGTCTCGAACATGTTCAAGCCCGGCGCGAACTACAGCCGCCACATGAAAGAGGCGGGCATCGAATTCATCCGTCGCTTCGGCGAAGAGAAGGCCGTGCCGATGCTGATCGAGATTATTCGCAACGAGCGCGACACGGAGTTGCGCAAGGCCGCGATTGAGACTCTGGGACGCACCGGCGACGAGCGCGCCTTCGACATCTTGGTCGAGCTGGTCAGAAATTCCACCGACGACGATCTCAGCAACTCGGCCGTCTTCGCCATCTCGCGCTTCAAGTCCGAGCGCTCGCGCCCGGTGCTCTTCGAGATGGCGCGCAGCGCGAAGTCGCTCGAAGTCCGCAAGAACGCGATCTTCTATCTCGCACGCGAGGGCGATGACGCGGTGCTCGACGAGCTGATGCGCCTCTACGATGCGGAGTCGAACGTGGAGGTCAAGAAGCAGATCGTCTTCTCGCTGAGACGCATGAACAGCCCGCGCTCCATCGCCAAGCTCTACGAGATCGCGAGCGGCAACGGCGACGTAGAGGTGCGCAAAGACGCTATCCACTGGATCGGGCAGCGCGGCGACGCGGAGGCCGTCGAGTACCTGATTAAGACCTACGACGCGGAGACGAACGAAGAGATGAAGAACCAGATCATCTTCGGCCTCAGCCGCACGAACCAGAAGAGCGCGCTGCGCAAGCTGATGATGATCGCGCGCAATGACAAGTCCATAGAGATGCGTAAGCAGGCCGTCTTCTGGCTCGGCCGCAGCGACGATCCGGAAGCCGCGCAGTTCCTCGAAGACATTCTCAAGTAAACATCAGCAACCATCAATGGAGACGCGTCCGATGAGAAGAGCCTACATGCCCTGCTGTCTCGCGGCCATCATCATCTGCCTGTCAGCCTCGGCGGCGTTCGCCATCATCCTGCGGCATGATGTGGACGAAGCGCGCTCCATCGCGCTCGCGGCGAAATATCCTGCGGCCGGAAGCTTGCAGGAGCAGGTCGGCTGCACGCTCATCGCTCCGCTGTGGGCCGTCACCGCCGCGCATACTGTCGAGAGCAATCCGCCGTTCATCAACTACTACGTCGTGTTCGGCGGCACGCGGTACGAGGTCGAGAAGATCATCATTCATCCCGGCCGTGTGCGCGACGCTGTGGACAGCGACAACGACATCGCGCTCCTGAAACTCAAAAGGCCCGTCGCGGGCATTGCTCCCGCTTTGCTCTATGAGAAGGATGATGAGGCGGGCAAGCTCGTCACTCTGGTCGGGAACGGCAAGTCCGGAACGGGCCTCACAGGCCCGGTCGGGGAGAAGATGAAAGTCGCGCACGCCGCGACCAATCGCATCGAGGCCGTTTTTGAACACTCGCTGGTGCTGACCTTTGACGCGCCGCCGGGCGGCACCGAGCTGGAAGGCATCGGCGGGCCCGGCGACAGCGGCGGCCCGATGTTTTATGAGGAGGGCGGCAAGCTCTACCTGATTGGCGTCAGCAGCTTCAACAGCGGCGACCCGGCCGACAAGACCAACGGGCGTTATCACACGCTCGACGGCATGTGCCGCATCTCGACCAAGCACAAGTGGATTCAGGAGATCATCGCCGCAGACCCGCCGGACACGATGTGGAGCCCGCTCAAAAAGCTGAAGGACGATGACGGCTGGCCTGAGCCTGCGAAGCGGCGCGTCACGGCCTTCTTCAAAGCATGGAACACAGGGCAGGAAGCGATGATCGCCAGATTCTACGCAGAGCATCGCCCGCCCTCCACGCAGGGGCTCACGCCGGAAGCGCGCGCTAAAGGCTGGCAGGAACTGCTGGACACTTACGGCGCATATCGCCCCTACGGCTATTCGCGGCACGGCGCGTACAGTTTCGGCGTGCTGGTCTACTCCGAGCGCGCGAAAATCTGGCGCGGCGTCCTCTTCGAGCTGGAAGAGAACAAGCCGCACCGCGTCAAGAGCATGAAGATGTGGGACGCCGCCGCGCCGGACGGAGCCGAGCGGATATAAAAGCCTTTTTCACCGCAGAGACGCAGAGGTTGCGCAGAGCGAGCGCAGAGACAGCAACAGCTCTCAACCCTCTCTGCGTTAACTCTGCGAGAACTCTGAGTCTCTGCGGTGAACGTCTTCTCTGTCATATTTCATTCTTGAAAGGCAAGCTGTATGCAATTCTCAAATTTATTCATCTCGTGCGTGCTGGTCGTCTCATCTTTTCTGAGCCCCGCGCAGGCGCAACAGGGCCGCAGCTTCATCACGGTCGAGGGCGCAGACCTGCGCTCGAAGATGGAGGCGGCGCAGCGTTTGGGGCGCAGCCGTTCGCCGCAGACGCGCTTCTGGGTGGCCTACTCTTTCGATGTCCGGCCGGGCGTCGCCGTCGATCCGGGGCAGGGCGAGTTTCGCGGCAACATGATGAATTACGACGACCTCGCCATCTTTATCGGCAAGCAGAACAATGTGACGATTGAGACGCGTAACCTCGGCATCTTTCTGCTCTACGAGGCGGACGGCAGCACGCTCGCGCGCATCGATATTTACAACCTCGACAAGCAGCGCGAGTACAGCACCTATCCCGTCTACTGGCTCGGACGCGGCGGCAACGAAGAGAGCCTCAACCTCCTGCGCCAGCTCGTCACTGCCGGGCGCGTGCACAGGATCATGGAGCGCGGCGTGATCGCCATCGCGCTCCACGACGACCCGCGCGTCAGCGGCTATCTCAAAAATCTCTTCAACGCTTCGACCGACGAAGACATCAGGCGCACCGCCATCCACTGGATCGGCTTCACGGGCGGCGAGACCGATTTTCTGGTCGGCGTCGTCCGCAACGAGCGCGAGCGCGAGGACACACGCGAGAGCGCGGCCTATGCCATCGGCATGAGCAAAGACGGCGCGGCCTTCAACATCCTGACCGACCTCTATCGCACGATTCCGAACCGCGAGATCAGGCGCAAGCTGCTGCACGCCATCTCGATCAACGACAACGAGGACGCGGCGATAGATTTTCTGATTCGCGTGGCGAAGACGGACGCGGACACCGAAGCGAGAAAGATGGCTATGTTCTGGCTCGGACACAAGGCGGGCGAGAAGAGCCTCGGCGTCCTGCGCGATGCGGTCGAAGACCCCGACACGGAGGTGCAGAAGCAGGCCATCTTCGTCATCAGCCGCCGTCCGAAAGACGAGGCCGTGCCGATGCTCATCAAGATCGCGCGCACGCACTCCAAGCCGGAGATTCGCCGCGAGGCTATCTTCTGGCTCGGACGCACCGGCGACGAACGCGCGCTGGCCTTCCTCGAAGAACTGTTGTCGAAGTAAAGCAAGGGAGAAGAGAGACGTGAAACGAGCACTGATATTCGTCCTCGCCGCGTTGCTGCTCGGCGCAGCCGCCGGTGAAGCGTCGGGACAGAAGAAGAGCAAAGTCAAAGAGAGCCGATTCGAGCCTGCGACGCGCGCACGGCTGATGGACGAGGGTGAACTGAGCCGCGCGCAAGCCTTCATCGAGCGTGAAGCCGCGCAGGCGCGTCAGGAGATCGAGGCCCGTTACGCACAGCTTTCCGAAGCCGTGCGCAACAGGGATTTCGCGGCCTATCAAGCCCTGCGGACGGAGAACTTCTCCGCGCGCCTCGCGGACGGAGAGGTGCGCGACGGCGCGCAGATGGCGCGGCGCGCGCGAGCTTTGTTCGGGCGCATAGCGGCTCCCATCAGCCTCAGCAATCAGATAGAGCTGCTGATCCTGATGGATAACGAAGCCATCGCCATCGTCCACCAGAAATTTTCACGCACGCAGCAACTGGCCGGAGAACTGCATCTGGTCGAGACCAGCACGACGCAGCGCGAAACGTGGGTCAGGACTGAGGACGGATGGAAACTGAAGTTCGTGGACAACATACACGCACAGCAGACCTTAGTGGACGGCCTGCCGGTCGAAGCTACTTCAATCAGTGCTGGATAAATTTTTAGCCGCGCTTAGCGGAGGCCACGGCTGTTGCGTGTTAGTCGCTTGAGGAGGCAGCGAATAGTTCACCTCGTCGGCCGTCTCGCAATCGTTTGAGCCGTCGCCGTGTGTCTTCAAGACCGGAGTGTCGGACAGCGCGATGAATCCGTCCCGGCGAAGTTGCATGAGGCCGAAGAGGCAAATCTTTTCGGCCGGAATCCCATCCAGACCGCTTTCCAGAAGAGAGAATTCCCGAACGACCTCATTCACCGTCCGCGTGCCATCGCACAGGCGCAGCAGCCTCGCGGACAACGGCGGCAACTGCCAGACCTCGACCCGCTTGCCGCCCGACCGCGTGAAGACGATCGTGGACTTTCGTTCCGGCACGCAGCTCAGCCCCGCCTTATTCCTCAAGCTCTCAATGAGAGCCTTGTAATCAATCTCAAGCTCCATCACGGAGAAATTTTCCGGCAGGTACGGGATGCAGTCTCCATCCGGCAAATCATCTCCCGCGACGGACTCCGGGACAGGTGGTCGAGCCTCACTCTTCGGCGCGCGCTCCACCTGCGCCAGAGCCGCAATCGCCGCGCGGGCTGTCGCCATCTCTTCCAGATAACAGCTCTCAACAAACTCTAAAAAATCGTTTCGGAATTTACGATGCGAGTAATAGGGCGTCCAGCCCGTCTCCCCGTCCGGCGCGTGAGCGGCTTGTTCGACGCGCCATCTTTGCCAGCGCTCGAAGACCTGCAACAGATCGCCGCTATCCTGAAGCAGTGCGACGGGCAACCAGCGAAACCACGTCGCCATGTAGGTCGCAAAATCCATCACCTCTTTGACATAGCCGCGCTCCAGCCAGACGGTCGGAATCGCATAAAAGTTGGGAAAGATTTCAGGATAGCTTTGAATCATTAAGACCTCTGCCTCATCCTGTCGCCAGCTCTGATGAGACATGTCCGAAAAGATGTGGTCGAAGGTCAAGCTGTCCTTGTGTTCTTCGTAAATGGGCGTCGCCGCGAGCGGGGCCAGCAGCGAGCATTGCGGCTCCGCGTGATCGAAGCGGAGCACGTCAACGAAGAAGTGTATGGTGTCTCTCAAATCATCCGTCGTCTCTTCCGGAAAACCCACGATCAGGGCCACAGCCATGTGCATGGCGTGCCGGTCAGCACATTCAATGCGCTTCAAAGCTTCCGCCAGATCGAGTTTTTTGTGAATCACCTGCTGCAAACGTTGCGAGCCCGTTTCAATCCCGAAAAAGATTCCGCGACACCCGGCCGACGCCATGAGCGCGATCAGCTCGTCGTCAATGCAATCCGTGCGCGCGCTACAGCCCCATGTAAATTTCTCGCCGCTTTCGATGATGGCCTGACAGAAGGCCACCACTTTTTTCCGGTCAACGGTGTACATGTCATGAACCAGACTGAAGTATTCAATCCCGTACTCGTGGCGGATAAAACTTATCTCGTCAATCATCTTCTGCGCCGACTTCAAGCGAAAGTTGCGCCGGAAGAAATCGTTCGTCGAACAGAAGGTACAGGCGAACGGGCAGCCGCGCCCGATCTCCAGATGGATGCCGCCGCGATCTTTGAGATTGGCGTCCAGCTCGAAGGCAGGCATCGGCAGCCCGTCCAAGTCATGCACGACCGGAGCGTTATGATTCCGCCTCACTTCATCGCCGCGACGGAAGGTGATGCCCGGAATGCTTTCTATCTTGTCGGCGTCGACATCAGAGAGGTGGCGCAGGAGCGCCGGGAAAGTCTCATCCGCTTCGCCGCGCACGATGAAGTCGATGCACGGGAAGGCTCGCATGGTCGCCACGTCTACGACCGAGGCTTGCGGCCCGCCCAGAATGACTTTCGCTTGAGGGTTGCACCGTTTGACTTCCTGCGCGAGCCGCAGCGTGAGCGGGTATGAGCTGCAAATCGAGCTGAATCCGAAAACGTCGAACGACAGCGCTTGAAGCTGCTCTGTGACAAAAGCAAAGAAGAGCCCGGAGCGTTTCGGATCGAGCGTGTAATCGTCGCGCTTGATAAAAGATAAGAAGAGGTCATCCAGATTCAAGACGTGTGGCTCGACGCCCTCTTCGCGCAGCAGTGCGGCCAGCGTCAGCACGCCCAGTTGCGCGCCCGTCTTGGTGTGCGCCTCCGTGCTCAATTCAGGGTCGATGAAATCGGCCACGGTGAGTGCTGTGATGAGGCAGACAGTCTTTTCCATAACACAGAGTCCTGCGGTTCGAGTAGACAGTCTAAGTCCGGGCGCGGCCGCAGCCGACACAGGAAACTTTACCCGCCTGAGCAGCGGTCGCCGGGGCTGCTCTGAAGCAACCCCGGCGTGCCGTTCCGTCGTGTAGTCTTACACGATCTGGCTTTTCGATTTCGCGCGAGTCTCCGCCCGGCTCTCACCCGGCTTGGCTTCCGCGTTCGCGCCGCGAAGGGTATCCGCGAGCTGTTTCTGGAAACTCTCCTCTAATTTGGCGCGCTGCTCTTCGGACAAACCGAGGTCTTTCGGAATCCTGATTTCGATTTCTGCCATGACGTTATCTCCATGTGATTGGTGATAGTGAGTAAAGGAATCTGTGGTCTTCAAGGCGAGGAAGAGCGTGACATGATTCCAGACGTTCGACGCGTGTCCTGAGAATTGAACGGGCGCAGTGTAGCACCACGATTCAAGCAGAAACAAGAAAATTTTTCGTGGAATAAGCTCACGCAAAAAGATGAGCAATTTGGAAGAAGCAAAAGCAGAAAGTGAGGTTTAAAATGTGCGCAAAGGAGGTTGCCATGTACGCAGGAATAACCATCATGCACTATCCGCCGAAGCGCACTGACGATGTCTATCGTCACATCCGCGAGGTCCTCGTCCCGCACCACCAGCAAATGCAATCTCAAGGCTTGAGAGATGCGCTTTTTCTCGTCAACCCGGAAAGCTGTCAGGGTATCGGCATCGCCATCTGGGATACTCCGGACAAGCTACGTGAGATTGAACAGGGAAATACACGCGATATGGCGAGAGCGATGAGGGACGCCAGTTCGGCTCCGACCGAATACACGAGTCTCCGCGCTCAATGGGTGGAGGATTTGAGCGGCGGCATCGTCAGCACCGATTGGTACGAAGTCGTCGGGCGTGCTTCATCCGGTTCGATTCTTTTTCCCACTGTGCCGGGCTCCGGTGGGGGCGGGCTCTATGCAGGAGTCACCATCATGCACTATCCGCCGAAGCGAACAGATGATGTCTATCGTCACATCCGCGAAGTCCTCGCTCCACATCACCAGCAGATGCAGTCGGAAGGTCTGAAAGATTCGCTCTTCCTCGTCAACCCGGAAAGCTGTCAGGGCATCGGGATCGCCATCTGGGACGACCCGAACAAATTGCGCGAAGTCGAGCAGGGGACTTCGCGTGAAATGGCGCGTGCGATGCGAGACTCCGAGCAAGCGCCGACCGAATACACACGCATGCGTGCGGCGTGGGTGGAGGAATTGGGCGGCGGCATCGTCAGCACCGATTGGTATGAAGTCGTCGGGCGCGTGCCGTCTTCAGGCAAGACCGCTGCTCCTAAAAATTGGACGACCACCCCCACCAAAGGAAAGGGGAAGGCCGCGCCAGCAGCCCCGCCTGCCACTTCGCCTTCGTGGCCGTGATGCTCCGGGTGCTGAGCGATAACAGCACCTCACAACCAGTTTTCAGAAGCAAAGAAAGGAGTGCGCAATGTCAACATTTGTGCTCAGTCCAGAGACTCTCTCTGAACGCGATACCAACTTAACCCTGATCCCCAGCGCGAAAAGCCTCTCGGAGCTGCGTGTCTTAGCGATGCCGGAAGGAGGCATTGATCGCCTGAGTTTTATGGTCTGGGACACCATCGAGGTCTTGGGCTTCGGGGTGGATACAGTAGAGTTGCAGGGACACTACATCATCGAGCGCGCCAATCCGACGGCCGTCGATTGGGCGAGCGCGTCGGTCGATATACGGATGCTGGAGATGAACGTCAAAGGCTTCAGCCAGAAGTTCGGCCCCGTGCAGGCGAGCGTCAATGACGGCATCGGCAAACCCTCGCAGGGTCAGGTCAAGGCCGGAACCATCTATCCGGGAGTCGCCGATTCTCCGAAGCTGTGCGAGATGAACGGCTACATGAAGTTCGAGCTGAGCGCCGTGCCCATCACGGTCTTTAACAAAGAGCCGATTGTGCTTCAGCATCGCATCACACACATCCCGCCTGTCGGGCAGGGTGGAGGCACCGGAGAAGTGGCGATCAACCTGTATCCGATTGATGACCCGGACGGCTCGCCCGTGGCTATCCTCCGGCAGGTTAAGACACATATCGGCGGCTGGCTCACCTAAAGCCCTTCACACGCGGACTGGAGAGAACGCGATGATCGAGGCGCACATCTCGCAGCACCTGAATGCTGTTCGGACTGCGTCGCAGCCCTTTGTCGAGTTCCTGACCACGTCCGCGTGGACGAAGCGGCTGGGAGCCGCGGGCATCTGCGATTTCGTCGTCGGCAATCCGCAGGAGCTGCCGCTGCCAGCCTATGTCGAAGCCATCCGGCGCGCGAGCGTCCCGCGCTCTCCGGGCTGGTTCGGCTACATGACGAACCAGCCCGAAGCGCGTGAAGCGGCGGCTGCGTCCCTGCGCGCGCGTCTCGGCATGCCTTTCGAGAGCGACGACATCTTTCTGACGAAAGGCGCTTCCAGTGCGCTGGTCGTCGCGCTGAGCACCATCCTCGAACCCGGAGACGAGGTCATCTTTCTGAGCCCGCCGTGGTTTTTCTACGAGGCCATGATTGCTTTCACGCGCGGCGTCCCCGTCAGGGTCAAGGTTGATTTAACGACCTTCGACCTCGACGTCGAGGCCATCCGCGCAGCCATCACACCACGGACGCGCGCCCTGATCGTGAACTCGCCCAACAACCCGACCGGAAAAATATATCCACAGGAAACTCTGAAGGAACTGGCAGAGGTATTACATGCTGCGTCTGAGCAGTATGGCCGCGCGATTTACCTGCTGTCGGACGAAGCCTACAATCGAATCCTCTTCGATGATCGCCGCTTCGAGAGCCCGACGGCACATTACCCATACTCTTTTCTGCTCTACAGCTATGCTAAAGCGTTGCTCACGCCCGGTCAGCGGCTGGGCTATCTGGCACTGCCGCCTGCGATGCCTGAGCGAGAGCGTCTGCGCTCTGCGCTCTTTGCCACGCAGTGCAGCGGCTATGGTTTTCCGGACGCGGTCTTGCAGCACGCTCTGCCGGAGCTGGAGCCGCTCTGCATCGACATGGCACAGCTCCGGCGACGGCGTGACCGTTTGGTGAGCCACCTGCGCGGGCATGGCTACGATGTGCATGTGCCGGAGGGCGCTTGGTACTTGCTGCCACGTTCACCTCTGGCTGACGACATGGCTTTCGTCGAACTGCTGGTGGCCGAGGACGTTTTTGTGCTGCCCGGCAGCATCGTCGAATTGCCGGGTTACTTTCGCATCGCACTCACGGCGAGCGACGAGATGGTTGAGCGTTCGCTGTCCGGTTTCGCCGCCGCCATCGCCGCCGCCGAGCCCAGCAGCGTGAGTCGTTAGCCGTTGCGCGACGCCGCTCCTTTCTCGTCTCCTCTGTGAGAAGGAGGTTTTCATGAAACAGTTTCCGGTGACGCCTGCTCCCACGCCCTCCACGACGCCGACCAAGAAGAAGTTTCACGGTTCGCCGTTGAGGGGCATTGATTCTGTCGCGGCCTCTTCTTCCACCGCCGGACGTTTCGGGCGGATGTTCAGAAACGTTCCGGTCTTTGAACACACGGCCGATAACCTCGCGGCTCTGGCGCAGACGATGATCGCGCCCGCACGGGCCAGTGACATCGAGCCCGTGCCGACGCCCGCGCCGTTTGACGAGCAGGAAAATCCCTCGCTCCCGGCTGGCTATACCTATCTCGGCCAGTTCATAGACCACGACATCACCTTCGATCCTGTCTCAAGCCTCCAACGTCAGAACGACCCGGATGCGCTACATGATTTTCGGACGCCCCGTTATGACCTTGACTCATTGTATGGACGCGGCCCGGCCGACCAGCCCTACCTGTACAGGAGCGGGGCGCAGCCGGTCATGCATCCGTCGCTGGGGTTTGACCAGCGCGGCGTGATGTTCCTTCAGGGCGAGCAGCGCGGCGACCCGTCCGACCCGGCGGCGGCCCCGTTCACCGGGCCGGATTTGCCTCGCAACAGCGAGGGGCGGGCGCTGATCGGCGACCCGCGAAACGACGAGAATCTGATCGTGTCGCAACTGCACGCGACGTTTCTGAAGTTTCATAACCGGATGGTCGAGCTGGTCTTTGACGAGTGCGGGACGACCGGCAACGATCTCTTCAAGGAAGCGCAGCGCCGCGTGCGCTGGCACTACCAGTGGGTCGTCGTACACGATTTTCTGCCGCGCATCATAGACGGCTGGACTGGAGATGAAAGCGTGCCGGGGGACGGCGGCGTCGTTGATGACATTCTGCGGCCGGACAAATATGTCGTCAGCGGTGGAACGGGCAATCTGCTGCGGCCCCGGCTCCACTTTTATCACTGGCGCGAGCAGCCGTTCCTGCCGGTAGAATTTTCTGTCGCCGCGTATCGCTTCGGGCACTCGATGGTCAGACCTTCCTACTTCATCAACGACTTTGTCAGGCAGCAGAACGACAACGCACGCATTCCCATCTTCTCTGCCAGCGATCACCCGCTCGCCAACCTGACCGGGTTTCGCCCGCTGCCGGACGGGTGGGGCTTGCAGTGGAAATATTTTTTCGAGCTTGAGCAGACCTTTCAACCACAGCCCGGCTACAAGATAGACACGCGGCTTTCAACCCCGCTCGGCACTTTGCCGGGGCAGCCCGACATGGCAAACCTTGCCCAGCGCAATCTCATGCGTGCCCTGCGACTGGGCCTGCCTTCCGGGCAGAACGTCGCACGCGCGATGGGCATCCGGCCGCTCTCCGATGCAGACCTCGACCTCAGCGCACGAGGCGCGCCGGACTTCGAGGGCGACGCGCCGCTGTGGTTCTACGTGCTGCGCGAAGCGGAGCTGCTCGCCGGGGGGCGGCATCTGGGGCCGGTCGGCGGACGGATCGTGGCCGAAGTCCTCATCGGCCTCTTGATGGGCGACCCGCTCTCTTGGCTCAACATCGAGCCCGATTGGGAGCCGCCACTGGCGCAGAACGGCAGGTTTGGGATGCCCGAACTGATCAGGTTCGCATCGGGCGAGCGGGCTGCGTCGAACGCCGCGCCGGAAGGCTCGACGGAGCTGGCGCGCTGGCGCGAGGCTTTTAGTTAAAGGCGAGCTTGAAAGTCAAAGACGAGCGCACGTGTCTACCGCGTGCGCTCGTCTTTGTGTGCCCGAAGTCGATCCCCTGCCGATCGGGCTTCGCCTCGCTCTGCGGCGAGTCGATTGGATGTCCCTTACGGCTGCGTTCCAATCGGCGTCTGGCATGGCGTCGGCGTCGGTGACGGTTGATGTTTACGCCACCTGTCTTCTTCGCTGGGCGGGCCGGGATGGAACACGCCGCCGGAGACAGTCCATGGAGTGCCAGCCGAGGTCAGCTTGATCGGAGCGCCGTTGCCGGTCGCGTCCGGCACAGCCGAAGGCTGGGCCTGTTGCACCTGCCTCGTGCTCGTGGGATTTTCCTGCTGTTGCTGCTGCGCGATGATGATGCAGGGCTTGATCAGCGAGGCTGACTGTGCCAGCGACGCTTGCCGACTCGCTTCGAGCGTGCCGGGGGCTGCGGCGGAGCGACCGCTGCTGCCCGTGTCCCAGACCTTCACCGTGTTATCGCTCACGCGCGTAAAGGTGAAGCGCGGAATGATGTTGAGTGTCGAATCGAACGTGCCTGCGCTCCCGCTGGTGTCCTTGATGGTCATGCTGCCGGTCGAATCCTGTAGCAGAGAAAGCCCGACCGCCATGTTCCATGCTTCTGTGTGGCTATCACTAAAAGTAATCTGGAGCGGGCTGACGCTCGCCAGCGAAAGTCCGACGACCGTCAAAGAAGTCGTGCCGGGTGTAATCACGTCCTCATTGCGCTGGATGACGGTGTCAGCGCCTCCCTGATTCGGCAGCGGCACGCCTTTGAGCGCCACCGAGCCGCTGTAGGCATTGGAGCTGCCGCCTGAGCCGGTCGTGTTGAAAAAGCCCGCCGGGATCGGGCCGTCGATGAAATTATGGTAGGTGTTGCCGTCGTTGGGTGTGGTGAAGGCATCAGAGCCCTTCGGCACAAAAACGCCGCTCGCGCCGCTGGTCGTGCCTCCTGTCTTCACCAGTAAAAGAACGGTCGCAGTTAAGACCAGCCCCAGTGCTATGCCTTTGCCGTAGTATCTCAAATTGCCGTTTCGCATTCTCCTAACCTCCTTCTGTCGCGGTACAACGCGAGCTGAGACGCAATACTTCTGAGTGTTGCCGAACGGTGTTGTCCGGTTGAGTTGTTTTCAAGTTGGTTACATACAAACACAGAACCGACCCATGTGCTTCTTTCATCTTGCTCAAAATGGAATCGAGTGGAAACGGCCGGATTTGAGGAGGTTGGAGGAAGATTACCGAATAGCTCTTGCATTCTTGGCCGATTTTTTCTAAGCTCTCGGTGTCTCATTAACGAGCTGAACAATCCTCTGTTCTTCACGCTTATCTAGTGGGAGGCGAACTATGCGTTGTTCATCAAATGCCCATTTGATTGCACACGATTTTCAGGGATAGCCTCTTTCCAGCACATTGGGATCCTAAGCTTAGAATTCCACGTGGACAAGTTGTCGCGGCCGCTTCTATAGTGTCACCTAAATACTAGTGACTCCAGCGTAACTGGACTGGCCACAGTTAGGCCGCAAATGTAATCACACTGGCTC
>JADMIO010607209.1_pt1 | contig 19636 bp, 17 predicted proteins | sample 8958161 | NCBI WGS metagenome assembly JADMIO01 (sample SAMN16585339, study PRJNA669376) | soil metagenome | isolation source: Crop rotation soil | place: USA: Cullars Rotation, Alabama | collected 2011
CTTATCCATGTTGATTTTGGAGAGAGATTCATTTAAATCTTTCTGCATCTTCTCCATGTCGAGCTTGTGCTTCCCCATTTCCTCGTCAATCTTCTTCATGGATGCGTTGATGTCAGCTTGCATTTTTTCAAAATCAATATCAGGAAGATGCTGAACATCTTTCATTCCCTTGTCGAGTTCGTCCAATTCCTTGTCGAAATCTTTTTTAAATGTCTTTGAAGGCGCGGGCGACTTTTGTTTCTTGGGAACAGTATCCTGTTGAGATTGGTAGGATTTGTTTTGTTGATTTCCGGTCCATGCTATTGAGCCAAGACCAATGGTGGCAATACAGATAATTGCCAACGCATAATTCCATGGGCTGTTTTTCATGACTATACTTTAAGGTTCGAAATACGAGTTCTTTCGTATAAATATACGAGCATATTCGTAAAATGTTGCAGGAATTTTTTTAGTAAGGATTTTTTAACATTCTTCGACGAGCCTCTTGAAGGGAGCCCGTCGTCGAGGGCATTACGTAAAGCTCGACGAGTCCTCTATCAGTGATAAATAAATTAGAGGATCAATGAGCCGAGAGACTCTTCGAGGAAAATCGCATAAATTCTTCCCGAGTTGGATTTTTCGTTTGAAACATTTGTATGGAACCACAATCCCATGCGGTATACCAGGTGTAGCGTTGAGGTGAATCGTCGGAGAGTTGAGTGTAAGTGGCGACCTGCCCCATGTCATTCACACCAAAATTTCCATAGCTCCAAATGATGTTAGGGAATCCCGATTCCGCATACACAATTACTTCACTGATGCGGTGACGTCTTTCAAACTTAATCAGGTCAAGATACTCGAGCGCCTTTGTTGGGCCGCTCAACATGTGCAGGCTCGTCATACCGTGATCCAACTGAGTGTAGTCATATCGAAATTCGTAACCACCAAATTTTCCGGGTCGGTTAATCAATACGAGGTTTCCATCAGGGTCATAACTAAACTTCCAAATATCAATTGCCGTTTCCGACGAGGTTGGGGTAAATCTTCGGTGCTGTTCTATCCAATCTAATCTTCCCGATCCGTCATAATGATAATAGGTTGTATCAAATTGGTATTGCCCCGCCCTGCCATGCCCATCGTACCACGAAGTGATCGGGCGTTTCATAGCGTCCAGCTTTATGCGAAGGATTTCTTCATTGTACTGCACATCGAGCAGATGAATTTCGTCGGCTGTATATATGAGTTCACCGTATTCAATCGAAATTTCAGGACAGCATTGGGTGCCACCGAAAAAATCAAAGTTTAATTTGACGTTGGTGAGTCGACCGGTTTGATCATACCATTTTAGAAAAAGATTTTTCCAGGTTGTGTTGCCGCCATTGTCGCGAATAGCCACTGCAAACCCAACAGGTTTGCAATTTCCGGTTGCCTGATTAATGGCAGCCACCACAGTTTCATCGGCTTTTTCAACTTGCTTTTTGCACGAAGCAAGCGTAACAAACAATAGACACGCGACAACCAGTAAAGGGAGAGATGGTTTCATAAGACGACTTTTAATAAATGACTAAGTAACCCGAAAACGGTAAGGTTGAGAGGGTGTTTAAAGATAATGATAATGGTGTTGAATTGCAAGATGGTTGCTGGTAGCTGGTTGCTGGTTGCTGCTCTAAACGATGGAGGGCTGCTGAATCTTCGGATACAAGATGCAGGATACAGGTTGCAAGATGCAGGATGCAAGATGCAACATGCAAGATGCCAAAACCTCCGGGGTTTCATAATGAAATTACTTCTTACCATAGCGACCTGCAAAACCCCGGAGGTTTTACGCAACCTCGTCTTATTTACTACCACCGACAGGGTCTTTGACCGCTGTCGGGGTACCAAATGCAAATCTCTTCTCCACTTTCCATTCTCCATTTACATGCTTGAGGAGCGCGATGTCCGTTGCTTCAAATGCCTTAGTGTATGAGATTTTTCTAAAATATTCGAATGCAACCGGGAAATCTATCCTGAGCAGGTCGCGGTTAGCAATCGTGATGTGCGGATGAAATGGCCTTGATTCTTGTTTGAGTGGATACTTTTCGCGCAGCGTTAAATAGTTTTCCAGTTCGCTTTGCAAATTGGTTAGACGTGTAGTGGGTTTCACATGTAGAAAGATGACCTTTGGCCGAAACGCATCGAAATCCTGTAACTCGATTTTAAATGATCCTTGGTTTTCGGCGAAGGCTTGTGTATCGGTCTTGAGCTGCTCCTCCAGTTCTTCACTCATCCAGAATGGTGGAATAAGTGTAATGTGTGCCGGCGATCGCATCGCGACTACGCATCCAAAGTGTTCGCGCATGTAGTACTTCCACTCCAATACTTTGCTGTTCACCTCTTGAGGCGTCAATAGTGCGAGGAAATACATTTTGGCACTCATGTTCGAATAAATTCATTTCGCTCCGGAACAGGCAACCGGCAATGGGCAATAGGCAACTCCAATTATCATTCCCTTCCATTTTAGGTAGCCATTAAGATTTTGCGCAAACATGCAATAAAGATTGAAATTAGCCTCGTTTTTTTTGCGAATCGAGTCCAACTAATCAGTACCACATAAGAGTATGCAAATGATAGTAAAAATTCGAATTTAGGTTGCCAATTGCCAGTTGCCTATTGTCGCGCTGGCACCGGAATCTCAGCAAGGCTCTCGTTTCCGTCAACACTCACGGCTTGAACGGCAAAAAAGTAATTGTCCTTGGAATAAGGCAACTCCATCTTTGTATCTGTAGTAAAAAATTTCTTTTGCCATTGTGCCGCCGTGGTTTCTCTCAACAGAACATAATACCCTTTTGCCTTGCCGGATTTTGGAGGACTCCAGCTTAGGTTAGTCATATTCGTTAGTCGGCGTACTTCCACTTTCACATCAAGCGGCTTCCCGGGCGACTTAGCAAGATTAGCCAGGCTGGCGAGGTTCATAGCGGTGTTCTTTCTGAGATATTCAAAGTCGATGTGTTCTATAAGATCTCCATATTGAATTCCTTTATCCACTCTCACGTCCTGGTGTTGCCTGGTATAATTCTCATTCATTTCGGTGATTCGAACAGCTGCATATCCTCTTTGAACATAGGGTGTATGATCGCCTCCGCGCAGGTAACGGTCATTTCTATAAATCATCACCACCTCCAGGTTCGGCACATATCTTTCGCCCGTTTCTTTTACATATCGGGCGAGCTGCCTGGCAAGGCCATCGTTTTCCGTACCAAAATTGCGGATGGTGTTCGCTTTCTTGTCCAATTCATATGCGGGTAATCCTTCACTGAATACACGCACTTTGGTGTTGTCAATGATATTGGTTTCGTTGCTATTGTTGCTACCCATGATATCATTATTCAAAACCCCTTCTATATTCCAGTTTTCTTTTTTAGCTTTTTCCGCCATGAAGGTGGATCCTAATAACCCTTGCTCTTCACCACTTACCGTAACGAATATGACGGTTGCGGGAAACTGGCGCTTGCTCATGATCCTTGCACATTCAAGTGCAGCAGCGCAGCCACTCGCGTCGTCGTTGGCGCCGGGCGCATCGTTGGCACGATCCATTACATTGCTGCGCATATTATCAAGATGTCCGCTGATAATGAAGATCCGATCGTCAGAGGGATCAATACCTTTTAAGGTAGCTACTACGTTTCCAAGCAACAATACACTATCTACCCGTCGTCCATCAGGTTGAAGTGTGGTAGTGTCGATGAATGCGGTCAATCTTCCGCCCGATTGTTTTGCGAATTCATTGAACTTGCTCAACACCCAGTTTCTTGCTGCTCCAATGCCTCTCTTTGAATCCTTTTGTGTGCTCAAGGTGTTTCTTGTTCCGAAGCTGACCATTTTAGAGATGTAAGAACGCAAGCTGTCCGGATTAACCTCACTCACCATTTTTTCTATCTCAGGATCTTTGGTGATAATGCTTTGACTTTGGGCTGAAGTAAAAAGTAATACGGATAAAATAGAGAAATATAAATGCTTCATTTGAAAAAAATTAAAGCGATAAAGATAGGTTTAAGGTTTAAGGTTTAAAGTTTAAGGTTTGAGGTTTTGGAGGTTCCTGCGTCAAATTAATATCGAACAAAAAAAGGCCGTTCAAAATGAACGACCGTCTTTGTTTCATATTAATTGAACACGGCACCTTCAACAACCTTAAACCTTAAACCTTAAACCCGGAACTCGTCATCCCTTTCTGAATCCCCACTTTATCATTTCCTTCCATGTTGGCCGCTTGCCGTACATAAGGATTCCGGTTCGATAAATTTTCCCCGCAAACCAAGTGCAGAAAAGAAAGAATAGAACGAGGAATAACATTGAAAGTAATAGTTGGTAAGTGGGAACACCAAACGTGATGCGACCCATCATCACCACAGGTGAAGTAAGTGGGAACAAGCTTCCGAAAATCGCCAGGTCACTATTAGGATCCTGGATGGCTTTAGTCATGATTACGAATCCGAGTATGATGGGCATCATGATAGGGAATACCAACTGTTGAGCTTCCTGAGGATCTTCACTAACCACACTTCCAACTGCAGCAAATAAAGACGCGTACATGAGATAGCCGGCAATGAAGTAGAAAATAAAACAGAAAAGAATTAGTCCAAGGTCTAGTGATTTTAAACCTGTAGTTACCATTGCAATTGCAGCCGGCCCACCCCCGCCGGGTACTTGTCCCTGCATGGGCTGTTGTTGGGCTAATTGATGGCCGAGCGATGGAAAGATCAGCGGCACAATCACCTGCAAAATTCCAATCAGGAAAATCCAAATAATGAATTGTGTTATGCCAACTGCGCCGATCCCAATAATTTTTCCAAGCATTAATTGGAATGGCTTAACGGAACTGATGACCACCTCCGCTATTCTGCTTGTCTTTTCTTCAGCCACGCCTCTCATCACCATACTGCCATAAATCAATAACACAATATAGATGAGAATTCCCGCCGCAAAGGAAACGCCATATGCTACACCCTCTACGCTTCTTTTTTCACCGCCCTCTGAATCAATCTTAGTTGGAATATCAACGTCCGACTTTATCGACTGATATTTTTTTGGATCGATGTTTTCACTGAGCAAACGCTTATTCTCTATAGCTTTATTAACTGTCTTCTCTATTCTGCTTTTAGTAACCAGGCTCACTGCAGATCTGCTATGAAGAGCAATTCCCGCCGGCTGTTGCAGTTGTAGTTTTGGGATATATAAAAAAACAGAATAGCCTTGTTTTTGATATTTTGTTTTGAAAGATTCTTCCGTTTCGTTTTTAATAAAATGAAATTCCATATTCCGGTTCTTTTCCTCGTCAACCGGCATATTGCCATCAAAAAGGTTTGCCTCATCAATCACCGCAACCTTATCTGATTTGCTTGAATCGCTGATTGCGATGGCAATGATAATCGCGTAGAAGGCAACAATGATAAGGGGGACTAATATAGTGGTCAGCAGAAACGAGCGTTTCCTGACCCTGGTGAGATATTCTCTTTGTATAATGAGCCAGATCTTATTCATTCGAAGGAATTTTATGCGGTTAGGGATTGAAACTGGCGACTAAGTGCCGTGCCTTCCACCAGCTTAATAAAAATTTCATTTAAGGAAGGAAGCATTTCATTATACGCTGTGACGTTTACATCCTGCTGAATAAAGTATTGAAGTACATCATTGGATTTATAGCCTTCATTGATCTTTACTATGAGTGAGTGATCTTCTTTTGTAATCACCTCAAATGCCTTTGACAGGTATGTTGCTGGCACGTCATCAAGGCCAATGCGGAAAAGATTTTCCTTGAATTGCTGTTTGACCTGATAAACGCCACCGTCCAGAATTTTTTTCCCTTTATTGACCAGTATAATATGATCGCAGATTTCTTCCACCTGCTCCATGCGGTGCGTACTGAAAATGATACTCGAGCCTTTTTTGGCGAGATTGAAAATTTCGTCTTTAATAAGATTTGCATTCACCGGGTCTAATCCACTAAAAGGTTCGTCCAGTACAATCAATTTTGGTTCGTGCAAAACGGTCGTAACAAATTGTAGTTTCTGGCTCATGCCTTTACTCAGGTCTTCCACCTTCTTGCTCCACCAACTCTCCATTCCAAATTTTATAAACCATCGTTTTACTCTGTCGGTTGCATCGGCTTTACTCAATCCTTTCAGTCGGGCGAGGTATACGGCTTGTTCGCCAATTTTCATTTTCTTGTATAAGCCTCGTTCTTCTGGCATGTATCCAATGCGCAAGACATCGTTACTGGCGTCAAATTTTTTTCCTTGGAAAAGGATGTTGCCATCATCGGGATAAAAAATTCCGGTCACCATACGAATGAGCGTGGTCTTACCAGCCCCGTTCGGCCCAAGAAGACCAAATATGCTCCCTTCTTCGAGTGTAAAACTGATATCATCTACCGCTTTTTGGGTAGCGTAATATTTTTTCAGGTGTTGAACGTCCAGAATACTCATGTAGCAATGTTATAACAGGGTCTTGAATTTACTCAGCGCGAACATAAGTTACGAATTACTTATTAGTAGGGAACTTGACAAAATGTTTCACCAGCAATCTTTTTTTCTTCAATTTCGACGCAAAATTTAACCAATGAAGAAGGAAAGGCTGCTTATTTATTTCGGCGGTTTGCTGCTTATTTTAATGGTATGCGGTAGTTGGGGTTTCCTGGTGCATAGAACAGTAGGACAACTTGCCATTTATGAACTGCCAGGCCAGCTCCAGGCTTTCTTCTTCAAGCATGAAGAATATGTGGTGAGAAATGCGCCGCGCCCTGATCAGCGAAGAAACGTTGACTCCACAGAAGCGACCAAGCATTTTATTGATTTCGAAATTTATGGTGATTCGGCCGCCTGGAAGATGCCCAGGGATTGGGAACAAGCAGTGGCGAAGTATTCAAAAGACAGCTTGCTTAAGTATGGATATCTTCCTTACCTCATCATCATGGTGAAAGACTCTCTTACCACCGCGTTCAGGAACAAAAATACTGACAGCATTTTATTTTATGCGACCGACCTCGGTCATTACATTGGAGACGCTCATGTGCCTTTGCATACCTCAGTCAACTACGATGGCCAACTTACGAATCAGAAGGGTTTGCATAGTTTATGGGAATCCATGATCCCGGAACTGGGATTGGACAAGTATCAATTGAGCAGCAAGCATAAAGCGAAATACCTCGATCACCCCGAAGAAAAGATCTGGGCCACCTTGCAACATTCTTTCAACTTATTACATGATGTTTTTGCACAAGAAAAAGAAGCTTCTAAAAATTTTGTAGACAGCACAAAATATCGTGTCCAAATGAGAAGAGGCAGGGAAGTAAAAACATATTCCCCTGAATTTGCCAACGCATATAATAAGCTACTAGGCTCGAGCATCAACGATCAACTGATTGCCTCCGCTGATTTGATAGCGGATTTTATTTACACGGCCTGGGTGGATGCGGGCAGCCCGAAACTGGATGTTGCTCTTTCTAAAAAAGAAAAAAAGCAATGCAAACGGGAATTAAAATCGTTCAAGAAAAATGAATTAATAAGGGATAGTATGTTGCTTGTAAAGAAGATTGTGTTTACTGACTAACCTTCGTCACGGTTGCAGCGATCTGTTCTGCAACTCTTTGCCCATCCATGGCAGCACTCACAATTCCTCCCGCGTATCCTGCGCCTTCTCCGCAAGGATATAGGCCCTTCACATGCGGATGTTCAAGTGTATCAGTTTTTCTGGGAATTCGAACAGGAGATGAAGTCCTTGATTCTGTTGCTACCGCAATTGCTTCATTCGTGAGCCAGCCTTTCATTTTCTTACCAAATTCCTTGAAGCCCGCTTTCAATTGCTGGTGAACGAATGAGGGAAGCACTTGTTTGAGGTCAGCAGTTGCAATGCCTGGCAAATAAGAACAAGAGGGAAGTGAAGACGAGATCTTGTTGTCAATAAAATCCTGTATACGTTGCGCCGGCGCTACCAAACGACCACCTCCCGCCTGAAATGCTTTTTGTTCCACATGTTGCTGAAAATATAATCCAGCTAGTGCACCATGTTTATTGAAGGAGTGTGTGTCTTTTAATTCAATGCTCACCACAATTCCGCTATTGGCAAAAGGATTGTTTCTTTTGGAAGGGCTCCATCCGTTTACCACTAATTCGTTGGCATTTGTTGCGGCAGGTGCAATGATGCCTCCCGGACACATGCAAAAAGAAAATACTCCTCTATCGTTGACTTGCTCAACGAGGCTGTATGAAGCAGCCGGCAGGTATGCCCCTCTCGGTGAACAATGGTATTGTATACTATCAATGATATACTGAGGGTGTTCTACCCGAACACCAAGAGCAAAGGGTTTCGGCTCGATAAGAATTTTTTTCTGATGCACGAGTTCAAAAATATCCCTGGCCGAATGACCTGTTGCAAGGATAACCGCGGACCCACGGATAATTTCTTCCTTATTTATTTCCACGCCTGCTATCGAATGATTCTTAATTACAAGGTCGGTCACTTTGTGCTCGAACCTACATTCACCCCCGCACTCAATGATCTTATCGCGCATGGCCGTAATGATTTGCGGCAGCTTGTTTGTTCCTATGTGAGGATGGGCGTCATACAGAATATTTTCTTCTGCTCCGAAATGAACGAATAAGTTTAGGATGTGACCAACATCACCTCGCTTGGTACTTCGCGTATACAGCTTTCCATCGCTGTAAGTTCCTGCCCCTCCTTCTCCAAAACAATAATTGCTTTCAGGGTTAACTATCCCTTCTTTATTCAGAGCAGCGAGATCTCTTCGTCGCGCGCGGACTGGTTTGCCACGTTCCAACACAATTGGCTTAATACCCTTCTCAATTAATTTCAATGCAGCAAACAAACCCGCAGGTCCGGCGCCTACAATTATAATTTGTGTGGGAGATCGAAGAACGTCCCGAAAATGGAAAGTTTGGATACTCCGATGCTTGAAGGGTTCATCAATAAATGCTCTGCAGGTGAGATTGATCCAGGTAGTTTTTCCTCTCGCGTCAATAGAGCGCTTTAGGATATGAAAGCCCTTGACATCCTTTACCGGTTTTGCGGCAGCCGCAGCGAGATATTCTTTAATAGCCGTTTCATCCGCTGCTTCCGAAGGCAATATCCTGAGTGAGATATCTAACTGCATATATATAAGCAAAAATAGATATCCTGCGCTGGGATTCGTGAGGTGTAATTGCTGGAACTCTTACAATTGTCAAAAAGCCCCGAAACTTTGGTTGGAGACTGCAAAAATTATTTCTTCTTATTAAAGATGTATCCTACAGTGACCGCGAAAATTTGGTGACGGGTTTTGATATCACTGTCGAACTCCGCTTTATATACGTTGGAAAAACCTTGTATAAACCTGGCATCAATGGTAAGGCTGATAGGCGTAACATATTCTAGTCCAAGGAGGGCGCTGAAATCAGTTTGCGTAAGATCATTTTTTATGTCAGTGTTCGTGCCTGACATTTTGATATTTGCTTTGGTAAGAAATGAAAACTGAGGTCCAACATAAAAGCTGAAAGTTCTTTTTGAATTCACTGCTTTTAATAATACAGGGAATTGTATATAACTAAAATCGAGGGTTGCGTTAGTAACATTCTCCTCTGCAGAAAGATGTATATAATTAAGTTCTGGCTGAATTGAAAAATTTTTAGCAGCTACCATTTCATATCCGACGCCAAACGTTACACCGGTGTGGACATTGGAGAATGTCGCGTCTCCTTGTGCATCCAAATAATTGAAAACGGGGCCTGCATGAATCCTGAAATACCCCTGGCTGAATCCCGTATATGCGAAAATCAGCGTTATAAAAACGGCAGTTAGTTTTTTCATCAGTCAGTTGTTTACATGCAAAGAAAAACTTCGCTTATAATAAATCAAAATCTATTTTCTGTGCCTGTTATCTGCAAATTAATCGCAGTTCCCAAAATTTAAACGTTGTTTTTCATTGCTTAAAGTATTTAAAAAAAATTGGTCCTGATCAAGGTGATATTTATTTTCTAAAACTGTTTTATGGTATCAAAATAGTTGTATCTTCAATTGCATCGCAAGCTAATATGAGAAAAGGCTCATTAATAGAATTTTTTCATTCTCCCGTGCCCGGTTACTACCTCTGGATTTACAAATTTTTACTCACACTACCTATTTCTGTTCGAAAAAAAAAAGAAGAAAAAAAAATCCGGAATTTCTTTTTAACTAATGGTACCGGAATTGATATTTCTCAATGCCAGCGCTTGTTTTCTGACAAGAAAATCAAAAAATTTTTGGGATTTGCCAATGAGATGTTATTGACAAAAAAAGTGGTGAATAAAAATTTTTTTTTCAACGAAAAACTTTTGATATTCGTCCCCCCACACAAAATTTTTCCAGTGATCGCTGGAGAAATTTCCGGAAAAAAATAATGATCTAACTCACTATATAAAACTGCTTGTTGACTGATGACTAAAACGTTTGATAAGATTTGGATTGAATGTCTGGATATAATAAAGGATATAGTTGAATGGCAGCATTTCAAAACATGGTTCGAACCGATTAAACCAGTTGAAGTAAAAGACAATGTTTTAGTGATTCAGGTACCTTCCCAGTTTTTTTACGAATACCTTGAAGAACATTATGTCAACCTCCTTGCGAAAACGTTAAGAAGAGTTTTGGGTAAGGAAGCGAGGTTGGAATACCGGATAATGGTTGATAGTGGTAATCACAATAACAAGCCCCTAACTATGGATGTACCTGCTCATGGTTACAAGTCATATGCAAATAATGAGATGGACTTTCCGCTCATTATTCATAACCCTGTAAAGAATCCTTTTGTCATTCCCGGTCTGAAAAAAATGCAGATCGATCCGCAATTGAATCCAAACTATACGTTTGATTCATTTATTGAAGGCGATTGTAACCGTGTGGCTCGAAGAGCAGGAAAAACCGTGGCTGAGAAGCCCGGCGCTAATTCATTTAATCCATTGGTTATTTATGGTGGTGTGGGATTAGGCAAAACCCATCTCGCTCAATCAATTGGCAATGAAACAAAGCGCATGTTTTCTAATAAAGTGGTGTTATATGTGAGCTCGGAAAAATTCATCAATCAATTCCAGGATCATAGTCGCAATAACGCTATCAATGATTTCATCCACTTTTACCAATTGGTTGACGTATTGATTATTGATGACGTTCAGTTCTTCAACCGGGCTGAAAAGTCGCAAGACGCGTTCTTCGCCATATTTAATCACCTCCACCAAAGTGGAAAGCAGCTTATTCTTACTTCCGACAAATCGCCAAAAGATCTGGAGGGTGTCCAGGAGCGATTGCTTAGTCGCTTCAGATGGGGCTTGAGTGCCGATCTGTCGATTCCTGATTACGAAACCAGGATTGAAATTTTAGAGCGCAAGATGAAGAATGACGGGGTTGAAATGCCGAAAGAGGTGATCAAGTATCTGGCTTATAATATCAATAGCAACGTGCGGGAATTAGAAGGAGCACTCATTTCATTGTTGGCACAATCTTCGCTAAATAAGAGGGAAATTGACTTAGACCTAGCTAAAAAAGTGTTGCGGAATTTCGTGAAAACCAGCAGTAAGGAAATTACCATCGAAACCATCCAAAAAATGGTTTGCGAGTATTTCGATGTGCCATACGAAAAACTACTGCAAAAGACACGTAAGCGCGAAATTGTTCAAGCCCGCCAAATCACAATGTATCTCGCCAAAGCATTTACCAAGAATTCTCTTAAAACCATAGGTGAGCATTTCGGCGGTCGTGACCACACCACCGTAATCCATTCATGCCAAACGGTGAAAGACCTGATGGATACCGATGGATTATTCAGGGATAATGTGATGGAACTACAGCAAAAAGTGCAACTGGCAGCTATGTAATGATAATAAAAACTATTTTTGAAAAAGGTTCTGCTGGTCGCAGGACCTTTTTTAATTTTTTAACTGCAGTGTATGGTAACGAAAAAAATCACTGTTCGAGGAAGAGTGCAGGGAGTGAACTTCAGGAATCAAGCTAAATCGCTGGCCGATGAACTACTCATTAAGGGCCAGGTTAAGAATTTGCCAGACGGCAACGTTGAAATCATAGCCACCGCGGAGGACGGAATCGTACAGCAGTTCATTGATTGGTGTTATGAGGGGCCGACGTCTGCTAAAGTTGAACACGTAGACGTCGAAGACGAGTCATTGAGGTGGTTTGACGATTTTAAGGTTGTGCGTGATCAGTAATGACAACCTGTACTTGAAACATTGGTTATCTGGTATATTTTTCCAGTTCAGGAATGTGCTTTTCCAGACAGACCTGATTAATGCTCAGGCTTTCGCGTTCATTTATCCGATGGAGAACATCGATTAAGATTTTTACCACGGCCGCCTTTATGTAAAATGTCCCGAATGATTTCTTCCAATCCGTATTGAGCAGGTCTTCAACTAACTTTTTCTCTGTCGCACTCATTCTACCCAAAACGGTGAACGACCTGATAGCCTCCAATTGCTGCTTGAGAGGCTGAAACCGATGACTACAGTCAAGCATGTTATGACGAAACCATGTATTTGTAAAGCTTATACTAACGCACCTTGTCTCAACACCTGGAGGAATAATGATTCCGTACCTGGAGTTAGCCGATAGAAAAATAGTGTCCCACAAGATATTTTGGCTTAGTAAACTATCTGACATACACAACCGAAGTGCGGTAGTATCTACAAAACAGATTAGTGTAAAATACCGGCTTCTATATTCCGGCTGAACATTTCCAATTAATTCAATCTGCTCGTCAAACCTGCACATCCAAAATCTAGCTTCTAATCCGCGATCGAGTTCAAACATTTGAACGCAGCCGCTTCCAATGGAAGGCTTTAACAGGGAAAGATTATCACTTTTTTCATCAAATAAGGTAGTAAGCGCTTCAAAGGGAATTGCCTGCGGATCTAGTTTAATTTTCATATTGGATAGGATTAAAGTGATTAAAAAAAGGAGAACTTTTTGCTCATTAGTTTAAGATGACCCGGAGTATATCCAAATTGCTTGGTGAATGTTTCTATGAATGCACTCGGTTGATTATAGCCCAGGATTTGAGCAGCTTCCTTTATCGGAATACCATATTCATAGATCATTTTTCTTGCAAGCCCCATCTTTTTTGCGATATAGTATTCATGAATGCTTTTGCCGTGAATCAGCCGGAACTTGCGTACCAGGGAGGGAACGCTCATATTAACCTTGGACGCTATTGTTTCGATGGCCGGGGCCTTTTTGATTTCCTTCATGATGAAGGCTTCTGCTTCGATGATTTGATCATAGTGAACACCGCCATGGACAACCGCCATGGACTCTCTGTTAATGATCTTGGTGAAGAAGTGCATCAGGAGATTGTAAATCCTGGATAAAAGAAAGAAATCATCCTCATTTCTTCCGAGAAGGCAAATTTCCAACTCATGCAAGATTTTGTATTCATCAACCGTAAATGGCTCTATGAGGATTTGATTCATGCTTTTTTCAATGTAGTCAATGAGCAATCCTTTAATGTCGATTGCCGCATTATTCAATTGTTCGATTAACCATGGCGAGGTGAAGCTAATTTCAAATAGGTGAAAAGGCTCCTTTGGTATTAGGTGGAAGTCGATGCTTGTTGGTAAGGAGAAAAAGATATTATTACGAGATCGCTTTATCCTGATTTTTTTGTTTACTGCTTTAAGATAACAGGTAGCCGGTTGCAGGAAGTAAAACAATTGGAATTCTTTCTCTGCTCCAAGCGTTTTACGTATTTTCCTTAGCACTATTTTCTGGTGCGGAGTACATTTCCATTTACTGATGGAAATATCATAGTTTAATTTGCTTTTGATTACTTCGCCCTGAAGAATATGATTGTCAAATTGGATTGCATCTCCATCAAATGTTCCCCCTAATGTTTGACAAATCAGATCGAAAGATGCTCTTTCATCAGAATCGATCTCACAAAATATTTCGTCCATTGGCATAGGATATGGCATTTTCATACACAGAACAAACACGGTGCCTAATAGGAAAACGTGATTCCTAGCGGTTTAGAGTGGGGACTGATTCCTCAAATTGTGACGTGCTCCGCAAACAAGCGTTAGTTTTTTCCGGAAAAGGAATGTGGAATTCCGAAGCAATATCGGCAGCCGATCAAAAATTTCATCAAGGCTATCGCCATCTAATCAAATTCAATCATCAATCAAATTATCTCACTCGGGGCATGGATGTTGGATTTTTCGGGTAGAGCGCTCTAGAAATAAATTTTTCGGACTATTAAACACTCTTGTATGAAAAAATATCTGTTATTGTTCGCCTTGCTCGTTGTCAGTGTCGCAGTATCTACTTCGGTTTCTGCAGCAGGAACATCCCGAAACGATTCAACTAAGGTAGCACCTGCAAATCCAACCCAGGATATTCCTGTGGCAGGTACTTTTATCAACGGAACTTTTGACGGGACGCTTGACGTCACTCGATTTACCAGGATAGGCAGGCAAATTTATGCTGTCGGTTCGCTAACTGGTACCCTAACGGATCTTGCTGGTAACACAATCGGTAATGTTACGAGTCAGCAAGTGCAATTACCAGTATCTCAAATCAGCAGCAGTTGCGACATACTCCACCTTGACCTTGGGCCATTAGATCTTGATTTATTGGGATTGGTGGTTCATCTGGATGAAGTGGTATTAGATATTACAGCCGATGCTGGACCTGGTAATTTATTGGGCAATCTTTTGTGTACAGTTACTCATTTATTGGATGGACCGGGATCAATCATCGCTATTATCAATATCCTGAACCACATCCTTGGAGCTTTGTAATGATCGAAGATTTCTTTGTAGGCAGTACTCAGTTATACGTATCCTAAGTAGGGCTAAGGTGATAGCCCTAGATGTGATGATAGAGAGGCAGATTGCCTCTCTATTTCTTTTATTGTGCGGGCTTGAACGTTTGTTCTCAGCCTAATATGTCTCATTCTTTCATTTGGAATTTCTTTTTGCTTTTCCCCTCATTCATCCTATTTTTGCCGTCCTTTAAAAAGGGGTTAGGTGAGGTGGATGAGTGGCTGAAATCAACAGTTTGCTAAACTGTCGTACGGGTTAAACTGTACCGAGGGTTCGAATCCCTCCCTCACCGCCATCACACTGAGAATTGAACATTGAATATTGAACGTTTCGGGAGGTAGTTCAGCCCGGTAGAATACCTGGTTTGGGACCAGGGGGTCGCAGGTTCGAATCCTGTCCTCCCGACAAGAAATAAAGCTCGCTCAAGCGGGCTTTTTTTTATGCCGTATTATACCTACATATTGCAGAGTTGCGTAACTGATAGATATTATTGTGGTCAATGTAATCATGTCGTGAGTCGTATTAAGCGACACAATGCAGGTGAAATGATCAGCACAAAGGCAGAACGTCCTTGGAAACTAGTTGGCTATTTGGAATTCGATACGCGAGTTTCAGCGGCGCGAATGGAAAGAAAGATAAAGGGTAGAGGAATAGGCAGATGGTTACGGGATAATTTGCATTTGCTAGTTCAGCCCGAGTAGAATATCCCGCCATGGGCGGGAGGGTCGCAGGTTCGAATCCTGTCCTCCCGACATAAAGGCTCGCGTTGCGAGCCTTTATTCTTGGCGCTACACTCTAAAATTCTAATTTCTTATGGCCAGGTTCATATCTCGTACAGTCCAAAACCGGATTGGTGGTTGCCTGCACAATTTGGCGATAGTATTCAAGTGTTACAAAATTCTGATGTGCGCGATCCAAATCACGATAGAATTCTTGTGCTTTCGAAAGACAGTACCAAAGGTCTTTATTGCGACATGGCAGATTAAAGAAAGCTGAAGGTCACATCGACAACAACCCTAAAAACTGCTCCTTTTTTCTTCTCGAAACGTCTACTACATCTCCATTTTCCATTACAACCTGCCCACCATCGCCACGGATGTATTTGCTGATATAGTTCAGGTTAATTAGATGACTATTATGAACGCGGAAGAATCGATAAGGTGTGAGTAACTCCTCAAAATCTTTAAGCAGTTTAGTCACCAGTACAGAGTGTTTATTATTCAGATAAAGACGTGAGTAGTTGGTACTCGACTCAATCCTGATAATCGTTTTAATGAGGATGAATTCCAGTCCATCAATAGTGGGAACCGCAATCTTGTTATCCTGGCTTTTATTTTCTCCGATCGATTGTTTGAGAACGTTTAAACGTTCTTTTGTGTTTCTGTTACGTTCTTGTTGCAAACGTGCAATGGCATTTTGAAGATCGCCGATGGAGACCGGTTTTACCAGATAATCGAAAGCGCTGATACGCATCGCCTCAATAGCAAAGTGGTTGTAAGCGGTAATGAAAATAATTTCACCCTCAAAATCTCCCAACTCTTCTACAAACCGAAACCCATTCATCCTCGGCATTTCTATGTCAAGAAACAGGACGTCGGGTTTTTGATGTCGAACGTAGAGAATTGCTTCCTCAGGTTTTTCAAAAGCGGCCAATACTTTTACCGACGGGCAATATTTCTGCAGTTTGTTTTGCAAATTTTGCAAACTGTTTACTTCATCATCTATCAATATTGCTCTTAAGTCGTTCGCCATTATGCCGGTTTAATTTTTATTTCGCAACGGGTGCCGGCAGCATTCCCCTTTTCATCATACAAATCAATAATTCTTACTTCGTCACCTAAGTTCTGTTGTCTGTTGAAAATATTTATGCGTTCGCGCGTAATGCTCAGACCAACACTCTTATGGTTTCGATGATTTTGCCCCGAATATATGGCCGCATTTTGCCTGCCAACACCATTGTCTTCGACTGTGTATTTAATATAATCGCCTTCTGCTTGCAAACTAATCCATAGATGCAGATTGGGATGATCACTATTAGCCAGACCATGCACGATTGCGTTTTCTACGAAAGGTTGGATCAATAGGGGAGGAATTTGGTAATTCTCTTCAATTAAATCTTCCTGAATATTGACGTTGTACGAAAATTTATTATTAAAGCGGAATTGCTCCAGGTCAACGTACAATTGCAACGCTTCCATATCGCGGGAGATGGTGATGAGGTTTTGCTTGCTGTTTTCTAAAATGATGCGGATAAGGCGGGCAAATTTGTTCAGGTAATCGCTTGCCTGCCTTTCTTTGTTTTGCATGATGAAATTCTCAATGCTGTTCAGGCTATTAAAAATAAAGTGAGGATTCATCTGTGCCCGCAAGGCAGTCATTTCCATTTCAACGAGTCGCTGCCTAAAGGCCGCGCGCTTTCTAATGTTCGAAATGTTTTTGCGAACGAGGATGGCAGCCAGAAGGACAGCAGCGGCTATGCAAATCAACCAAAATGTTTTGGTTTGCCACCAGAACGCATTCACCGTTATATACACCACGTCTTCCTTTGCATGGCCTGATCCTCCAACGTCGCCGCCTTTCACATGGAGAGAATATTTTCCAGGCGAAATATTGTAGAAGACAAGATGACCGTTTTCGTTTTGTTGCCAGTTGTTCATCGCTCCATCTAGCTGATAATAATATCGTGTTTCATTATTATCATCAAAGTTCATGATCGAGAAATCCAGGCTGAACCTATTTTGCCCTGGTTCTACCACCATCTGCTTTTGTCCAGACGAATTATATTGAAAGAAGTAAGGTTTGTCCATAACAGATGCATCACTGAAATGAACTTCTGATAGCGGCGATGAACTTTTGAGCACATCATCCGGCCTGAAACGCACGAGGAAGTTTCGGAAGCCGGAATATATATAGCCATTCCTGGATGCAGTTAGTACTCCATCATCAAAATTATTTGGCAAGCCATCTGCACTCGTAAAATGTTTGAGTTGATTGGAGCGCGTCAAGCAGAATAATCCGCGCCCTGAATTCATCCAAAGATTACCCGTAGCATCAAATGCAAGGGCAGATATTTCAACCCCACCAATTAGTGCGTCGTCTGAATAATCATGCACTATTTTTTTCGTCATTGGATCGAATGCTAGTAGGCCTTTGAACGTACCGATCCAAAGCAACCCATTCCTATCTTCAGTTACATATTCAAAGTCGTTGCTGTGGGAATGTATGGTCTCATCGCTAAATTGAAGAAGGTTCAAGAATTTATCAGAAAGGCTGTCGTAAGTATACAAACCGCTTTCTCTTGTACCGAGGAAGATTTGTTTTCGGTGGTTCATGCAAATGCTCATGATAAATGCTGGAGCGGATGAAGTGTGTGTCCTATCGCATTCAAAATGTCGCATAAATCTTTTTGCGCAGGGATCAAATACATACAAACCATTTGATCCATTATTTCTGGTTCTGATCCACCAAGTGGAATTATTGACTGGAATAATTGTGCGTAATCCAATAGGGTCACCACTTCCAGGTGCTTCATAGGAATGTAAGGTGGATGTGCGTAAATTGAATTCGACAAGCGAATGTTCTGTTGTGAACCAAATGGCACTGTCTCCCCGGCACAAAACATAGTATGGCTTTATGGAATCTATTAATTTCTCGTTGGAAGTTTTCCCATTTGACAAAGGAAGTTTCACCGGCATATCGCTGCCTGGTTTAAAAACATATAGTCCGAAATTTAGCCAGGTGCTGAAGCACAATCCGAGGTTGTTTTCGTCGCATGAATAAACGTAATCGGCGGCAAGCGGAATTCCCGGATTGTCGGATATATTGATGCTGCGGAATTCAAATTGTTGTTGTGAGGGCCGCACATAGCTAACTCCGCGGTCTGTGCCGATCCAAAGTATGTCCTGCCGATCGACCATGACAGTGGATACGTTATTGCCACTGAGTGAATACTGTTCCATAAAGCCAGGCTGATATACGTAGGCTTTGGTTGTCAAACTAACCGGATCAACCAGCATCACTCCCAAATCGGTGCCTGCCACAATCCAGCGAAGGCCTTGCTTATCCATCCACTCTGTAATAGAATTTACAACTGAACTTTTGTTGCAAAGCGGAACATTTTTAAAATTGCCGGTGGCCGCATCGAAGCGCAGCAAGCCGCCACCGAATGAACCGATCCAATATTGAAGATGAGAATCTTGAAAAATTGTTTTTACAACGCCTGGACAATCATTAAAGCATTTCTTTGGACGCATGCTGCTACTGTCCAATAAGAACAAATTTCCCGCAACGTAACCCCATAGGTTTCGTTGCCTGTCCCTAATGATTTTTGAATAGGAAACAAATTCCTTTTGATCGTGAAGAATTTTAAATCCTGTTTCTATCCTTTTGTGCTCAAAGCTGGCATTGAAATGATAAAGATTATAGCCATTGGTAATCCAGGTAGAGTAATCGTTCGAAAGATAGACATCGGCATATTCATCATTCGCGATGCTGCTGGTGTCGGATGGATTATGACGAATATTAAAAAATCTTCCCGTTGTTTTCTTATAGTAGCTTATGCCTTCACTCGTGCAAATCCACAGACCATTATCGTGGTCACAGGTAAGGTTGGATATGCCGTTATAGACTAACGAATTTTTTACACCAGGCGTTTGATAGAAAGTGCGAACTCTGTATCCGTCAAATCTATTGAGGCCATCGCTGGTACCAATCCAAATAAATCCATCGTTGTCCTGGACTATAGCATTTACCTGATTGTTGGAAAGCCCTTTCCAGCACATTGGGATCCTAAGCTTAGAATTCCACGTGGACAAGTTGTCGCG
>JADMIO010941437.1_pt1 | contig 19636 bp, 17 predicted proteins | sample 8958161 | NCBI WGS metagenome assembly JADMIO01 (sample SAMN16585339, study PRJNA669376) | soil metagenome | isolation source: Crop rotation soil | place: USA: Cullars Rotation, Alabama | collected 2011
CGGACGCGCGTCTCGACATCGGCCGCATCGAGCGCAGCGCGCTCGCGCAGCGTTCCCGCGAGCGCGCGGCCGACGCTGTCGAACACGAGCCCATACGCGATCGCGTGCAGCATGCCGCCGCCGAGCGTGCCGAGCCCCGGAAATGCCTTGAGCGCGTTGCCCGCGATCGCGAGCACGATCGCGGTCGTGTTGCGCACCGTGAGGCCGAGGCGCGACACGAGCGCTTCGACGTCGAGCTCGCGCACGGGCACGCCCCAGATGCGCGCGAGCTCGCGCACGAGCGCGGTCGCGAGTGCGCCCTGGATCAAAATGTCAGAGCCCGGCGCGACCGCCGCGAGCGCGCCGACGATCGCTCGCCGCGTGTACTTCGCAACCGTTTCGGCCGATTCGCGCTCGGCGGTTTCGCGCGCGAGCGCATCGCCGCGGCGCCCGACCTCGGCGAGCACGGCGGCTTCGCGCGCGGATTCGAGCCCCGTCGCGCCCGGTGCGGTCAGCGCTTCGAGCGCGTCGACGAGTGGCGCGATCGCCGGAATGCGCTCACGCTCGACGCGCTCGCGCCGTCCGTCGACGAGCGTGCGCTCGTAGCGTTCGAGCCCGCCCGCGCTGATCGGCACGACGGCGGTGTCGCGGCGCGCGTACCGCTCGCGGAGTTTCGCGAGGAGCGCATCGCGCTCCGCGTCGGCGTACTGATCGGCCTTGTTGAGCGCGACGACGAGCGGCTTTCGGAAACCGAGCAGCCAGTCGAGCTCCGTCGACTGCGCGCGCGTGAGATCGGACGCGGTCACGTAGACGACCGCGTGCGAGCGCAGCGCTTCATCGCGCGCGATGTCGTCGCGCGCACGTCCGTCGACTTCGCCCGAGCCTGGCACGTCGGCGAGCACGAGATCGCGGCCGTCGGGCAAGCGTCCGCGCGAGTGGCCGACCGCGCGTGTCGTGCCGCCGCGCACGTCGATGTCGACGTCGGCATCAGGCGCGAGCGCGCGGATCAGGCTCGACTTGCCGGTCGAGATCTCGCCGAACATCGCGACGTAGACCTCGCCCGACGCGCGGCGGCGATCGAGCTCGACGAGCTCCGCTTCGAGCGCCCGAGTCTCGGCCTTGCGCGCGCGCAGCGCGTCGATGCGCTGCTCGACTTCGTCGCGCGAGACCGGCGGCGCGCTCGATACAGCGGGCCGGCGCGCGGGTCGCGCGAGCCGCCAGAGCAGCCAGCCGAAACCCAGGAGCAAGCCCGCGCCGAGCGCGATCAGCGGCACGCGCAGCGCGAGCGGCAGGTCGATGAGACGCTCGTAAAGCTCGAGCACTCCATTCAAGGTCGCGACGACAAGCCCGAGCGCGAGCGCGGCGCCGATCGCAATCGCGGCAACGAGGATGAGGCGGAGCGGGAGGCGCGGCGACGTCACCCGCCGATTCTACGGGAGCGGCCGGCCGCATCCGTCGCACGGCGGACAGCGCGTCTTAACCTAAAGGAGGGCTGCGGCCTTCGGCTGCGCATGGCACCATCCGCGCCGGGAGGGGATACATGTATCGATTTGCGCCGTTGCTGCTGCTCGCGATCGCGACGATTGCCTCCGCCGCGCCGCCGCCGGCGCCGCCGCAATTCGTCGCGACGTCGGTGGCCGACGGCCTGCCGTCGAGCACGATCTACAAGATCGCGCAGGATCGCGACGGTTTCATCTGGCTCGGCACCGCCGACGGGCTTGCACGATACGACGGCGTATCGTTTCGCGTGTTCCGCAGCGACCCCGCGAAACCGGAATCGCTCAGCAACAACAACGTGACCGCGCTCCTCATCGACCGCCAGGGGCGCATCTGGTGCGGCGGCGAAGGCTCGGGTCTCAACCGGCTCGACGTCGAGACCGAGCGCTTCGAGCACTGGCGGCACGTGCCGAACGATGCAAAGACGCTCGGCGACGACGACGTCTGGACGCTCGCCGAGGACGCGGACGGCGCGCTCTGGGTCGGCACCTATCTCGGGGGCCTCAATCGGCTGCAGCCGGACGGCAGCTTCGCGCACGTCGATCACGATCCCGAAAATCCGGCGAGCCTGCGTTCGAGCTCGGTCATCAGCCTTCGTGCGAGTGACGACGGCCGCCTCTGGATCGGCACCGCCGACGGCCTCGACGTGCGCGAGCGCGATGGCCGCATCGTGCACGTCGACATCCCGCCGCTCGGCCAGCGCAAGGGCCCTTCGCATGTTTGGGCGTTCGTTCCGGATCGCGAATCGGGCGGCATGTTCGTCGGCACGCGCAAGGGCGTTTTCAAAATCGGCGCCGATCTCGTTTACGCGGGCGAGATCGGCGAATCGAATCCGCCGCTCTCGACCGTGAGCATGGGCCGCGGCGCGAGCGGCGAGCTCTGGATCGGCACACTCGGCGGTCTCGTCGAGCTCGACGGCGCGATCACGCATCACTACGCGGGCGAGGAATCGGTGCCGGGCCTGCTGCCGGCGGTGCGCATCCACGACATCATGCGCGACGCCGAAGGCGGGCAGTGGTTCGCGCTCGAAGGCGCGGGCCTCGCGCATTTGCCGCCGCACTGGCACGACTTCTCCTCGTTCCGCCATATCCCGGGCGAGGCCGCGAGCCTCAGCTTTCCGCGCGTGCGAGCGGTCGCGCTCGATGCCGACGGCGCGATCTGGGTCGCGACCGGCAGTCGTTCGCTCGATCGCATCGATCCTGTGACCGGCGTCATCACGCGCAAGCTCAAGGGCGCGCCGGGAACGGTGAATTACCTCACGGCCGTGCTGCCCGAAACGCGCGGCCGCATCTGGCTCGGCGATCGCAATGGGCTTGCGCTCGATGCGCTCGACGGCAGCGCGCCGGTCGAGGTTCCGGTCGACCTCACGCGCACCGACGCGCTGCCGCCGCCGGGCTACGTGACCGCGCTCGCGCGTGCGGCCGACGGCAATGTCTGGGCCGCGTCGCGCGGCGGCGGCGTGTCGCTGCTCGGTGCCGATCCGCCGCGCGTGCTGCGCCGCTACACGCAGACCGACAAGACGATCGGCGACACCGACATCGCCGCGCTCGCGCTCGATGCGCAGGGCGTGCCATGGATCGCAACCGCGAGCGGCGTCGAACGGCTCGACGAAGAGCAGAGCCGGTTCGTGCCGATCGCGGGCATTCCCCACGAACACATCAGTGCGCTCGGTTTCGCGAGCGACGGCGAGCTCTGGCTGCATCGCATGAGCGCGCTCGAGCGCTATCGCATCGACGGCACGACCGCGCTGCGCTCGCTGCGCTTCGATGCGACCGACGGCTGGCCCGCGATGAAAGCGGGCGCGCTGACGGTCGCGAGCGATGGCTCGGTCTGGGTGACCTCGACGCGCGGACTCTGGCGTGTCGATCCAAAGACGCGCGCGATAAGGCAATTCGATGCCAACGACGGCCTGCCGAGCGCGGAGTTTCGCGAAGGCGCGCTCGCGCGCTCGCCCGACGGCGCGCTCTACGCGGGCAGCGAGGACGGCGTGCTTGCGTTTGATCCCGCGCGGCTGCATTTCGATACTGCGGCACCGCCGCTGCGGCTGCTCGGGCTCAGCGTGCGGCGCGAGGGCCGCGTGGTGCCGCTCGATGTCGCGGCGCCGATCGAGCTCACGCACGACGATCTCGATTTCAGCGTTGCGGTGCGCGCGCTGTCGTACGCGAATCCTGCATCGAACCGCTATCGTTTCCAGCTTGCCGGATTCGATCCCGAATGGATCGATTCCACGCGCGGCGAGCGCACCTACTCGCAACTTCCCGCGGGGCGCTACACGCTGCAGGTGCGGGCCGCCAACGCCGATGGCGCATGGAGCGCGCTCGATCCTCCCGTGACGGTCACGGTCGCGCCGCCGTTCTGGGCGCTGCCGGCCGCGTTCATCGCGTACTCCGTCGCGCTGCTCGGTCTTGCGTATGCAGTGTTCCATGCGTATCGCACGCGCACGAAGCGCAGGCACGCGCTCGTCATCGCCGAAACGCGGCAGAAGAGCGCCGAGCAGCTCGCCGAAGCGAAGTCGAACTTCCTCGCGACGATGGGTCACGAGATCCGGACGCCAATGACGGGCGTGCTCGGCATGAGCGAGCTCCTGCTCGCGACGCCGCTCGACGATCGCCAGCGCGGATACGCGAAGGCGATCCATCAATCGGGCGAGCTCATGCTGCGGCTCGTCAACGACAGCCTCGACATCGCGCGCATCGAAGCCGGCAAGTTCGCGCTCGACGATCGCGAGCTCGATCCGGCCGCGCTCGTGCGAGAAGTCGCCGAGCTTCAGCAGCCGCTCGCGGCGCGCAAGGGGCTCGCGATCGCGGTCGACGTCGCGCCCGGCGTGCCGCCATCGGTCTGGGGGGATCCGCTGCGCATCAAGCAGATCCTGCTCAATCTCGTGAACAACGCGATCAAGTTCACCGAGCTCGGCGGCGTCACGATCGAGCTTTCGCGCATCGGCGGCAATCAGCTCCGATTCCGCGTGCGCGACACGGGACCCGGCATGACCGAAGACATGTGCGAGCGCCTGTTCAATCGCTTCGAGCAGGCCGAGGGCGTGACGCTGCGTCATGGCGGCAGCGGGCTCGGACTTTCGATCAGCCGTCAGCTCGCGGTGCTCATGGGCGGCAGGATTTCGGCGATGAGCACGGTCGGCGAGGGCAGCACGTTCGACGTCGATCTGCCGATCTACGAGGCGAAGGCGTCCGGCGCGGCGGAGAGAACCGAGCCGCCGCCGCGCGCGACCGTGCGGCCGGGCGCGCTCGATGTGTTGCTCGTCGAGGACGATCCGACCGTCGCCGAAGTGCTGGTCGGGCTTCTCACCGGAATGGGTCATCACGCGAAGCACGCGGCGAACGGCCTCGCGGCGCTCGTCGAGCTCAAGGATTCGCGCTTCGATCTCGCGCTGCTCGATCTCGATTTGCCGGGCATGGACGGGCTCAAGCTCGCGCGCACGATTCGTGGAGGGCAGATCCAGCCGAACCTCGCGCTGATCGCGGTGACGGCGCGCTCGATCGGCGATGAGGAAACGCAAATCCGCGCGGCGGGCATGGACGGTCTGTTGCGGAAACCCGTCACCGCCGCGCTGCTCGACGCCGCGATCGGCGCCGCGTTTGCCTCGCGCGAGCGCGCCGCATGAGCGCATCGCCGATCGTTCGGCTGCGTCAGCTCGTCTGGATCGTGCTCGCCGTCGGCGCGGTCGGACTCGACAGCGATTACGTGATTTTCATCGCGGCGCTCGTTGCGATCGTCGCGGTCGCGATCGAGACGCGTGCGCCGGTTCGTGCGCTGGGTCTTTCGCGACCGCGCTCGATCGCGCGCACGATCGCCGCAGGCATCGCGCTCGGCATCGTGCTGCTCGCGTTCTCGAAACTCATGCTGACGCCGATCGTCGAGCGTCTGACCGGAATTCCGCGCGATCTCTCGGCGTTCGACTTTTTGCGCGGCGACCCCACCGCATTCGTGAAGCTGCTGCCGTTGATCTGGCTGAGCGCGGCGCTCGGCGAGGAGATCGTGTTCCGCGGATTTCTGATCGGCCGTCTGGAAACCGCGTTCGGCGGTGCGTCGCGCGTCTCGACCGGCGCCGCCGTCGTGCTCGCGACCGCTCTGTTCGCGTTCGCGCATGCGTATCAGGGACCGACCGGCATCCTGATCACCGGAATCCTTGGTCTCGTCTTCGCGGTGCTGTTCGTCGCGACGGGCCGGAATCTCTGGATCAACGTGGTCGCGCACGGTGTCTACGACACCGGGAGCTTCCTGCTCGTGCTCACGAGCTACGATCGCGTGCTCTCGGCGATCGGGCATCGCGTGTTCGGGTAACGCTCAAGTCACGCGCGATTCCGCGTGCCGAACTCGTGCACTGCATCGACGAGCACCGCGACGTGCGCGGGATCGATGTCCGGCGTGATGCCGTGACCGAGATTGAACACGTGGCCCGGATGCGCACCGAACCCCTCGATAACCGCGCGCGTTTCGCGGCGGATCGCGTCCGGTCCCGCGGCCAGCACGACCGGATCGAGATTGCCCTGCAGCGCGACGCGATCGCCGACGCGCGCGCGCGCTTCGCCGATCGGAATCGTCCAGTCGACGCCGAGCGCGGCGCAGCCCGTGTCGGCCAGCGCTTCGAGATGCGAGTTCGCGCCTTTCGAAAACAGGATGACCGGCAGCTCGCGCGCGACCGCATCGGCTTTCAGCATCGCGACGATCTCGCCGAGCCAGCGCATCGAGAATTCGCGGAACTGCGCGGGCGCGAGAAGCCCGCCCCAGGTGTCGAACACCATGAGCGCCTGCGCCCCCGCGCGTGCCTGACCCGCGAGATACGCGGCGACCGAGCGCGCGAGAGTTTCGAGCAGGCGATGCATGAGCGCAGGATCGTTCCACGCGAGCGCCTTCGCGCGCGCGAACGTCGACGAGCCTTCGCCTTCGATCATGTAGCACGCGAGCGTCCAGGGGCTCCCTGCGAAACCGATGAGCGGCGTGCGGTCGTTCAGTTCGCGGCGAATCAGGCGCACCGCATCCATCACGTAGCCGAGATCGCGCTCGGCATCGGGCACGCCGAGTTTCTCGATGTCGGCCGTGGTGCGTAGCGGATGCGCGAGCTTCGGGCCTTCGCCTTCGACGAAGTGAAGACCGAGACCCATCGCGTCCGGAATCGTGAGGATGTCCGAGAAGAGAATCGCCGCATCGAGCGGAAAGCGCGCGAGCGGCTGCAGCGTAACCTCGCACGCGAGCTCGGGCGTCTTCGCGAGCGCGAGAAAGCTTCCGGCGCGCTCGCGCGTCGCGCGGTATTCGGGCAGATAGCGGCCGGCCTGGCGCATGATCCAGATCGGTGTCGTGTCGACGGGCTCGCGGCGCAGGGCGCGCAGGAAGCGGTGATCCGTCGAGGCAGTGTTCGTCATTCCGGATCCTTTTGCTTTCCCCCTCTCCCGCTTGCGGGAGAGGGTAGGGTGAGGGCAAGAGTGGTTCGCCGCAGCAAGAGCGCCCTCATCCGCCTTCGGCACCTTCTCCCGCTTGCGGGAGAAGGGAAATCATGGACGCGGCCCTTCGAGGCCTTGACTGAACATCACGCGAAATCCACGCTTGATCTGCGCATCGCGCGCATGCTCGAACGCGGACAACGCCGCGTCGCGCTCGAGAAACACCTCGCGCTTGCTGCTCGCGCGGCCGCCTTGCTGGCCCCATTCGCGGAAAAGCGTCCAGCCGCCGAGCAGGTCCTGCTGCAGCACGATCTGGTAGTAGCGCGGCGCTTCCGGGCCGTCGGCGCGCGATTGCATGAAAAGACGCATAGACCGCCGATTTTACACGGCGGCAAGCACCTCGCGGATTGCGGCTTCATCGACTTCGGGCACGACCTCCGCTTTGCCGATGCCGCGCCAGAGGATCAGGCGGATGCGTCCGCCGAGATTTTTCTTGTCGAGGCGCATGCGCGCGAGCAATGCGTCGGCGCTCGCGGGCGGCAGCGTCGTCGGCAGTCCGAGTCGCGAAAGCAGGCGTGCGAGCCGATCGGAATCTTCGGCCGGCGCGCGCCCGAGCCGCGCCGACAGCGTCGCCGCGACGACCATGCCAATCGCGACCGCCTCGCCGTGCAGCAATTCGCCGTAGCCGCGCTCGGCTTCGAGCGCATGACCGAACGTGTGCCCGAAGTTGAGCAGCGCGCGCTCGCCGGTCTCGCGCTCGTCGCGCGCGACGACGCCGGCCTTGTACGCGCAACTGAACGCGATCGCTTCGGCGAGAACGTCGGCATCGTGCGCGAGCAGCGCGTCGGCATTGAATTGGAGCCACGCAAAGAACGATTCGTCGCCGATCGCGCCGTACTTGACGACTTCGGCGAGCCCGGCTGCGTACTCGCGCGGCGGCAGCGTCGCAAGCGTCGCGGTGTCGGCGACGACCACGCGCGGCTGATGGAATGCGCCGACGAGATTCTTGCCCGCGTCGACGTTGACGCCGGTCTTGCCGCCCACCGACGAGTCGACCATCGCGAGCAGCGTCGTCGGCATCTGCACGAAATCGATGCCGCGCATCCAGCACGCGGCCGCGAAACCCGCGAGATCGCCGATCACGCCGCCGCCGAGCGCGACGATCGTGCCGTCGCGGTTCGCGCCGAGCGCCGCGAGCGCATCGAAAATGCGTTCGGCATTCGCGAGCGTTTTCGACGATTCGCCCGCAGGCAGCACGAGCGCATCGTGTGTGTGCGACGCGAGGCCCGCGCGTACGCGGTCGAGGTAGAGCGGCGCGACGTGCGCATCGGTCACGACGAGCGCATGTCGCCCGCGCAGCGAATCGCGCCATTGTGCTGCGTCGTCGAGCAGACCCGCGCCGATCCGAATCGGATAACTGCGCTCGCCAAGCGCGACTTCGATCGTCCGGTTCATGCGGCTTCGCCCGCGCCGTTGCGATGCCAGCGCGCTTCGAGCATCGTGACGATTTGCCGCGCCGTGTGCGTGCTGTTGCCGGTGCCGGTCGACGCGATACGCAGATCGGCGACTTCGGCATAAAGCGGATTCCGCTCGGCTGCGAGCTGTTCGAGCCGCGCGCGCCGATCGGGCGCATTCAGCAGCGGCCGATGCCGATCGCGCGCGAGCCGCGCGAGCTGCGCTTCGATCGTCGCATCGAGCCAGATCACGAACCCGCGCGCGGCGATCACGCGCCGGTTCGCCTCGGCGACCACCGCGCCGCCGCCGGTCGAAAGCACGATGCCGCTGCGCGCCGCGACCTCGGCGAGCGTCGCGGCTTCGCGCTTGCGGAAGCCGGCTTCGCCTTCGAGGTCGAACACGAGGCTGATCGCGGCGCCGGTGTGGGCCTCGATTTCGTGGTCGAGGTCGTGGAATGGCATTGCGAGGAGCTCGGCGACGTGGCGGCCGACGGTGGTTTTTCCCGCGCCCATGGGGCCGATGAAGATGAGGTTGGGGGCGGGGTTCATGGGGCGGGATGCTAGCCACTGCACCCGACAAGGGCCAGCGCAGCGTGGCAGCGCGATCGGCCGCGTTGGGAACGCTCAATCCGGCTTCGCTTCCGAAACTTCTCGATGTGCCGCCCTGGATGTCGGACGCAGCCGTTCGACGGCGTGCGGCGTGTCCGCTTCGGTTCTCAAGCACGTAAGTCAGTCAATGATCTAACGAGAGCGGGCGACGAGCATGAACCAGATAACAGGACTATCACAGCGAATGATGGCCGGCATTCTGATAGTTGCCGGCAGTCTCAGCGCGACCTGGTCCGCGAGCGCGAGCCCATGCGTACCTGCGGGAGATGTTCAGTCGTTGCTTTATAGCATTGAGTATGCCGAAGCCTTTGACCATACCCCGATCGACATCAAAGTCGAGCAGGGGACATACGTCCAGCAGGGGGGTATCGACGGTGACTTCGCAGTCGATGTCAGGATCCTTGGCGGATATCTTCCAACGCCGACGCACACGTGCGACGAATCTCAAAGAACGTCAGACGCGAGCAAAACACAGATTCGGCTCAGTGGCGCAATGAACCTCACGTCCAACGACAGGCTCACGCTCGAGAACCTGACGATAAGCAGCCAGCTTCCGAATGGAAGCAGCGGCGTGTTCGTCGGAGGCGGCACTAACGACAACATCGTCATGAACAATGTGCGTATCACAAACGTGCAGAGTTCCAGCTACGTCTTCATTGGCGGAAGTTCGGTCAGTACGGGCGACATCCGGCTGACCAACGTGCAGTTCGACAATATGCATAGGGCGCCGGGTGGATGCGCAGTCGTCGCGGTGCTGGGAGGGGTCAGTGATGCAACCATCAATCATGCGACCGTCGATTTGGCGAGCGGCGATTTCTGCGTCAGAGCCGGGTACGAAGATGGGCGCAAGCATGTGGCGGTGTGGAACAGCATTCTTTGGGACTGGGCTAACCCAGCTACTGGCGGATCGGTCAGGACGTTGCACGATTTGAACGATGAAGGCGTTTCTTTTTATCTCTACGACGTCGACTACCGCGATTTCCACGTATCCCCCGCTGATAGCGTCACGTTTGATTCGAGCTACCCCAGTGTGCAAGTCGATCCGCTCTGGACGAACCCCGCGGGCGGCGATTTTTCGATCGGTAACTCTTCGGTAGCCAATGCGGGAACCATCGACGCTCCCGGCGGCGAGCCACCGAAAGACATTTTGGGAGCCGACCGCAGGATCGGAAGCGCACCGGATATGGGAGCGCATGAATCGCCATTCGATGACATTGCAGGCGGCAGCACATTCACCGTCACCAACACGAACGACGTCGCCGACGAAAACAGCCCGCTCTATGCAGGAAGCCTGCGTGCAGCAATGCAAAAGGCTACGACAATCAACGGCCCTTCAAGAATCAAGTTCACCCTGCCTGCATGCCCAAGCGTCATAACGCTCCACAGTCCTCTACCGCTCGTGTGGGAGCCGCTCATCATCGACGGGTACTCGATGGCTGGCTCATCGATGAATACAGACCCATCCTCCTTCTTCAACGCCACGCTTTGCGTCGCGCTGCAGCCAGCCATCGCGGCCGACACTCCTTCAGCGCTGATCGTCCCCTCGGGCGGACACGACGCATCGCTGACCGTCAAAGGCCTCGGATTCGGGGGGTTTTCGCAAGCGATCCAGCTATGGGGCGGATATAGCCACCAGATCGTCGGCAATCAGTTCGGCGGCGTCATGAACGGCGTGCAGTTGTTCGGCTTCGATACCGCCGGAGTGCGGATCGAGACGACTGGCTCGGTGATCGTTGGCGGCTCGAACGTCGCCGATCACAATGTTTTTCAGAACGCGAATTCCGCGGGCGACGCGGCTGGTGTCCTCGTCGGCGTTTTCACCGACAACACGCAACCCGTCTGCCAGATCGTCGGCAATCTGTTCGGAATCACGCCCGACGGATTTTCTGCGATCCCCAACAACAAGTACGGCATTCTCCTCCAGGGAAACGGCTGCCTCGTGCAAGGCAATCGCATGGCCGGCAACATCAAGGACGCGATCTACATCCTCGGCGGCAGCAATCACGTGATTCAGAACAACGTGATCGGCCCCGCGATGTTCTTCGGTCAGGACTTCTCGAATCCCGGCGCAGGCATCCGCATCACGGCGGATGGCGCCAACAACATCATCGGAGCGCCGCCGGGATTCGGTGGTTCGTACTACGCAAACGACATCAAGGACATGGATCTGGGTGGCGTCGTCATCGGCGGCGACGGTCCAGGCAATTCCGTGCGCGGCAACCGGATTTCGGATAATGGTCTTGCGACCGGGCTCAATCTCGACCTCGGCCTCGACGGTCCGACAGCAAATGATCCGGGTGACATCGACACCGGCGCGAACGGCCTGATGAACTATCCGAAGCCGCATGGATTTCACTGGGTGAACGGCACGCCGGTATCCGGCACCTTCAATATCGCGGCGGACATCATCGGCCTGCTGGATCTCGCGCCCGGCCAGTATCAACTCGACGCCTACTATGACGACACCTGCGGCGCCGCCGGTCGCGGTGGCGGTGGATGGGCAGGTGGCGTCGCAATCGACATCGCGGCCGGCGGCGGGGCGGCTTTCGACGTCCCGGTAACGATTCCTGCCTACGATGCCGCGCACGGTCGGGTCAGCCTCACGGCTACATCGATCGCTGCGGGCCAGAACAGCACCTCCGAGTTCAGCGAGTGCCTTTCCGTCGACAGCATCTTCTACGACGGACTCGATCGCTGACCCAAGCCCGAACGCGGGAGTAGGGCACGAGCGGAAGCCTCGGAAGCGAGGTTTCCGCAGTCATCCGATCTCCGTATCCTTCGGTCCATGATCCGCTTCATCACGCTCTTCCTGATCTACCTCTTCGCCCTCTTCGCCCTCGAGCTCCTCCAGCCGATCGACGAGCACGTGATCCTGCCGTTCACCGCCGCCATCGCAAAAGTCAGCGTCTGGCTCGTCGGCCTCTTCGACCCGCACGCGATCGCCTACGGCAAAGTACTGGAGAGCACGAAAAACGGCTTCGCGATCTCGATCGAACGCGGCTGCAACGGCGTCGAGGCAGTCATCATCCTCGTCTCGGCGATGCTCGCGTTCCCGGCGCCGTGGAAGCACCGGCTGGTCGGGATCGGGCTCGGTTTCGTCGCGATCCAGGCGCTCAATCTCGTGCGAATCATCAGCCTCTTCTATCTCGGCCAATGGAATCGCACGTGGTTCGACTGGTTCCACTTGTACCTATGGCAGGCACTGATCGTGCTCGACGCGCTCGTCGCGTTCCTGATCTGGCTGCGCTATCTGCCGCGCGAGGAGAGGCTCGCCGCCGCACCGGCCTGATCCGCAGGGATCGTCGAGCCGTTCGGCGCAAGGTGGAAAATGCTGCGGCGCGAAAGCCATGGCGCATGTCGATGGCTTTGCTATAGTGCCCTCGAACTCGTTGCGCGGAGGATTCGCCGTGACAGTCTCCAAGGTTATTGAACTTTCCAGTTCATCCAGCAAGGGCATCGAGGATGCTGTCCAGCTGGGCCTTTCGAAGGTCTCGAGGACCGTCAAGAACATCAAGAGCGCATGGGTCAACGAGATCCGCGCGATCACCGGCGAAGACGGCTCGGTGATCGAGTGGCGGGTCAACATGCGGATCAATTTCATCGTTGAATAACGTCTCGCCGGCCGCGCGGGATGCGGCGGCGACGGAACACGCGCCGTGAAGAAACTCGATCTGGTCGTCGGCTTGCTTGAGGATGATGCGGATCAGGCCGCCATCGTCGGCCAATGGCTGGAGGAAGCCGGCTACACGACGCGCGTCTTCCGCACGGCCGGCGAGTTTCGACGGCGCCAGGGCACTGAAGCCATCGATCTGCTGCTGCTCGACTGGATACTGCCCGACACGCCGGGCATCGAGGTGCTCGCGTGGATTCGCGCGTCGGCGAATGCGCGCCTGCCGGTGATCTTTCTGACCGCGCGTGGCGACGAGGAAGACCTCGTGCGCGGCCTTCAGAACGGCGGCGACGATTACATCGTGAAGCCGCCGAAGCAGCGCGAGCTGCTCGCGCGCGTCAACGCGGTGTTGCGCCGGCTCGGCGAGAACGGCGAGAACGGCGCCGGGATTGATCTCCCGCCGTACCGGCTCGACCCGCAGCGGCGGCGCGTCAGCGTCAACGGCAAGGAGATCGAGCTCACGCAGCGCGAGTTCGATCTCGCGAGCTTCCTGTTCCGCCGCCAGGGCCGCATCGTCGGCCGCGACGCGCTGCTCGAAAACGTCTGGAACCTGTCGTCGGCGATCTCGACGCGCACGGTCGATACGCACGTGAGCCGGCTGCGCAAGAAGCTCGATCTCAATGGGGAGCACGGCTGGCGGCTCGCCGCGATCTATCAGCACGGGTACCGTCTGGAGCAGGTCTGATTCATTGACGGCGATGCGTCGCATCGCGCGCACGTCGTGTCGGCAGCCGGGAGCGTCGTCATGAAGAAGCCAGCGAACGGGACCGGATCGAGGAAGGCCGCGCGCCTTCGCGTCGGCGGCAAGAGCGCGGCGCGCACGGGCAAGAAGCTCGGGGGGAGAGCCATGGCAGACAAGAAGGCGACCGGCGACGGCGCCGAGCGCAACGTCGACCAGATCCGCGACATCCTGTTCGGCGGCCAGATGCGCGATTACGAACGTCGCTTCGTCGAATTCGACGCGCGGCTCGAAGCGGAGCTCGCGCGGCTGCGCGACGCGCAGGAAAAACGTCTCGCGCAGATCGACAAGCGCATCGACGAATCGCTCGACAAGCTCGGCAAGCTCCTGCGTCAGGAGATTCAGGATCGCAACCGCTCGCTCGACGATCTCGAGTCGCGCATTCAGCAGGCCGCGCGCACCTCGCGTAGCGAAGTCGCGACCTCGCTCGATGCGCACGCGGCCGAGCTCGCGGCGACCGACGAGCGTCTGCGCAGCGCGCTCGCCGACGTCGCGAAGGCGACATACGCACGCGCGGGCGAAACCGAGGGCGCGCTCGCGCGGCTCGCGGCGGATCTTCGCGACGAGAAAGTCGGGCGCGAGGATCTTGCGGCGTTGCTCGCGGAGCTCGCGTTGCGCCTCAGGGGTGACTTCGACCTTCCGCCCTCCCGCTAGCGGAGAGCGGCCATCACCGCCTTGCCGGCCCCGCTAGAGCCCGTCGCCCGCGGCGACGCGCGGCCGGGCGACGACGCGAGTGCGGCCGGCGATCTCGAACGGCTGCGCACGATCCTGCTCGGCGATTCGCTCGGCGCGCTCGATGCGCGCGTCGCGGACGTCGAGCGCGCCGAGGACGAATTGCATGCGCGGCTTCCATCCGCGATCGAGCGCGCGGGACAGGGCTCGGGCGCCGAGCGCATGGCGACCGCACTCGCGACGCCCGTGACGCGCGCGCTCGGCACTGCCGTGCGCGAGAACCGCGAGCTCATCGTCGACGTGCTGTTCCCGGTCATTGGCCCCGCGATCCGCAAGGCGATCGCCGAGACGATGCGCAGCCTCGTCGCCGACATCAACCGCACGGTGGAGTCGAGCTTCACGCCGCGCGGCATCCGCTGGCGCATCGAAGCGTGGCGAAGCGGCGTGCCGTACGCCGAGATCGTGCTCAAGCAATCGCTCAAGTATCGCGTCGACCACGTGTTCCTCATCGAGCGCGATTCGGGGCTCGTGCTTGCGCGCGAATCTGCGCCGCATCTACCGGAGCTCGACGCCGATGCGATCGCCGGAATGCTGACCGCGATCGGCGAGTTCGTGCGCGACTCGGTCGGACGCGGCGCCGGCGATACGCTCGATTCGGCGCGCGTCGGCGAGCACCTGCTCTGGGTCGTGCACGGTCCGCGCGCAAACCTCGCATGCTTCATTCTCGGCGTGCCGCCCGCGCGATTGCGCGTGCTGCTCGAGCAGCGGCTCGAAGCGATCCACGCGCGCGCGGACGAGGACATCGCGATCGACGACACGACGCACGCGTCGCTGCGGCCCGAAGCGCTCGTCGCCGAGCTCGTCGCGAGCGATCGCGCGCATGCGTCGGCGCATTCACGCTGGCCCGCGCGCTTCGCGTTGCTCGCGATCGTCGTGCTGCTCGGATGGTTCATCGTGCGCAACGAGCGTGCCGCCGTGTGGCTCGACGGCGTGCGCACGCGGCTCGCGGCGCATCCCGGATTCGTGATGACCGGCATCGGCGAGCGCGACGGGACGACGATCGTGCGCGGGCTGCTCGACCCCGACGCCGAGCCGCCCGCGAAAGCGCTCGGTGAAGACGCATCGCGGGTCGCGTTCGAGACGACAGGTTACGTGTCGGCCGACGACGCGGTCGTCGCGAGCCGCGCGCGGCGACTGCTCGATGCGCCGCGCGACGTAACACTCGCCGTCCACGGCGGCGTGCTAGCGATCGGCGGCAGCGCCGATCGCTCATGGATCGAAACGGCGCTTGAACGTGCGGACTGGGTGCCCGGTGTGCGCAGCGTCGAATTTGCGGTCGCATCACGTGACGACACGAGTGCGGCGAAGAATGAACTCGTCGAACTTGCTTCCACGATGTCGAACAAGGTGGTTCTGTTCGCGCGCGACACCGAGCCCGCGCCGGAAGCCGCGGCCGCGCTCGATGCGATCGTCGCCGAAACCCGGCGCGCCGTGGAGCTCGGCAAGCGGGCGGGCTTCGGGATTTCGTGGATCGCGACCGGCACGAACGACGATCCCGGCAGCGATGCAACCAACGCGCGCGTGCGCGCGGAGCGCGCAAAATGGCTCGCCGACGCGTTGCGCGCGCGCGGCGTCGCGAATGTCGCGGTCGCGCCCGAAAGCGATCTCGCGTCTCGCGACGTGCGGCTGCGCGGCGCATTTCTTCGCCTCGCCGGCACGGAATTCAACCGATGAGCGCGCAGGCCTACAAGGTCTGCATGCTCGGTGACTTCGGCGTCGGCAAGACGAGCCTCGTCGCGCGGTTCGTGCACTCGACGTTCTCGGAGAAATACCTCACGACCGTCGGCGTCAAGGTCGACAGCAAGGAGGTCGATCTTCCGGGCCGCGCGCCGTGCAAGCTCGTGGTCTGGGACATCGCAGGCCGAAGCCATCTCGATGCGCTCAACATGACGTACCTGCGCGGCGCGTCGGCGCTGCTGCTCGTCGCCGACGGCACGCGCGAGCGGAGCCTCCATACCGCGCTCGATCTTCTGATGCAGTCGCGCACGCTGCTGCCGGAGGCCGAGGTCGTGCTCGCGGTCAACAAGCTCGATCTCGTCGAGCAGTGGGAAATCGCGCCGGCTGCACTCGAGGAATTGCGCCGCACGCTGCCCGTGCACGAGACGAGCGCGCGCACGGGCGAAGGCGTCGAGGCGATTTTCGCGGACATCGCGACGAGGCTCGCCGCATGAACGCGCCCGAGTTTCCGAACCTGCCGCCGAGCGTCGTCACATATCTTCGCGGCGTGCTCTGGCAGCGCATCCGGGCGCTCGTGCTCACGTTCGATAGCACGTGGCGCCTCGTCGAGATTCGCGGCGACGCGTCGTATTACGGCATCGACGCCGACGATCCGGGCCGATGCGTGCAGGCGCTGACCGACCTTTTCGTCGGCATGCCGCTCGATGCGCCGCAGGACGTGCCGTTCGTCGCGCTGCCGAACGGCCGCAGCGCGCATCTGCATTTCGTGCCCGACGAAGGATTGTTCCACGTGCTGCTGCTCGACGCCGCGGTCGAGCACGAGCGTCAGCGCGTGCAGCAGCAACTCGGCAACGAGGAAGCGCTAGCGAGCCAGGCGAAGTCGAAGGCGATCGGGCAGCTGAAGCAAATCCGCAGCGAGCTCGAGCGGCAGCAGGCCCGGCTCGAGGAAGCGCACGCGCTCAAGAACGCGCTGATCGCGACGCTGAGCCACGAGTTCCGCACGCCGCTGACGTCGATCTTCGGCTATCTGCAGCTCGTCGAGCGGCGCACGCGCGACGAGCCCGCGTTGCGCGACGCGCTGCACGCGGTGCGCCGCAACGCGACGTATCTCTTCACGCTCGCCGAGAACCTGCTCGAATACGGCCGCGGCGGATCGAGCGCGCCGCTCCTCAATCCCACACCCGTCGACATCGAGGCGCTCGTCGCCGATCTCGACGCGATGTTTCGTCCGCTCGCCGAGGAAAAAGGGCTCGAGTTCCGCGTGACGCTCGTGCTCGAAGACGTCGAGCAACCCGTATTCGACGAGATCCGGCTGCGGCAGATTCTCGTCAACCTGCTCTCGAACGCGGTGCGCTACACGCGGCGCGGCGAAGTCACGGCCGACCTCGTCTGGCGCGCAGGCAAGCTCGAGATCGACATCGTCGACACTGGCATCGGCATCGCGGCCGCGCATCGCGACAGCGTGTTCGTCGCGTTCAACCGCGGCGGGCACGCAGGCAGCAAGGGCGCCGGGCTCGGACTCAGCATCGTCAGGCGCATGGTCGAGCAGATGCACGGCACGCTGTCGTTCGAATCGGAAGTCGGCCGCGGCACATTGTTCCGCGTGATCCTGCCGCGCGCGAAGGAACGGCCGGCGTCGCACGCCGATCCTTCGATCGCGCCGCGCTTCTGGCTGCAGGGCCGCAGCATCCTCGTTGCCGACGACGACGCCGATGTCGCGCATTTGCTTGAAGGGCTGCTTGGCGATCTCGGCTTTCGCGTGCGTGTCGTCGGCGACGCGCAGAGCGCCGTCCTCGAGGCGATGGCCGGCCGGCCCGACGTGCTGCTCATCGACGTCGAGCTCTCGGGTCTCTCGGGCAATGCGGCCGTGTACAAATTGCGCTCGCGCGGCTACAAGGGATGCATCGTCACGCTGTCGGCGACGGCGACGACCGAAGCGCGCGAAGCCGCGCTCCGCGCGGGCGCCGATCACTACCTCACGAAGCCGCTCAACGTCGAGCAGTTCGTGCATGTGATGCAGCAGGCGGCGAGCAGGGGCTGGGAAGAATCGGAGGAGACGCGTGGCGACACCTAAAATGATATCCACGACGAACGAGATCGTCGGCTACCGGATCGTGCGGCAGATCGGCGTCGTGCGCGGGATCACCGTGCGTTCGCGCAGCGTGATCGGCAACATCGGCGCGTCGCTGCAGACGCTCGTCGGCGGCAATATCACGCTGTACACCGAGCTCTGCGAGAAAGCGCGCGAGGAAGCGTTCGAGCTCATGATGCGTCACGCGATCCAGCGCGGCGCGAACGCGGTCGTCGGCATGCGCTATGACGCGAATGAGGTCATGCAGGGCGTGACCGAAGTGCTCGCGTACGGCACGGCCGTCGTCGTCGAGCCGGTCGCGCCCGCCTAGCGATGCGTTTTCACGCTGCGGACGCGACGGCGCTCGTCGAGCTCGATCACGATGTCGGCGATCTTCGGCAGCGCCTTCAGCGCGCGAAGGCTGAGGCGCTCGTAGTGCATGAGGAATCGACGCAGCGCGGGCGGCGACATCGCGCGCGGCGCACCGCGGCGGCGAAGCACGCGCTCGGGCTCGCCGCGCCAGCGTTCGACGACCGCGAAATCGGGTGCGGCAAGCACGACGAGCGCGTCGAGCTTGCGCCAGAGTTTCGCGTAGTCGCCCGCGAGCATCGCTTCGACGTGCGCGCGCCATCGGCCGTCGGCATCTTCGGTGCGTTCGAGTGCGTTCAGTGCGCGCGTCGATTCGCCTTTCGTCGAGACCGGGACGCCGATGCACCAGCCTTCGAGCAGGATCAGGCGCGGCGGAGTCGCGACGCGACGCCATCGCGACGGCGAGTCGCGCGTGTCGCGGCCTTTGTCGAAACGCGGAATGCGCGCGGGACGCTGCGACGACGCGTTCGCGAGAGCGCGAAGCGTGTCGCCGAGCAACGCGACGTCGTGCGTCCCTGGGACGCCGCGTGTTGCGAGCAGCGGATGCACGGTTCGTGCGAGCGCCGCGCGTTCCCGCCGCCCGAGATAGAAATCGTCGAGCGCGAGCACTTCGGTCGCGACGCCGCGCTTGCGCGCCGCGTCGGCGAGCTGACGCGCGAGCGTGCTCTTGCCCGAGCCCTGCAAACCCGAGAGCCCGACGAGCGCCGCTCGTCGTCGCGGCAAACGCGCGATCAGCGCATCGAGTACCGTGTCGACCGTCGCGCGGTCGTAACCTGGCTGCGTGCTAGCATTTCGCCGCATGAACGACTCGAATTTTCCGCGCGACGCGTCGAACGCACTCTATCAGGAGGCGATCGCGACGTTCTCGGGGCTGCTCGACGAAGCGCGCGCGAGCGGCGACACGGAACCGACCGCGATGACGCTCGCAACCGCGGACGCGGACGGTCGCGTATCCGCGCGCATCGTGCTGCTCAAGGGCGTGGACGCCGACGGCTTCCGCTTCTTCACAAACTACGAAAGCCTCAAGGGCGCGCAGCTCGCGGCGCATCCGCAGGTTGCGCTCTGCTTCCACTGGAAGCTCCTGCGCGAGCAGATCCAGGTGCGCGTCGAAGGCGCGGTGTCGCAGGTGTCGGCCGCCGAATCCGATGCGTATTTCGCGTCGCGCGCGCGCGGCAGCCAGATCGGCGCGTGGGCGTCACTGCAGTCGCAGGCGCTGCCCGATCGCGATACGTTCGAGCGGCGCGTCGCGGAGGTCGAGAAACGTTTCGAAGGCGCCGCCGTTCCGCGGCCGCCGCACTGGGGCGGCTATCGCGTGAAGCCCGATCGCATCGAGTTCTGGTACGGCGCGAGGTATCGGTTGCACGAGCGCGTGACGTATGTGCGCGATGGGGGCTCGTGGAGCAAGGGTCTGCTGTATCCGTAAAAAAGCCGGGATTCGGG
>JADMIO012500399.1_pt1 | contig 19635 bp, 16 predicted proteins | sample 8958161 | NCBI WGS metagenome assembly JADMIO01 (sample SAMN16585339, study PRJNA669376) | soil metagenome | isolation source: Crop rotation soil | place: USA: Cullars Rotation, Alabama | collected 2011
TGGCTGGCGGTGTCGGGGGCGGGAGCGACCGTCGTGCCGGTCGAGCCGGTCGAAGGGACGTTCAACCTCGACCCGGCGCGAATTGTGGCGGCGATTACAAAACGCACGAAGGCCATTCTGCCGGTGCATCTCTACGGGCAGACCGCCGAGATGGAAGCAATCGGCGAGATCGCTCGCGAGCACGGCTTGAAGGTGGTCGAAGACGCGGCGCAGGCGCACGGCGCGAGCTATCGTGGCCGCCGCGCCGGTGCGCTCGGCGACGGGGCGGGCTGGAGCTTCTACCCGACGAAGAATCTCGGCGCTTATGGCGACGCCGGGGCGATCACGACCGATGATGATGAGATGGCCCGCCGCGTGCGCCTGCTGCGTAACTATGGCGCGCGCGAGAAATACCGCAGTGACGTGAAAGGCATCAACAGCCGCCTCGACGAGATGCAGGCGGCGCTGCTCGGCGTGCGCTTGCGGCACCTTGAGGAGTGGAACGCCCGCCGCGCCCGCATCGCGGCGATCTACCTAGAAGGCTTGCGCGACACCGGCTTGTTGCTGCCGCAGGTCGCCGACGGCGCAGAGCCGGTGTGGCACCTGTTCGTCGTGCGCAGCAAGCAGCGCGCGGCCTTGCAAGAGCATTTGAAAGCGCAGGGCGTACAGACGCTGGTTCATTACCCGGTGCCGCCGCACATGCAACAAGCCTACGCCGAGATGGGACTGCGAGAGGGCGCTTACCCGATCAGCGAGGCCATTCACCGCGAAGTGTTGAGCCTGCCGATGGGGCCGCACCTGCCCGAAGACCATGCCCGCCGCGTCGTCGAAGCGGTGCGGTCGTTCAAGCATTAGCCTGCGCCGCCGAGACCCGATCAACGCCGAATGAGAATCGCAGTCTGGCATAACACGCTGAGTGGCGGCGCACGCCGCGCGCTCTATTATCAAGTGCGCGGGTTGATCGAGCGCGGCCACGACATCGAGTGCTGGTGTCCGAGCACGGCTGAGCGCGATTACCTGCCACTGCGCGAACTCGCCCCCGAACACGTCATCCCTTTAGACGTGAACCTGCGATCAACGACCGGCAGCGTAGGCCGATACAGCCGGGCGTGGCGGCGCATGCGCGAGATGGGCAGAGCTTGCCGACAGGCGGCGCAGGAAATTCAATCCGGCGGCTTCGACTTGCTCTTCGCCAACAGTTGTTTCTTTTATTATGTGCCTTACATTCTCGGCCACCTGAACATGTCGAAAGTGCTTTACCTGCAAGAGCCGTTTCGCCGATTTTACGAAGCCGCGCCGATGCTGCCCTGGGTCGGCCAGATGCGGCAGGGGAAGCATGGCTGGCTGGCGCGGGCGCGTAACCTGATCGCCGATCAGGTTGAGCTGCAAGGGATGCGCGTGCAGGCGCGGCGCGAGTGGCTGAACGTGCATGCGTGCGACGCGGTGCTGGTGAATTCTTACTACAGCCGCGAGAGCGTCTTGCGGGCGTATGGCCGCGAATCTAGGGTTTGCTATCTCGGCATTGACACGACCTTGTTTTGTAATCAGCATCGCCAACGCGAGAATTTTATCGTCGGCCTCGGCTCGTTCACGCATGGCAAGGGACTCGACCGCGCCATCCGCGCCGTCGCGCGGCTGCCCGAACCGCGCCCGGCGCTGGTCTGGGTCGGCAATGGCGGCGTGTCGAGTTATGAAGAAGCGATGCGCCGCCTGGCCGCTTCACTGGGCGTCAGCTTCACGAGCCGCATGCTGATCTCGGACGCGGAAGTCGTCGAGGTGTTGAACCGCGCCGCACTGCTCGTCTACACGTCGCGCCTTGAGCCGTTCGGGTTCGCGCCTCTCGAAGCCAACGCTTGCGCCGCGCCCGTCGTCGCGGTCGCCGAAGGCGGCGTGCGCGAGACCGTCAAGGACGGCGTCAACGGGTTGCTGGTTGACGGCGAGCCGGAAGCCATCGCCCGCGCCATGACGCAACTGCTCGGCGACGCCGAGCGGGCCAGAGACATGGGCGAGCGCGCTTGCGAATACGTCCGGCGGGAATGGGGCTTGGGCCGCAGCATAGACCGTCTGGAAGAGAACCTGTTCCGGGTGATTGATAAGGCGCACGCGCAAGGAAACGCTTCATGCTTCGCCCATTGATTCTGCGCACCTTCATCACCAGCCTGTTGATCATGGGGATCGGGTTCATCAACAGCGTCCTGCTGTCGCGCTGGTTCGGGCCTGCCGGGCGCGGCGAACTGGCGGCGGCGATGCTGTGGCCGAGCATGCTGGTTTATCTGAGCAGCTTCGGGTTATTCGCGGCCACCTCTTATGTCGTCGCGCTGCCGCAGTCGCGGCCCCAGACGATCTTCGCTCATGATCTGGTCTTCGCCGGTTTGCAGAGCGCGGCGGCGATGGCCATCGGCTATGTCGCCTTGCCCTGGCTGCTGCACAGCCAATCCGATGCGGTCATCCGCGCGGCGCGGTGGTTCCTGATCGCCATCCCGCCGTCGCTGGTCACGCAATATGGCGTCAGCCTCTTGCAGGGGCAGATGCGTATGGCGGCGTTCAACCTGCTGCGCACGATCCTGCCGATAGGTTACTTGCTGGGCACGATAGCCTTGAGAGTTACTAACGAGTTGTCGTTGTTGAGCATCGTTGGCCTGCACATCGGATTGAATGCCGTCGTCTTACTCGGCACGCTGGCCGTGCTCTGGCGAGCGGGCATACGCCCCCGTCTGCGGATGGAGCGCGGGCTGGCGGCGCAGATGGGGAAGTATGGCGTCAAGGTGCAGGCGGGCACGGTCACGGGGGTAGCGAATCAGAATTTGGATCAGATGGTGATGGCGGCCTGGCTGCCGCCGGGAGACCTGGGCCTCTACGTCGTGGCGGTGAGCGCGACTGTGTTACCGCAGGTCTTTTCGCAGGCAGTGCAGACGGTTTCAATGCCGGGCATCATGCGCGAAGAATCGCTCGCCGCGCGAGTCGTCGTTTTGAAACGCATCTTTCAACGCTACTGGCTGCTCAGCGGATTGATCGCTTGCATGGTCGCGGTGATTCTGCCGCTGGCCATTCCGCTGGTCTTCGGGTCTGTATTCAAGGGCGCTATCGGCCCCGCCGAGATCTTGCTGGCCGGAGCCTTTCTGCTCAGCGCCAAAGAAGTGCTCGCCAGCGGCGCAAACGCGCTGGGCGATCCCTGGCTGAGCAGCAAGGCGCAAATCTGGGCGGTAGGCGTTACGGTCGTATTGCTTTACCTGCTCTTGCCTGTGCTCGGCATCTGGGGCGCGGCCATCGCCAGCGCCGCCGCTTACGGCACGCAGTTGATCGTCATGATCTACGGGTTGCACCGCACGCATAAGATTTCGCCCGCCGCCTTGTTCCGCCTGCGCCTGGCTGATCTGAGGGCGTCAATCATTCCGCGCCCGGCACAAACGGCGAGGTGGAGGCGCGTGATCAGCGCCATGACCAGCCGCCTGTAGATGGCCGGTGGATTGCAAAACGCATTGCAAGATGCAGCGAACGCCGATGCAAGCTCATCCCCTCGTCTACGTCGTCATTTTGAACTGGAACAACTATGAAGACTCAAAGCGGTGCCTTGATTCGCTGCGCGCCGCGACCTACCCGAACCTCAGAGTCATCGTCGTTGATAACGGCTCGGCAGACGGATCGGGGGAACGATTGCAGGCAGATTTTCCGGCGTTCCGGTTTATCTTCAACGCCGGGAATCTCGGATTTTCCAAAGGCTGCAATGTCGGAATACGGGCCGCCCTCGCCAACCAGGATTGCGCTTACGTGCTCCTGTTGAATAATGACGCCGTCGTCTCTCCGCGCTTTCTGGAAAGTGCGGTCGAGGCGGCAGAGGCAGACCGCCGAATCGGCATGGTCGGCGGCAAGATATTTCAAGCCCTCGGTTCAGACGTGTTGTCGTATGCCGGCGGGTATGTCAGCCGCTGGCGCGGGCAAACGGTGGTGCGCGGCTTCGGCGAAGTTGATCGGGGGAAATTCGAACAGCCATGCGAAGTCGGCTTTATTATCGGCGCGCTCCTGCTGATCAAGCGCGAGGTTCTGGAGCAGGTCGGCTTGCTGCCGGAAGAGTACTTCTTCGGGGTCGAGGATTTAGACTATTCGCTGACGGTTCAGCAACGCGGCTATAAGCTCTACTACGTGCCGCAGTTCATCGCTTATCATCTGGGCGGCGGCAGCCAATCAACCTGGAACCCCCGTTATGTTTACAACTCCTATCGGGGCAAGCTCATACTGCTGGAGAAGCATTTGCCTCGGGGGATGTTTCGGTTGTGGAAGCTTCTACTGATGATCTACGCCAGGTTTATCGCCAGACACAGGTGGCGCAGGCTGGCTAAGAAATATGGTTATGGCCGCGACGGGGAAGTCGGCTATGAAGAGATGGAGTTTGCTCTGCAACAAGCCATCGCGGATCACAACAAAGATGCGCTCAGCGAGGCGACGCTACTCCGTTTTGACGAACTCCTGAAACGGGCGAGGCGAAAGCTCAGGTGATCGAAAACGACTGCCGCCTTTCGATGGGTCTGGTTTTGAATGACTGACATGAACTTGCGTCACACCATACGCAATGTGTTGTTGACCTTGAACTACATTCACCCGGCAGCCGTCAGCCTTGCCCTGCGGCGCGGGGCGGGCGCGACCAAGCAATATCTCTCGGAAATCTACCGTTGCAGCAAGACCGACGCCGGGCTTTATCTGCCGGTCGTCACGCTTGAAGAATTGATTTCGATCCCGTCTGAATTTCGCGTCGCCCGCCCGCCCGACTGGGGCGGTTCGATGACGATCACGGAGATCAGTTCGCTCTGCCATCTCGTCGCCGCGCGGCAGCCGCAGAAGGTACTGGAAATCGGCTCATTCAGAGGGCTGACGACGCTCAATGTGGCGATGAATGCGCCGGACGCAGAGATTCACACGCTGGACTTGCCGCCCGACTTTGACCCGGCGCGCACGCAGTTTGAAAACCATGACGCCAACATCATTCGCTCGCGCGGCTTTTATTATTACGAAGGGCACCGCGTCGCCTCGCGCATCCGCCAGCATTATGGCGACACGGCGACTTTCGATTACAGAGAGATCGGCGGCGGCGTGGATTTCTGCTTGATTGATGCGGCGCATTCTTACGACTACGTCCGCAACGATACCGCCAAAGCCTTGCCGTTGATGGCCGCCGACGGCTTGATCTTATGGCACGATTACGGGCGCAATGATTTTCTCGCCGACCCGCAGGACGCCTGGGGCGTGACGCGCTTTCTACACGAGATCAAAGGTGTCGGCGTACGCATTCTTCAAGGAACCTCGCTGGGCATTCTGGTGTTGAGTGACGCCAGCCGGCAGGCACTGGCGGCCCGGCTCGGGGTGTCGCTTGATCGCGCCTGAATTTTATGCAGCCCGATAGTCACCCTGAAGCGTTACGCGCCGCCGTCTTTTCGCCGTCGCCGATGGGCATCTTCGAGCAGAGCCTTGCCCTTCAAGAGCGTGGCTGGCTCGGCACTATGGCGGTGGATTATTACTGCGACCTTGCCAGCGCGAAATTCCGATGGGTTCCCGATGGCCGGATCAAAAAATACTTACGCAAACGCTATCACCCGCCGATCAACGCCCGGCGAGTCCGCACGCGCTTGCTGCCATCCGTGCTGACCAAGTTTGGCCTGAGCCGCGCGCACAGCAACGCGGCGCGTTATCGCTGGGTCTTCTGGCACAATGTGCAGTTTGATAGATGGGTCGCCTCGCGCCTGTCGCGGTTCGGCAATCTCGCCTTCGGCTACGAGTCGGCGAGCCTGCTCACCTTTCAGCGCGCCGCGAAGCTAGGGCTCCCTCGCGTGCTCTATCAACCTATCGCCTGCGCCGAAAAGGCGACCGCGCTGCTCAGCGAAGAGGCGCGACTCTTCCCGCAGCTTGCCGACACGCTGCGCTACAACTACTTTCCCGAAGACGAGCTCGAACGCCGCCGCGCCGAACGCCGCCTTGCCGATGCGATCTTTTGCGCCAGCATGTTCACCCGGCAATCCTTGATCGAGGCCGGAGTTGACGCCGACAAGATCGTCGTCGAGCCTTATGGCGTAGACCAATCCATCTTTGTGCCTTCGCCGGTCAAGTTCGAGCGATTCTCGGTCGTGTGGGCGAGTTCGTACACGCAGACAAAAGGCATCGGCTATCTGCTTGAGGCGCTGGCTCGCGAGCCGGTGCCCGGCATCGAACTGGTGCTGGCCGGTTATCCTTACGGGACGGACGCGGTGGCGCTCTACGAGAAGCGCATACGAGTCCGGCGGCTGGGGCACATCGCCAGAACGGAATTGGCCGGGATCATGGGCCGCTGTCATGCGCATGTCTTCCCGACGCTCATCGAAGGCTTTGGCCGCAACCTCATCGAAGCGATGGCTTCGGGATTGCCCGTCATTACGACGGCGCATTGCGCCGGGCCGGATCTGATCGAAGACGGCGTCACGGGTTTCATTGTGCCGATACGCGACGTGGACGCCATCTGCGAAAAGCTGGCATGGATTTACGACCACCCGCAGGAAGCTATCGAGATGGGCGCGCGCGCAAGAAACAGCGTCGCCCATCTCACACAGGCGGATTACCGCCGCCGCTTCGCCGGGCGCATCTTCGACGTTTGGCAATCATCGCCGTCGCGGGTGCGCCCTTCATTTGATCGTGTGGAAGTGTAGCCGACCGGGTTGGAGACAGCGTGAAAGGTAAAGTCCTCGTTACAGGCGGAGCCGGGTTCATCGGCTCACACACCGTTGACCTGCTGCTCGAACGCGGCTATGAGGTGAGCATTCTCGATAGCCTGCAACCGCGCGTGCATCCGCGCGGCAAGCCCGACTATCTGCCGCGCGCGGCGGAGTTCATTCAAGGCGACGTGGCCAGCCGCGCCGACCTTGGGCGCGCGCTGGCGGGCGTTCAGCGGGTCATCCACCTCGCCGCTTATCAGGACTACTTGCCCGACTTCAGCACCTTCATTCACACGAACGCGGAAAGCTCGGCCTTGCTGTTCGAGTTGATCGTTGAAAAGCGTCTGCCGGTGGAGAAGATCGTCTTCGCCTCGTCGCAGTCGGTCGCTGGCGAAGGGCGTTACCAGTGCGCCGAACACGGCGTCATTCACCCGCACTCGCGCCCGCTCGAACAACTGCGGCGCGGCGATTGGGAAGTCAGATGCCCGGCGTGCGGCGCGCAGATGCAGCCGCTGTTGATTGACGAGGACACCATTCACCCGCACACCGCTTACGCCATCTCGAAGTACGCCATCGAATTGCTCGCCGGTCAGCTTGGCCGCCGCTATGGCATCCCGACGGCGTGCATGCGCTACACCTACGTGCAAGGGACGCGCAATTCGTTTTATAACGCCTATTCGGGCATCGCGCGGCGATTCGCTCTGCGTTTGTTACATAACTTACAACCCATCTGCTACGAGGACGGCAAGCAGTTGCGCGATTACGTCAACGTCAAAGACATCGCCCGCGCCAACGTGCTGGTGATGGAAGATGAGCGCGCCGACTTCGGCGTCTTCAACGCTGGCGGCGGTCGCGCCGTCACCGTCCTTGAGTTCGCCGAGATCATGATTCGAGAGTTTGGCGCGAGCGTTGAACCGCTGGTTCCCGGCGAGTTTCGGCTCGGCGACACGCGCCACACGGTGTCGGACAACGCGCGGCTGAACGCGCTGGGCTGGCAGCCGACCGTTCAGGTTGAACAGAACGTCCGCGAATACGTCGCCTGGATGCGCGAGCAACAGGGCACGGCGGAATATCTCGAAGAAGCCGAGCGCGTCATGCGTGAGCAGGGCGTCGTTCAGTCGGTGGAGAGCCGTTGATGGCTGCGCCGCCTGCGATGCCTAAGAAAGCCATGCTGCTTGCCGCCGGCAAGGGGACGCGCCTGCGCCCGCTCACCGAAACGGTTTCAAAGTGCATGGTGATGATTGCCGGTAAGCCGATCCTCGAACACAACGTCGAGCGGCTGAAGAGTTATGGCGTCCGCGAGGTCGTCATCAACCTGCACTATCAGCCGGACAGCATCACCGCGCACTTCGGCGACGGTAGCCGTTTGGGAGTTCACATTACTTATTCATTCGAGCCGGAACTGCTCGGCACTGCCGGCGCGGTCAGGAAAGTCGCCGCGATGTTCGACGCGCCGTTCTTCGTCTGGTACGGCGACAACCTGAGCGATTGCCGTCTCGACCGACTCTGGCATCTGCATGCGGCGCGCGGCGGCGTCGCCACCATCGCCTTGCATCATCGCGATGACCCGACGCAGAGCGGCATCGTCGGCCTCGACACCGACGACCGCATCCTCCGCTTTCTGGAAAAGCCGCGCGCCGAACAGGTCTTTTCGCACTGGGTCAGCGCCGGCATTCTCGTGCTCGAACCGCAGGCGCTCGACGCCATCGCCGCAAATGAGTCGGTTGATTTCGGGCGCGACGTGTTTCCCAAATTGCTCGAACAAGGCGAGGCGCTTTTCGGCTACCGCATGGCCGCAGACGAGCACCTCTGGTGGGTTGATACGCTGGCCGATTACGCGAGCGTGCAGTCGGCGCTCGCCCTGCCGTCAGTAACGTCAACTACACGGGAGGGCGCATGATTCTTTCGCGCGCGCCATATCGCATCTCGTTGGGCGGCGGCGGCACCGACCTGCCGTCTTATTATCAACAGCACGGCGGCTTCATCCTGAGCGCGGCGGTCAACAAGTATCTCTACATTTATGTCAACCGCCCGGCGGCTGACGACTTCATCCGCTTGAAGTATTCGCGCTACGAGCAAGCGACTTCGCCTGATGAAATTGAGCACGATCTGGTGCGCCCGGCCTTGAAGCTCTTGAATCTGAGCGGCAGCCTGGAGATTGCTTCGATGGCCGACGTGCCGGCGGGCACGGGGCTGGGCTCGTCCGGGACTTATCTGGTCGCGCTGCTGACGGCGCTGCACGAATTGAAGCGCGAGCGGATTCCGACGCAGGCGCTCGCCGAGATGGCCTGTCACATCGAGATGGAGATCGCCGGCCATCCGGCGGGCAAGCATGACCCTTATCTCGCGGCCTTCGGCGGCTTCACCTGTCTCGACATTGACACCGATGGGCGCGTGAAAGTCAGCCCGCTCGACATCTCGATCACCGCCGTCGAAGAGTTTCGCAATAACGTGCTCTTGTTCTACACCGGCCAGACGCGGCCAAGCAGCGAGATACTCGAAGCCCAGCGACAGGACACGCGGCGCGGCGACACCGGCGTCATTGACAGCCTGCACCGCACAAAGGAATTGGGCTACGAAGTCAAAGCGGCGCTCGAAGCCGGCGACCTCGAACGCTTCGGCGAGTTGCTCGACGAGCACTGGCAGAACAAGAAGCGGCGGTCGAGCAAGATCAGTGATGCGAATCTGGATCGCTGGTATGATCTGGTGAAAGGCTGCGGCGGAATCGGCGGCAAGATCATGGGCGCGGGCGGCGGCGGCTTCTTCATGTTCTACTGCCCGCCGCCGAGCAAGGCGCGCGTGCGCCGCGCGCTCGCGGACGAAGGCTTGCGCGAGATGCCTTACGATTTCGATTACGAAGGCGCGAAGGTGCTGGTGAACTTTTGATGGCAGCGAAACGACGGCGCGCCGCCTTTGTGGATCGCGACGGCGTCATCAACCGCATGGTGTGGCACGCCGAATTCGGCATCGTGGACTCGCCCGCCAATCCCGAACAGTTCGAGTTGCTGCCCGGCGCGGGCGCGGCGGTTGCCGAGTTGAACCGCTTGGGATTGCTGGTCGTCGTCGTCTCGAATCAGCCGGGCATCGCCAAAGGCAAATTCACTCCGGCGCTGCTTGCGGCCATCGAGCGCAAGATGATGATCGGCATAGAAGCCGCCGGCGGCCACCTCGACGCGGTCTATAATTGCCTGCACCACCCCGACGCGGCGCTTGACGAATACCGCGCGGCTTGCGATTGTCGTAAGCCGCGCCCCGGTTTGCTGGCGCAGGCGGCGCGTCAGTGGGACATTGACCTGACGCGCTCTTACATGATCGGCGACGGCGTGACGGACATCGCCGCCGGTCGCGCCGTGCGGGCGACGACCTTGTTTGTGAACAGCCGCAAGTGCTATCACTGCGACAGCCTCGCCGCGCACCGGACCTGGCCCGACTACCTCGTCAGCGATCTGCCGGAGGCCGCGCTGGTGATCGGTCGTCTCGAAGCGGGCGACGGAGAATCGGTCCGGCAGTTCGCCTTGAAATGCGAGGCACAGTGAAGGAATTGGAGAGTGAAGTGGATTACATTCGCCGGTACGTCGCGGAAGCCGCAGAAATCCTGAACCGCATAGACACGGAAGCGGTGGCGCGGATGATTGAGTTGCTGGCGGCATTGCGCGAACGCGGCGGGCGGCTATTCATTCTGGGAGTCGGCGGCGGCGCGGGCCATGCCTCGCATGCGGTCAACGACTTCCGCAAAATCTGCGGCATCGAAGCCTACACGCCGACCGACAACGTTTCGGAGTTGACGGCGCGCATCAACGACGATGGCTGGGAGACTTCGTTCGCCAACTGGCTGCGCGGCAGCCGCCTGAGCGAACGCGACATGGTGATGGTCTTTTCGGTCGGCGGCGGCAATCTTGAAAAGAATGTCAGCGCCAACCTGGTGCGCGCCCTGCAAGAGGCCGGGCGCGTCGGCGCGGCGGTCTGCGGCGTCGTCGGGCGCGACGGCGGTTATACCGCAGAAGTCGCCGACGCCTGTGTGCTGATCCCCGTCGTCAACCCGGCGACCGTGACGGCGCACACCGAAGCCTTTCAAGCGGTCGTCTGGCACCTGCTGGTATCGCACCCGCGACTCAGGGCTTCGGAGATGAAGTGGGAGTCCACTCGCTGAATATGGTTTGAAGGGGGCGCTTATTATGCCGATATTTCTCGACACCGCCGACTTGAAAGAGATCAAGCGGTTCCACCGCATGGGGATCATTCGCGGGGTGACGACCAATCCGACCATCCTCTTGCATCAAGGCTTCAAGGGCGGCATGCGCGAGCTTGAAGCGCGCGCGCAAGAGATCGCCAGCTTGATCGCGCCGCTGCCGCTGTCGGTCGAGGTGACGACGAACGACCCTGCCCGGATGATCGAGCAGGCGCAGACCTTCGCCGGCTGGGCTGACAACATGGTGGTGAAGATCACCGTGCATGGCCCCGAAGGCGAGCTCGAAAACATGGAGGTCATCCACGACCTCGAAACCGTTCACAACATCCGCGTCAACGTGACGGCGATGATGAGCGCGCAGCAATGTTTTCTGACGGCGCTGGCGGGCGCGACTTACGTATCCATCTTCGGCGGTCGCGTCAATAACATGGGCTACAACGCCTGCGGCGAGATCGCCCGCCTGCGCCGCTTGCTCGACGGTTTGAATTTAAGGTCGCAGATCATCGTCGGCTCGACGCGCGAGATTCTCAACGTCGTCGAATGGCTCGAAGCGGGCGCGCACATCGTCACCGTCTTGCCGCACCTGCTCGAAGGCATGTTGGTTCATCCCTACAGCAAGGAGACGGTGCAGATGTTTCTGCGCGACAGCGCGAAGGCCGAAGCCACGCTGAAAGAATCCGCGTGAGGCGCGGCGCAGAATTCGAGGGTTCGAGGAGCAAATCGTGTTTGAGCATCTCTCAGGGACAGACATCTCCGTCGCCTTGCTGATTGACGTGCTGACCGTCAGCGGCTGCATCGTGTTGCTGTTGCGCTATGGCCGGTTGTCGCATGCCCACCCTGGCACGATCTACCTCTTTTTTCACCTCTACACGTTCACGTTTCGCTTGCTCGGCCTGCTCTTCGGCGCGGAGACGTTGTTCAGCGAGTTTCAGGGGTTCATCGAGCCCATCACGTTAGGTGAAATCGTTCATGCGGCCTTGCTGGGCGACGTGGCGCTTGCCGTGATGACGGTCGCATGGATTAAAGCCTCCGCCGATGATCTGAAAAAAATTCGCCGCTCGCCCGCGTCCCTCTTCGAAGGCAAGCCGAACCTGTCGCTGCCCTACATCTGGACGGTCGTCGTCGTCGCCTTCCCGCTCGGCGTCGTCGGCCTGCTGGTGTTCGCCAATGTGCCCGGCCTGACGACGATCAAGGACGCGCTGGAGCCCGGCGAGTGGCAAACGTCGAGCTACTTTTTTATCACGCAAGTCTGGGCCGGGCTGGCGCTGCTGGCGCTGATTTACTGGTACGGCTTCCGCTGGTGGCTGGTGCTGCCGATGAGCCTCTACCTGCTCATCATGGCGTATCAGGGTTATCATCGTTTTCGCGTCCTCATCCCCGTGCTGCTGCTGATCCAAATTTACCTCGACCGGCGCAAGCTGAAATGGCCGCCGCTCTACGTGTCGGCGGTGCTGGTGGCGCTGTTGCTGATCTACTTCCCGCTCAAGAGCATTGGCCGAATGGCGCAGGAAGGCGAGTCGGTCAACGAGATCGTCATGACCTCGACGGAGACGGTCAACACGGCGCTGGCCGTCAAAGCGCCCGATCAACAATTCCTCGATCAATTCGCCTGCGCCCTGTCGCTGATGGATGACGCCGGGCCTTTCTATTATGGCAAGACCTACCTGGCGCTGGTGACGCTGCCGGTGCCGCACCAGTGGTGGCCGGATAAGCCCGGCCTCGCCGATTACCTGAAAGAGATTTCAAAGCCCTGGCGGCCCATGAGCGACATGGGCATGATCGTGACCTTTCTCGGCGAGTCTTACATCAACTTCGGCTACGCCGGCATCGTCCTCATCCCGGCCCTGCTGGCTTACGTCTTAGGCCGAGTCTACTTCCGCGCCTACCGCAGCAATTATTTCACGGTGGCGCGGCTGGCTTACCTGTTGATCGCCTGCAACCTGATTCAGGTTTACCGCGACGGGCTGGTTTCACTGGTCGTCTTCACCTGGGTCAACATGATGCCGCTGATGATCATCATTCTGCTGCATTACGTTATGCCGTCGAGAAGGAAGAAAACCCAACCCGCTTACGCCGTGCCGGACGCGCCGGGCTCCGCCTTGCGTTGAGCCGGGCCGCGCATTTCCCCACGCCCCTTTATGTTGCCGCTGACCATCTGGATGAACATGCCGTCATTTCATCAGGACGACCTGTTCACCAGTTTAGCCCATTCGGGCGAGGTGGACTTGCGCGTCATCTTCGCCAGAGAGTTGACAACCGAGCGGCTGCGACTCGGCTGGAGTGCGGGCGCGCGGCAATACGCGCATCGCACGCTGGCAAGTCCGTACTCGATAGCGCAAGCCTTTCGCACCGCGCGGCGCGAGCGTCACCGTTTGCACATTGTCAATGGCATGTGGGCCGAGCCCGCATTCGCGGCGGCGCTGGTCGCGTTAAGAATGACCGGCAGCCGCTTCATGATCCACTCGGAAGGCCCTGACCTGACGCGGCGGCTGTCTCTGTTCAAGCACGTGTTGCGTTCAACTTTCGGCAAATGGGTCGCCCGCCATGCTTCCGGCGTTCTCGCGGTCTCGCACTTCGCCGTCAACTTTTATCGCGAACTCGGCTCGCGCGACGACACGCTGTACCCCTTCGGCTATGCTCGCGCGCTGCCCGATAGTAACGCGCCGGTCGGCGACACGGCGGACGCGGAGCAGACCGAAATTATTTTTGTCGGACAACTCGTCCGCCGTAAGGGCGTTGACGTTTTGTTAGATGCCCTGCGCCCGCTTTTTGCCGAATGTGCCGGTTTGCGCCTGACCTTAGTCGGCGACGGCGATCAACGCCCGGCGCTCGAAGCTCAGGCCGCTGCTGAGGGTTTCAAAGATCGCCTGACCTTCGCCGGCATGATGGCCGCCGAGCAAGTTCAGTCGCGCATGGCCACAGCCGACCTGCTCGTGCTGCCGTCGCGCTGGGATGGCTGGGGCATGGTCGTCAACGAAGCCCTCGCCGTCGGCGTGCCGGTCATGGTGTCGAACGCCTGCGGCGCAAGCGACCTGATCCGTCACGGCGTCAACGGCTACATCTTCGGCAGCGAAGACGCGCGGGCGCTGCGCGACTGCCTGCGCCGGTTTTGTAACCAATCTTCCAAAGAGCGCATGGCCATGCGCCGCGCCGCGCTCACCACCGGCGAAAGCGTGGCAGCCGATGTCGCCGCGCGCTATCTGATCGCTTGCCTCAAGCACATGACCGGCATCACTCGCGACAAACCCGTCGCGCCCTGGCTCGCGCCGACGCGCTTCGAGGCCCTCGGACGTTGAGAATCTGTTTCATCGCCGACGCGCGCAGCCCGATTGCGCGCAACTGGATCACGCACTTCATCCCGCGACATGACGTGCAGATCATCTCAACTTATCCATGCGCCGCAGACGATTATCCCGGCGCGACCATGCATCACGTCCCGCTCGCCTTCTCGCGATTGGCCGGCGCAAGGCGAACCGGCGAGCCAGCGCAACGCGCCGCGTCGCCTGTCGCCGCCGCGTTGCGGGCGCGGCGCAGCGGCCTGCTCGGCAGCTTCGCCTTGAAGGCGCATCTACGCATCACGCCGGTCGAGTTGCGCCGCCACGTCGAGCCTGCGAGGTCGTTGCTCTCGCGCCTGTCGCCCGACCTCGTGCATGCGATGCGTATCCCGTTTGAAGGCATCCTGGCGGCGAAAGCCGCGCCGCCGCAGTTGCCGTTATTGATTTCGGTGTGGGGTAATGATTTCACGTTCTGCGCGCCCGACAATCCCCTGATCGCGCGGCAGACGCGGCAGGCGCTCAAGCGTGCCGACGCGCTGCACACCGACTGCCGCCGCGACCTGGCGATGGCGATTGAAGCGTGGGGCTTTGATGCTAAAAAATTAGCAGTCGTGCTGCCCGGCGCGGGCGGCATTCAACTGGCGCGCTTCACCGCCGCCGCGCCGGACGCGGCCTTGCGCCGGCGACTCGACATAACTGAAGCCGCGCCGGTCATCATTAACGCGCGCGGCTTTCGCGATTATCTACGCAACGATGTTTTCTTCGCGGCCATTCCCGGCGTCTTGAAGAAGCGCCCGGATGCCGTCTTCCTCTGCGTCGCCATGCGAGGCCATGCGATGGCCGAGAAATGGCTGAAGCAATACGGCATCGCCGAGAGCGTCCGCCTGCTGCCGCCGGTCGCCCGCGAAGAGATGGCCGACCTGTTTCGCGTGGCTCAAGTCGCCGTGTCGCCGAGCCTGCACGACGGCACGCCGAACACGCTGCTCGAAGCGATGGCTTGCGGCTGCCTGCCGGTGGCGGGCGACATTGAATCCGTCCGCGAGTGGATTGACGACGGAATCAACGGCCTGCTCTGCGACGCGACGAGTGTTGAATCGCTGGCCGGTGCCATGATTCGCGCGCTCGACGATGAAGCGTTGCGGCGGACGGCCCGTCCGTATAATGTGAAGTTGATTACAGAACGCGCCGACTACGACGGCGTGATGCGACGCGCCGAGGCGTTTTACTCTGAGGCCGTCGAGCGCAAGCGGCGCGAATGGAATTGAGCATGGACGAGCGAACAGTCGTCGCATATCGGTCGGTCGAAACCGGCTATCCGAAGTCGCCGCCGTTTCACCCGCACGTGCGCTATCCCGAGTACGATTTTGCCGAGACCGGTGCGGAGAAGAACTTCGCTTACGACGGCGTGCGCGCCTGTCTGCGCGCCGCCGGTCTTGACCGCGAGCGTTTCGACACGCCGCAGTGGAACCCGCTCGGCGGACTTATACGGCCCGGCGAGACGGTGTTGCTCAAGCCGAACCTCGTCAAAGAGACGCACCCGCGCGACCCCGACGGCTGGCAGTACGTGTTGACTCAGGGCAGCGTCATCCGCGCCGCCGCCGATTACGTTTACAAGGCCCTGGCCGGGCGTGGCCGCGTGATCATTGCCGACGCGCCGCAAAGCGACTCTTCCTTCGACACCATCGTCGAGCGTCTCGGCCTGGACGCGATCCGCGATTACTACCGGGCGAAAGGTCTCGACTTCGACTTGATTGACCTGCGGCGCGAAGAATGGACGAATCGCGGCGGCGTCATCGTCAGCCGCCGCCGCCTGCCCGACAACGCTTACGGCAACGTCGCCTTTGATCTCGGCGCGGCGAGCGAGTTCGTTGATCACCAAGGCGCGGGCCACTATTACGGCGCGGACTATGACGACAGTGAGGTGAATTACCATCACACCGATGGCCGCCACGAATACCTGATTGCCGGTTGCGCCATTCAGTGCGATGTCGTCTTCAGTCTGCCCAAGCTCAAGACGCACAAGAAGGCGGGCATCACGGTGAGCTTGAAAAATCTGGTCGGCGTCAACGCCGATAAGAACTGGCTGCCGCATCACACGGAAGGAGCGCCCGCCGCCGGCGGCGACGAGCACCCGAACCCGAACGCCAAACACCGCGCCGAACGTCGAATCGTCGCGCGACTGCGACAGCTATCGCTCAAACTGCCGGGACTCGGCACCTGGCTGCACCGCCAGGCACGCCGCGTCGGCCCGCGCATCTTTGGCGACACCGAGAGCGTGATCCGCAGCGGCAACTGGCATGGCAACGACACCATCTGGCGCATGTGTCTCGACCTCAACAAGCTGATCTTATATGGCAACCCGGACGGCACGCTGCGCGACGCCGGGCCGCAAAATCGCAAGCGCCACTTCGCGCTGGTTGACGGCATCATCGCCGGTGAAGGCAACGGCCCGATGAATCCTGACCCGGTACGCGCCGGCCTGATTGTCTTCGGCACGCATCCGGCAAGCGTAGATGCCGCCTGCGCGGTGCTGATGGGCTTTGACCCGGAACGCCTCCCCATCGTGCGCCATGCGTTTGGCTGTCGCGATTATCCGCTGACAGAGTGGGGCTGGCGCGACGTACAATTGATCAGCAATCAGGCGAATTGGAATGGGGCGATTGCCACGATTGCTGACGATGCGACTTTGCATTTTGCGCCCCATTTCGGCTGGCGAGGCCGCCTCCGTCGAACCGCCCGCGCGGAAGATTCTGAACATGAGCAACTCAGAGACGCTATACCTGAGACTGCCGATTCCGTTGCAAAACGTAGTCTGTAATCTACAGGGCTGGCGCATTAGACGAGATCGCTTCGGCGGTCACTTCCCGGCTTTGCTGCGCGAGACCGAGAGCCGCTCCGCGTGGTCTGCCGAGAGAGTGAACGATTACCGGAACCAGCGCCTGCGTGAGTTCATCCGGCATTGCGCGCGGAGCGTGCCTTTTTATCGGCGGCGGTTTCGTGAATGGGGCGTGTCTCCCGACGACATTCAAACGCTCGAAGACTTGCAGCGCCTGCCCATCCTCACCAAAGCCGAGATACAGTCGCGCATCACTGAATTGATGTCCGAATCGGTATCGAAAAGCGAGCAGCGTCTCACACACACCAGCGGGACGACCGGCGGGGGGCTGCGCTTTGCGACCACCCGTCAGGCGATACAGCAACAATGGGCGATCTGGTGGCGATACCGGCGCTGGCATGGGATTGAGCCACAAACATGGTGCGGCTATTTCGGCGGGCGCTCGGTCGTACCCCAGACGCAGAGCGGCCCGCCGTTCTGGCGTTACAACTATTTCGGCAGACAGATTCTCTTTAGCGGGTATCATCTGAGCGACGCCAATCTGCGCGCTTACACACAGGAGTTGCGGCGCAAACAACCCCCTTGGCTACATGGGTATCCTTCACTGCTTGCGCTGCTGGCCGGCTATCTTCTCGAATCGAGAGAGGACATCGGCTATTCGCCCAAATGGATAACCACAGGGGCAGAGAACCTGTTGCCGCAACAGGTGGAAGTGATCGAACGCGCTTTTGGCGTTCGACCGAAACAGCATTATGGAATGGCCGAAGCCGTCGCCAATATCTCCGAATGTGAGCGCGGCACGCTGCACATTGATGAAGATTTCGCGGCTGTGGAATTAGTGCCCAACGTCGGCGGCAGCGGCTATAGAATTGTCGGGACGAATTTCTCTAATCCGGCCACGCCACTGCTCCGCTACGACGTTGCGGACACGGCGACGGCGCTGGCGGAATCCTGTCCATGTGGGCGACCGGGCCGCACCATCGCCGGAATGGATGGCCGCCTGGAGGACTACGTGTTACTCAAGGATGGCGTGCGGCTCGGGCGGCTGGATCATATTTTCAAGGATATGATTCACGTCCGTGAAGCCCAGATTTATCAAGCGCGGCTCGACGGTATCGTCCTCCGCATTGTTCGCGGCGAAGGCTACACGCATTCCGACGAACAGCAGTTACTGGCGGAAACGCGGAAGCGGGTCGGTCATGACACGGAAGTGACCCTCGATTATGTTGACCGGCTGGAAAGGTCGCGCACCGGCAAATTGCGTTTTGTCGTCTCGGAGCTTGCGGGCGGAAAACTAACCGACGTTAGCCGTTTGAACTCTTAAGCGATGGGTTGGCAGCGTGCTCGATAAGGTCAAACGCATTCATCAACTCTGGCAGCACTTCGGCGGGCAGTGGCTGGCCTATCGCGTCGGCTACGCGGCGCGGTTAAAAACCGGCGCGATGAGGCGGCGCTTGCCCGCGCAGAGTTGGGAAGCGCAGCCGCTCAAGCGCCTCTTGAAAGACGAGGCGCTCGCCCGGCCAGAATGTTATCTCGATTACAGAAGGCATCAAGCGCCGCCGTTCTTCTTCTCGCCCGCCGACCGCGAAGATTATCAACGCCGCTTCGGCGTGTGGGATGAGCAGGCCGAGTTGACGCCGCCGGTGATTGCCGAACAACTCGCGCAAGGTAAGCTGCGTTACTTTGAGCATGCGACGGCGCAGACCGGCTTCCCGCCCGATTGGCATCAGAATCCTTTCACCGGCGAGCGCGCTGCCGCCGACTTGCACTGGAGCCGAATAAGCGATTTCGACAGCGGCGACATCAAGGTGATCTGGGAGCCTTCGCGCTTTGCCTTCACCTACGCGCTCTGCCGGGCCTACTGGCGCACGGGTGATGAAACTTACGTTGAGTCGTTCTGGCGCGCGGCGGAAGATTGGCGCGCGAAGAATCCGCCGCAGCAGGGGCCGAATTGGAAGTGCGGTCAGGAGACGGCGTTCCGTGTCATGGCATGGTGCTTCGCGCTCTATGCGTTTGGCGACGCGCGAGCGACGACCGCCGCTCGCGTCGTCGGCCTCGCGCAGATGATCGCCGTGTCGGCTGAACGCATCGCCGCCAATCTGGATTACGCCCTCAGCCAGCGCAACAATCACGGCATCAGCGAAGCCGTCGGCCTCTACATCGTCGGCGCGCTCTTTCCTGAGTGCAAAGCCGCCGAACAGTGGGAGCGCACGGGCCGCGAGGCGCTCGAACGCACGGGCCGCGAGTTGATTTATGACGACGGCGCGTTCGCGCAGCATTCCATGAATTATCACCGCGTCATGCTGCACGACTACCTGTGGGCGTTCAGGCTCGGCGACATTCTGGGCGAGCCGTTCAGCGGTGAGTTGAAGCATCGCGTCGGCAAGGCCGGCGATTTCGTCTACCAAGTGCAGGACGAAGCGAGCGGGCGCGTGCCGAATTATGGCGCGAATGACGGCGCGCTCGTGCTGCCGCTCAACAATTGTGACTATCAGGATTTTCGCCCGGTCGCGCAGGCGGCGCATTACTTGATTCATCAAACGCGCCGTTACGCGGCGGGCGCGTGGGATGAAGACCTGCTCTGGCTGTTCGGGCCACAGGCGCTCATGGCACCAGTAGATTCACCGCCGCGCGCCGACCTTCGAGCCGAGTGTGGCGGATATTACACATTGCGTTCGCCCG
>JADMIO010928653.1_pt1 | contig 19634 bp, 18 predicted proteins | sample 8958161 | NCBI WGS metagenome assembly JADMIO01 (sample SAMN16585339, study PRJNA669376) | soil metagenome | isolation source: Crop rotation soil | place: USA: Cullars Rotation, Alabama | collected 2011
GATCTCGGCCTGGCCATCCGTTACCCGGGTAATGGCGATGCCGCTTATGCCGGCATGTGCGAGCTTCAGGTGCTGGATGATAATTACGAAAAAGCTACCGGCCAGACTATCGACGCGCGACAGGCCCACGGCTCCGCTTACGGCATGGTCCCGGCTGCTCGTGGCTACCAACGCCCCATCGGCGAATGGAATTTCGAAGAGGTTACCGTCAAAGGTTCAAAGATTAAAGTTGAGCTCAATGGCACTCCCATCCTCGATTGCGACCTCTCCACCGTCTCCGAAATGATGGCCGGCAGCGCTCATCCCGGCAAGGACCGCACCCAGGGCCACTTCGGATTCGCTGGCCACAACGACCCTGTCGCGTTCCGGAATATCGAAATTAAGAAACTCTAAATCCGCCGCCCGCTCCACGTCTTAATCTTAACCTCGAAAGTTTTCGCACCGAACCGACGGTCATGCGGCTGTGCTTGAGCAGTTCGGCACGCTCCGCCATCACGACTTCCCTAGGCTGTCGGGATCTGCGGTCACCCCAACCGGCGATGGGCATCTTACCCCATCCGAAATCGCTTCTTTCTACTGCGCCATGACTTGGGACTGGACCGTCGCATTAGCACTCGGTTCCGCCGATCGATTATTCATACGCGTTCATTTCTAAATTAAGTTTTCAGCTTTCTTTTTTCGCCAGCGTGACCAAAGTTCGTCAGTCTGGCAGTCACCCGCATCGCTCACCGTAGGCTTTTCATTCCCGATTTATACCCCGCCTCCGCTTTTTTCATTTGCAGAAGTCCAATGTTTACAGGCCCGAAACGGTGCCGATCTCTGGATTGCGTAATTCTTCAGGACAGTTTCCGAGTCGTCAAAAATCTTGGCGTCCTCCTTGCTACAGGGTTGGGTATGAGTCGAGGAAATCTGCAAATCCTGAAACGAAGAGATCCTCTCCGCGTCGGCTTTCTTCCCACGAGTGACTGTGCCCCGCTTGCCTACGCCCATGAGGTTCGTCTCTTTGAAAAATATGATCTGGAAGTGGAGTTGGTGCGCGAGACCAGCTTGGCTGACATTCGCGACAAAGTCATTTCCGGCGAGCTGGACGCTGCGCAAGCAACCGCCTCGCTTCCTTTTCTGGCCAACCTCGGAGCCGATTCTGATCCCTGTTCCTTGGTCAGCTCGCTGGTGCTGAATCTCCAGGGTAATGCCATCGCCATCTCCCGCCAGCTCTGGGAGGACGGCGTTCGTGATGCCCGCACCTTGCGCGAAAAAATCTACCGTGATTGGGGCCGGAAGACCTATACCTTCGGCGTGACCTTCCCCTTGTCGTCCCAGTACTTCCTGCTCCGCCAATGGCTCAAATCCGGCGGCATCATCCCGGAGCATAATGTCCGGATCATCGCTATTCCGCCTGCCCAGATGTTCCCTACTCTGAAGCTGGGGTACATCGATGGGTTTTGCGTAGGCGAACCTTGGACCTCCGTAGCCGTTCACGCCGGGGTGGGCATGTGTGTCACCACCAGTTTGGATTTGGCTCCGTTACATCCTGAAAAAGTCCTCGTCGTGCGCCAGAGCTTTGCGGCCGGCCGGTCCCCGGAGCATGAACGCTTACTTGCCGCCTTGCTGCAGGCCTGCGCCTTTTGTGACCTGCCCGGCAACCGTCGTCTGCTGAGTGAAATCCTCGCCCAGCCGCAGTACGTCAACGCCCCGGCCGAATGCCTCCGTGCCGGCCTCGTGGGACCTTTTGCGGTCGGTGATCCGCCTATTCAAACACTGCTTGAGCTTAACATTTTTCACCGTCACGATGCGAATAATCCAACCGATGACAAAGCCGCTTGGATCATGAACCACCTGTACGACGTGCTCGCCGAAAGCTCGTTCAAAAGCTCCCCCCACAAACGGACTCCCGTGTTAAAAAATGTTTTCCGCCGGGACCTCTTTGAAAGAGCCAAAGCCCTTCTGCCTGCGCAAGGTGAGCCGTTGCGGAAAGGATTTCAAAGCTTTGGATCTTCGGCCGCTCAGGCTCTGCCTTATCCTTTGCGCCAAAATCGGGTTTGAGCCGTCAGCATCTTCGCCAGTTGCGAAGGGGGGCGCGCGTGCGTTGCCGGGGGGCCTCCACGAGTGTGGTGCCTAACGCGCGTGTCGCCCCCAATTCTTTCGCACGGGCGGGCCTCCCTCCCCGTTCGCCCTTCCTTGCCGAGGGAACTAAAATCAGCGTCTGAGAGCTTGATCCAGTACTTGGAATTTCGCGATTGCCAGGTAGCCTTCCCGAATGCCAGTTGGGCTCCAAACCGTTTCTTTTGAAGGCGTAAACTGCACTCTGATAATCCGCCGCCCGCGACCCGGCATCGTCGTTGCCTTGTTCAAAGGTCACGATACCGGTGAATTCGGCGAAGCTCCTTTCCGCGAACTCGCCTTTGACCTGCAAAACAATTCTCCGATTCAACTGTTCATCGATGGTCGCCACACTCTCGCCGCTTCCCTGGACGTGAGTGGGGCTTGGGCCAATTGGATGCGTGAGCACAAAGAAAAGATCCACCGGCTTAATATTCTCTGCGGCTCCCGTTTCCTCCAATTTACCGCCGAGTTTGTTCGCCGCTTTGCTGGCTTCGAGGACCGCATGCGCATCTACACGGAGCCCGAGGCATTCGAAAGCGAGCTTGCGCTGGCCATCAAAGAGTCACGCTAAGCGCCTACACAATCGGTTGGCTCCAGGACTCCTTCCTCTATCCGCCGTTAAATCCGCAATGATGTGAACTGGATCTTCGACCGGCGTTCTATCGACAGGGTAGGGGACTGCCTCTCTTAACTGTACCTGCCAGTTTACCGATAAATCGTTTCCCTCAACGTTGGTTCCCACACCAGGCCCCAACCACAAGCCCTATCGCTGCCGAGGTGGCAATCGCCTTCCATGGATTTGCTCGTAGTGAGTCTTTCACTCTCACCATGAAAGGTCGCGCCGTGATTTCCTGTTTTGCTTCCTCCAATTTCTCCGCCATTGGTTCAGGTATTGGGAACCTATGCTCAGCTGTGTTCATAATGCGTTTAACCAGAAGCTCGATCCTAAATGCTCCGTCGCAAATAGGGTGTAGCGCTCCTTTCTTGTGTTTGGCTTGTTTTATTGCTAAGTACCAGCTATTGCAGCTTGTAATACGACCGTTCGAATACGGAAAGACGCAAGTGCCCTTGCCTGATTCATCCAAACTCCCTGTCGAAATCGGCAAGATTACCAGTGCTCAAACGATGCCTCTCCGGCAGTCGGTCCTCCGGCCTGGTTACCCCATCGAATCGGTCCGATTTTCCGGCGACGATGCACCTTCCACTCATCATCTGGGCGCGTTTTGCCATGGTGATCTGCTCGGCATCGCCTCCCTCTTCCTTGCTGAAATGCCCGAATATCCCCAGATGTCTGCCTTCCAATTGCGGGGTATGGCCACCGCCCCTGCTGCCCGCGGGATCGGCATCGGTCGCACCTTGCTTCTGGCCTGTGTTGCCCTGGCCACCGAACAGGCAGTGCAACTTCTCTGGTGTAACGCCCGCACGTCCGCGGTCGGCTTTTATCGCAAACTTGGGTTCAACATCGTGGGCCAGGAGTTTGATATCCCGGATGTTGGACCGCACTTTCGTATGCTGCTAAATTTGGGGTGACCGTTGTGCCTGCCTTGCTGTGCGTAAGCGGTTAAATGTCCAAGGCCTTGAGCTTTCGCCTATCCACCTCGTCACATTTTTGCTTTGTTGTAGAAAAGGAATATTGCGACCGCCTCCTCATTATCGATTACAAAGGTGCGTACACACGTGTGGTACTTTCCACCGCGGGCCTGCTGAATAAGCTCAGGTTTGAGTGCTGACATTGCCCGCCATGCTGAGCCAGGCACTTTGCCTTCACCTCTCACCCGCTCGGCGATTTTGCAACGCCCAAAAACGTCCCGTGGCGCGCGTTCCTTTATCGCCTCCAGATCGGTCCCAATAACCTTCTCCAGCATCGTGGTCGCCACACTTGATTGCATTACTTCACGCCCTTCGCCATTGGTGAATATAAAAACCTGTTCTAAAGCCGTGAATGGCATCCCTGATGATATCCCGGAGTTGGCAATCGATGCCGTCTGTGGTTCGTTGGTGGCACCAATACTTTCAATCGAACTATCAGCGCCGGATCCTTCTGTAGAGCTGATCTCCCGCTCCACCGCAATCGCTCCCTCCTCCGTTGCGACAGTGACAACACCCGAACCAGCGCTGGCAGACACCCCCGGAACTGCGTGGAGTGGCACCCAGGCTTCCAGCCCCTCGTACCACGCCCAATAGTCTGTGTCTCGGTATTTGTGGGCTGCCAGATCCTCGTTAATCTGTTGGACCGTCAATGGACCTTGCCGTTTACCATCCGGTTTTGATAAGTGGACTTGCATGCAATGCTTGATGTGATTGTGGCCTAAAGATCTGGCCGTAACCCTTTGGTTCGCGCGTATGAATTGAAACCTTTATCACACCCATCAAGCAAGCCTTATCGCCCATAGATTGCCCGCTGTTCTACGGGTTCGCGCTGAAGTTTAAATCTCGAATCGCTTCATGAATGTCGAGGTGCTGTGACCTGAGTCCGCCGGAGTAAGCCTTTGAGCGAACAATGGTTGCAAATGTTAGTGAAGACGCAGACCAGCGCCGCCAGCGCCAAAACGTCTCCCAGAACGTAACCCAGGTTCGTAGCGCCGCCCCGAAACGCGAGTGCCGTGCCAGCTAACCACAGCGCCCCAGCTAAACAAATGAATCGCCTTGAAGTTGAACTACTTGGAGGCGCTCCGATCCGTCTCGTGCCATTTTCAGAGATGAGGTCAAAAGGGTGCCAGGGCGAAATTGCACCGGCTGCGATCCAGGGTAACAAAGTCCATAGCGCCATGGGCGATGCTGTCACGGTTCCCGCTGCTGTCCAGACCGCACAAATGGCGGGTGCTGCCCGTAGCCACGGTTCCGGGGCCTTAATAATATTCGTTCTCAAACCTCCTCTGTTCGCGATTTCTCTTTCATCTTTTCTGCCTTCATCAATCGTCTTCATAGCATTGTTGCTTTGCCTGCCGTTCGAGTGTACCCCAGCCCAATACGATTCCGTAAACGTTCTAATCTAAGCGCGGATCGTCATCTCCCTAAATAGCACTAAAGGACTACCCTGCGGGTCAGCAGGCTTCCGCCGTTTCAGATTCGACATTCAAGTTCAGAGTCGGGAAAATCTATTTCGAACTCAAAAGGCTTGAACTGAATACCTGCAAAATTCATTAACGGCGGCGTCATGAGCAATTCAATCTCCGTCCTCGTCCCCGGTTCGACTTCGAATCTAGGCTCCGGCTTTGACACCCTCGGGATGGCCGTGAACCTTTACAACCGGATTACGGTAACTCGTCGGGACGGTAGGGGAGTCTATGTCGTGTCAGTGCTCCAGGACCCTCATTTGTGCCGAGCTAGGGCTATGCTCGATCAGGCCGCTCACCTCTTCTTTAGTCGCGCAAACAAACCACCTTTCGCTGTCGAATTCTCACTGACTGGCGACGTTCCATTCGGCCGCGGACTCGGTGCCAGTGCTACCGCCAGGCTTGGTCTTCTTTTGGCGTTGAACCAATTGTCCCTCGCCAATTTAAATCCACAGCAATTGCTCGAGCTCGGGACCGAGCTCGAAGGCCACCCTGATAATGTGTCTCCCGCCCTATTTGGCGGTTTTACCGTTTCTGGTCAGGTGGGGGGTGTTGTGCGTTGCCTAAACTTCCCAGTCGATGCCGGTTTAAAGCTGATCACTCTTATTCCGAATCTTGAAATTAGCACCGAAGCAGCGCGTAAACTTGTTCCGAGCAGTTTTTCGAAAATAGATACCGCCCATAGCTTGAACCGGACTGCCCTGATAACCGCGGCTTTTGTCGCTCGTAATTATGCCCAATTGAAAGGCCTGTTTGATGATCGGTTCCATCAACCCTACCGGCAACAGTTGATCCCTAAGCTTTCGGCTGTTGTTCGTGCCGCTGAAGCAGCCGGTGCAATCGGAGGTTGGCTGAGCGGATCCGGGTCGGCCATTATGTGTGTGACTATGCGTAATCCGGCAGGAGTCGCCACGGCCATGCAATGCGAGTGGCCGGATTCAGACGTGAAAATTCTTGTGGCCGATAATGAAGGCGCGCGTATTGCTGGCGATGCCTATTCCAAGATTGACAGTCACAAACCCGCTTCTTAATTTCTGCGCGCAAAGACCGAAAGCTTTGCCCCGAACTTGCGTTCGGGGATTTTTATTTGAGCTATGGCTAATACGATTCTGGTGGGCGCCCAATGGGGCGATGAAGGCAAAGGCAAAATCATTGACGTTCTGACTGAACAGGCTGACGTCGTGGTCCGTACTCAGGGCGGCAACAATGCCGGCCATACCGTCCACATCGGCGGGCAAAAATATGTGCTACACCTCGTCCCCTCCGGTATTTTGCGCAGTAAGAAAACCTGTGTCATTGGCAATGGCGTGGTAGTGGACCCGGTCAGCTTGGTACAGGAAATTGAAGGTCTGCGTAAGCTGAAGATCAAAGTGGATGGAAATCTCTTTCTGAGTGAAACCGCTCACCTTGTTTTGCCTTACCACCGTGAACTCGATGCGCAACGCGAGATTCTCAAAGGTAAAAACAAGATCGGCACGACCAAACGCGGCATCGGGCCAGCTTATGGTGATAAAGCCGCGCGGACTGGTTTGCGAGTAGTGGATTTAGTGAACCCCGAGCGTTTCAAAAAACAGCTCGAGTTCAAAATCAAGGAGAACAACGAAATACTTAAAGCGTTTGGTGCTAAGCCGCTCTCGTTTAAAAAGGTACACAATACCTACCGGGCTGCCGGCGATTATCTCAAGCCTTTTGTAATCAACACCGTTGTCTGGCTGCATGAGGCGGTGCGCCGTGGAGACGACATTCTTTTCGAAGGCGCACAAGGCACATTCCTGGACATCGACTATGGTACCTATCCCTTCGTGACCTCCTCCAACACTACTGCCGGCGGCGCGTGCACCGGTTCGGGCATTCCCCCTCATCGAATGGATCGCGTCGTTGGCGTCATGAAGGCCTACACCACCCGTGTGGGCGAAGGCCCCTTGCCGACTGAAAACGCTGAAATTGCCGACATGTTGCACGCCATGGGCCGTGAATTTGGGGCTACTACTGGCCGGCCGCGCCGCTGTGGTTGGTTCGACGCCGTTGCTACTCGCCACGCCACCATGGTGAATGGTATCGATGAACTCGCTGTAACAAATATCGACGGCCTGGACACACTCGAAACCATTAAAGTCTGTATTGCTTATCGTGACGGTTCCAAACGTTATGACTATATTCCAAGTGATATCGAACTTCTTTCCCGCTGTCAGCCCGTCTATGCCGAGTTCCCCGGTTGGCGCACCGAAACACACAAAGCACGTAAATGGAAAGACCTCCCGCCTAAAGCACGAGCCTATCTAAAGGCAATTGCCGAGTTGACGGGTGCTGACTTGGCCATCGCTTCCATCGGCCCAGGTCGCGAGCAAACAATATTTATCTAAGTGCGGTGCAGTGCTTCGTTCCTCATGAATGTAAGTGCTGTAGTGTCATGCTCTGAAGATTAGCGAGTCATTATGCAGGGCCATACCCATTTGATTTTGACCTGAGGCCCCCAGCCTGTAAGTTCCCTTGGAATCGTGAGCGCCCAATCAGCCCATCTAAGCCCCGAAGCAAAGGCTATGCTTCCTCAGCACGTGGCGATCATCATGGATGGAAACGGCCGGTGGGCGCGCGAACGGCATCTGCCACGGATTGAAGGGCATCGTGCGGGAGCTGACTCAGCCCGCGTAATTATCCGCACCGCTGGTGAGGTTGGTATCAAGTATCTCACACTGTACGCGTTTTCGGTCGAAAATTGGAACCGGCCCAAGGAAGAGGTGGACGCACTCATGAAGTACCTGGTCCATTATCTCAAGACTGAGACTTCCGAACTGAACAAAAACAACGTTCGCCTTGAGGTCATCGGTCAAATCTATCGCCTTCCGGAAGCCGTGCAGGAACATTTGCGCAAATCGATCAGCACACTTTCCAAGAATAACGGGCTCACCTTAATTATGGCTTTAAGCTACGGTGGGCGAACCGAAATTGTTGACGCGGTGCGCAGTATCGCCAAAGAAGTGAAGGACGGCAAAATCGATCCAGCTGACATCAACGAACAGGTTGTAGGCCAACACCTTTACACACGTAACATTCCAGATCCCGATGTGCTGATTCGCACGAGCGGTGAAATGCGGGTGAGCAATTTCCTTTTGTGGCAAATAAGCTACACCGAACTCGTAGTGACCCAAACGTTGTGGCCGGACTTCCGCAAACCCCAATTTTATGCGGCCTTGGAAGAATACAATCGAAGGCACAGACGCTTCGGTGGAGTCTAATGCATTTCTACGTTGTCAGTTCCTATCGCAGCCGCGTTCGGGATAACTATAATGATGCTGCTCGTCTGGGGGTATAATCCATGAATGCACCTGTCGCTCAAGCATCGCCGCCTGCGCCGTCGAAGGCCAAAGTTTTTGCCCGGCGCCTGACTAGTTCGGCAATTTTGTGGACCGTTGTTATAGGTGGCTTGTTCTCCGGCAATCAGCTTATTTCAGATTACGTCTGCCTGTTAGCCATCCTTTTTTTGGGAGTGTTTGGCTTGGCCGAATTTTATGGATTGGTTGCCGCCCGCAATTTGGTTTGTTTTAGCAATTGGGGAGTGTTTGGCGGCATCCTGCTGCTGGTAGGAACGTTCTTTCACTTGACTGGGAAACTCGGATTACACGGTACGCCATCTCGGGTGAACGATTTTGAGACGAGCTTTCTGATTCTCTTTGTTCTTGGCCTCTGCTTGCGACAGTTCTTTTCGCGTAGCAACACCGCTGGCATTCTCGCAATTTCCACCACCCTTTTCGGTTTGATGTACGTCCCCTGGTTGTTAAATTTTATTCTGAAAATTAATTTTTTTCCCGGCATCAAAGGGCAATTCTATCTCCTGTATTTTGTTCTCATCACAAAATTTAGTGACACGGGTGCCTATGCCGTTGGTTCGCTTATTGGGCGGCACAAGATGATTCCGCGAATTAGTCCCGGCAAAACCTGGGAAGGATTTGGTGGCGCGATTCTTGTATCCACCTTGGCGAGCATCATCTTCGTTTATTTCTTTGGTCGCCACATGAGGGGCATGAACTATGCACATGCGGTGATCCTCGGCATCTTGTTAAGCATTTGCGCAGTTGTCGGTGATTTGATCGAATCACTTTTTAAGAGAGAAGCCGGCGTGAAAGATTCCGGAAAATTTTTCCCAGGCATCGGCGGCATACTCGACTTATTGGACAGCTTGTTGTTCAATGCCCCAATCATGTATTTGTATTTGCGCCATGTGTTAACTCGAGGGTGAAAAACTGAAACCGCCCCTTGCACAACCATTTGCGTCCATATTATCGCTTTCGTCCTCCCGTCTGACTGCATGAAAAACGTCGTTCTGTTGGGCAGTACAGGTTCAATCGGCACCAGCACTATTAAAGTTGCGGAAGATTTGCCGGATCAAATTCGGTTGCTGGGGCTTGCAGCAGGGAACAATTCGGACTTATTGGTCAGCCAGGCAACTAAACATCAACCTCAGGCCATTTCCATTAACGACCCTGCCAAGTCAAAAGCGTTGCGAGCCGCTCTCGGCACCAGCGTCGAAATTTTTTCTGGCACAGAAGGGCTTCTCAAACTCGCCACCTTGCCGGAAGCCGATATCGTCCTGATTGCAATAGTAGGCACGGCAGGCTTACAACCTGCGCTCGCCGCCATTCGGGCCGGCAAGGATATTGCCGTGGCTTCCAAAGAAATCTTGGTCATGGCGGGCGAGATCGTCATGACGGAGGCGCGTCGGCAGGGTGTCCGCGTGCTGGCTGTCGATAGTGAGCACTCGGCTATTTTCCAATGTCTCGATGGCAAATCCCCGAACTCGGTCCGAAAATTGTGGCTCACTGCTTCTGGCGGACCTTTTCGCACCACTCCAAAAGTGGAGTTTCAAAACATTACCGTTGAACGAGCGCTTAAACATCCTTCGTGGGTGATGGGACAGAAGATCACCATTGACTCAGCTACCCTTTTTAATAAGGGCTTGGAGATGATCGAGGCCCGGTGGCTCTTCGATATCGAGATGGCTCGCGTTTCGGTGGTAGTTCATCCCCAAAGCGTGGTACATTCCATGGTAGAGTTCGTTGATGGCTCAATGCTCGCGCAATTGTCCACTCCTGATATGTGCCTGCCCATTCAGTTTGCACTCACCTATCCTGAACGAGTTTCGAGTGATCGCGTGCAAACCAATTTGGCTAAACTCGGCAGTTTGACTTTCGAAGAACCTGATTCAGACCGATTTCCGGCCTTGATGTTGGCCCGCAGGGCAGGGGAGGTCGCGGGGACCCTGCCTGCGGTATTGAACGCTGCTAATGAAATTGCGGTCGAAGCATTCGTGAATCGGCTAATCAGCTTCCCACAGATTTCTGAGATGGTCCGCTGTATCATGGACCGCCATCAGGTGGTCTCCCACCCCAATTTGCAGCAAATCCTCGAGGCGGATGCTTGGGCGCGCCGGGAGGCAAAAGTGTAGGGCAAGTCCCGAAGTCCTTTCTTCGAAGGAGATTTCTCTTCCCCATTATCTTCTCTTTAACTCCTTGGAGGATTGCCACTGGCATAATCACTGCTATATTTTTTGACGTTCCCTAACCTGGGCCGTAGACGAACAATATGTCGATTCTCAAGTATATTCTGGTCATCTTTGAAGTGCTTCTGCTCTTTAATCTGTTGATTTTCGTCCATGAGTTGGGCCATTTCCTTGCTGCCCGCTGGCGGGGACTCAAGGTAGATCGTTTTGCTATCTGGTTCGGCAAGCCGATTTGGAAAAAAAAGATTAATGGCGTGGAGTACGCTCTGGGAACTATCCCTGCTGGCGGCTATGTCTCGCTCCCTCAAATGGCGACCATGGAAGCCATTGAGGGCAAAGGCGAAAGTTCCGGCCAAACTCTCCCCCCAATTTCGGCGCTGGACAAAATCATCGTTGCCTTTGCCGGTCCGCTTTTTAGTTTTTTGTTGGCTTTTGTATTCGCCGTGATCGTTTGGATGGTGGGTCGTCCGATCAGTGAAGATGACAACACAACCACGATTGGTTGGGTCGATCCAAACGGGCCGGCATCAAAAGCGGGGCTACGCGCAGGCGACCGAATCATTTCGATCGATGGGAAGATCGTGACCCAATTCGCTCCCCCGTCGCAAGATAGCGTGACCTGGCGTATCATTACGAGTCAGGGAACAAACATCGCCATCAAATACTCACGTGATGGCAAAGAAGACACCGCTTATGCGACTCCATTCAAGCGCCCAACTCAATGGTATGAACGAAAGGCGCTGCGACAGGTCCTGATTTCGCCCGCTCATAAGGCCGTCGTGTACGAAGTCGCAACTAATAGCCCTGCGGCTATCGCTGGCCTCCGCCGGGGTGATGAAGTGGTGGCTCTGAATGGCAACAAGATTTATAGCTTCATGCCCATTGTGCACGAAGAGGAGTTGATGACCAATGGCGCAACGAAACCACTTACCTTGACGGTGCGCCGAGGAAATGAGCAATTCGATAAAGTCCTTGTGCCAGAGAAGCCGATCAAACCTGTTCAAAGCGGACCATCACTCGGCATCGTTGCCTGGCAAGGAACCACAAATGTGACTTTGATGCATCAAAATCCGTTTGAGCAAATTCAAGCCAGCGCGAGCCAAATCTTTGCCACCGTCAGTACCATCTTTTCCAAGAAAACCGAAGTCGGAGTTCAACAATTGGGTGGCGCTGTGATGATAATTCGCCTCTATACTAATTTGTTCGAGAGTGAAAATGGGTGGCGCCTCGTGCTTTGGTTCAGCGTTGTGTTAAACGTTAATCTTGCTCTTCTGAACTTGTTGCCTTTTCCCGTATTGGATGGTGGCCATATCGTCTTGGCACTCTTTGAGGCTATCCGCCGCCGCCCCGTCAGCGCTCGCTTGTTACAATATGTCCAGACTGCCTGTGCGGTTGTTCTCATTGTCTTCATGCTTTTTATTGCCTTTTTCGACACTGGTGACTGGGTGCGCAGCGCCCGTAAAAATCGCGAAGAACCATTGGTCTTTGCCCCTCCCAAATAATATCCTCTCACTTAGCTATGCGGTACTGTGAGTCACCCTTCTCGTACAAGCGGCGTAAGACGCGCGAAGTCGTCATCGGCAACCCGGCCAAAGGCGGTGTCATCATTGGCGGCGATCGCCCGGTTGCCATTCAATCCATGCTGACATGCGACACGATGGATACCGCTGAGTGCATTAATCAAACGCTGGAGCTTGTTGCCGTGGGCTGCCAAATCGTGCGCATTACTGCGCCCACGGTCAAAGACGCGGCCAATCTTAAGAACATCATCACTGAGCTCCGGGCACGCGATTGTCACGTCCCGATAGTGGCGGATATTCATTTTAAGCCTGAGGCGGCGATGGAAGCGGCCAAATGGGTTGAAGTCGTACGCATCAATCCCGGCAACTATGCGGATTCCAAAAAATTTGCCATCAAGGAATATACAGATGAGCAATATGATGCTGAACTTAAGCGCATCGAAGAAAAGTTCACGCCTCTGGTTAAGCTGTGCAAAGACTACCGCCGGGCAATTCGCATCGGAACCAATCATGGATCGCTCAGCGATCGCATCATGAACCGGTTCGGTGACACGCCGTTGGGCATGGTTGAGAGCGCGCTGGAGTTTGCTCGTATCGCGCGGAAGAATGAGTTTCATAATTTTAAGTTCTCCATGAAGTCGAGCAACCCGAAGGTAATGATTGAATGTTACCGTTTACTCGTTGCGCGCCTGGAACAGGAAGGGCCAGATTGGAATTATCCCGTCCATCTCGGCGTCACCGAAGCTGGGGAGGGCGAGGACGGACGCATCAAGAGTGCCATCGGAATCGGTTCGCTCCTCTGCGACGGACTCGGTGATACCATTCGAGTTTCTCTCACGGAAGATTCTCCACGGGAAATTGAGGTTTGCCGCGACTTGCTGACTCAAATTCCCAAGCTGACTGATCTGCAACCTAACAAGTTGAATCTCCAAACCTCGTTTGATCCTTTCACATTTACCCGTCGGTCAACGCCTGAGATTGAGTTGGGCGCCAATGCCTTTTGCGGGGGAGATCAAGCGGTGCGTGTCGTAGTGACTCGGTCTGTGTGGGATAAACTTGCTCCCAAAATTAGCCCGAGAGCCGACGTTCGACCAGAAGCCATCTACGAAGATTTGGTCGTATGCGAAGTCGATCCTAGTCGGGAGTTTCCCGTAAACTGCGACACCCAGCTCATAACTGTTAAGGATGACGTTGCTTTCTCCCCTATTTCTGCATTTCGTCTACTAGCCGCCAGACTCAAGCACATGGGTCGTAGAAATCCCATTTTGCTTAAAGATTGTCTTGATTGTGAGCCTGCGCCTGTCGAGCCAAAAGTCGCACTGCTTCGCGCATCGATAGTCATCGGGTCTTTACTCGCTGATGGTATTGGTGACGCAGTGTTAGTGCGTGGTGAAGCCGGTGCGGGGCAGTCGCTTCGGCTTGCATACAACATACTGCAAGCTGCTGGTTGCCGCTCTTTCAAAACCGACTATGTTGCGTGTCCCTCGTGTGGACGAACTCTATTCAACCTGCAAACCGTCACTGCGCGCATCAAAGCCCGCACGGAGCATCTTAAAGGAGTGAAGATTGCAATAATGGGTTGTATTGTAAACGGCCCAGGCGAAATGGCTGATGCGGATTTCGGTTACGTGGGTGGCGCGCCGAACAAAATCAACCTTTACGTGGGCAAAACCCCAATCAAATTTAATATCCCTGAGGTTGAAGCCGTGGATCGCCTCGTCGAATTGATTAAAGAGCACGGCAAGTGGGTAGATCCTAAGGAGGATGCTGCCCAGGAATTGACTGTCCATTAGTGCCTGGGGTTGTGTTCTCACTCTTTGGGGGCCTGTTAGATCCGGAGTGCGGCCGCCCGGCCTCCGGGGATTCTGCCGAGGTGGAAAATTAAGAAACCATGCAGGAAATCTCCTAGTTCTCTAGCCTGCGCTGCGCTTGGTTTCATTCCCGAAACCGCCGTCCAAGGCGCACGGGTCAATACCTTGATAATTTCCTTACTGCCTGGGCTGAGCCCGGTTGCTTCTATATCCGGGCTGAGGCCAAGCTCGTTGAGCAGCTTTAACTCGAACGCAAGCAACATTTGTGGCGCCGGGGGCTGCTTTGGAAGTTCATCGAGGAAACCCGACATAAGTTGGTAAATTCCAGGCAGTGGAGTTTCGACTTCCGTTGTCTGCTCGATTAGCGCCGCACAATAGGAAGCCTGCTCCAAATACCCTATATCCCTGCGCAACACACTTCGTGTGTCACGCAAACTCACTTCACGCAAAGCATGAAGCTCTGAACGTCTGCTTTGCATAAAACTGAAATCAGCCGTGTAAAACAGGTCAATTTTGCCCCTAAAAGGCGATTTGGATCGGCGCGCACCTTTGGCCACTGTGGCTATTCGACCGAGAGTCGGAGTTAGCCAATGAGCAATCAAGCTTGTCTCCGTAAGTAGCCGCGTGCGCAACACCAAACCGGTAGCTGTCTCAATCATGGCCTGCTGCCGTCAAACTCGCGGAGGGTACCATTAATTTTCTGGGCGGTGTGGGAATAAACTCTGGAGAGATAGCCCCCAAACTTATAATGTATTTGATGCCGTCCGCAACCGACATTTCAAGTTTGATTACCTTTTCCTCTGGAATCAGGATCATAAATCCTGAGGTTGGATTCGGCGTAGTTGGAATGAATACACATACCATTTTCTCGTTCGTCTTTGCCTCCACTTCGGTATGCTGTCCACCTGTCAGGAAGCCGATGGAATAGGACTCCGCGCGTGGAAATTCCACCAGCACAACTGTCCTGAATGAGGTTTTATTTCCAGTCGAAAACGCATCATTGACCTGTTTTGTCGCTCCGTAAATTTTATTTAGCAGGGGAACTTTCAGCAGAGCCGAATCTACCCATTCAATAATTTTTCTACCGAGATAATGACGAGCTACTAGACCCACCAAGCCAATAAGGCACACCGCGAGCCCTAACGCGATTAAACTCCAGTACCAGTACATGGGACCGTTGCCGCGACTCTCATGTGTCAGTGAACCAGGCAGAAAAAGGAGCAGCGTATCCGTAATGTTAGCTATGTTCTTGAAAAGCCAGAACAGCACGCCGATCGAAATCACCGCGGGCAGCACTATGGCAAGACCGGCCCAGAAGTTGGCCTGCCATCGCTTCAAAAAGCTTTGTTGCACAAAGCCAGTTTAGCCGATTCTGAGGTTTGCTCAAGGTAAAGCGGACTCTCTTCAAAACCTTATCTTATGCGATGTCCTGGTAACCGCTTGAAGTCAAAACGATGACTGAGCTTGATTAACACACGATTCTCCTCCTGTTTCATTCGTCGACGTGCCCGTACAGTTTGGTCATCGTAGCCTCGCAAATGAAGCACCCCATGGACTACATAACGGACAACTTCGCTCGACCAGGAGGTCCGATATCGCTGGGATTGTACTACAGCTTCATCAATGCAGACGAATATTTCTCCGGCGATCTGCCGGGATTGGCTCGAGTCGGAATAATCAAAAGTGATTACGTCAGTCGTGCCTTGATGCTGAAGGTAGGCTTCATTGAGCGCAGTCATTTCCACCCCGCCAACCAAATACACTCCTAGTTCCCAATGGGTGCACTCGAGGATGTCCTTGAAGAGCGATCGTATAATTCGACGCAGATAGCTGGTGTCCAGTTTGCGAGTCTGCTGTCGATTACGCAGGAAAAGGGAGCTGCTCACGCCACTGTTGAATCACCATGCGACCGCGCCCGGCCGCGGTGCTCCTCGTATGCCGCAATAATCCGCTGCACCAGCGCATGGCGGACAACATCCCGTTTCGTAAATTCAATCACTGCAATCCCGTCCGTGTGCCTTAGAACGCGATGTGCTTCCAACAAACCAGACTGCTTATGCTGTGGTAAATCAATTTGTGTTTCGTCACCTGTAATTACCGCTTTCGAGTTGATGCCAAGCCGTGTGAGAAACATAAACATCTGCTCGGCCGTCGAATTTTGTGCTTCATCTAGAATTATGAATGCGTGGTTTAACGTTCGTCCGCGCATGTAAGCAAGCGGAGCAATCTCAATCACCCCGCGTTCGGTGTGCTTTTGCACTTCTTCCGCCGGGAGCATATCCTGCAACGCATCATGCAATGGCCGCAGATAGGGCATGATCTTCTCGTAAAGGTCTCCGGGCAAAAAGCCCAAAGCCTCGCCTGCTTCCACCGCAGGTCGAGTGAGTATGATCCGCGAAACCTTCCCTTCCCGCAGAGCTGCCAAGGCCATCGCCACCGCCAGATACGTTTTCCCGGTGCCCGCCGGACCTATTCCAAAGGTAACATCATGCTGCCTAATGGCATCTACGTATTTTTTCTGGCCAATTGTTTTGGCCATTACTCCAGACTTCTTCTCTGATGTCTGGATACGATCCGTCATCATCTCCTTCAGGGTCGAGACACCCTCGTTCTTCACGACGGCAAGTGCATGCGAAAACTCGCGGTTCCGTACCGGTGAGCCCGCTTTCAGGGAAGACTCGAGCAGCAAAAATAATTGTTTGGCGCGGTCGAGCGCCTGATCATTCCCTTCAAGTTTGATCCAACCCTCCCGGGACGTGGCCCTGACACCGAGTTGAGCCTCCAGTGCCTGCAAGTTCCGTGGGTCGTTATTGAAGAGTTGCTGCGCGATCCGTGCACTCTCAAAATGCAATGTTTCAGTGGCCATGGTTCCCGGCGATTGTTAATAATCGTGGTGAGATACTCAGTGTGCTAACGCTGCGCGAAGTTGGGCCGCAACATCTTTCAATGCTTGAGGTACTACCGTGGTATTAGCCACCACCGGCATAAAATTTGTATCACCCAGCCAGCGTGGAACGATGTGAATGTGCAGGTGCTCTAAAATTCCCGCTCCTGCGACTTTGCCAAGGTTCATCCCCATATTGAAGCCATCCGGCTTCATGACCTTCGTGAGGGCATTTTGGCACCGTCGGGCCAGTTTCATCAAATCCGCAAGTTCTTCGTCTCCTAAGTCATTCAGATCCGACGTTTGTTTATACGGTACTACCATCAGGTGCCCTCCAGTATAGGGATATGTATTCAATACAGCATAGCACGTCCGTTCACGCGCGATGACATAGTTTGCCTCATCATCGTTGGATTGAGCAATTCGAGTAAAGAGGCTCTCTGGAAGCACCGATTTGGGTGCTCGAATATATTCAATCCGCCATGGCGCATGCAACGATTCCATTTGTAAACTCTATGAGGCGCATCTGAGAATGTCAAAAACTCCAGTAGCGTAGGCGTAGGCTTCCACGCGTAATTTGTGGACAATCAAGCGGGCAGGATCGGCCGTCCTGAGTGATCAGGTGGTCTGCGTGTGAGCGGGTAAACGCGTGCGCTACTTGTTTGCTTCGAGTCGGCCGCGCAGAATGTAGGACAGTGCCTTTACAGCTAGTTCCATGAACAGAAATGGTTTAGCAATAAAGTCATTGCCTCCGCTCATGGTTGAGTTGGCCCGGCTTTCGAAGTCATTGAGGCTGGTCACGAACACTACCGGCGTTTTCTTATGCGCTGGCAAGGTGCGCAACTTCGTGCACAATTCAAACCCATTCATTCCTGGCATGTCCACATCTAGGAAAATCAGGTCGAATGCGTTTTGCGAAACCAGGTCGTAAGCAATCAACGGATCTTCTACGTTCATTGACTTCAGCTTTGCTTTTTCTAACGCGTAAGTAATCGCGCGGCGTGAAATAGCTTCATCGTCTACCACTAGAATATTGGCTGGCGGGAACTCCTGTTTTTCGGACGAAACACTGCGATCAAAAAGAATTCCCATGAAATCAATCGCCGAGGCAACTGTCCGCAGCGTTGAAGCGTTCATGTTCTTGGGTTTCTCGTAAAGCTCTTTGAGCAATGCTTCCAGTGCGTCAGCCATCTGTGAAATGAGAACCAGTCCCGCGACTGCGGCATTACCCGTCAAAGCGTGGATGCGACGATATAGCTCTTGAGCTAGTTTAACTCGCGTGGCCTCATCACTCGACTTAATTAAAGTTTGCAGCCCTCCGCGCAGGTTCGACAGAGTATTGGGCAAGTTCTCTAAAAAAGATCTTCGCAATTCCGCTTGGAACTCCGCATCCGCGTCTCCAGCTTTTATTGAAATTTCATCGTTTTCTGCTGGCACTGTGAGGGCAGTCTTTTGGCCAGGCACCTGCGCTTGCCCTGTGGGAGGGGTAGTGGCAGTCGCCGTTCCATTAACGGAGAGCGCGCTACGTACAACCTGAATGACCTGCTTTGGTGTACAATTCGCTTTCGATAGACATTTTGTTGCTCCAGCTTTCCACGCTTCTTGTACCATGTTTGTAAGATACGTGTTCGAGAAAACGATTACCGGCAAGTGTTGAAAATCAGCTTCCGAGCGAATTCGCTTCATTAGCTCTACACCCGTGAGTTTGGGCAGCATCAAATCCATAATCACTGCGTCGGGGCGAAAACTATGGACCATCTCAAGTCCCATTTGCCCATCGAGTGCAATCTCAACCTGGAAGCCATCAACCGAAAATTTGTTGCGGTAAATATTCGCGACTATCTGGTCATCCTCTACGATAAGTATCTTCTTCATGTCGGGTTAGCTCCTTGATGCAAAATCTGAGTGTTTGGCGAGGTAGTCTTGAAGGTAAACACGAATACATTCGAACTCTCGGCTGGAATCCTGACTAAGTTGAACTGCGGATGTGAGATTCCCTTCAAATCCTTGCCGTTCCAGTTCACGCAAGAATGGCACCAACCGCCGCATGCCGCAGGTAGCGCTTGCTCCTGCACAGCTATGCGCGAGGCGACGAACTTCCTGAGCGTTACCTGCCTGAACAGCAGCTTCCAATTGCTCGAGTTGACCTGAAGTCTGGTCCAAATATAACGTTACTAGTTCCCGCAAGCTCCCTGAATCACCATCTGTGAAATCGAGTAGCCGTTCCATGTCGACTGGTGCCTCCTCAGTCGCTGCAGGTTCCAATTGCGAATCAGTGGTCTCATCAGGTGGACTAGCTTTCCCGGCCACTTCTAAGGTTTCGAGCTTTGCAGCGGTTGGGCCCCACCTTTCGATTATTGTGCGAATGTCCTCCAACCGAACTGGTTTGGAAAGGTAGTCGTCCATACCTGACGCTAGGCACTTTTCCCGATCCCCTTGCATTGCGCTTGCCGTCATCGCGACAATAACCATCGGCGACTTGTAGTTTGGAAACTGGCCTCTTTGCTTTTGCCGGTCGCGGATGGCTTGTGTGGCCTCAAGTCCGTTCATTTCTGGCATCATGACATCCATAAAAACCAGGTCGAAGGGGGAGCGATCCAAAGCCGCCAGAGCTTCCAACCCATTGCCAGCAAGACTGGCTTTGTACCCCATCTGTTGAAGCAGACGCACGGCCACTTTCTGATTTATGGCATTGTCATCGCACAACAACACGCGGAGGGGTAGGCGTGACGCGAGATTCGGGTCCAATTTGGTATTCACGGG
>JADMIO011126997.1_pt1 | contig 19634 bp, 19 predicted proteins | sample 8958161 | NCBI WGS metagenome assembly JADMIO01 (sample SAMN16585339, study PRJNA669376) | soil metagenome | isolation source: Crop rotation soil | place: USA: Cullars Rotation, Alabama | collected 2011
GGGGGGATGACCGGTCGCTTACGTTTCCGGGTCGGAAAGCAAGGGGGATGACCGGTCGCTTACGCTTCCGGGTCGGATACAAGCGGGGATGACCTTCGCTTACGCTTCCGGGTCGGATACAAAATCAGTAGGGGAAGCGAGCCCGTTGGCGGAGGCAGGGGGCTTCGAGCCATTTCCAGGAGAGCATTGCCACGCCGAATGAGGCGGCTGTCCCGCCTACCACCGAGGCGAGCGCGAACCCGATGCTGTAGCGGAGTCCGGCTGCTTGAGCCACGCGTTCCAGCGCGGCGATGGTGAACAGCGAAATCGGGAGGTGGACGACGTACAGCCCGTAGCTGTATTTGCCGAAGGCGATCAGCCAACGGTGACGGCAGAACCGCTCGAGCCGGCCTGATCCACCGGTCCGGTCCGCCGCCCGGAATACCAGGGTCGCGTAGGCGAGGCCCAGTCCGGTGAAGCCGAAGCTCGACATCCAGGGCGAGGAGGACGACGGCGTGCGCGAGAGCACGAGGGCAAGCGCGACGGCGGAGATACCGATCACGGTCACTGGGGCGAGCCATCTCCTCACCTGTCGGCGCAGCGCCGGGTCGCGAATCGCCAGTACGGCGAGAGCTCCCAGCGCCAGGCTGTCCATGCGGAACACGGTCAAGCGGTACAGCACGGGCGGTTCGACATGCCAGGCCAGTGCCGTGCGTGCGGTGAGGACTCCAGCCACGATCGCGAGGCAAAGCGCCCGCAGACGCTTCTCGGAGCAGGCGAGCACCAGCACGGGCCAGACCATGTAGAACTGCTCTTCCACCGCGAGTGACCAGAAGTGGGTCAGCGCCGGCGAATGGGGTCCGAAAGCGGTTCTCCAGTTCGACAGATACGACCAATACCAGAGGCTTTCGCGTGGAGCCAGGTAGCCAGTGGCGCAGGCCACCAGCAGCGCAGCAAAGTATAACGGGAAGATGCGCACCACCCGGCGCATATAAAACGACGGAAAATACCGCGGCGACTCCCGGGCTTCGAGCAGAATTCCGGTGATCAGAAATCCCGACAGTACCAGGAACAAATCCACGCCGGACCACCCGAGGCTCATGCCCAAGGCCATCCGGATCACCTTTTCTGCCACGCGGTCGGTGGGCAGCGTCCCGAAGTGGAAAATCAGCACGAGGAGGATCGCGATGCCCCGCACGCCATCCAGTTCCGGCATCCGGCCGGCGCTCCACGCACGCGGTACCGGGAGCACCCTGGTCAGGGAAAAGCGCGAGGCAACGGCGTTGGTTTCCAGCGGCATAGGGCGCTGTAAACTACAGTGGCCGGAGGCGGGCGGTTCTCTCAGGCGAGTGCGCAGCTAGCGGATTTGGGCGACGCCCTGGGCGATCTCCAGGTAAACCGCCTTGATCCGCCCTTCATACTCATCGCGACCCAGGATACCGCCCGGTTGGTGAAGGTCCCACCAACCCACTTCATTGAGATGGTCGGCGGACACGGGGAATTTGTGCTGGCGGATCTTCTTTGGTGGATGACCTTCGCTCACCAGTTCCGTGCGCCATGCCTGCGAGGTGACGGGAACCAGGCCGTCATTTTCGGGCGGACGTTCGGCGGCCACTTCCGCGTCGTGGATAATCTGCCACGATGCCTGGAGGACGGTCAGGACGTACTTCTTTTCCTCGCTGGCGGAATAGGTCTGGTAGACCACGGGATTGGCTGCCTCCGCCGCCATTGCCTTCTTGTTGAATGCTTCACAGCTCGCCATGGTCAGATCCGCGAATCCTTCCAGCGGAAGCACGGGCGAGATCGCTTCAATGATCTTGTCGCCGCCATGAGAGATTCCCCATTCGGCGAAGCTGGTGCCGTTGTGCGGAGTGCCGATGGTGGTGAGGCTCGCCACTTTCTGATCCATTCCCGGGATGTGAACCAGCATGTGGCGGGCGTCCAGGCCTCCCATGCTATGCGCGATGATGTGGACTTTTGAGTGACCTTTTTCGAGGATCTTCTCGATGTTGCGCGCCAATTGCGTCGCGCGGACCTCGACATCCGCGGCGAACGCTACATCGGAGGAGAAGACGGTGAAGCCGTGGCCCTCCAGGTGGGTGCGGATGTTCCGGAAATAGTGGAACTGATCCAGGCGTGCGAATGGGCCCAGCAGAATGGAGTCCTGCAGGTTCTGGCGGAAGACGTCGAACCGGGCGATACCGTGCGCGAGCACGATCGGGTAAGTTGTCATGGAGCCTCCGTGTTTCTGCATTCTATGACAAACAGCGGTGGCTCCCTTGGGTCAGGCTTATTTGTTGCGGCGCTTGGCCGCTCCTCCGCCAACCACACCAAGGTCGACTAACAGGGCAATCACGACGACGAGGGCCTGGAAGCCGCTCACTTGCCCTGTCGAATTGATGGCCCAAGTATAGGCAATCGTGGTCCAGGGCAGGAAGAGCCAACCGATCAGCGGAAGCAGACTGCCGCTGCCGAACGCCCTGCCGATATAGTTTGTCGTCAGCGCCAGCGCGGCCAGCACGACGCGCGGCCCTAAAAAGAGAATTGCGAGAATTGCGCAGCACGGCATGCATACAGCTTACCTCCGGGAGGGGATGAATTATGATGGGCACTGCGCGCCAAAGATCATGCAGATGCCGAAGCCGGATGTGTCGAAAATGGGATACAATCCCGCGAATTTTGCGTATTGGATTGGCGACGAGCCTTGGGTTCCGGGCTATCAGGTCTACTATGCGATCAGCTTCTACAATGCGGAAACCAAGGTCGAGTCAGAGCGGTCCGATTGGTGGGGCCCCAAGTCCGATCCCAAGAAACTCTACGGGGGATTTGGTCTGATTCAAATCCCAATCGATCCGACCGGGCAGGCTACGGCGCGCCGGATCTGGCGTAAGTTCCTGGGGCAGGAAGAACAGATGATTCACGAGATCGAAGACAACGTGACCACGAAGTATCAGGACGGCATCCGCTAGGGAAATGGATGAGGACCCTGGCTGACCCCGAGGAACTCCGGCTGCTTCTCGAGCGCCTGGCCCGGCTCCGGCCCGATAGCCCGCGCCAATGGGGCCGCATGAGCCCGCATCAGATGTTGTGCCACTTGAGCGATTCTTACCTGGCGGGGTTGGGCGAACGGAGCGTCAGCAGCACGGCCAACCTCTTTTCCCGGACCGTCATGCGATGGGGAGGGCTGTGGTTCCCTCTCACGTGGCCGAAGAACATCGCCACGCGCCCCGAAATGGAGCAAGGAAGCGGCGGCACGCCTCCGACGGAATTCGAGCAGGACCGCAAGGCGCTCGCGGAGGTGATGGTGCGATTCTGCCGGCAGAAGCAGGAATTCCCGTGGGCGTCACATCCGATCTTTGGTGCGATGACGGCCCGGGAATGGCTGCGCTGGGGCTACCTTCACGCCGACCATCATTTTCGCCAGTTCCGGATTTGATTGGGACAGATGAAGTGGAATCACAACATTTGCTATCACGGCATCGTGCTGGGTGCAGTTCCATCGCCCTGCCGGCGAGCGCTGGATGTGGGGTGCGGGCGAGGGGAACTCGCCCGAAAACTAGCGCAGCGCTGCGACGAGGTGATCGCGATTGACGTCGACGGTGAATGCCTGGCTTTCGCAAAGTCCGTCCCGGGCACAGAGTCGAACGTGACTTTTGCGAAGAGCAGCGTTTTCGAGGAAATCCCTTACACATGAAAGCTTCGACTTCGTCGCGGTGGTGGCAACTCTGCATCATTTACCGTTGCGCAGCGCGCTGGAGCGGTTTCGCGAACTGCTGCAACCCAGCGGCGTCCTTGTCATCATCGGACTCTATTGGAAGGTTACGATTTTCGACAACGTGCTCGCCGCCGTTGCTTTGCCGACGAGTTGGATCGTCCGGTCTATCGTCGGGCAGGCAGTGGGGGCTCCCCTGCGGGAACCGGAAGAGTCTCTAAGGGAGGTGCGCGAACAATTGCATTCTTCGCTGCCCGGAGGGACTTTCCGCCGGAGATTGTTCTTCCGGTACACGTTCGTGTGGCGAAGGCCCTAACACAATGTTTCTTAACGTAACTATCCTGTGAGTGGGGCCGAGCCGGAGAGAATCTACGAACGTCGTGGACAGGTTCAGCGCTCCGCAAGTAAACTCATGCGCGGCTTCCGTCTTTTCACGATCATCGCAACTGTCACGATGATTCTTGGGTCCGCTCAGCCTGCCAGGGATCAGGCCTATGTTTCTGTGCGCCGATTCTTGGAGGGGTTTGATAGCGACCTGGAGGATCGATTCATCGTGGCCTTCGCCGATCTCAACGGCGATGGGAAAGCCGAAGCCATCGTCCACCTGACGAGCAACAACTGGTGCGGAAGCGGCGGTTGCACAACGCTCGTCCTGATGCGAACTGGTGATGCCTGGAGACTCCTGACGAACATAAGCATCAACCGACCGCCGATTCGAGTGTTGACGAGGAAGTCAAACGGCTGGAGGAGCATAGCAGTGTGGGTCCAAGGCGGCGGTATTCAGCCGGGCTATGAGGCAGAGCTTCGCTTCGACGGGAATGGATATCCGGAGAACCCATCCCTGATTCCAGCTCGCCCTCTGGTGGACCGACCGCAGGGCCAAACCGTAATTGCTCAATTGACAGGGTCTCGCGCGAGCCGAGCAGTCGAGGAATCAAAGCAAGCGTCGACTGAGGCGCGTGAGATCACTGATGCAGAGGCCCATGATCTGTTGCAGGCATTCTTGAACGCGCCGGGCGGAGTAGAACAGTCCGGCGACCTCGGGTACAAGGAATTTTACTTCTTCATGGCTACTATCGGTCATTCACCCATCGGCCGAGAGGGCCTCTACCATGCGAATCTCGAATACTATGCGGTCGACCGACGAACTGGCGATGTCTGGAGTGCCGTTTTCTGCAAACGAATTGCGACGCCTGTGTTGAAAAAACTCCAAGAGGCGCTACGCAAGCGAATTGGCCTTACGAATGCTGCCTATGGGGCGCTCAGACGGCCAGGGCCGTTGTGCGAGCCAGGGATGCCGCGTGGAAAATGAACCCGACGTTCTGGACCGAGAACCCCATGATGAGGCGCTAGGTGCAATGTTGAATGCTCCGTTCTTTTTCTTCGCGTGGCGAAAGCACTGACGACAGGCGTGAGACTCAAATTCGAGCCTACAGAATGTCAGGAAAGCAGACGATCTCAGCAACCAGGGGCCATGCTTTGTCCCGTCAGTAGCTCATGAAGATTTCGCGAACTTTGGCCGTTTTCGCGGGCGCTGGTGCCGCTGCGCTCGCGCTGGCGGTTGGTAAAGCGTTGTTAGTGAGCGGCTTGAGTACTTTGCCTCCGGTGAGGATCCTGATTTTCGCGTCATCTACCTTTGGTCTGCTCGCGGCAATGCTCGACTGGGCGATCCTGCAAGACCCGCGGCGCCGTACCGCGGCACCTATGCCCGCGCCGGCGTTGCCGCCGAAGGCGGATCCGATCGTGGAACGGGCGCGGTTCCGGCCCATTGTCTTCCGTGAGATTTGTCCGCCGGCGGCCGCTGCGAATACGCTGTCGTTTTACGGGGGCGCGCCGGTGGGCCCGGCAACCCTCGTCTGGCCGCGGGTTCGTAATAAGCCTGACGAGGCGCCACTCTCTTTCCTGATGCAGTGGGATTGTCAGGAGCTGGCCAGCCAGGATGGAACCGGGTTGCTTCCCAAACACGGTGCGCTGTACCTGTTTCTCGATCTCACGTGGGGGGATCCGTTCGGTTTCCAGTTCCTCCATGCGCCGGGCCCAACGGAGGGCTGGCAGGCGCTACCTATCCCACCCGGCCTTCCACCAATCTTTGGCAGCAACGGAGCATACCAGGTTCCCTATTGCTCACCCCGGATCGCACAGGAGAACCAGGACGTGCCACGGCTTCTGCCGAAGTGGCCATTCACACCGGTAGCGTTCTCTTATCCGGCCCCTGCGCCAGATGGGGAGGCCTGCTTTTGGAGCGAGGCAGAGGCGGTCGGCGAAGCGCTGCTCCGCTTGCAACATCCCGAGGGAGTTCCGCCTGCCGGGTATCTCAACCAGCGGCAGCGACCGTTCGGCCGTCCATTTGATGCCTTTCCGCACGACTACGCCGCCATCCGCGTCGTTGCGGCCAAAGTGCTGGAACAGATGCGAATGCCGAAGAGCCGGTTGCTTCGCGAAACCAGCCAGGAGGAACGCGAGGCGCGGTTCGAGCGCTGGCGTGACCAGGCGAGCCAACACTACATCTCTGCCACGGCGCAGCGGCCCGGGGCCAAGGTGGAACAGGCTCTGTCCGATGAAATCTGGCATTGGATGGAGGAATTGGAGCCTGTGTTAGCTCTGGGCTGGGGTTCGTTAATAGAGGAATGCGTCAACGTCAGTCTTGGGCTTGGAAGTGAAGCCGCCGGCGCACTGCCGCCTGAGATGGTAGCTGTCTGCGCGGAGCGCCACAGACTGACCTCGGCCTATCTTCACGAAGAGTATGCGGACCGCCGCACTCCCGAAGCACTGGCGGCGTGGGAGAAGCGCAAGGCCGAGGGGACGCTCAGGGAGGTTCGCACCGTCCATGCACCCTGCCCAAACCACATGTTCGGGCCTCCCAGCTTCGTGCAGGGGTATGTGGAGGAGCACCTGGAACATTCAGTTTTGCTGCTGGAACTCTCGTCACAACGACTCATCGGTTTCGAGTTGGGCGAAGGTGTCCTCCAATTCATGATCCAACCCGGCGATCTGCGTGCAGGCCGGTTCGATAAAACCGTTCTCATCGCCAGCGCCTATTGAGGCCGGCTGCAACCGGATATCGCGTAAAATCAACCTAGCGTGCAACAACCGTATCGAACGCCCGAGGAAGTGATTGCCGGGCTTGCGGCCTGGGAACAGAAATTCCGCGGGGCTGGAGACCGCAGGGCCGTTTTCCTGAGCGTGTACGGGATGATGTCGCGCGCTGTGACCGTTGCCGCGGCGGGTGGACTGTTTCACGATCCGGAATGGTCACAGCAGTACATGGTTGCTTTCGCGAACCTGTATCTCGACGCTCTGCAGCGATACGAATCCGGGGCTACTGCGGGGCTGGCGCAGGCCTGGCAGGTCAGCTTCGACACTTCGCGCAAAGGCGGCGCGCTGGTTGTACAGGATCTTCTGCTGGGCGTGAATGCACACATCAACCACGACCTCGCCTATGCTTTGTGTACTGCCGGCCTGGGAGCGAATCGAGCGATTCGCCATCACGATCACGAGGCCGTGAACGGGATCCTGTCGGAGATCACAGACTCCGTGCAGAGCCGGATCGCCGCGATGTATGCGCCTGGCCTGGCGAATGTCGATGCGATAGGCGGGCGGCTCGATGAACTCACGACGGGTTTCAGCCTCCGTGCCGCCAGGGAGGCAGCCTGGATGCATGCCATAGCGCTGACCACGGCGTCCTTCGATGTCGAACGGAAACTCATCAGCCGGGTAATTGAGCGTACCTCTGCCCTGATGGCGAAAAGCCTGCTCATCCTCAACGCCGATGCCAGGTTATTGGCGGACCTGCGCCGGTTGGAGGCCGCTGCCGACTGGCGGGATTTGCTGTGAGGACGTATGGTTCGATCCGATACCGATAGAATCGAGCTATGATACTTGGCCTCGACGCCCGAGCCGCCCGCATCTCCTGGACCGTCATCCTGATTGCGGGCATCCTGGTGACGCTCTACCTGGTTAGGCGCACGTTGCTGATCTTCGTACTCGCGATCCTGCTCGCTTATCTGATCGCGCCGCTGGTGAACCTGGTGGATCGCCTGTGCGGCCCGCGCGTCCCGAGAATCGTCGCCCTCGCCGGAGTGTATATCGCGATCATCGCCACACTTTCGATTCTGGTGTCCACGGTGGGCGGGCGGATCGGAGAGGAGGCCGGCAATCTCGCCCTCAAGTTCCCCGAGTATCTCAAGAACCCTCGCCTGCCGATTCCAGACTGGTTGGAATCGCAGCGCGACTCCGTCACGAAATGGGTGACTGAGGAAATTGTGAGGCAAACCGAGGAGATCGGTCCGATGCTGCAGCACGCGAGCGGAGAGGTGCTCGCGGTGGCTGGCAATCTTGTCTTTGTCGTCATTGTTCCCATCCTCAGTTTCTTTTTCCTGAAAGACGCCGGCGCCCTGCGCGAGCTCATGCTCGAACAGGTGACGGCGGCTCCACGCCGTGCCCTGCTGGAACAAATTCTCGACGACGTTCACGGACTTCTGGTGGTTTATGTGCGCGCGCTGGTTCTGCTCAGCATTGCCACGTTTGTCTCTTACGGCATCTTCCTCGGCGCCATTGGCGCTCCGTATCCGGCGATCCTGGCGCTCGTGGCCGCAGTGTTCGAATTCATTCCGGCTGCCGGGCCGCTGCTGGCGTCGGTAACTATCCTGCTGGTGACGGGCTTCGCCGGATTCCAACATCTCGGCTGGATCGTGGTTTTCCTCATCGTCTATCGCCTGGCGCAGGATTACGGCCTGCAGCCGCTTCTGTTCAGCGCGGGCGTGGAGTTGCCGCCGCTGGCGATCGTCTTCGGTGTGCTCGCAGGGGAGCAGATGGCTGGCATTCCCGGTATGTTTCTCTCGGTCCCCGTGCTGGCTATCCTGCGCGTCATCCTGGTGCAGTACAGGCGCCACCGCCTGGAACCAACCACGTGAAGACGGCGTTCCTCCTATTGCTCGCCCTCGCGCTTCCCGCGCCGGCGCATATGGTCAGCATCAGTACCGGCGACCTGCGTGTGGAGGGAACCCGCGCCCACTACCGCATCAGCATGCCGGCCTATGAAGTCACCAATCTGCCGGATCCGGGCAAGGCCCTGCTGGGCGCCGTCCAGTTTTCTTCCGCCGGTGCTCCGGCTGCCCTCCGTTCCAGTGACTGCCGACGCGACGCGGCGGAGGCCGCGGAGATTTGCGAAGCGGACTACGACTTTCCGGCGCCGGTCGTCTCCGTGGATGTTCGCTCCTCCCTGCCGGCGATCACCGTCCCCAATCACGTCCACCTGTTGCGCGCCACGCTCGACGGCAAGTCCGATCAGGCGGTGCTCGACTATTCTTTTCCCGCCGTCACCCTGCGCTTTCAGCCTCCTTCGTTTTGGCAGACAGCCGCCCACCAGACAGTGGCGGGAGCCTGGCGCGCGACTGCTGGTCCGGTACAACTGCTGTTTCTCGCTGCGTTGGTGATTGCCTCGCGCACGCGTCGGGAACTCGCGCTGCTGGGTGCGATGTTCCTGCTCGGAGAAGTGGCCGCCTGCCTGGCAATTCCCGCGTTACACTGGCAGCCTCCGCCCCGCTTTGTCGAGGCTGCGGCAGCTTTGACTGTGGCTTACCTGGCGGTGGAATCGCTTTTCCTCGCACAAGCCGGGCAGCGCTGGGTGGTGGTCTTCGTGCTGGGCGTGATTCATGGACTCTACTTCGCTACCTTTGTCCAGGAATCCGGGTACCATGCGGGCTGGATCTTGGCCGGCATGAGTGCCGCCGAGGCGGGTTTACTCGCTGTGCTGGGCATCATTCTCGCCCGCCTTGCCCGCCTGCTGGCTGCTTTCCAGCCTGCTCGAATTGCCAATGCCGCCTTGCTGGTAGCCGGCCTCGGCTGGTTTCTTCTACGATTGAAGGCGTAGAGAGGACGCAAACATGACCCGCAGAATCGAGAAATGGGCGGCCGGATGGATGTTCCTGGCAGCGGCTCCCCTGTTGCTGGCCGCCGACATTGCGCCTCCCTGGCAGGCAGCGCTCGATCGCATCACACCCGATGGGCTTCGCGCAGACGTGTCGTTTCTCGCCTCCGACGCGCTCGGGGGGCGCGGCACGCCGTCACAAGGGCTGGATATCGCCGCGGAGTTTATCGCATCACAATTTCGCCGCGCCGGACTGCAGCCTGCCGGCGATGACGGTTTCTTCCAAACCTCCAGCTGGTTGCTCCCCGAGGGGAATCCGCAAGGCTTTCTGATGGAGTTGACTGCCGGCGCTCGCACGACGAAAGTGCCTGTGCAGGAGGTGATTCTGCCGGTTGCGGGGCCACTCGACCTCTCGGGTGCTGAGGTGTTTCGAATGTCGATCGGCGGGCGCGCGCCGGATCCGGAGTCTGGGTCAGGCAAAGTGGTGCTGGTGGTGCTAGCCGGTGAGGAGGGACAGCGAGAGGTGGCCGCGCTGGTCCGGCAACTTATGCGATCGCGCCCCGCCGCCGTCGTGCTCGCCGACACCCGGCCGGAACCATATCTGCCCGCCAAAGGCCAGATTCATCAGGAGGGAGCCGCGGCCCGTCCTCTGGGTTTACCCGTGATCACGGTACGCAGCCCGGAGTTCTTCGAGGCCGTCTCGTCTCTCCCCATGGGTGCCGCCGCGGGCGTTAAGCTGAAGCTATGGATCGCTGCGCCGTCGAATAGGACAATTCGGCTCCGAAACGTCGTAGCAGTCCTCCCTGGCTCCGATCCCCTCCTCAAAGATTCCTACCTTGTCCTCGACGCGCACTATGACCATGTCGGCATCGGTGCGCCGGTGGCGGGCGACACCATCTATAACGGCGCGAATGACGACGCCAGCGGCATCGCCTCCATGCTCGAAGTGGCGGCCACCCTGGCCCGGCTTCCCACCCGTCCCAAGCGGACCATTGCCTTTGCTGCTTACTTCGGCGAGGAGTTGGGGATGCTCGGTTCGCGCTACTTTGCCGGGCATCCGGTCTTCCCGGTTGCGAAAATCATCGGCGCGCTCAGCCTCGAGCAGACCGGCAGGACCGACTCCGACGAGGGCCCCCGGGTCCTTTCCGCCAATCTGACTGGCTTCCGCTTCTCCACCCTTTCGGAATCCCTGGTGAAGGCCGGGGAGGCCACCGGAGTCCGGGTGTGGGACGACGAGAAGCACGGGGACGATTATTTTGCCGCCAGCGACAACGTCGCCTTGGCGGAGGTCGGGATACCCGCACATACGTTGAGCGTCACGTATGCTTTTCCGGACTACCATCGTCCAGGCGACCACTGGGACAAGCTCGACTACGAAAACATGGCGAAAGTCACCCGCACCGTCGCGTTGGGTGTGCTGATGTTGGCGGACGACACTTCCGTCCCGCGTTGGAACGAGTCCATCGAACGGGTGAAACGCTATGCCGCGGCCCGTTCCGGTACCCGACCATAGGGGGTAGCTAAGGCCGTCTAAGGCCTTTCGGCTAAGTGTTTTTTAGGTATTTTGATGGGTCTAGAACCGTAGGAATTCCGTCGATAAGGTGGATAGACTAAAGACAAAGGTGTATTAACAACAACGCAGCCACGGAGAGGCTGTGCGAAACCAATGGCATCGGACGAGAAAAGCAAGCCACAAACGCAGTGCCGCCATTGTGGCCGCAAGCTGAGCTTTTTCAAACGTTTTTCCAACCAGGAATTCTGCTCCGCCAGTCACCGCACCGAGTTCTTTCGTTCTCACGAAGAGATGGCCCTGGAGCGTCTGAGCCAGTGGGCCAATGCCGCATTGGAAGAGCAGCAGTTCGAAGCTGAGGAGATCGAAGAAACCTCGGCGGCGCCGGTTGATGGAGAGATCCTGACCGCCCTGACCCCGGTTCCCGCCAGTTACTACCGCGAGGAAGCCTCTAAACCGGAGACTCAGGCGGTGGCGAAGCTGGATCTCGTCGAAATGGCTAATCGCGCCTTCCGGCCGTACCTGAAACCGAAGCTCGACCCCTGGACTGGCCCCGACTATGTGGCTCAACCTATGTTCGCGCCGGGAGACGTTTCGCCGCGGCTGGATGCGGAACCAGTCTGGGAGCCGGAAGAACTGATCGTTCGGATCATGATGCCCCATTCCATCCTGGCGGAACGCGATTGGGCGCCGCAGCAGCCGGAAGGACAGCTCGAATTTGTCTTCGATAAGCCCTCTTTTTGGGGGAACCCAATTCGCCCGGTCTTCGAAAAACCTCAGGCAGAACGATTCCTCGCCACGCCGCAGATCAAGGAAGTGGGCATGGCGGCGGACGAGTGGGACAAAGCCGCCTCGGCTTTGCTCCGGCGCGCCCGCCGGGACTGGAGTCCGTTGGAAGCGGCTCTGCTGCCGTTGGACTGGCAGGCAAGTCCCCTGCCGCTTGCGGAATCTCGTCCGGTGCCGGTGTGGGAACCCGTGTCGCCGCCGGCGACTGGGCCGGAACTGTTCCGTTTTCAAGGACGGTTGGCAGGCGGGCTCATCCCGGATTCGCCGGTCTCCGGAGACACCCGGCAGCGATACCTGGCGCCCGTGCCCATGCCTCAATCTGGCGCCCTCGAAATCGAATTTGGCTTTCGTGACCGGCCGCTTCCGCTCTTCGAGCCCCGCGCACAGCCCATGGGAGACCCGCTCGTACTCCAGATGCTGCGGGTACCACTGGCGGGCTTGATGGCGGTGGAGACGGTGCCCGTTGTTTGGCTGGGCGATTTGCACGTCCCGGAGGGAAATCTGGAGACGGAGGTCTCGAAGCCGTCGCGTCCCGCGATGCGCACGAACTCCACCCGGTCTACGATTGCACCCCTGCCGGTACCCGTGGCTGACCAAAACCTCGAACTCATTCCCGCTCTCCTGCAGCGCAAGCTCGACCCCTGGCTCGATCCGCAACCACTGGCCTTTGAATCCGGAGCACGCATATGAGCGCCAATCACGCATTGCGGGTGGTGCCTCCTGGCCGTGACGACGCCAACGGCTCGCCCGACAAGCGTCCGGCAGGCCAGCCGCAGCCTACCCCTTCCACCATGGTGGAAGAAGGACTGGCCGCCACTGCGTTGGCGATGGAAGATCACCGCGGCGTCATTCGCCACTGCTCCCAGATCGTCCAGCTGGCTCCGGATCATTTCGAGGCCTGGTTTAACCTGGGATACGCGCGGCACCGGATTGGAGAGCTGAAAGAGGCGGAATTCGCCTACCGGCAAGCACAGCGGCTGCGGCCCGACTGTGCGCAGACGCAGGTGAACCTCGGCCTGCTGCGGCAGCGGCAACAGGATTCCGAGGGAGCAGCGGAGGCATATCGCCATGCCCTTCGGCTGGATCCCTCCAATGAAGTGGCGATCTGGAATCTCGCTCTTCTGGCGGAAAAAGACGAATCGATCGAAGAAGCGGAAGCGCTGTATGCGCAACTGGTGGAACTGGACCGGGAGCATGCCGAAGGCTGGTTCCGGCTGGGCATGATGCGCCTGGGCAGGGAAGACTGGGAAGGCGGCCTCAGTGCGATGGAGACCTGCCTCCGCTGGCAGCCCCACTGGCTTGAGCCTGAGCTGAACCGCGCGGTCGCATGCCTGAAGCTGGGCCGGATCGACGAGGCGCGCGAGAGCCTGGAGCGGGTGCTGGCGCGGGACCCGGGGTCGGTGGACGCGCTGCGCTGCATGGCGGCGGTTGCGGCCGCGTCCGGAAACTGGGAGCAGGCCTCCGCAGTCCGGAAGCAGCTATGCCAGTTGAAACAGAATCTGCCGGAGCTGACGTTTAACCTGGCTCTGGCGTTGGAGAAGCAGGGCCGTCCGGACGAGGCTTTGCGAATGTACTGCGAGGCGCTGAAGGAGAAGCCGCGCTTTGCAGAAGCCTTGCTCAATCTCGGTCACATGCTAGAGCGGCAAGGTCAACGGGAGGAAGCGCGCGAGTGTTGGAAACGTGCGCTCGCGCTCAACAGCGCGCTGGCCGGCGAGTATTTTTCGGCCCGCCGGTAAGTGAAGAGGGAACATCGCTTTGGCATCCGGTTCAGGCCGGCCTGCCAGTCCGCGCAGGGCTGAGCAGCGCGGCGGCAGGCACACTAGTTCCGTCGATTCGAGCAGCGCGCCGCAGGCCGCCTCGCCCTCGTCTTCCCGGCGTCAGGCCCGAACACCTGAGCCGCCTCCATCTAATCCTGCCTCCGGTTCAGCACAGATTCCCACCCGGCTAGGGCGAACCTTACCCGTGGATGAGGCGGAGCCGGGATTCCCCATTGCTCGAGGCCTGTCTATTCTGGGTGTGATCGCTAAACAATTGGCGCGGTGGGAGCCCGAACCCGCTGCCCGCTTCTCATTAGCGCACCGCGAGGCCGTTTCCCAAAGAGGCGGCCTCTTCTCGTTGTACGTTCAACTTTCCAGCTTTACTGCCGGGCCGGGCGTCACTGAGGATCGTACAGACCGGAAAAAGGAAAAATAGCAGAGGGCTTTCCGTCCAGATGACGGGCGCCGCCCGGCAGCGGAAGGACAAAGCCGGTAATCGACACTTCGACCTGCGCCGGAATGCCTCTTTCGAATACAGCCGACAAGCGGATGTTCTCGGGACGGAGACCGGGTACCGAGACGCTGGTGCCCTCGGTGGCCTTGCCGTAAAGCACCAGATTCTGCGCCGTGCGGAGAAGCTCCGGCGCCGGTTTGGCGTCGCGCGATTCCCACTTCATGTGCGATACTTCCCGCGCAGCCATTCCCACCGCGGCGTCCAATTGCCCCAGTTGCAGAAATGCGGCGGCGTATTGAACGGCTCCCACCACCAGAGGAATGAGTACCGCGAATCCGATTGCGAACTCGAGCAAGGCGCTGCCCCGGTGCTGGAAAGTGCGGATCGGTGGCCTCATGGCAGCACCGCCGCCACCAGATAGCCCGCTTCCCCAACGCCTTTCCACCTGCTGCCCTGCAGATAGGGGCCAACGTATTCGGCGCAGAACGGGCGGTCTGCCGCGTCGGTGTATTCGGCGGCCGGCAACAGGAAGAACGCCGCAAACTGGAGAATCGTGCGCTCCGGAAAAAGGGAGTGAACCGGCACGGCGACGATGCGCTGCCCGTTACCCTTCTGCAGCGCCATGTAGCCGGCATAGGTGGGTGACAACTGGTCCGTATCGCTCCGGATGCGCTCCACAATCGTGGCGGCTTCAAATGGTAAGGCGCCTTCCGTCATCGTCAGGACTTCGTTGATGGCGTGGGGTGACGATTGGCCACTGGCCAGAATTGCCTCCCGGACCTGAGCCCGGCTTTGTAGTTCGAAGAAGCCGGATGGAAGGGCTCCTGGCCGCTGCAGACTGTTCACCACCGGTCCCGTCCGGTCTCCTTCGCAGACCTTGCCGGAACCCGCGGGAAGGGTATTAGGCCAGCGTAGGGTGTACACCGCGCCAGGCTGAAAGCCAAAGTGCGGAGCTACGGTGGAATGCGCGGCGGGCGAATACGGGAAAAGTCCATGCCTCAGAGAACGGACTGCCTGCTGCTCCGCTGAAGCGGAAGACCACACGCCGAGGTCTTTCTGGGGAACAACGAGCCGCACCAGTGTCAGGGGAACCACCTCGGTCGCCGTTACGCGGACCAGGCGGGCGTGCGCCGGGTCTAGTGGCACCTGTTCAAACTTGTCTCCCGCCACCGAGGCAAACTCCACCCGGAGTGACCTCTGCGGCGCCTGAACGGCTTCGGTCGCGGCCATGCGCGCCCTCGCCAGTCCGTCCGGTGTCCCATCCAGTTGCAGTACCCCGGCCAGCGCCGCTGCCTCCAGTCTCGACCGCAGTGCGCTTTTTGCCATCAGGATCCGGCTCAGGTCCAGCAGGCATCCCAACATGGCCGTCAATACCAGCAGTAGGGCGCAGACCAGGATCAACACTGCTCCGGCTCGATTTCGGGATGAGGTAGGGCTACGCATGACAGACGTCCAGACCAGAAACCACCTAAAGAGATCGGCAGATGGCCCGCGAAACCTTAATGTCGGACGGCTTGAGCAATGCGCATCTCCGCCTGGCGGATCAAACGCTCCCACAGGGTAGAGGGATCCGGGTCGAAAATGCTCGCCGCGCTGGCCGGATAGATCCGCCAGCCGCCGAGTTGCACCTCATGGTCGAGTTGCCCGGCACCCCACCCCGCATAGCCGACATACAGTCGGAAAGTGCGGGCGTCAGGGTTCGCCTCCAGAGCCTTCTCCAGTTGCGGAGGAGCAGTCAGCAGGTAGACGTCGGAAAGCGCCTTCTTCGCGCCGGCGATTGGGGTGCCGGAACGCACCAGCGCGAATACCGAATCGAGCCCCACCGGACCGCCGCCAAAGGCAGGGTCGTTCCGGCTCTTGGCTTGGGGGATGTCATCCAGCACGCGCGACACCGGCGTCCGGCTCCGGCGGTTGATAATCAGCCCCATAGCGCCGGCGCGATTGTATTGAACGAGCAGGACCACCGAGTCAGCGAAGTTAGGATCTCCCAGGTTCCGGCTGGCCACCAGGAATCTACCGGGCGCGAGATCGTCAGCCCGGGTACTCCCCTGCGCGTGCAAAAGGGAGTTCGCCGCCAAGCCGAGCAAAACTACCACCAACTGCCGGGCCATTCCCAATTTTCCTGCCCGCGGGGCCAATCGGTCAAGAGCGAGCCACTCTGGCGGGGGAGGATCTCTGATGTGCCAACGTGTGGGTACAGCCAGCGCTCGACCCATCCCCGTGTCCACGGAGGACCTCTGCCCGGGTGGCCCGTTGCGCCTGCAACCGGGAGCTCGCCGCCAAGCCGGGCAACACCGCCACTAACTGCCGGGCCAATACACGAGCGAGCCACTCTTGCGTGTGTTATCCGGGATGGGCCAACTCGCGGGACGGCCAGCCTCGATCTCCCCGTGTCGGGGGCGAGGGCCTCAGGCCGGGTCGTCCTATACGGCACCGATTCTTCTGGCCGCGGCGCCAATCGGTGAAGAGCGAGCCACTCTGGCGGGTGATATCCCTGATGGCGGGACAGCCAGCGCTCGATCCATCCCCGTGTCGGAGTGAGGTCCTTAGGCCGGGTCGTCCTATACGGCACCGATTCTTCTGGCCGCGGCGCCAATCGGTGAAGAGCGAGCCACTCTGGCGGGTGATATCCCTGATGGCGGGACAGCCAGCGTTCGATCCATCGCCGTGTCGGAGTGAGGTCCTCAAGCCGGCTAGTCCCATACGGCACCGATTTTTCTGGCCGCAGGGCCAATCGGTGAGAGAGAGCCACTCTGGCGGGTGATATCCCTGATGGCGGGACAGCCAGCGCTCAATCCATCGCCGTGTCGGAGTGAGGTCCCCAGGCCGGGTAGTCTCGTACGCCACCAATTCTTCTGGTCGCAGGGCCAGGCGGTGAAGAGCGAGCCACTCTGGCGGGCGTTATCCCTGATGCGCCAAAGCGCGGGACAGCCAGCGCTCGATTAATCCCCGGAGTTCGTCGTAGCCCACCGGTTTGCTGATGTAATCGTCCATCCCGGCTTTCAGGCACCGCTCGCGGTCGCCGTACATGGCATTCGCGGTCATGGCGATAATCGGCGTACTTCGGAGGGGTTCAGGAAGGGCGCGAATCTTTGCCGTGCACTCGAATCCGTCCATGACGGGCATCTGGCAGTCCATCAGCACCAGGTCGCAGGCGCGGTGCTGCATCGATTGGAGCGCCTCTTCGCCGTTGATGACCACTCTTGCTTCGTAGCCCATCTTTTCCACCAGCCGCACCGCGACTTTCTGGTTGACGAGATTGTCTTCCGCAATCAGAATGACTCGGCGGACGCTGGTTTCTTCCGCTTCGTCCGGCGTGCTCCCGGGCGTGGCCGCTTGCTGCGCGAGCTCCGCCGCCGTCAGAACGTGTTGCCCCATGCGAACCAGGTCGCTCGCCGTGCTGCTGCGGGAATTCGCCGGCGGCCCCAGGCAAGCCAGCAGCGCCTTCTGCAGCTCCTGCTCCCGAATCGGTTTGCTGACCAGCGCGTGGATGCTCTCCAGTAGCGGTTCGTCTCTCCAGTGCCGCTCACTGAACGGCGTCACCAGGATCACGCTGGGCGATAACCCGGGTTCTTCGCCGATCTGCTCCGCCAGTTCCAGTCCGGAACACCCGGGCATATCATAGTCGGCCAGCACCACCTCGAATGCGCGGCCTTCTTTGGCCGCATTCCGTAACGCGATCAACGCCGCGTCTGAGTCCGCCGCCGTGGCGCAGCGCATGCCCCAGCCGCTCAGAAGCTCGGCGGTTACGCCCCGGGCGCTAGCCACGTCGTCCACCACCAGCACCGAACGGTGAGCCAGCCCTGTAGGCGCCCTCTCGTGATCGGCGGCACCTGCCTGCTTTTCAAGCGGCACCTGGACCCAAAACAGTGATCCCTGTCCGGGCTCACTCTCCACGCCGATCTGGCCGCCCATCTTTTCAATCAGCAGCTTCGAGATCGCCAGCCCTAGTCCGGGCCCCTCGTGCACCCGGCTGCTGGCAGCCACTCCGCGCGTGAATGGCTCAAACAGGCGGACAAAGGATTCCGGCGGTATGCCTGCGCCTGTATCCTCCACCTGGATCCGCAGCACGACGTTGGCGGGCAACTCCCGCACCAGGTTGACCGCAATCGCCACTTCTCCCGTCGGCGTGAACTCAACCGAATTTCGAACCAGGTGCAGCAACACCTGCTTCAGCCGCGTCGCATCGCCGAGTACCGCGTCTGGGACCTCACGTCGCACCAGGCAGGTCATTTCCAGACCTTTGGCTTCCGCCATGCCCGCGGTCTCTTCAATCATTCCCGCCAGCAGGCCCCGCAGAGAGAACGGGTTCCGTGCCAGTTCGATCTCTCCGGTTTCGGCCTTCGCGTATTCGACGATGTCGTTCAGCGAGCTCAGCAACGCCTCCGCCGAACGGCCCACCATCTCGGCGAATTCCCGCTGCTGCGGGTTCAATTCTGTGTCGAGCAGCAGTTGCGCCATCCCGACCACGCCATTCAACGGAGTCCGCAGCTCATGGCTCAGGTTGGCCATGAAGATGGACTTCCGGCGCGACCCCTGCAGCGCCTTGTCGCGCGCCTCCGCCAGTTCGAACGATTGCTCCAGAAGTTGCCGCGCCTGCTGTTCCAGCTTCCGCCGCGACTCCTCTAACTCCCTCGTGTACACCAGAGCGGCGTGTTCGGCCTCTTTCCGCTGCGTGATGTCCACCAGAGTTCCCTCGTAGCGGACCATCTCTCCAAGCGCATTCTTGACCGCTCGCGCACTGGCCAGCGCCAGAAATATCGTGCCGTCCTGGCGCCGCAGCTTCAATTCCTCGTTCTGGAACTCACCTTCGCTTTCCAGCAGGGAACGCAGCCGCTGCTCGGTCTCCTCCGGCAGAGCACAGTCTCGCACCAGATTCACTTCGCGCAAGTCTTTATCGGCACTGAATCCGAGCAGGCGGGCAAATCCAGGATTCCCTGAGAGCAGGCCGCCTCCGGCTTGAGCCTGGTAGACTCCTTCCCAGACGTTTTCAAACAGGCTGCGATACCGTGTCTCGGACTCGCGCAATGCCGTTTCCACGGCGGCCCGTTCGTGGATTCGCCGGCGATAGGTTCTCTGCAACACCAGCAGCAGCACAGAACTAATGCAGGCCAGGATCGACAGCAGGGCGGCATCGCGCCACTTCTCCGCCGGTCCCGACAGCGCCACCACGTAGGCTCCGGAGAACCGGTTCAGCATGAGCTTCCAGTCCCGGTCCAGGCGATCCTGCTCCCAGAAGAGCCTGTCCGCGGTTTCACTGCCTTGTTGCGCGGCGCTCCGGGTCCACTCGAGCGTCCGGTCGATCAGCGGCTCCAACTGCCAGTCGGTTGGGGAAATCTTGAGTAGCGATTCGGCCTGTTCGCGAAACTTGACCGTTGCTTGCTGGAATCCTCGGGTGTTCTTCTCCGCCAGCGACTGTTCAAGCGTGGTCATTGTGATCACCACAGCTTTTACCCCGGCAAGGCGCTCTGACCAGATCTGCGAATCGTGCCTGCTGTGATCGACGGCTCGTCTTTCCAGCACATTGGGATCCTAAGCTTAGAATTCCACGTGGACAAGTTGTCGCG
>JADMIO010846025.1_pt1 | contig 19631 bp, 12 predicted proteins | sample 8958161 | NCBI WGS metagenome assembly JADMIO01 (sample SAMN16585339, study PRJNA669376) | soil metagenome | isolation source: Crop rotation soil | place: USA: Cullars Rotation, Alabama | collected 2011
CTTTTCCCAGCCGGCGCCGCGCAGACGTTCACGCCGATGGTGACGGAAACGACGGCCTCGCGCGCGTTTGCCGCACAGGTTGTCGAGAAGTTTCCGGCCGTGACCGTAATCAGCACGAGCGAGATCTTCAATGGCGCAGCCGGTCGCCGAGGCGGCGGCGCGGGTCCGGCTGCGGGCGGCGCGGCTCCGGCACCAACAGCCGCCGTCAACGGCCTGCGCGCGATCAAGACCCCGTACGAGCAGAAGGTGCTCCGCCGCAGCGCGGAGATTTCGGCCGAGGCACATATCGAAGGCATGAAGGCCGCGCGGCCCGGCCGCTGGGAGTACGAGGTCGAATCGGCGATCGAGGCCTGGTATCTCAAGAACGGCGCGATGTCGTGGGGCTATCCATCCATCGTGGGCTCCGGACCGAACGCCACGACGCTGCACTACGAGGCGTCCACGCGCCAGATGAAGGCCGGCGAACTGCTTCTGGTCGATGCGGCGGCGAACTTTCAGGGACTGACCGCGGACATCACGCGCACATACCCGGTCAGCGGCAAGTTCACGCCGGCGCAACGCGAGATCTACGCGCTCGTGCTGGCCGCGCAGGAAGCCGGCATCGCGGCAGCGAAAGCCGGCGGCACCATGGGCGACATCACCGCCGCGTGCCGCACGGTTTTTGGACCGGGCTTGATGAAACTCGGCCTGATCACCGACGCCTCGAGCACCGCGCAGATCGGCTGGTGGTTCCCGCACGGCGCCGCTCACGGCATTGGACACGACGTGCACGATCCGCTGCAGGTCATCGCGTCCGGAGCGGCCTTCACGATCGAGCCCGGTCTCTACATTCGGCAGGACACGATCGACAACCTGCCGCAGGACGCCGCCACCGCGGCGATCGTCGCGAAAATCCAGCCGGCGGTCACGAAATACCTCAACATCGGCGTCCGCATCGAAGACTCATTCCTCTTCACCGACACGGGCCTTATCAACCTATCCGCCAGAGCCCCGCGCACGATCGCAGAAGTCGAGAAAGTGACAGGCAAGGGCCGTTAGAGCTGTCGTATCATCCCGTGCATGAAACGTCTCTCGCTCGTTGCCGCCCTCGCTCTTACTGTTGCTGCCTGCAGCGGCTCGTCTGAAGCGCCCAAGACCGACGGCGCGCCGGCCGCCGGCAAGAAGCTGAAGTTCGCGCTCCTGCCGAAGTCGCTCGACATCCCGGTGTTCAATTACGCGAACCTTGGCGCGCAGCGCGTCGGCAAGGAACTCGGCGTAGACGTGATCTACCGCGGCCCCGACACGGCCGATCCGCTCAAGCAGAAGGAAGTGATGGAATCGTTCATCACGCAGAAGGTGGACGGCATCGCCATCAGCGTCACGAACGCAGAGTTTCTCAAGAGCACGATCGACAAGGCCATCGACGCGGGCATCCCCGTCGTGACCTGGGACTCGGACGCGCCGACATCGAAGCGCATCGCGTTTTACGGCGTCGATGACTTCAAGGCGGGCCAGATCATGGGCGAGGAAACCGGCAAGCTCCTCAACGGCAAAGGCACCGTGGCGTTTCTCACGAGCCTCGGCGCGAACAACCTCCAGCGCCGGCTCGACGGCGTGAAGGATGCGCTCGCAAAGTATCCCGGCATCAAGGTCGTGGAAACCTACGACATCAAGGAAGACAGCGTGCGTTGCGCGGAACTCATCGCCACCGGCACGAACCGTTACCCGGATCTCGGTGCATGGATCTCGGTCGGGGGCTGGCCCGTCTTCACGCAGCGCGCGCTCGATCCGGTCAAGCCGGAGAAGACCAAGTTCATCTCATTCGACACGGTCGAAGCCGGCCCGGCGCTCCTCCGCTCTGGCAAAGTGCAGGTGCTCCTCGGCCAGAAATACTTCGGCTGGGGCTCAGAATCGATCCGGCTGCTCAAAGACATCGTCGACGGCAAGCGGCCCGCGAACCCGGTCATTGACTCAGGCGTCGACGTGGTGACGAAGACGAACCTCGACGACTATCTGGCGCTCTTCAAGAAGATGGAAAGCGGCGGATAAAGCCCATCGATATTCGGGAATCGGCTCCCTGTTCAGCTCACTCGTTCGGGCCGACGATCTTCAGCGCTCCGTCTTCGAGCTGTTCGCGATAGGCGCTGCCGAAGATCTGCCAGGACGTCACGAAGAGGCCGGCAAGCACCGGACCGATGATGAAGCCGAGGGGGCCAATCGCCACCAGGCCGCCCATCGTCGAAAACAGAATCACGAGGTCGTGCATCTTCGTATCGCGTCCGACCAGACGCGGGCGCAGGAGATTGTCGATCGAGCCGACGATCAGAGAGCAGAACAGGGCCAGTCCAATGGCCTTACCGACGGCGCCCATCGCAAAGAGGACGATGCAGGCGGGAATCCAGATGAGCGCGCCACCGACGATCGGGATGATCGACAACACGATCATGATCACGGTCCAGAACGCGACGCTGGGGATGCCCACGACCCAGAACGCAACGCCCGTCAGCGCGCCCTGAATGATCCCGATCACGAGAGTGCCCTTGATCGTCGCGCGCGTGATCGACAGGAAGCGTTCCTTGAGGAGCTCCTTCTCATCCGCCCGCAACGGCAAGTGATCGAGGATGGCTGCCAGCATGCCTGGCCCGTCGATCAGCAGAAAGAACATCGCATACAGCGCGATGAAAAAATTGACGATGAATGAGACGGTGCTGAGGGTCGTGTTCTGCAGCGAGCCGACCAGGAAGCCGCCGGTCGATCTGACCACGTCGCCGGCCTTCGTGAGTATCTGTGCGCGATACGGCTTCAGGTAGCGGTCGTAGCCCGGCAGTCGGCGGAGCTGCGCGTCGAGGTACGTCGGCGAGTTGATCGACTTCTCGATGATCGGCCGCACGTTGTTCGAGATGCCTGCGGCCTGGCCGGCCACCATCGTGGCAATGGCCGCGATCGGCACGAACACCATGAGCATCGTCAGCACCACGGTGATCGCGGCCGCTGTGTTGGTGCGGCCCCGAAGCCGCGCGGCGAGCTCGAGATAGAACGGCCGGAACAATCCGGCCATGACGGCCGAGACGACGATCGTCATCAGGAACGAACTGAGGATGTAGATGAGCGTGACGGTCATGCCGGCGACGAGCAGCAGCAGGAACGTCTTGCGAAACGTCGTCTCGGCAGGCGTGGTGATCACTGGGTCCTGAGTGTAGCCGAGGCCGGTCAGACCACGGGTGCCGGTGTGGTCAGTGCCGTCAGAACCTCCTTGTAGAGGTATTTCGCGCCCTCGACACCGTTCAACGGCCCCGCCTCGTACTCGAGCGCGAAGGTGCCCTTGAAACCGCCGGCGAGCATGATGCGCACGCTGCGTTGCACGTCGTTCTTGTCGCCCCAGCGGTCCCAGTATTTCGCGTGAACATTCGACGTCGAGTACGGCGCGAGCGCTTTCAGCCCGTTGAAGAGCATGTATTCGTGCTCCCAGTTGCAGAAGTCGGGCGTCGCGTCGCAGTACGGATGGTTGATCGTGTCGATCATGATCCGCAGGATCATTGGATCGGCAGCCATGCCCCAGTGGTTTTCGAACGTGACTTTGATGCCGAGGTTGCCGCCGAAGTCCGCCATTTCCTTGTACGACTCGATCGCGGCGTCCATCAGCGGGATGATCTCGAGGTTGCGCGGGTAGCCGTCGCTGCTGCGCGGAATCGCGTTCGGGCGAATCTGCGGTCCGAGCGCCTGCGGCGAGTTCATGCGCATCGATTTCACGCCGAGCACGGCACAGCCTTCGAGCCAGCGCTTCGCCATGGCGACGCCGGCCCTGCGTCGCGCATCGGCTTCCGGCGATCCGAAGTCGGCCAACGCGAACGGCGCATTGTTCGAGATGTGCTGCACTTTCGTGCCGGTCTTCACCAGGGTGTTCGCCAGCTGCTCGATCCACTTTCGGCCTGACGGGCTCATCGGGTTGAAGCCCGCCCCGCCACCGCCACCCTCGGCGGCCGTCATGAACTGCGAGTCGTCGGTCACATCACCGAACAGGCCCGAGAAAATATCCATCTTCGTCACGCCAGGGAACGTGTCTTTCGTGAACTGCGGAAAATCGAGCATCGTGATCTCGCCGTACTTCTGCTTCATCTCGGCGGTCGATGTCCGGTCGCGATTGTCGGGAATCGGCGGGCCGGCCGGCGTCTGTGGCTGCGCAGGCGGAGTGGCAGGGGGCGCTCCCGCGCCGCCGGCGCGTCCGGCGCCAGCGCCGGCACCCGCGCCGGCTCCTCCACCTCGATTACCGGCTTGCCGCGTTTTGAAGAGACTCCGAATCGGCCAGGAACAACCCGCCATGCGATCGAAGCGCGCCTTCTCCGCCGCCGCCTGCGCGGCCGCGGCTTCGCGCGGAGTCATCATCACGGTGGCCGCCGTCACGCCGGCGCCGGCAGTTTTCAGAAAATCTCGTCGGTCCATGCGCGCCATTCTGCCATCACAAGGGGCAGCCGACTTCGATTGCGCGATCTATTTCTTGGAGCGTCCGCCCGGACGGATCAGCGGCGAAGCCGCGCGCGGTCCTGGGCGAAGATACTGAGGACGAGGTACGCGCCGCCGGCGGCGGCGGCAAGAAAGCAGAGCATCGCAAGGCCCGGATATCCAAACAGTCGGAATCGCGTTTCTACGCGCATCAGGAGTGAGGCGCCGATGATGAGGGCGGCAAGCACGATGCCGGTCGTGATGCGATTCGCGATCTTCTGGAAGCCCTCCAGCATGACCGTCGAGTCCACGACTTTCACGCGCACTTCGAGTTCGTGATTGCTGACGGTGTCCATCACCTTGTTGAGTTTGGATGGCAACCCCGAGAAGAACTCTTTGGCTTCGAGCAACGACGCCATGAACGTCCGGCCAGTCGAACCGGCCGTCATTCTGCGCGCCACGATCTCGGACACGTGCTCCTTGATTGCGGCATCCGCATCGAAGGTCGGATCGAGGGCCTTGGCGATTTCTTCGAGCTGGAGCAGTGTTTTGGCCAGCAGCGTCAATTCCGCCGGCACGAACACACCGCATTCTGCTGCGGCGCGGCTGACATCCAGCAGCGAACGGCCGACGTCGATCTTGTTCACGGGCCGCTGATCGTGCGCCAGCACGATGTGAGCGATGCGCCGGCGAAGCTCTCCGCGATCGATCTGATCGGCGTCGGGCACATCGCTGAGCGCGATGACAATATCCACGATCCGTTCACTGTCACGACTGCTCATCGCCACCAGCAGTTTGACCAGCTGATCCTGCATGGCGGGCGTTGTGCGGCCAACCATGCCCATGTCGATCAAGGCGATGCGTCCTTCGTCGGTCACCAGCACGTTGCCGGGATGCGGATCCGCGTGAAACACACCGCCGATCAGCACCTGCTTTAGGTACGCCTGGAAGAGTTGATCGGCCAACGCGCGACCATCGATATCCAGCCGCGCCACCGGCCCCAGCGTCGTCAGCTTGGCGCCGCGGACGTAGTCCATGGTCAACACGACGCCGGTGCTGTAGCCGCTGACCGGCTGAGGCACGACGATCGACGGATATTCCGCGAGATCGTTGCCGAGGGTGACGAGATTCTGCGCCTCACGCTCGTAGTCGAGTTCCTGCAGGATCGTCAGGCGGAACTCTTCCAGAATCATTCCGAACCGGTATCGGCGCCCGGCTTCGGTGTGTTTGTCGGAGAACGCGGCGATCTCCTTCAGCACGGCGAAATCTTCGGCGATCTGCTCGCGGATGCCGGGCCGTTGCACCTTGACGACGACTTCGCGTCCGTCGCGCAACGCGGCGCGGTGCACCTGCCCCAGCGATGCGGCGGCGAGAGGGTCGCGGTCAAAGCGCGAAAACGCCTTCGAGATTTTCACGCCCAGTTCGCGCGAGACGATCTCCTCGACCTCTTCGTAGGGAAACCCTTTCACATCGTCCTGGAGCCGGGCGAGCGCCTTGAGGTACGGCTCCGGCAGCAGGTCGCTGCGGCTCGACAGCACCTGGCCGAGCTTCACGTACGCCGGTCCCATCGCTTCGAGGTCGTCCGCGAGCTGTTCCGGCAGGCGCGCGTCGGATGGATCGGGTCGCTCGGCGCCGGCGGGCATCTCGACAAAGTCCATTTGATCGACCAGATGCGTGCCGCCATGTTTCCAGAGCAATCTCGCGATCTGGGTATAGCGCTTGAGATGTGTCGGAGTCAAAGCCACCTGTCATCCATGCTAGGAGCGCTGCGGGCCGGCGTCGGTGTCGTTTGAGACACGCACTAGACTGTGAAGCGCGACATGAAGATTCACGTCATCGATGGCACGTACGAACTCTTCCGGCACTTCTTCGCGCTGCCGCCAGCGCAAGACGAGCGCGGGCGGGAGATCGCGGCCGTTCGTGGCGTGATCGCATCGATCCTCGGCATGATTCGCGGCGGCGAGGCCACGCACATCGGCGTGGCGACCGACCACGTCATCGAGTCGTTCAGGAACAAACTCTGGCGCGGCTACAAGACCAGCGAGGGCGTGCCGAAAGTCCTCATGGACCAATTCCCACTGCTCGAAGAGGCGCTCGAGGCGCTCGGCGTTGCTGTCTGGCCCATGATCGAGTTCGAGGCTGACGATGCGCTGGCGGCTGCGGCTGTGGCGGCCGCGAGAGACAAGAGAGTCGAACAGGTCGTCATCTGCACGCCCGACAAGGATCTCGCGCAGACGGTGTCCGGCACACGCATCGTGCAACTCAATCGGCGGACGCGCGTAACTTTCGATGAAGCCGGCATCGAGAAGAAATTCGGCGTAAAGCCTGCATCGATCCCTGACTACCTCGCGCTCATCGGCGATTCGTCTGACGGCTACCCTGGCCTGCCAGGGTGGGGCCCAAAGTCAGCGGGCGGCGTGCTGAGACGCTTTGGACACATCGAGCTCATTCCCGACGACTGGCACGAGTGGCGCGCGAACGTTGTCAACTCGCTGAAGCTGTCGGAGACGCTGAATCAGCAGCGTGACCGCGCGATGCTGTTCAAGAGACTGGCAACGCTCCGCACGGACATTGCCCTTTTCGACGACGTTGAACAGCTCCGCTGGACGGGCCCCACGCCTGCGTTCGAACAACTGGCAGCCGAGCTCGACCCGCCCACGGGCGGCGGCGGACGGAGACGGCGGCGCGGCGCGTAGGATGCTAGGCTACGGGCATGGCCCGACGCTTGGCTCTCTTCTTCCTCGGGGTTCCCTTTTGTCTCGGCCTGACTGCAGCACCGGCTGCGCAGGGCGCCGGTGATGACAAGGCGGCGGTTCGCGCCGTGGTCGAGAACTATCTCGACGGCCTGAGACACAACAACGTCGAGAGTTTGAAGAAAGCATTCTGGCCCGAAGCCAAACTGTTCTTCACCAAGGGCGACGGCACGCTCGGGCAGCTGACGCAGGCCGAGTGGTACGCCAGTTTCGCGTCGTCTGCTGGGCAGGACGCCAAGGCTGATTTCAAGATCGCGTCACTCGAGGTGACGAGCGACGCGGCGTCAGTGAAGGTCGTCGAAACGTATCCACGCTCGCGCTACACCGATTACTTGTCGCTCCTCCGCATCAGCGGCAAGTGGATGATCGTCAACAAGATCTACACCGCGGAAAAGCTCGCCGGCAAGTAAGGGCTATCGCGCGAGCAGCCGGACGAGATTTTCCGGTAGCGTCTTGTCCATGCGCGGACGGACGGGATCGTCCGCCAGCATCGACACCATCAGATAGACCGTTCGAGCCACCGCCTCCATCTTGGCCGGATCGATCTTCGCCACATCGTCCGACACGCGGTGGTAGTCCGCGTGCAGGCCCGTGAAGAACTCGACGTACGGAATGCGGCGCTCGAAGTACGGCGCCGCATCGGTTCGCGGATAGAAGAACGACTCATCGGCCTTGTCGAATTTCCGGTTCTGCGACACGTAGGGATAGTCGGCGCTGATCTGCTTGAGCACGTTGTCCATCTGCGTGCTGAGCACACCGGGCCCTGCGACGAAGACTTCACCCGGTCCGGCCAGGTCCGCCTCCGCCGGATTGTTCGTTCCCGGCGCCTTGGTGCGGCCGATCATGTCCACGCAGAGGTGCGCGACGATCTTCTTCGAGAACGCGCCGTACGCAATGTGGCGTGAACCCCAGAGGCCGGTCTCTTCACCCGTATCCCAGATGAGCACGATCGTGCGCTTGGGCTTCGGCCCGCGCATGAGCGCGCGCGCAATCGACATGTTTCCGGAACTGCCCGACGCGTTGTCGTCAGCGGCATTGAAGATCGTGTCGCCGGCGCCGCCCGCGCGTCCGACCGCGCCGTCCAGATGCGACGACACTGTGATGTATTCCTCTTTGAGTTTCGAATCGCTGCCTTCGATGATGCCGACGACGTTGAATGCGTCGGTGTTACTCGTGTCGGCGGCCAGATTGAGCGAGACGATCTTCTTGCCCGTCAGCGCCGTGGACGGGCCGTACTTGTGAGCCGAGTCGGCATCGAACAGCGACTGCGCCGACACGCGCTCGCCTTCCAGCAGCGCGTCGACCGTCGCCTTCGAGAGCATCACGTGCGGAAGGGGCTGTTGTGAATAGGCCCAACCGACAGACGGATTCAGATCTCGCGCCGTCGTCGGCCGCACCGTGATTGCGTCCAGATTCTTCAATGCGTCCGGCGGAGGAATGATCAGCAAACCGAGTGCGCCGCGGCTCCGCGCCTCTTGAGCCGCCGGCATGTGGTCGACACCCGGCTGGCCGAGCGACTGGCGCGTGATCCCGTCCGGCAGCATGTTCGGTGCATGCACGAGCATCCACTTGCCGCGCACGTCCACGCCTTTGTACGGATCCCACCCGAGCTTCGGCGATCTGATTCCGGTGCCGACATAGACAACGCCGCCGGTTGAGATCGCAGGCCTGAGGAAACCCGTGAGCACGAAGTCTGAACCGTACGCGAAGGTCCGCGCGCCGATCTTCACGGTCGTTTCTGACGGCTTCAGCGTGGCGCGCGTAACGACGTATTTCTGTCGATAGGTGCCGTTGTCGCCGAACGGCTTGAGGCCGATTTCCCTCAGAGCCTTCTCGATGTAGGCGGCCGCCACTTCCTGGCCGGGCGAGGGCGTTGCGCGGCCGGCGAGTTCGTCGGACGCGAGATAGGTAATGTCACGGAGAAGATCCGCAGCCTTGATCGTCTCTGCCGCGTCTTTGATGCCGAGACGCTGGGCCGTCTGCGCCGCCACCGGGCCGAGCAGCGCAACACCCAACAACGCAATCACCGCCATGGACTTCTTCATGGCGGTGATTGTCTCAGAGATCAAAGCCCTTACTCTTCGTTACTTCTTCAGTTCCGTTAGACCCGCAGCCTTCAGCTTCGCATTGAGCGCCACGAGATCCGTGGTGCTGAGTGCAGTCCAGCGGGCCATGACGCGGCCGTGCTGAGCGCGCGCGGCGCCGATGGCGTTCAACTGCACCGTCGTCGGCTGGACATCGGCGCCCTGAAGCAGGTTCATCACGCCTGAGAGTGCCGCACCGGCGCTCGACAGCGTTTCCGGTGCCGGAGGCGGCGGAGCACCGCCTGCGCGTCCGGCTGGCGCACCCGCGCCGCGTCCGCCCGCAGGCGGAGCGCCTGCACCACCACCGCCGGCACCCCGGCCACGGCCGCCGCCAGCGGCAGCCGTGCCGACCAATGCCTCGAGCTTCTTGTCGTACGCGGCGAGCGCTTCCGCAGTTGCGCCGGTCGCCTTGCCGTTCAGCTGCGCGATCTGCTCGCGGATCGCGCGCGCCGATGCCGCGGTCACGCGTGCCGACACGGCGCCGTCATAGGCCGCGCGTGAGTTCGTGTAGATCTGCTGCATCGCCAGCGCCGACGTCTTCACCCGCGGATCGTTTTTCACCGTGATGGGCTGCGTGTACGTCTTGCCGTTCACCGTCAGGCGAACGGTGTACGTGCCGGGGTTCGCCCACGGTGTGGAAGGCACCGGCACGGTGTTGCGGCCGATCGCCGCGATCGGCAGCGTCGGACCGCCCACGCGGTTCGTGCCGTCAACCGGCTGGTAATGCACATCCCACGTGAAGCGGTGCATGCCGGGCGCCGTGGAAATCACCAACGGATCGCGGTACCAATACAGCGGAATCGTCGCGGTCGCCGGATCGGGCCTGAACACGTCGTCGGTGCTCGAGTACTTGCGGAGCACGGTCGTGCCGTCGAGGATTTCGATCGTCACTGGACCATTCGCCGCGGACTTCAGGTAGTAGTCGATGATCGCGCCCTCGGGCGGGTTCGGCAGCGTCGGCTCATCGGGCGGCAGCGGCGTGTCCGTGTTCATGTTCCACCGCACGCGCCACGCGGTCTGCGGCTTGAAGAGTACCGCGTCCTGGTCCACCGTGTTCGCGCTGATCTGACGCAGCGGCGTGATGTTGTCGAGAATCCAGATGCCGCGGCCGTGCGTGCCGACGACGACATCATCGTCCTTGATCACCAGATCGCGGACAGACGAGGCAGCCATGTTGAGGCGGAGCGACTGCCAGTTATCGCCGTCGTCGAACGAAACGTAGACCTGCGTTTCAGAACCGGCGAACAGCAAGCCCTTACGGACCGGATCTTCGCGAACGACGCTGACGGGCGCGCCGCCGGGAATACCGTTCACGATTTCCTTCCACGTCTTGCCGCCGTCGTGCGTGCGGTAGATGTGCGGATTCATGTCGTCGAGACGCAGTGTGTTCACCGCCGCGTACGCCGTGAGCGGATCGAAGCGGCCTGGATCGATCGTGAACACTTTCTGGAAGTCGGTCATCTGCGGCGGCGTCACGTTCGACCAGTTGAGCCCGCCGTCGGCCGTTGTCGCAATCACGCCATCGTCCGTCCCGATCCAGATGCGGTTGATGTCTTTGTAGCTCGGGCCGATCGTGTAGATGACCTGGGCTCCGATCGATCCGCGCGTCGTGTTCGTCACGCGTGGCGCATAGCTGCCGACGTTGGCGGGCACCTTCCAGGTTTCGCGCGTCAGGTCCGGGCTGATCTGTTTCCAGTTGACGCCGCCGTCGATGGTTTTCCACAGCACGTTGTTGCCGTAGAAGAGCGCGCGTTTGTCGACCTGCGAGAACACAACTGGCTGCGTGCGCACCGTGCGATAACTCGGCGCGCCCGGCCCACCGCCGCCGCGGCCCGTCGGGCCAACGTCCGACACTTGGCCGGTGCGCCGGTCGTAGCGCGACACTTTGCCGCCATAGACAATGTCTGGATCGAGCGGATCCGGCGCCGCGTATCCGTACTCCTCGACGCCGACCGGATGCCATTCACGGAACGTGATCTGCCCGTCGTTGCCGCGGCTCGCCACGCACACCGAACCGCTGTCCTGCTGGCCGCCACACACGCGGTAAGGAAACGCGTTGTCCGTCATCACGTGATAGAGCGCCGCGGTCGACTGGTTGAACCACGAACTCCACGTCTGTCCGCCGTTCAGTGTGACGACCGCGCCCTGATCAACCGTCAGCAACATGATGTCGGGATTGTCGGGGTTCCACCAGATGTTCTGGTTGTCGTCGCCGCCAGGCGCGCCCTTGAACGGCACGAACGTCTTGCCGCCGTCGGTAGACTTGAAGCTGACGACGTCAGTGACGATCAGCGTGTTCTCATCCTTCGGATTCACATGCGGCACGACTTCGTTGATGCGCGATGTCGGGCGCCCGTCGAGCGTCGCGCGCGTCCACGTCGCGCCTGCATCGTCTGAGCGATAGAGACCCGTTGGGTTCGGATTCGGTGTCGCGCCACTGGTCGGCTGATTCGGGGCCGCCTCCGCGGTCACATAGAGACGCTTCGGGTTTGTCGGCGCGATCGCCAGTTCTGCGTTGACCACGTTCGGCAGCCCCGCTGTCAGTTGCGTCCACGTGGTGCCGCCGTCCGTGCTCTTGAACACGCCGCCGTTGGTGCCGCTCCAGGCGCCGTTTTCCCACGGCCCCTGTCGCTGCTCCCACATCGTCGCGTAGACAATTTGCGGATTCACCGGATCGATGTCGATGTCTTTGCCGCCGGTGTTCTCGTCCTTGAAGAGCACGCGCTGGAACGTCGCGCCGCCGTCGGTCGAGCGGAAGATGCCGCGCTCCTGATTCGGTCCGTACGGATGACCGAGTGCCGCGACGAAGAGGCGGTTTGCGTTGGTCGGATCGACGGCGATTTTCGGAATCTGCTGCGCATCGCGCAGGCCGAGGTGCGTCCAGGTCTTGCCGGCGTCGGTGGACTTGTAGATGCCATCGCCCACCGCGAGGTCTGGACGCGGCAGGCCTTCGCCCGTGCCGACGTAAACGACATTCGCATCGGACGGAGCGACGGCGATCGCGCCGATCGATCCGGTCGGCTGATCTTCGAAGATCGGCTTCCACGTGCGCCCGGCGTCGGTCGTCTTCCACACGCCGCCATTCACCATCCCCATATAAAAGGTATGCGGCTGGCTGCGATGGCCGGCGGCGGCCTTCGTGCGGCCCGCGCGAAGCGGTCCGATGTTGCGCCACTTCATGTCGGCGAAAAGGGACGGCGAGACTTGCGCCGCGCGCTGCGCGGGCAGTGAAACGGTGGCGGCAGCGGCCGCGGCAAGCGTCAGGCAGGCGATGAGACCGGAACGACGGACAAACATGAGGATTCCTCCGAACAGCGAACGTCGAACAGCGAACCCCGAACGTTCGCCGTCCGAGGTTCGCTGGAAATCCTACTCTGAGTCGTTGATTGTTGACGCCGCGATTGACGGCTGCTGATTCCGCTAGCGTTTCAACGCACCGCGGAGCTTGTCAGCCAGCGAGCCGAACGACTGGCTTTGCGCGGCGTTCTCGCGGGCCGCATAGTCGCGAACTTCGGCCGCCTCCGCCGCATCGGCGATTGCCTTGATGCTGAGGCGAATTCGCCGGCCCGCCGCGTCCACTTCCTGGACGATGACGTCGACCTCGGAGCCGGGCGGGAGGGCCTTCTGGAGGTCAGCCTCCTTCGCGATACCGGTCTCGGCATTCGGAATGAGGCCGGTGATGCCCGGCGCGAGAAACACGAACACGCCGAACTTCTCGTGACGGTCCACCTTGCCCTTGAGCCGGGCGCCGGGCACGATGGCGGACCGCGACGGAGCCGCTTCGCCCGCGCGCGCCGACGCTTCGTCAACGATCGCAACGCCGATGCGCTTCTTGTCGAGATCGATCGCGAGAATCTCGAACGCAGCGGTCTGCCCCACCGCGATCGACTTTGACCAGCCGCCCGGGCGGCCCGTCGGCGGGAACGTCGACGCGTGCGCGAGCGCCTCGACGCCGGCTTCGAGTTCCACGAAGGCGCCAAACTCGGCAATGCGCGTGATCCGGCCCTGGCGGACCTGGCCGAGCGAGAAGTTCGTGCGCACGAGCGTCCACGGATCGTCGAGGAGTTGCTTCAGACCCAGCGCGATCTTGTCGTCATCCACGCGCAGCACTTTGACCGTGATCTCGTCGCCCGCCTTCACGATCGCTGCGGCATCTGTCACGCGCGACCAGCCCATTTCGGAGATGTGCAGGAGGCCCTGAACGCCGCCGCCCAGATCCACGAACGCGCCGAATTCGCGCACAGAGACGACGCGGCCCGTGACGATCGCGTCGGGCTTGATCATCTCGCGCACTTCGGCGGCGCGCGCCTGCTGCTCCGCTTCCTGGAGCGAACGGCGCGAGACGACGAACTTCTGTCCGGCATCGCGATACTCGACGATCTTGAATGTGTAGACGCGCCCGACGTGCACGTTCGGGTCAGTGTCGCGCACGATGTCAATCTGCGACTGCGGGCAGAAAGCGCGCTGGCCCGCGATGCGGACCTCGTAGCCGGCCTTCACCGCCTTCTCGACCTTGCCTTCGACCGGAAGGCCGGCACGGAATGCATCCTCGAGTTGACGGGCGCTCGCCGCGCCGCGCTGCAGTTTGCGCGACAGCGTCAGGCCGCCGGCCGTCGAGACGACGGTCGCCTGAATGCGATCGCCCACCTTCGCTTCAACCACGCCGTCGTCATTTTTCAGCTCGTTGATGGCAAGCGTCGCCTCACCCTTGGCGCCCACATCCACCAGCGCGGCCTCCGAGCCAATCGAGACGATCACGCCCTCGATGGCCTGGCCGTTCTCGAAGCGCTTCGTCTTGTACGACGCCTCGAACATCGCCGCGAAATCTTCCCCACCCGTTTCGTCCTGCTCGAACTCGTTCACAGCTGCAACCCCATCCACCAATTGTAAAGCCGGGAGTTAATTGCCGGAGATAACTCCCGGAGTTCTCCCAGGGAGCCTCGCCGGCGGCCGCTCGACTCTCCTATGAGCGGATTTGTAAAGCCGGGAGTTAATTGCCGCAATTAACTCCCGGCTTTACAAATGCTAGGCTCGGGGCATGCGCACGCTGTTTTTTGCCCTTGCCTTGGCGGTGTCTGCGCCGCCGGCCCGCCCCGCTCTGGTCGTCGGCAGTCCGGCGCCGCCGATCGCGGTCGAGCGGTGGATTCAGGGCGCGCCGACGTCCATCGCGCCCGGCAAGATCGTCGTCCTCGAATTCTGGGCGACCTGGTGCGGGCCGTGCATCGAGGCGATGCCGCATCTGAGCACGCTCGCGGAAAAGTACAAGGGCAAGATCGATGTCGTCGGCGTTGACGTAATGGACCGCAACGTGCTGCCGGAAGAAAAGCAGCCGAACAATCCCGCCCACGTCGAACGCGTCAAGAAATGGATGACCGACAACCCCGGCAAGATGCGCTACCTCGTGGCGCTAGACGATGCGGCGGACACGATGAACAAGACGTGGCTGCTGGCCGCCGGCAAGAATGCGATTCCCGCGACATTCGTTGTGAAGGACAAGCAGATCATGTGGATCGGCGGTCCGACGGAGGTCGAGCAGCCGCTCGCCGAGATCGTTGCCGGCACCTACGACCTGAAGACTGCCATGGCGAAGTACGACCTCGAGCTGTCGATGGTCGAGAAAGCCGCGGATCTCAAGACCTTCGCAACTAAGGGCGACGTCGCCGGACTGGAAAAGGCCTTCGCCGAATACAAGGCGCTCGACGCCAAGAAGGCGGTGGATCAGATCACGCCGCTGGTCCATGCGCTAACGACCGCGAACCCAGCACTGGCCGCGCCGTTCCTCGAGAAGCGCGTCGCCGATACGTATGACGATCCGACGTATCTCTTGATGATCACCTACGCCGTATCGTTCAAGGCCGAGAAGTCGATGGACGCCTACAAGGCGCTGGTAGATTTTTCGAGCAAGCACGTCGGTCGCGTGCCGCCGACCAGCGCCGCGATTTCATACGCATACTACGCGCTGATGCAGCTCAAGCTCGGCAACACCGACGTTGCGCGCGAGTGGATCAACAAAGCCGAGGCTGCCGTCGATCAACACGAGCCGCTGCGCACGCGCGAGAACATCCGCGGCTTCGTAAAGGACGCGAAGAGCAAGATCAAGTGACCGGCTTGAGTTCTACGGCGCGTGCAGGATATTCGTGATCGTTCGAATGTACTGCTGCGTTTCCCTGAACGGCGGAATGCCGTTGTAGCGCGCGACCATGCCGGGCCCGGCGTTGTAGCTTGCCAGCGCCAACGGAATGTTGCCGTCGTGATTGCTCAGGAGCGCTGACAGGTATCGCACGCCGGCCATGATGTTCTGACGCGGATCGAATGGGTCGGTCACGCCGAGTTCTTCGGACAGCGCCGGCATCAGCTGCATGAGCCCCTGGGCGCCGGCCGTCGACACCGCCAGCGGATTGAATGCCGACTCGGCCTGGATGACCGCGCGCACCAAATCCGGATCGATGGTGAACCGCTGCGCCGCTTCCTGAATCAGCGGCTCGAACGCAACAGGCGGCAAGCGGAAGTCGGTCGATGTCGTGATCATCGCCATCGGCGCGTCGGCCTGCCTTGACTGCGCCGACGCCGTCGTAGGCAGTTTCATCTTCGTGACGGACTTTGCGGCGTGCGGCGCGAAGAATGCGGCGCCTGCCAGCAGCGCCGTGTGGACCTTGCGCCTCCGCCGGCGGCGACGCTCTTTGCGCCGCTCTTTGTGGGGATGATTCGCACTGTGCTCATTTGCACTCTTGCGGCTCATCCCCCCTTACGCTGCGAAAATCACGCCACCGCTCAGCCGCCGATTTGCTTGAGTAATTCCCTTACTGCGGTCTCGAGCTGGCTATCTTTGCCCAAATAGGTTTCACCTATCGGGCGCGTGACGGGCACATCCACCTGCCTCGGGTTCAATTCCATCGTCTTGCCATCGAGCGACGTGATGCGCGTGCTCGGCATGCGGATCGTCGTGCCGTCGATCAGCGTCGCACTGCCGGTGAAAATGATCCAACCGGAGGTCGGCTCGCCCACCACTTTGCCGAGCTTCAATGCGCGATAGCCTTCGGTGAAGTCTTCCGCGTCCGACAGCGAGTGCTGATTCGTCACGAGGATCGTCGGTAGTTCGAGCGAGCGCTGGCCGAGCGACGTGCGCGCGGGCGACATCGGCAGGCCGCGCGGGGTCATGTTGAGATAACCGCGGCGGGCCAGCACGTCGATGGCGTAGACATTCACGAAACCGCCGTTGTTGTGACGGACGTCAACGACCACGCCGACCTTCGCCCGATTGTCGGCATCGAGATCCAGCGCCAGCTGGCGGAGCGCTGCCTCCGACATGTCGCGGATGTGCACGTAGCCGAGCTTGCCGCCGCTGACCTTGTCCACGTAGGCGCGGTTCGACTCGATCCAGTCGCGATAGAGCAACGTACGCTCTGCGCCGCCGGCGATGGGGGCGACGACGACGCTCCTCGCGTTCGCGCCGTCGGCCGACGCTGACACTCTCAGTTCGACGCGCTTGCCGACCTGATGCATCAGCTGCTCGTCGAGGTTGGTCGCGGCCGACACGGCGACGCCATTGACTGATGTGATGTATTCGCCGGCTTTGATCTGCTTGGAAATGGCCGCGGGACCGAGCGGAAGCACGTACGTGACCTTGAGGCGGCCGTTCGTTTCATATTCGGCGCGATCGAATGTGACGCCGAGCCGGCCGTTGTTCGACGCCTGACCGGTAAAGCCCGTGCCGCCGGCCGCGCCGTTGTGCGACGCGTTCAGTTCGCCGAGCATGAGATTCAGGACACGGCGCATTTCGTCAGACGTCCGGACGCCGGCGACGATCGGCGTGAACTTCGCGCGCACTTCGCTCCAGTCGGCGCCGTGATACTTGTCATCGTAGAAACCATCGCGCATGTACGTCCACGCCTGACGAAAGACTTCCATCTTCTCCTTCGAGAAATCGACATCGAGTTCCGCAGTGACGTTCAGCGCGCGCGACTGCCGCGTGTCGACGGTGACGATGTTGATGCGGCCGCCTTCGAGGTAGTAGACCTCGCGGCTGTCGGACGTGAACTGCGCGTTCGATTTGCCTCCCGGCGTCGTCGTGAGCTGACGCGAGGCGCCTCCGCCTGCAGCTCCGCCACCACGTCCGCCGCCGGCCGGAGCGTCGAGCGGGTAGACATAGAGATTGCCGTCACCACTTGCGAGGAGCCAGCGGCCATCCGGGCTGATCGTCTGCGCGGTGTAGTTCGTTCCGAGCGCCAGCGTCGACACGCGGCGGCGGATTTCGTCGAAGTCGATCTCGACGGGCTTTACTTCCGGCCGCACCGCGGCGCCTCCGGCTCGGCCGGCTCCTCCGCCTCGCGCGGGTTCTTCCTTGAAGAGATCGCGAAACTGATCTTCGGAGAACTTCGGCGCGCGTGGCGTGAGATCCACGCGCACGACTTCCGTGTCTTCCGTGCGCTGGCTTGTGTTGAACACGATGAATGTGCCGTCGGGGCTCCACGACACCGTGTTCGTGTTGGCATTTGGAATCGCCGTCACCGGCCGGCTCTCGCCGCCGGCGGCCGGGACGATGTAGACGTTGCGGAACGACTTGGTGCTGAGGCCCAGATAAGCGATCCACTTGCCGTCAGCGGACCAGGCGAGGTTTCGCGGGGCGGCACTGATGAATCCGTCGGTAACTTTGGCTTCCGCCTTCGTCGCGACATCCATCACGATCAGCGTCTTGTCGTCGCGCACGAACATGAGCTTCGTGCCGTCTGGCGAAAACCGCGGCGCGTCGTCGCCCTTCGCATCTTTCGTCAGCTGCGTTTCGGTGGACGTCGTGAAGTCGTACATGAACAGGTGCTGAACATTGTCGCGTTCCGACATGTAGACGATGCGTTTGCTGTCGGGCGCCCATTCAATCTGGCCTTCGCGCGCCAGGCTGCTCGTCACGCGCGACGCCGTGCCGCCATCGCGCGCCGACGCCGCGAAGATTTCGCCGCGCGCGACGAAAACCACTTTGCGGCCGTCCGGAGACAAGGCGAGATCGCTGAAGCCCGTGTTGAGCGTCATGTGCTCGCTCACCGGTCCGATGGACGCGCCGCGCCGCCGGATCTTGACCTCGTTCGCGCGGCCCGATGCCACATCGAGCGACCAGATGCCGAAGTCGCGCTCGAAAACGACAGTCTTTCCGTCGGCCGACATATCGGGCCAGAGCACGCGGCCGAACTTGAAGTCGGTCACCTGTTTCGCGGCGCCGGCGCCGAGCGGCTTCGTCCAGATGTTTTCCGAACCGCTGCGATCCGACATGAAGAACAGGCTCTTGCCATCGCCGCTCCACATCGGCCAGTAGTTCTTGCCGGCGCGATCGACGACTTTCTCGTACGCCGTGGTCGAGAATCCCTTCTGAATCCAGATCTCAGACTCGTCGAGATGCGAGTGACCGTTGCGCCACCACTGCCCGGGGCCGTTGCCGCGCGCGCTGAAGGCAATGGACTGCCCATCGGGCGACGGCGCCGACGCGAATTCGTTCGTGAAGCGATCGGCGGTCACGGCCATCGGCATGCCGCCCGATGCGCGGACGCGGTAGATGTCGTTGCCGGCGATCTCGCGCGAGCTTGTCGAGTAGTAGAGCCACTGCCCGTCACGCGACCATCCGTCGAGCAGTTCGTTGCCGTCGTCAAACGTGAGGCGGCGAAGGTCGCCGGTCGCGAACGTCAACAGATAGATGTCGCCGCCGCCGGTACGGTCGGACACAAACGCGAGCGTCCTGCCGTCCGGCGAATACTCCGGCTGCGATTCGTTGGCCGCGTGCGATACGAGGAGGCGCGCATCGCCGCCGCCGGCCGGCACCGCCCACAGGTCGCCACCCGACGCGAATGCGATTTCTGACCGATCCGGCGAGATCGCCGGCTCCGTGAAGTACGGCTTCGCATCGATCGGACCTTGTGCCACAGGCGCCTGCCCCTCTCGCGCGGCGAGCGGCGACGTGGCGGCTGACGGCGACAACGCAAAGGCGCCGGCGATAACGACAAGAACAGCGGCGTGGCGAATAGCAGGGCTGGACATGGCGGGCATTATGCACCGGCCGTGCATGACAGCAGCGTTTACGAATTCTTAGTACGACGACACCGTCCGGCGCCGGAAACCGCCGTCTAATCTGCATCGTGACCACCAAATCCCTGCATGCGGCCGTGCTCTGCGTCCTCGCAACCACCGCACTGGTTGCCCAAACCAGCTTCGGCCAGCAACCCCGCCCCATCAGCGGACCGGCTGGTCCCACGCCGACCCAACTGCCGACGCAGGGGACCGGCGCCATCAGCGGCGTCATCACGGACGGCTCGACCGGCAAGCCGGTAGCCGGCGCGACTTTCCAGCACAGTGGGATCCGAAGCTTGGAATTCACGTGACTTGAAGTCGCGGC
>JADMIO011456557.1_pt1 | contig 19622 bp, 12 predicted proteins | sample 8958161 | NCBI WGS metagenome assembly JADMIO01 (sample SAMN16585339, study PRJNA669376) | soil metagenome | isolation source: Crop rotation soil | place: USA: Cullars Rotation, Alabama | collected 2011
ATTCAATCCACCGAGACCCATTGTTTCTTTTCGCGCGCCGTGACGATGAACTCCAGCTTGCCGCGGTCGCGTTCCATCTCGCACACCGTCGAACCCTTGTGGAACAACGCACCGGTGGGACACGCCTGCACACATTTGCCGCAGGAGGTGCACGAATCCGCCCCACCCCACGCCATGTTCAAATCAGTGATGATGCGCGACTTCCCGCCACGCCCTGCCACATTCTTCGTGCCCGCGCCCTCGATGTGCCAGCATACCCGCACACACCGGCTGCAGAGCACGCACCGGTTGTGATCCATGCCGAACAGCGCGTGTGTCGTGTCTACGCCCCATTTCGGCGAGGTGTAGTCATACCGCACGTGGTCCATGCCGTTCGAATACGCCAGCGTCTGCAATTCGCAATGACCGTTGGAGACGCACACCGCGCAGACATGGTTCCGCTCGGCGAAGAGCAGTTCCAGGATCATCCGGCGATACTTGCGCAGGCGTTCGCTGTCCGTCTTGATGTCCATCCCCTCAGCCACGCGGGTGGTGCAGGCCGGCAATAATTTCGGCACTCCCGCCACCTCCACCAGGCACAACCGGCACGCGCCCACGTCATACACCCCGTCCAGATGACACAGGGTCGGGATCTTTATCCCCGCTTCATCCGCCACGCGCAAAACCGTGGCGCCTTCCTCGGCCGTGATCGGTTTGCCGTCTATGGTCAATGTCTTGGCAGCCATATAAATCAATCAGTGTACCGCCGCTTCGCCGTTCACTCGCGGACCAAACTTGTCCGGTTGCAACAGCGATTCATATTCATTCCGGAAAAAGCGCAGCGTGCTCAGCGTCGGGTTCGGCGCCGTCTGCCCCAACCCGCACAGGCTGGTGTTGCGCACCATGTCACAAAGTTCCTCGAGCTTCGCAAGGTCCCGTGCCGTCGCCTTCTTGTTCGCGATCTTGTCCAGCAGGTTGTACATCTGCACCGTGCCCGCGCGGCAGGGAATGCACTTGCCGCAGGACTCATCCATGCAGAAATCCATGAAGAATCGCGCGATCTCCACCATGTTCGTGTCCTGGTCCATCACGATCATGCCGCCGGAGCCCATGATGGAGCCGAGCTTGCCCAGCGATTCATAATCCACCGGCGTGTCCAGGTGCTGCGACGGGATGCAGCCGCCGGAAGGACCGCCGGTCTGTACTGCCTTGATGACACCGCCGTCCGGCGCGCCGCCGCCCATCTCTTCAACGATGGTTCGCAACGGCGTACCCATCGGCACCTCGATGAGGCCCGTGTTCTTGATCTTGCCGGCCAGCGCAAAAACTTTCGTGCCCTTGCTCTTCTCCGTGCCGATCCCAGCGAACCATTCCGGCCCGTTCCGGTAGATCGCCGGGATATTCGCGTAGGTCTCCACGTTGTTGATGAGCGTGGGACAGCCCCAAAGCCCGCTTTCCGCCGGAAATGGCGGCCGCGGGCGTGGCGTGCCGCGCTTGCCTTCCACGGAAGCCATCAGCGCGGTCTCTTCGCCGCAAACAAACGCCCCGGCGCCGATGCGCAGATCCACTGTCAAATTGAACGGCGACTCAAATATCCCGCTGCCTAAAAGGCCGAGCTGCTTCGCCTGCTTGATGGCCGTTTGCAACCGGCTAATCGCCAGCGGATATTCCGCGCGCACGTAGATGAATCCCTGGTCGGCTCCCACCGCGTAGGCCGCGATGGCCATGCCCTCAAGCACGCTATGCGGATCGCTTTCCAATACACTGCGGTCCATGAACGCGCCCGGGTCGCCCTCGTCGGCATTGCAGATGACATATTTCTTGGCGCCCGGCGATTTGGCCACCGTGCCCCACTTGAGCCCGGTCGGAAATCCCGCCCCGCCCCGCCCGCGCAACCCGCTCTTGACCATGGCATCGACGACATCCTTCGGCGTCATCTCCCGCAGGACTTCATGCAACGCCTGGTACCCATCCGCCGCGATGTAGCTCTCGATGCGCTCCGGGTCCACCACGCCGCTGTTGGCCAGCACGATCGACAATTGCTTCTTGAAGAACGCCGCATTGGGATCGGCCTTTGCGACATTCGCCTTTGCACCCTTGAGCGCCGCGACGATCCCCGGCGCATTTTCCGGAGTGACTTTGATGTAAAGGTCCGCCTGCGGGTCCGCCTGCACGAGCGGACCTTCGCAGCAAAGCTTCATGCAGCCGACACCGCGCACTTCCACGTGGTCCTGCAATCCCGCTTCGGCCACGGCTTTGACAAGCTGTTCCTTGACTCCTTTGGCGTCCGACGACATGCAGCCGGCAGCCATGCAGCAGCGCAGCGTTACCTTTTTGCGCGCCGCCAGTTCCTTCGTTTTGATTTGGAGCAGATCGTTGAGAATCATAATATGGCCGGAACGTGTTTCGCCGGGTTCACTGCGCTTTCCATTTCGCAATCTGTTCGAGTGTCGATTCCGCCGTCTGGCGCGGGGTGACCGTGCCGTCGTAGACCACCGCGGGGGCGATCCCGCACGCGCCGATGCACCGCGCCGTGAGGAGCGACACCTTGTTGTCGGCGGTGGTTTCGCCCGCCTTGATCTTGAGTTTTTCCTGCACCGCGTCGATGACCTTGTCGGCGCCTTTCACGTAACACGCGGTGCCCATGCAAACCACGCACGTGTGCTCGCCCTGCGGCTTGAGCGTGAAGAAATGGTAGAAAGTGGCTACACCATAGACCCGGCTCGGCGGCAGCTTCAGTTTGTGGGAGATGAACAGGAGCAGGTCGTCCTCCAGATAGCCAAACAACTCCTGCGCCTTGTGCAGCACTTCGATGAGGGCGTCCTGCCGGAACTGGTGCTTCTTCATATGCACCTCAAGGATCTTGAAGCGCTTGTCGCCGGAGGCGTGTTCCAAAGCGGTCTGAAGCTGCTGCTTGCTGCTGGGTCTGACGAGCGTGTTATTCATGTTGCCAAAATCCCGACCGGACTTTTGTCTGCGAGCATCACTAATGCTTCACTGCCACAGGATTAGAACACCTGCTCCCTATTCGCCCTCCCCATTTTGGCAATCATTCACCCGCGCTTGCGTGCTCGCAGTCAGCTCGCCGCGCCGGCGGCGGGTCTTTCACCCAGGGCGCGCAACGTGCGTTCGAAGATCTTTTCGGGAGCACCATCGGCAAGAACGGAAATGAGCAATCCCTTGCCGCGATAAAAATCCGCCAGCGGCGCCGTACTCCTCTCGTACGCCTCCATGCGCACACGGATGGATTCCGGCCGGTCATCTTCGCGTTGGATCAGGGCAGTGTTGCAGTAATCGCAGACACCGGCTGTCTTCGGCGGCCGCGTGTTCACGTGGTAAACCGACTTGCAGCCTGGGCAGGTGCGACGTCCGCCCAGCCGCGCCACGACCTGGTCGATCGGCAACTCATAATTCAACACGGCCGTCAGGCCGATCCTCTCGCGCTGCAGCAGTCCTTCCAACGCCTCCGCCTGCATCACTGTGCGCGGAAAGCCGTCCAGCAGGAACCCCCCGCGGCAGCGCAGGCAACGGGATCGCTCACCCACCAGCGCCAGCACGGTTTCATCCGTGACCAGCTCCCCCCGCTTCATGCAGCCCAACGCCGTCTCCATGGCCGGGGTGCGTTCGTCGGAACACAAATTCTTTGCCGCGCGGAAAATGTCTCCCGTAGAGAGATGACACACGCCGAGCCGGGCTGATAGCAGTTCGGCCTGCGTGCCCTTTCCGACACCGGGCGCGCCCAACAACACAAAACGGAAAATATCCGGCGCCGCCGGCGGGGGTACGGCGCATTGCGAGTCTCCCGCCTTGAGCCAGGCCGCGCGATCGTTCTTGGTGATCATAGAGATGATTGATTATCTGGTTGTGGAAGCCTCGAAGCTCGACAAAGCCCGCAAGTATTGCGCGCGCTCGAACTCACCCGGAGCCGGACAGTTCTTCTGGCTCAGGCTGCCCTTGAGCTGTGTCACGGACTCGTAATCGTGTTCCTGCAGCCACGTGGCCATGTCCCGCTCGATCGTTTTGATCTGCGGAATGCCGTGCCGGATGAGTACCGAGCAGAGCATCGTCACATCCGCGCCCGCCATCAGCATCTTTACCGCATCCGTGGCCCGGTGGATGCCGCTGGTGGCCGCCAGGTCGGCGCTGACCCGTCCGAAGAGGATGGCGATCCAGCGCAGTGGCAGCCGCGCCGCCATCGGCGTGCTGAGCAGGATGTTCGGCTTGATCTCCAGCGACTCCAATTCGATGTCCGGCTGGTAAAACCGGTTGAACAACACCAGCCCGTCTGCGCCTGCCAGATCGAACTTCCTGGCAACATTGGCAAAGTTTGTAAAGAACGGACTCAACTTGAGCGAAACAGGAATGGTCACCTCCGCCTTGACCGAACGCAGGATCTCCAGGTAGTCGGCCTCCAGTTCCGCCGCTGACTGGTTCATGTTCGTCGGGATGTTGTAGATGTTCAGCTCGATCGCATCCGCTCCCGCCTGCTGCACGAGTTTGGCGTACTGCGTCCAACCACCCACCGAAGACCCGTTGATACTCGCGATGATGGGAATGTTCACCGCCCGCTTCGCAGTGGTGATGTGCTTCAGGTATTCCTCCGGGCCAAGCTTGAATTCTTCGGGCTCCGGAAAATACGTGAGGGCCTCGGGCGAACTGAACGTCCCCTGCTCCAGGCTCTGGTTCAACTCGATCCGGTCCTGGCGCAATTGCTCCTCGAACAACGAATACAACACCACCGCCGCTGCGCCCGCATCCTCCATGCGCTTGATGTTGTCGATCTCCTCGGACAGCGGGGAGGCCGCGGCGACGAGCGGCGTCCGCAACTTCATTCCCAGATAGTTCGTGGTCAGGTCCATAATGATGATGGGTTAAGGTTGTTCCGTCGCGGCCGCCACGGGTTTCGGCGCCGCCGGGGCGCCGTTGGCAGCCATGTCCCGTCCCTGCATGAACTGGTAGAATTTCCAGCGCCGATCCGCATCCGCCTGCGCGTTCGCGAACAATTGCCGCGCATCCTCCGGCCGGCTCTTGGTGAGCATCTTGAACCGGTTCTCGGACATGAGGTAATCCGCCACCTTGCCCTTGGCCGCGCCGCAATCCAATTGCAACGGATTCTCGCCGCGCTCAGCCCGTCTTGGGTCGTACCGGTAGAGCAGCCATTGTCCTGAATCCACCGCCAGCTTCTGCTGCCGCGCACCGACACCCGCATCCAACGCGATGCCATGCGCGATACAATGGCTGTACGCGATGATCAATGAGGGACCGGGATAAGATTCAGCTTCAACAAACGCCTTGAGCGTCTGCTCGTCCTTCGCACCCAGCGCCACGCTCGCCACGTAGATATTTCCATAACTCATCGCGATAAGCCCCAGGTCTTTCTTCCTCGCCGGCTTGCCGCCCGCCGCGAACTTGGCGATGGCTCCCCGCGGGGTGGACTTGCTCATCTGGCCGCCGGTGTTGGAGTACACTTCCGTATCAAGCACCAGCACGTTCACCTTGCGGCCGCTGGCGAGCACGTGGTCCAGGCCACCATAGCCGATGTCATATGCCCAGCCATCGCCGCCCACGATCCACACGCTCTTCTTCACCAGGTGATCCGCGAGACTGAGCAGGGTCTTCGCGTCAGGCGACTCCACCTTTTGCAATTTGTATTTCAATAACGTCACCCGCTCGCGCTGCTCGTAGATGCCAGCCTCGTCGTCCTGATTGGCCATGAGTATCTCCTCCACCAGATCGACGCCGACCACGCTGGCGACTTTCCGCAGGTATTCACCGGCCAGGTCCCGCTGCTTGTCCAGCGACACACGATAACCCAATCCAAATTCCGCATTGTCCTCAAACAGCGAATTGCACCACGTCGGCCCGCGTCCGAAACTGTTTTTGCAATACGGCGTGGTGGGGAGATTGCCACCGTAGATGGAGGAGCAGCCGGTGGCGTTGGCGATGTAAAGCCGGTCGCCATAGAGCTGCGTGAGCATCTTGATGTAGGGCGTTTCGCCACAACCCGCGCACGCACCCGAAAACTCGAACAACGGCTGCATCACCTGCTGCTGGCGCAGCGTGGTGGTCTTGAGCTTGCGCCGGTCGATCTCCGGCAGGCCCAGGAAAAAGTTCCAATTCTCGCGCTCGGCGGCGCGCAGCGGCGCCTGCGGGCGCATGTTGATGGCCTTCAATTTCGCCTCCGTCTTGTTCCGGGCCGGGCAGATCTCCACACAGAGCATGCAGCCGGTGCAATCCTCCGCCGCGACTTGCAGGGAGAACTTCATTCCCTTGAACTCCGGCACTCGCGCGGCGGTGCTCTTGAACGTCGCCGGTGCCCCGCCCAGCAGCGATGCGTCATAGACCTTCGCCCGGATCGTCGCATGCGGGCAAATCGCAACACATTTCAGACATTGGATGCACACGTTTTCGTCCCAAACCGGTATCTCCAGCGCGAGATTACGCTTCTCGAATGCCGCCGTGCCTGTGGGAAATGAACCGTCGTTCGGAAACGCGCTCACCGGCAGTTCATCGCCGAACCCGCCCGCGATCTTGCCCAGAACTTCGCGTGCAAACCCGGGCGCATCCGGCGTGATCGGCGGGAGTAATCCGCCCGTGCCGTTGAGCTTGCAATCGCTCACCTTCACCTCGTGCAGGTGCTCGAGTGTGTTGTCCACGGCTTTCAGGTTCATCGCCACGATCTCATCACCCTTCTTGCCGTAGGTCTTTTTGATGGAACTCTTGATGGCGGCGATCGCCTCCTCACGCGGCAATACTCCGGACAGCGCGAAGAAGCATACTTGCATGATGGTATTGATGCGTCCGCCCATCCCGCTGGCCCGCGCCACGCTGGTGGCGTCGATGACATGCAATTTGGCCTTCTTGGCGAGCAACGTCTCCTGAACCGGTGTGGGAAGCTTCGACCACACCACGTCCGCCGCGTGAGGCGTGTTCAGCAGAAACGTCCCACCCGGCACCAAGGCGCGCAGCATCTCATACCGATCCAGGAACGTCGGCAGATGGCACGCCACGAAGTTCGCGCTGGAGATCAGGTACGTCGATCGGATCGGCTGCGGGCCGAAGCGCAGGTGCGACACCGTCATCGAGCCGGACTTCTTGGAGTCGTATACGAAATACCCCTGCGCGTAATTCTCCGTTTCCTCGCCGATGATCTTGATGGAATTCTTGTTCGCGCCGACCGTCCCATCCGCCCCCAAACCGTAGAACAGCGCCCGGATCACTTCCTTGGGTTCGGTCGAGAACTCCGGATCAAACGGCAGGCTCGTATGCGAAACGTCGTCATTGATGCCGACGGTAAAATGGTTCTTCGGTTCGGCCACCGCGAGGTTATCAAACACCGCCTTGACCATGGCCGGCGTGAATTCCTTGGAAGACAGCCCATAGCGCCCGGCGAAAACTTTCGGCAGGAACTTGAGGTGGGACCGCCCGGCGGACATCTCCTCCAGCACGGCGGTGACGCAATCCTGGTAGAGCGGCTCGCCCATGCCGCCCGGTTCCTTGGTCCGGTCCAACACCGCGATGCGCCGCACCGATTTCGGCAGGGCTGCCACAAACCGTCTACCATCGAGCGGCCGGTACAACCGCACCTTGAGAATGCCCAGTTTTTCACCGCGCGCATTCAGATGCTCCACGGCTTCATGCGCCGCCTCGCAACCAGAGCCCATCAGCACCACCACGTTCTCCGCATCCGGCACGCCTACATAGTCAAACAGGTTGTAAGCGCGACCGGTCAATTTCGCAAATTCATCCATCACCTTCTGCACCACGTCGGGGCACGCCGCATAGATGGGATTGGCAGCCTCGCGCCCCTGGAAAAACACGTCCGGATTTTGCGCCGTGCCGCGCAGAACGGGCTTCTCCGGAGTCATCGCGCGACCGCGTTGCTCCGCGATGAGCTTTTCGTCCGTCAACGCGCGCAGGACCGCGTCGTCGAGCAGCTCGATCTTGGAAACCTCGTGCGAAGTCCGGAAGCCGTCAAAGAAATGGATAAACGGCAGGCGCGACCGCAGCGACGCCGCCTGCGAGATCAGCGCAAAATCCATCGTCTCCTGTACCGACGCCGCCCCGAGCATGCCCCAACCCGTCGACCGGCACGCCATGATGTCACTGTGGTCGCCAAAGATCGAAAGCGCATGCGTGGCCACCGTGCGCGCAGTCACGTGAAAAACCGTCGGCAGCAACTCACCCGCGATCTTGAACATGTTCGGGATCATCAGCAGCAGGCCTTGCGACGCAGTGAACGTGGTGCTGATGGATCCGGTCTGGAGCATGCCATGCACGGCCCCGACCGCGCCGCCTTCGCTCTGCATCTCGACGATCGCCGGCGTGGAACCCCACAGGTTTTTTTTGCCTTCCGATGCCCATTGGTCGCACCACTCGGCGATCGGCGACGATGGCGTTATCGGATAGATGGCCATGGCTTCGTTCAGCCGGTACGCCACGTACGCGGCGGCTTCATTGCCATCGATGGTCTTGAATACCTTGGGTCGGGAAGATTGGGGCTTCATATTCTGGAAATGGAAAAAGCGGCGCGGACGGCTTTGCAGAGGTTGAGACGCGGCAACGTTTCCAGATATTCCACCGGTTCAATGGCCTGGCCGGAAACGTTGGTCGTCATTCGGGTGAAACCGCCAGCCGGAACGGCCGCGCTTTCCCCGGTAAAGTCGCTTCAAACCCGCCCGCCATCTGCACGCCTGTTGGCAAAAGACGACCGGATTTTGTGCGCCCGGAAAGACAGTTTCACCGGGCTGGGTGCCCGGCTGAGCAATCGACAGGTTGCCTGTTGCTGCTTACTTGTTTACGCCGATTTTCTTGAGGAAGGGCTCGAGGGACCGCGGACGGCCGAGGAATTTTTCGATGGAAATGTTCACGTCGCGGGAATTGCCCGGCTCGTAGATTTCATGACGCAAACGCATACCCGCGCCCACGTCAAAATAGCCGTCCGGCGAATTTTCGAACACCGTGGCCATGTCCGCCGCAATCGCATCCGCCCACGCATACCCATAATAACCGGCGTCATATCCCATCAGATGACCGAAATAAGCCACGAACGCAGAGTCCTCCGGCATCGGCAGGAAAACATCGCTCAGCACCTTGTTGGAGAGCGGCAGGGTCTCGCTCTTGTTCGACGCATGGATCTGCGTATGCAGCGTCATGTCGAGCAAGCCAAACGAAAGCTGCCGGCGATACCGCGTGCCTTCGGTGGCCAGGCGCGCTTCCTTGAGCTTGGCCAGGATCTCCGTCGGGATCTTCTTTGACGGGTCGCGATAATCCGCCGCAAAGCTGTCCAATACCTTTTTGTCCCACACCCAGTTCTCGAGCATCTGCGACGGCGCCTCCACGAAATCGCCGGGCACGCTCGTGCCGGAGAACCGCGAGTATTTGGCGCGCGTCAGGATTGAATGCATCGCGTGACCGAACTCGTGGAAGATCGTCTCCACGTCGTCGTGCGACATCAACGACGGCTTGTCCTTGCCCGGCGACGGAAAATTGCAGATCAACGCCACGGTCGGGCGCTGGTAGGTTCCATCCGGCAATTCCTTGCCATCGATGATCCCGAACTGGGCGAAATGGTTGTATTTGCCTTCGCGCGGAAACATGTCCAGGTAGAACAATCCCAGCGGCTCGCCGCTCTTGGCATCGCTGACTGCATACAATTGCAGGTCGCCGATCCATTTGTACGGCGGTTCCACCTGTTCAAACTTCAGCCCGAAGATGCGCTGATAGATGGCGAACATGCCTTCCAGCACGCGCTGGTACGGAAAGAACACACGCAACTGTTCCTTGTCCACCGTGTACTTCTCCTTGCGCAACTGTTCCGCGCAATAGCGCCAGTCCCAGACATTGACCGTGGCCTTCGCATCGCCGGTATCACGCGCCTTGATGGCCGCATACTCGGACAATTCGGCCTCGAATTTGGGTTGCAACCCGGTCTTCAAATCCTGCAGGAACTGGATGGCCGCCCCGCCAGTCTTGACCATCTTTACCTCTGTCTGATAGTCGCCCCAAGTGGCGTAGCCCAGCTTGTGAGCGATGTCATCGCGCAGGACCAGGATCTTCTCCAGCAGCGGCACGTTCTCCTCGCGGCAGAGATTGTTTTGTGCCATGAACACCTTTTTACGCGTAGCCTCGACCTTCGCATTATCCATGACGGTGATGTAATGCCAGGTCACGTTCGCCTTCACCTCGTAAACATCGTTGGTCTTGATCTGCTCCAGGAAATCAGCGGGACATCCATCCAGTTCCTCCTTGGTGAATTTCAGGCCCAGTTGCGCCTTGGTGATGTTGCTCTCAAAATCCGTGGTCAATTTCGACAACTCCTTGCGCATTCGCTCGACTTCATCGCGCTGCTCCTTGGGCAGTTCCAATCCGGCGCGCCGGTAATCGCGCATGGTCTCGGACAGCAATTTTTCGTCCTCCCCGACCAGGTTCGGCTTGGTATCCGCGTACGCTTTGACGGCATGGTAAACGTCTTCCCGGTAATCCAGGCCCACCGACCATTCCTCGAGGTCCTTGATGGCATCGGTCGCGGCGTCGCGAACCTGTTCACTCGTGCTGGTCTCTTTGATGACACTCAGTCGATTAGCCGCGAGACCAGTCTGGAATCCTATGTCATCCAACGCCCGCACCGTGTTCTGAAAATTCACCTTGTCCGCCTTGAGCGCGCCGATGCGGTCCAACGCCGCGTTGCCTTCGGCGATGGTTTTTTTTACGGTGGCAAAAACCTCATTCGTGGTCGTCTCAAATATCGGCAAGGCAACCACCGCATTGAACTTTTTGGCACGAGCTTGGAACTCTTTCATGAAATCTGTCTTTTTGGCCCCGTCGGATATTTGGCTTTGGCAGCAGCTTTTCTCGGAGCAACCGGGGTTCCGACAGCCGGCAAGAACGGTCAGCGACACTAAAACCACGGATAACGCAATTCGCATGGTGCAAAACTATCGGCAAATGCGACAGGTTCAAGCCGATTGTGCGGGGTGGCTAGGGCATTTACCCGAGCAACGCGCATTTGAAAAGACCTCCAAAGAAAACTAGGTTATTTCGAAGGTGAGGGACGACAGATATTCCGCTTGCGCACCCGGCGTTCCGGGTATAATAATTATTAACGCCATGATTTATAACGAATGAGTCCAGGAGAGGTGGCCTTTGTCTCGCGCACTGCGTTCCCCGGGCGATTTCGCAAACATAAAGATTATGAAAACCAGTTTGAGCCTCTTCGTCCGGACTTTTGCCCTCGCTGCCATCGCCCTGTTTCAACTCAACCGCGCCCAGGCTTCGTCTTATACCTGGGATTCTGATGCCGTCACCGCCGGCGTGCAGGACGGCATCGGCACTTGGGGCACCGCCAACGCCAACTGGCTGTTGAGTGGGGCCGACCCCGATGTTGGCTGGGTGCCGGGGAGCGACGCCGTATTTGGCGGAACAAGTGGCACGGCAGGAACCGTCACGCTCACCAATGCGGTGATCGTCAGCAACCTGACATTCAATGCGGCCTTTGCCGGTAATTATAACATCTCCGGCGCCACTTTGTTCTTCACCAACAATCCCAGCCTCACAGTGAATGCCGGCGGCGATGTCTCAATCGCCTCCAATCTGCGCGGCAACATGGGCTTTACCAAACGCGGCAGCGGGACGCTCACGCTCACGCCAGGAACCGCGAACGTTTATACGGGCCTGGTGGAGGTGGCCAACGGCACCTTGATCAATTCCGGCAGCACCGCCAAACAAACAATCGGCCCGGACGGCCTGCTCATCGACGCGGGCGCGACTTTCCAATATGCATCCGGCAAGATCGCGAGCATCGCCCCCGGCGCGTGCATCACCAATAACGGCGGCACAATCCTTTGGGGAAGCACTGAATCCAACGTATATGCCCTGAACACGGTGGTGCTCGCCAACAACGGTGTGATCAGCAATTTCACTTCGAGCGACCGGACGATGCAGGTCTCCAATCTGTACCTTGTGCAGAGCGGCACCATTTCTTACAGCTATAATAATAACACGAACAAGGCCTTGATTCTGAGTGGCGCCGGCGGAATGCTCAAAACCACGGCAGGCACGGTCACAATCGCTGGCACCAACGGCACTCAGGTCAAAAACAACTACTTGGGTGTCACCACCATCAGCGGCGGTATCCTGAATATTTCCCGTGACCTGGCCATCGGCACAAACCCGCCCGCCTTCAGTACGAACCAACTCACCTTGGACGGCGGGACGCTGCAAATCGCGCTGAGCTATGCGTGGGGCACGAATCGCGGTGTGTACGTCACTGCAAACGGCGGGGGCCTCGACACGATGTCCGGTGTTTCACAAACGGTGCCCGTGCCGATCGACGGTGCGGCGGGCGGCAACCTCACAAAGACTGGCAATGGCACCCTCACGCTCACCGGAACCAACACCTACGCTGGCGGAACCGTCATCAATGGCGGGATATTGGCACTCAGCGGCAACGGTTCCATCGCGAATTCGAGCGGCATCACTGTCGCGGGTAACGCCACCTTCGACATCTCCGCTTTGGCCACCTCCCTCACGTTGGGCAACAGCCAAGCCCTGAAGGCGAGCAGCAACACGAATTCAGGAACCATCGCCACCGGCGCGAGCGCGAACCTTGCCTTGGGAGCTTCCAGCCCGCTTCAATTCACCGCCTTTAACGGCTCCACGGCCCCGCTCGCCATTTCCGGCGCCGGCACTCTCAGTCTTGCCGCCGGAAACAACACGACCGTCACCGTCGCCAATGGTGGCAGCGCTTTGGGAGCGGGCGATTACAAATTGATCTCCAAGGGCGCCAGCGGCGGCGTGATCGGTACCGCACCCACATCAGTCACGGTCAATGGCGATGGCGCAACGGGTGCGGCCTCGCTCGCCATCACCAGTGGAGAACTTTTCTTGCACGTCGGAAGTGGCGGTGGTGGTGGTGGCACCACCAACCATGTCAGCTACAGCAGCGGCACGGCATTCATCAGCATTGCAGGCATACCCAGCACGCCATACGTGTTGTACTCGGCAACCGATGTGCATGGTCCGTATCTCCCCGTGCAAACCAACACCACCGATGGTGCCGGCTTCCTGACCTTCACAAACGCCAGCGCGAACCCGCAGCAGTTCTATCGCACGGCGCACTAGAAGGTTCCGGCATTTTGGAAACTGTCTCTCGGGATCATTCCGGCTCCAGATAGCTGGAAGCACTGGCAACTCCCCCTCTTCCATCGGATGGGAGAAGGTCGGGGTGAGGGTGCCGGAACTCAGCGCTTGATCCCATTCTTGTCCGCGAACTCAGTGGCCCGACGGCGGGCTTCCACAATCTGCTCGGGTTTCATTTCCGGCGCGAGTACGTCGCGATTGGCCTCGGCAAGCTCATTGCCTTTCCACATCGCCAGTGTGAACCACTTGTATGCTTCCTGGTAATCCTGGCTCATGCCCTGCCCATACCCGCTCATGAGCCCCAGGTTGAAACAAGCCTCGGGCACGCCCTGCTCCGCCGCCTTGCGATACCACCGCGCCGCCACGATGTAATCCTGCGGCACGCCCAGGCCATCGTAGTAAAGTCCGCCCAACCGGAATTGCGCCAGCGGATGGCCCTGCGCGGCGGCCTTGGAGAACCACCGATTCGCTTCCGTATAATCCTGCCGCACCGCGTCCTTGGTGCCATAGATGAGCCCCAGCCGATACTGGGCTTCGGCAAATCCTTTGTCGGCTGCCTTTTGGAACCAGAGCGCCGCCGCCGCCGAATTGCTGCTGGTCCCCCGCCCTTCATCGTACATCCGGCCCAGCGCGCACTGCGCCTGCGCCATACCCTTGTCCGCCGCCTTGCGATACCATTTGACCGCTTCCGGAAAATTGCGCAACGCGGCAGGACCATCCTGGTCGTACAGCCCGGCAAGGTAATATTGCGCCAGTCCCAGGTTCTGGTCGGCGGCCTTGCGATACCACCGGGCCGCCTCGGAATAACTCTGCTTCATGCCCTGCCCCTTGGCAAACATCTCGCCCAACATGAATTGCGCCTGCGCATCCCCGCCATCCGCCAGTTCCTTGATCTCGGAAACCTGGTCAGATTGCCCCCAAAGCAAGGTCGCGCCCGCAAGCACTGCGAGCAGGGTCAACCCACCGGTTTTGAGGCCGCGCAACATCAGCTACAGGCTACTCCAAAAGCCGCCTCTGGCAACCGCATGTTATGGGGAAAGAAGGGATGAAGCCCGCCGGCACAAACCAGGAACAGGCGTCGAATGACTATGAACCGTCCCGCCTCAACTTTTCCAGTCAAAGGCGTGTTTTTTCAACGCGTATAGGTAGCCGGCAAACAGGATGGCGAGGAAGGAGATCATGGCGCCCAGGATCAGGTTCCGGGTGGCCGGGTCCTTTAGCATGTCCTTGTACACCACCGCCCACGGGTACATGAAGACCACTTCGATATCGAACAGGATGAACAACATCGCCACGAGGTAGAATTTCACCGAAAGCCGCGGACTGCCCGAGCCCTCTGGAAGCATGCCGCATTCATAAGCCGTGTCCTTGAGCTTGTTCTTCCGGCCGCGCTTGCCGACCAGCATCGAGAAAAGGATCATGCCCCCCGTGGCCGCTACGGCCAGCAAGGCCAGCATGCCCACGGCGAGGTATTGCGGAAACTGCGCTTCTGTCATGGCCGCAGCCTAAAACAACCCGCCCCTCCCCTCCAGAAAATATTTTTTGGGTCAGACAGGGTTTGTCCGACCCTCCATGTCAAACTGCGCGCGTAAATGGAAAGGATCAATATGACAACGACAAACCAGATGGAATTGGGACTGAGTTCGGCGCAACGTTTGACCAACAGCTTGCATCACCGCCAGCGGCGGCTTTCGCGCGCCAAGTGGTGGTTCACCCAGATGCGCCACGCGGTTGACACCGCCATGGAATGGCAGCCCGCACCCGCGGCCCGGCCGGAACAAACCTATTTCGCCGAGACCCGGCTTTCCGCCCGTGTGGATACGCAACGGGATGGGCAGATCCAGATCTGTGAGTGATTCCTGCGGTGAGAATCAAGGCAGGTGTAACCGGTAGAACCGGTTGGTCGTCACCGTATTGGTGACCACCAGGTTTCCGCCTTCCAGGCGCGGCGGATTGGTCACCACCGTCCAGTTGTTGGTGCTCAATCTCGCGACGATGCTGCTGCTGGCATTCGTGAGCACCAGCTTGGGCGCCGATTCCAGCCGATAATCCGATACGGACGCAGGCCAGAACAATTTCACGGAGTTGCTGGTGGCCTGGTTGATCCCTAGCTGCGGTCCCAACCCGGAAACCTGGAGGCTGTAATCACAAGCGCTGCCGGCGTCAGCCAGCGGCCGGCTGACCACCACCGCGACCACCGGTGACGTGATCACCGGCGGTGTATCGCCGTCGATCACAAAAATCGTCTGAGCATCCACCGGGAACGAAAAGCTGCCACTGGCTGCGTCACCGCCCAGGTCCGCCAGATAGTTGGGACACGGATCATCCGGGGTGAAATCTCCCTTATAAGCTGCCACGGACACCGGGCAACCGCTGTCCAAGGTCACCGTCACGCACGCCGCAGCACCGTGATTGGTGAAGTAATAGATATCGTAGAGTGCCCCGGTATTGGTGGTGCCCGGGCAATCCCGCGTCACGGCGCAGGTTGACGGCGACCCGCTCGCCAGGAGCCGCACCGAATTCGTCGCATCCCCCGGCGCCAATGTGCCACTGAACACTCCCGGAGATGCCGAACAATAGCCACCCCCGTCCAGGCAGGCGCGCGGCGCAAGAAAGAGCGACCAGCACGAAAGGGTTCCCTGGCTCCCGTTCGTGAATCCGTCGGAGATACGCAATTTCCAGTTGCCGGTGACGTTCGTGCCGGTCTTGCCCAAAAATGCCGACAGCGACTGCAATGGTTGGAACGTGCCCAAATACGGAGGTGTCCCATTGGTGATGCTCGTTGAAGCGAGACCGCTGAAATACGTGCGGCTGCCAGCATCACACCCCACGCCGTAATTGGTGCCAATGCCAATATTACCGGACAGCAACACCGTGGTGCCGTCGGGTCCCACGAGTGAAATATTGGTGACGTCCACGTCCGCCGGGTGGGCCATGTACATGGAAACCGCGATGTCCTGAAGAATGAAATTTGAAGCCAGTGCGTTTGTGGGAACCGACACGGTCGATATCAGCGTGCCTACATCAGGTATGGCCGCCGGAGCATTGGTGCTGGCAAATTCCACCGGAGTGCCAATCGAGCCCACCACCGTCCTGATTTTCAACCCCAATTGCCCGTAAGACGATGTGACATTCAGGATGAGGTCGATATCGCTGCCGCAATCAAACGACGGCAGCACGGAAACCACAAACGGGATCGCATTGGTGGCTTTGCCGCCAATTGCCATGGCCGGATAGGTGGACTTCGCCTGCGAAACGATCACGTGCGGGGTGGTTGTGGAAAGTGTTCCGATCGACGCGGGTAAATTGGTGCCAGTCGTATTGCTGACGGTCAGATAAAACAAGTTGCACTGGTTGTTGCCGATCGCCGCCAGGCCATTTCCGGTGACCACATTTGCCTGCACCGTAAGGAGCGGCAGATTGGTAAGCGTCAAAGTGACATCGTTGCCAGTGCCGCCTTTATAGTCTATCCGCATCTTGAGATTGCCGACCGGCACCGTGGAACCGTTTGTCAACCCGGCGAAAGTGCCGGTGACCGCGTTCGTGCCATCCTTGTTCACGATCACAATGGCCTGACCTTGGACAGGAGAAAATCCGGCCCCGACACTGTTTGTGAAGACCGCCCCGCCAAGATTCACGGAACCATGCACATTCAGTTGCCCATAGCCCGTGCCCGGTGTGTTCCCGTTCAGGTTCAACCGGAATGTCGTGGCCGCATTGAACGAAACGTTGCTGCACGTAAGGATCCCCGGCAACGAATTGGATACCGTTCCCGGGGTCACCACGCCACCGTCGTTCCCGGCGGTAAGAGTGCCAATGGTCCCGGAACCGGCGAGGCCACCGCCTTCCAGGTTCACCGGGCTCTGCGGCTGCGAACCATTGATCACCAGCGTGCCCTCCAGGTTCGTGGTCGCGCCGGTGTAAGTATTGTCGCCCGCAAAAGTGATCGTCCCGCTGCCGAGCTTGATGACTCCTCCCGTACCACTGATGACGCCGCTGAATTTGGAATCAGCATCGTTCAGCCCCGGTCCCAACATCGGGAAGAACACTCCCGGCGTGCCCAACGTCACCGAGCCGCCCTGGTCCACGGCGCCATCCAACAAGCCGCCGAAATATTCAGGTATCCCGTTCAGGTCGAACACGCCGCCCAATTTGAGGATCACGGTGGCATTATCCGCCAGTTGAGAGGTCGCCTGGAGCCGCACCACGCAATTGGAATTGATGGTCAACCGCCCATGGATCGCCCCGCTCTGAGCGGTCTGGGACTTGGCCAGCAACAATGTGCCCCCGGAAACCAGCGTATCGTTGGTGTATGTGTTCGGTGAGCCGCCGGAGAAAACCAATGTACCGGTGCCGTTCTTTTGCAACCGGTTCACACCCGTACCCAGACTGGAGATCACGCCAGACAATGTGAGCGTCCCATCGGTATCGACGGTTCCGCCATTACCGATCATCACCGGACCGGCCCAGCTCGCAGTGCCGATGCCTTCGAGCCGCGAACTCGTGGTGCTGAACATCAACACCTCGTTTCCCACCGCCACCCCATCAACGCGCACCGTGCCGGCGGTCAATTGCGTGCCGTTGGTCGTCGTTCCGGAAGCTCCCAATGCATTCGCGTTTCCGACGATCGTCGTTCCGCCATTAACGGTCGTCAGTCCACTATAGGTGTTGGCCCCGGAAAGACGTAAAATGCCCGGGCCCGTCTTGGTAATTCCCGCGCCTGCGCCGCCATCAGAAATCACCGCCGAAATGACCAGGTCATCGGAAAGGCAAAGATTGAGATTCGAGCACCCCCGCGCGACATCAATAGTCAATGTGGTGCCGCCAAGCGAAAGTTTTCCACTGATCAGGGAACTCACGAGGTTCGTATCCGCAAGACTCGTGATGCCACCGCGCACGTTCAGCGTGCCCGCCCCCGTGGTCACCGCTCCCCCGTGTATCGCCAGGGGGCCCACGATGTCATCAAACCCATTCAAGTCCAGCTTGCTGGATTGATTGACCGTGATGGCCGAAATGTTCCCCACCAGGTTGGCAGCCAGATAACGCACCGTGGCTGCGTTGACATCGTCCCCGACCACCAAAGCACCGGCTATGGCCGCGGCACCCCCGGATTTAGCCAGCTGTAAAAGGCCGGAATTCACGGTGGTCGTCCCGGCGTAGGTGTTTGCGGCTACCCCGCCGTATCGCAGGACCCCGCTGCCATTCTTCGTCACGCCGCCGTTCCCCGAAATGACACCGTTAAAGATATTTGTGCCTGCACCGTCCGCGACCAGCGCGGAAACTTCCTGCACCAGATCACCATTGATCACGAGCACCGCCGAAGTATTGACGCAACTGAAAGTCTGGCCGGTGAGATTGTCGATGCTGAACTGGATCGTGTTCGTGCCACGAAAATTATTCAGCGTGATCCCGCCGCTCAAGGCGATGGCATTGCCGTTCAGGACATAATTGCTGCCGGAAAAGGAGATGGAACTCAACTGCAAGGCCAGATCGTTTGTAGTCGCCACGCGGCTTACGCTCGCGGGAAAAACTAGTGAGTCTCCATTACCCGGCACCACCCCCCCAGCCCAATTCGCTGCGAACGACCAATTGCCGCTCACAATTCCGCTCCAAGTCCGCGTCGCCGCACCGGCGTTCAGCGCCAAAAGAGCGAATACCATTAAGACCAAAGCAAGACACCGCCCGGCGGACGCAAAGCGCACGCCGGGCTGAAAAGGACGCGTCAGATCAAACATGTACGGCTAACCGCCCGGCCACGCCATGGCGGATTTATCAACTGATTTTCGGCCAAAAAAGGTGCGGTTTCAATCAAATACGCACGCTTAAGACAATCAACACCGCCCCAGGCCCTTTGTTGTGATTATCCCGCGGTTTTCGGCGGCTCAAAACACCCGTTCACAAAATTCCGGATCACCTCCAGTTCCTGCTCTCCCGCGATCGTGTGGGCCTTGTTGAATTCATGCCAGTCCACGGATAATCCCTCCGCCTTGAGCAGGTTGATCTGCTCGCGCACCGGCCCGAACGGGATGATGTCATCAAACGTGCCATGCGTTATCAGCAGACGCTGGTTGCGCGCCACCGGCGACATCTCCCGCAACAATTTCTCCGGCTCGCAAACATATCCGCTGATACCCACCACTCCCGCCAGCCGGTGCGGGTATCGCAGCGCCACCTCCACCGACATCAGTGAGCCTTGCGAAAATCCACCCAGGATCGTCTGCTCGGTCGGAAATCCCCGCGCTCTCAAATCATCCAGCAGGTTAAAAAGCAGTTTTGCGCTGCGTCGCACTCCCGGCGTCATGTCGCCCGGAAAATCAAACCACGAGTATCCGCCATAATATTCATCGGGCGCATTGACGAGCAGATGGTTCAGCCAGGGAAGACCCATCGCCTCGGGCCACCAGCGATACCCTTCCGTGCTGTCGCCCAATCCATGCAACATGATCATCAACCGGCGGGAATTCTTTTCCGGAGCGGGAATCAATTCAGCGTTCAACTTCATG
>JADMIO010854484.1_pt1 | contig 19618 bp, 8 predicted proteins | sample 8958161 | NCBI WGS metagenome assembly JADMIO01 (sample SAMN16585339, study PRJNA669376) | soil metagenome | isolation source: Crop rotation soil | place: USA: Cullars Rotation, Alabama | collected 2011
CGGCGGTTCCCGACTCAAACCCGATCTCCTTAAACGTGCCGTCTTCGTTGTTGTGATATAGGAAGTTCGGCGTTGAATCATTCGCCACAAAAATATCAACCCAGCCGTCCTCGTCGAAGTCGCTACAGATGACTCCCATGCCGTAGTATCCGTCCACGTCCGACACCCCAGCCTTCTTCGACACGTCTGTGAATGTGCCATCGCCGTTGTTGTGGTAAAGCGAATCGCCAACTCCGGGTAGACCTCTGGGGCCACATTGAACTGGTATACCCTTGTACTGACACAATCTGCCCTTTCCGAATTCCGGCAGGTTATTGAAATCAAAGTTGATGTAGTTGGCGACGAAGAGGTCCAGCTTTCCATCGTTGTCGTAATCGACAAACGAAGCTCCGGCGGACCAGCGCGGATCGCCTACTCCTGCGGTACGAGTCACATCTGTAAAACTGCCATTCCCGTTGTTCTTAAAAAGTTTATTGGGACCGACGCACGTTACATACAAGTCGTCAAAGCCATCATTGTTGTAGTCGCCCACAGCGACTCCCATTCCCCAACCCACATCGCCGACGCCCGCTTTGTCGGTTACGTCGGTGAACGTTCCGTCACCGTTGTTGTGGTAGAGAGCGCTCTTCGTTTTTCCCTTTGACTTGACTAAATCTACTGTCAAAGAGTTAACGAAGTAGATGTCTTCATAACCGTCATTGTCATAATCCAAAAGAGCTACGCCACCGCTCATGGATTCGACAATGTACCGCTTCTCGGGCGATGAAATATGTTTGAAAGTTATGCCCGCGCTCTCTGTGATATCAGTAAACGTAAGATCCTGCGGCTGAGACGTAACGACAGTAACCGGGGCGTAAACCGCAATGAACGGAATGAGCAGGGTCGGAATAAGCCAGACTCTGGTTAGACGGAAAACTGAGGACATCTTTGAATGTTATGGGGTTGCCTGACTTCGTTCTTTTGCTTTGAGTTGCTTGGAGATCTCTAGCTGATTATCACCTTCTGCTTTTCGCCCTGCTGCCTGGTAGGCCCGCCCAAGTTGGAAATGGACACGGGCCTCTTCCGGCTCCAGCTTCGTTGCCATCTCGAGGCTTTGAATCGCACCCTCTACGTCTCCCTCTTGCAGCAGAGCTTTTCCCAGTTCGAAATGTGCATCTCCATAATCCGGTTTGGCCTGAAGAACTTCACGCATCAGGGCAATACCTCTTTTCGTTTGTTGTCGGGCAAACGAAATGTAACCGAGATTATACTTCGTCTGAACGTCGGTCGGCCTTATCTTCAGTTCGCTTTCGAATTCGCGGCCAGCCTCCTCGAGCTTTCCCATCTTCAAATAGATGACGCCTGAATAAAAATGTGCCAGCGGTATCCTGGAATCTAAGTTAATTGCAGTCTGTAATTCCTCGAGAGCCCTGGCCGGATTGTTTTTACTGTAGTACGCCTGACCCATCAAAATGTGAACCTGAGGGCTGTTGTCACCATTCGTCAACATTTTCTGAATCAGGCCTTCTGCAACATCGGTCTTTCCCTGTTTAATCATGGAAAGTGCGAGTGGGTAATACAGAGCCACTTCATCAGGGCGCGCGGCTAACACTTGTTCTAATAAGGCTGAGGCGCGTGCGTAATCCTCGATCATGAAGTAGCTCAACCCCAACCACTGTCGTACGGACAAGTTGTCGGGATGCGCCTTCAGTTCTTTTTCGAACGGAGCAATTGCGTCTTTGTACAACTCAGACTTGAAACAAGCGAGCCCCCAGTTGTAATCAAGACCCTCTTGTTCTGCGCTCCACTTAGCCGCGAGTTGGAACTGCTGTGCAGCTCCACGAAAATCCTGTCGCTCGACTCTCAATAAGCCGATATTGTTGTGCGCCCGGCCAATTACCTTCATATAAAAACCAGCCTCTGAGGTCATTCTTTGCGTCACGTCATCCGCAAGCGCTGGTCGCTCGGCAATAACGCCCTGGGCCGCATTCAACTCGGGAAACTTATTTTGTTGAGCGAGGTTTGCAGTGTTAAGGAACACGTCAAGCTTAGCTTCATTCCGTTTGAAGGCTTTGGATTTTAGGTCCGCCGAAATCTGTAACTCTTTCCGGCCTTCCTCGACCCGGCCGACTTTGATTAAAGACTGGCCCAGCCTGTAATGCGCGTTCGTTACTTGATAGTCGTTGTGGGCAAGGTCGGGGTTTAGCTCCACCGCCTTTTTAAATGACTCGATTGCCTGTTCATACTTTTCTAATGCTTGATACGCCTGACCAAGGAAAAAGTACGGGTCGGGATTACCAGGCTGAATGCGCCTGGCGTTTTCTAATGGCTCCAAAGCTTCGTTCCATTTCGCTTCAGTGACGTAGACAATGCCGAGGTAATAATTGCCATAGAAATCATCAGGATGATTTGCCAATTCGAGTTTAAACTCCTGCTCAGCATCAGCCAGTCTCGCAGTGCCTTCTTTAAGCAAATAGGTTAGCCCGAGATGGTAATGAACGCGGGGAAAGGTTGTATCCAGCACGATCGCGCGTTTCAACTCTTCTATGGCGGCATCAAAAAATCCTGTCTCGCGGTATGCCCTACCAATCAAGACTCGCAACGGGGCTTTATCTCCGAGCTTCACAATCAACTGGTCATAGAGTTTTTTTGCTTCAGCAAACTTGTGCTGCCTGAGGAATGCAAGCCCAAGCGTGTACGCGACGTCGTAATCGCCCGGGCGTAGTCTTAGAGCTTGACCAAGCTCGGCTTCCGCTTTCGGGAAGTCACCAATCATGAACTGAGTTTTTCCCATCATGTGGTGAGCGAGCGAATTTTGCGGAGCCATGGCCAGAGCCTTAGTGAGCGGTTCAATCGCTTTCTGGTACTGACCGACATAAAAATACGCTATCGCCAATTCCACCAGGACGTCAGGCGAATCACTCCGATAAGATACGGCTGTCTCGAGTGCGGCAACGGCGCCTTGATAGTTCGCCTGTGCTGTGTAAATCGCCCCCAGCCTCTGATATCCCTCAACAAGTATTGCTACGTACTCAGCCTCAGCGGCAACGAGATTGCCGGCGCGATGCTGCGCTTCCGCTGCTTCGTAATGTTGCCGAATTGAATCACGGGGTGATTGAAACGGTAATAGGAGCAGCGAAAGGAGAAGACAGGAAACACGCGAGTGCATTGCCAGAGTATTACATTGCCAATTGCCAATCGCCAATTGCTGACTAGTGATAATTAGCCGCAGCTGAACTAGTCGCCAGAATCGGCAATCGGCATGAAAGAAATGGAGGGCCATAACAAAGGCCCTCCATCTTCAGTTAAGCTGCTGAACGAGTTCAGAAAGTGAACTTAAAGCCGAGCTGAATCTCGCGCGGTCCTCGTGTCGAAGTGGCACGACCGAATCCAGGATTGCTGAGGTTGTTCTCTATTCCGCCGCCCGCAACACTGAGATTGTGTGCCCTAAAGTTCGTGTGGTTGAAAACATTGAACATCTCCGCTCGGAACTGAACGCCATAACGCTCTTTTACTCTCCAGTTCTTTGCTACTGAGAAGTCGATGTTGCTTATCCCAGGACCCCGAACATCTCCACGTTTCAGATTACCGAATGTTCCCGAGGCAGGGATCTTAAATGCCGCCGGATTGACGATGGCCATAGGATCACCAGCGACATTCAGATAAAGCGGTACTCCCGAAACGAGATCCGGACGTTGGCTTCCTGCACCTTGAAGACCAGCCGTATTCACTCCTGAGAAGATGTTAAGAGGCGTACCGCTGTAGAACGAGGCAATGGTATTCAATTGCCAGTCGCCCAAAATTGCACTTCCGACAGGGCCGAGGTTCTTAAAGAGCGGCAAAGCGTAGATCCCGTTAAAAACAAACGAGTGTCTGCGATCAAGGTCAGAATATCCCTTGTCGATGTCGTAGTTGAAGACATCGGTGGTTTGACTGATGAACGACTGAGTCGGGACATTGCTGATCGTCCTTGCCAGTGTGTAAAAAGCCTGGAACGCCAAACGATTCGTAAAGCGGCGGTCAACGGTAATCTGAAGCGCATGGTAATTGGAATCACCCGTTGACTCGTCCCTGGTTACGCTGTTTGTAAAGTTGAATCTTCGTGTTGAAGGATCAGCAGAGCTTCGAGTTCCTGCGGCTACGGCTGCACGAGCGCTCGGAATTACATCATTGTAATTACCATTGATAAAGCGCCAAATGTGCAGACCATGATTGCCGACGTAAGAAACCTCAGCCACTGTGTTCTTCATGATCTCACGAGAGACCGTTACATTCCATTGCCAGCTTTCAGCGGGTCTGAAGTTTGGATCAATCGAATTTATTCCACCCAAACCGGCCGCAGCGGTTTTTAATCCTGGGTTGATCGTATCGAGACTTCGACAGGTCGGGCAATCTGATAACAAAACCGCCTGATCATTCCAACCTGAGTCAACCACCGTATTCCACGGCGGATTATTCGCCAACCGCAGCAGACCCGAGATCACGTTTGCTCTACTCATATACCGACCGGCGCCAAGTCGCAGCGCCGTCTTGCCATCACCCTTAATATCCCACGCCAGACCCACGCGGGGCTGCAACCCGCCATAATAAGTGTTCACCAAAGCTCTTGGGAGCCCGGCAGCGTCCGCTTGATCGGCTCTCACAAAGCCGGTATTCAGGTCCTTTCCGTTATACCGCTCAGGAATCCAGTTAGTGATACGGTTATCGTCAGCGTAGGCAGGTGGGATAATTGAATACCGCAGACCCAAAGTCAGTGTGACGTTAGGGCGCATCTTCCAAGCGTCGTTTCCGTAAAACTCGACGTCGTGCCAGCGACCCAGCGTTGTGTCCTGACGCTGGAATTCGGTGTACTCAAGAATCGGGAGGTCCTTCAGCAGCAACTCGGCAATTGCGTTGCCTGTTTTGTGGCCATCCTGCTGAACTGTATAGATTCCGCTACCACCGTTTGGCTGTTCATTTTTGATGTTATGGCTGAAGAGTCCGCCGAATTTCAGATCATGATTACCCCATACCTTAGAGAAGTCATCCTTCCAGGTGAAGAGGTCCTCATGATTCTGCCACGGTGCCTGATGCCAGAGATTGCCAATGCCACCTGCACCCCAACCGACCGTAGGGAAGCCGGTACCTTCAACTCGTGGGAAGACGGTCGGCATCAAAGAGGCAACCTTCTGATTGAGTGCGTCGCCTGCCGGACTCGTCGTGATGAAGATGTCATTACCAGCGCGTGAGAACTGGAATTCGTTGACCGCGGTCGAAGTTAACGTATTGGTTAACTTAACGGAGAAACTCGAGCTGGGTTGGTCCCAATCAGAAGATAGGGTCGGAAACGGAGTGTCTCCCCAGAAGTTGCCTGAAGCCACGCCATGTGTCCAGGTCTCATTTATGTAACGAACCATCAGGTTCATCTTGCTGGTTAAAGTCACATCGCCGCGAATAAGATCCTGACGCGTATTAACGGGCTGCAAAGGCGCTGCGACCCAGTTTGTGCCAAGGGGATCCGAGGAATTGTTGGGATCGGGGAAAATTCCCATTAGCGCCAGTCCTACCGGACTGAGCCGAGCACTTGGAATTTTGTTACCGGGAAACGGCTGGCACGTGGCCGCACTGAATATTCGATTGCCATTCGCATCCTTAGTGCAAGTAAGCGGATCCCAGGGCCTTGCATTGCCGGCCGTGTTCGTCGCAACCAATCCACTAAAATCGCCCAATTTTTCCGCGGGTGTGGGAACGTGGCCGGTCAGCGCGGTACCTCGTCGCTCGCGTCGCCACTCCTCAGACCAGAAGAAGAATATTCTGTTTTTGATAATCGGACCGCTGAAATTGCCGCCGAAGTTTTTGTACTTCAACTGTCCCTTCGGCTGACCAGAGGCATTGAGGAAAAAATCATTGGCGTTGAGCTTATCGTCGCGCAGAAAGTAAAAGCCGGTGCCATGAAACTGATTGCCACCGCCTTTAGTGACAAGATTGATCACGGCTCCCTGAGCCTGACCGTACTCCGCGCTGAAGCTATTGCGCTCGACTTTGAACTCTGCAATTGAATCAATGGAAGGAAACACCAGCAGGGTGGCATTTGAACCAACGTCCATATTGTTAACGCCGTCAACAGTCCACATGTTGGCGTTCGACTGGTTTCCATTCACGGACACGTCCACGTGAGAATCAAGGCCGGTGCCACGAGTGGCAAACGCACCAGACTCATTCGGCGCCGACAACCCGGGAACGAGCGTTACCAGGGCGGCATAGTTGCGACCGTTCAGTGGCAACTCGGTCACCTGCTTTTCCGAAACCAGACTGTTCACGTCTCCGCTTCGCGTTTCGACCGGCGTGGTGTTACCTGTAACCGTGACGGTTTCATTGACCTGACCAAGTTGTAGATCAAGGTTCACTACCCGGCTTTCAGCAACGTGTAAATCTATGCCCGCCGCAACTAACTTTTTGAAACCTTGTGGAGATGCACTGACGGAGTAACGACCAACAGCTAAACTCGGAGCCGAATAAAAACCGTTGTCATCGCTCGTGACAGTACGGGATGCTCCGGTTCTTTCCTCAGTGATCGTAACTTCAACCTTGGGGAGTGCGGCACCCTGAGGATCGCGCACATAGCCACTGATATTTCCCACTGTGCTGGTCTGGGCATTTACTCCTGCCAGCAGGCCCATACTCAGAAGGAACAAAACAATTTGAAGTCCAAACCTCTTCGACATAACGAACCTCCTCAGCGTTACGCTCTATATTCGGGCTGCGGTACGCTAGTGCCCGAAAGATTTAGTTCCCCTTTTATGACCGGGATCTGGTCCTGGACCAGGGAACTCCCCCTTCACGGGTTATCTAATTTCGGACTACTGAAAAGTTGCAGAGACGAGTTCTCAGTTATGGCTGAGACTTAGTTGAAGCCGGACAATCGCTCGTTTAGAAAATCACCCGGACCTTCCCACGCAAACAACATTCCTGCCGGCTACACAATAACTAACTTACCGAACAGAAGGTGCTTAGAAGATTGCAGATGAAAAGCACCACCACGCGCATCCAAGATTTCACCGAATCTATAAAATAATGAAGTTTTTGCTGTGACGTTATTAGGCACTTTGTTGCAGTAGTGCGCAAAAGGGTATATTACGATTTTACTTTCTTGTCAAGAGATTCTTCACGATCGGGAGAGTTATGTAACGGAGATAAAGCGATTGGCTTGCTAATCTTCTGGTTTAGTATTGGATTGTCCTCGAAGCGTATCGGGACTATACTCCAACCTGTCGATTACAACCTGCACTGGAGACTCGTCTGACGAAAGCAGCTATCAGACATGCGTTGATGTCCCTCGCCGGGTTTCTGGCGTTTGCAATTCCTTGCATCGCGCAGCTTCCTCCCGGTCCGCCGGCTAATCGTACTAATCCAGATCGCGAACGCCAACAAGATATGAATCGGCGCGAAATGCTGCTCCGGGGATATGGTCTTGAACGAGCAACACCGGACAACCGGAAAGAAATTCAGAAGCTGGCGGAACAGGTTCAACAAGACTTTCAGCGCATCCTGATCCTCCATAACGAGATTGCCCGAGCGATTTCCGGTGATAAAGAACTTGACTACGGGTTTGTTTCAGACGCTACGGGAGAGATTAAAAAGCGAGCGAATCGACTGCAGGCTACTCTATTACTTAAGCCGCGCGACGATGAGGCCGCAGACAAACTGCGAGTACCGGATGATAAGCAACTGAAGGACGTACTAATCATTCTTTGTCATCAAATCAAGAACTTCGTTACTAATCCCGTTATCGAAAATCCAGGAACAGTGAGCGTCGAGCAACTCGACAAAGCGCGGGGAGACCTTCAGAGCATTATCGATCTCACGTCGCGGATTAAACGAACCGCAGAAAATCTGGCCAAGAGTCACAGATAGTCAGTTGTATCTTTCCAACTGTCTTCACTCAATTTCAAAACGCGTGCTCTCACTCGCAACCGACTTTGAATTGCGATCCATCGCTGTCACCTTCAAAAGGTAACGGCCGGGCGGCAGTTGCTGTAGCGACAAGTCGGCTGCATAGGGAAGTTTCTTCACGTCAGGAATTCCTTCAGTAGATACGCTCCGCAGTGACGTTGTTATGACGGGTTGATCGGATCTCACAACCTGAATCTGAACTGCGATATCCGGGGGCACGTTTGACTGTGTATAGATAAACACCAAAAAGCGGAGAAATGAATTGCGTTTGAACCGGTGGTCCACTCTAACCGCAACTCGGTCCTGAGTATTTTGAGAATCATTAGGCGGACCACCAGATTTCGCGGATACTCCCAACAGTCTCTCGCTGACGATAAGACTGCTTAGGACAATCTTGTGCGTTGACAGATCAGGTATTTCAATCCATTGGCGAGCGCTGCCGATCTTCCCACTCTTCTCATCGCGTACCGCAGTGCGAACCTGGTACAGTCCAGGAGGCAATGTTAAGGGATAGTTGTAAACAATATCAGGCGTGGCGCTCGAATCGCTTTCTCCTGCTGGAGCGTGAACAGTCAATCGTTCGCTAAAACCTCCCCCTGCTTTTCCCTGGTCGTCGTACACGGAACCAACAATTTGAACAACTCCCGTACGTTTATCCTTATCGTTCTCGAAGGTAATTGCGCTGCCGCTCACTTGTAAGGCAACATTCATTGTCTGCTTGTTATCCCCAGTCATGGTCCACGTTAAACTCGAGGCGATCGGCAGTCCCCGATCAGCAAATGGCGCAACAATGGCTGAGCGAAGTTTCGCCTCATTCTTATTGGTACTCGAATCATCCCCAATTCCACCACCACCTTTTTCTCGCGTGGAAACAGTCGAACGCTCGAAGTCGAAAAACCCTTTACGAACCCGCACAGTCAGGTCTGGCCGGCCCACTACGTTCACCTCGAGGTTGTGAAAGCGCTCGGTCTTACCATCAATTGATTCAGGTCGCCACGCCAGCAAGTAATAATTAGACGTCTCGTTCAGCGCGTCATTGACGCCGGTATCAAGGGCATTCGTGTTAAAGATTGCACGCCCGCCGGTGTCGCTCGCCAGAGCATTCATTGCGTCTTGCGATTCGACTAGTTCACGACTTGCGATACTCTGCAAACGTGCCGACGGATCGGACGGTGTGTCACTACTCGCATCCGTCAAAGTAGCGACGAGTCCTCGCGTGTCGATAGAGTAGATCACCACGTTGTTGTGCGCCGCCAGGCTGGTGAGGCGACGCACCTGCTCGCGATTCATTGAGTTTAGATCATCGAGGAAGAATCCATCCGAGAAGAAAAACAATAGTTTTCGTCCAGGTAAGGCAGCAGTAGATCTCACGAGACTCTCCAGTCCAAAGAGTGACTGCGACGCGATTGTGGCAGCTTGTTGCAGAATCGTATGTGCCCGATCTCTTACGTGCTGTTCTGCACGTCCTCTCGGGAGACCTCCCGGAGCGGCTATGGTAGACAGGGTAGGCATGTCCTTCATAATTTCATCGACAAAAAAATCAATCACGTCTCGATTGTTACGCTCAATCGCCAACGCCTGATACTCCGTCATAGTCGGCCGTTCAGAGTCAGCGACGGAATAAGGTCTGGCCTTGAGGCGTTCTATGGCAGCGTGCAAAACGGTTTTGTTGTCCGTGAGTTGCTGTAAGAAACCGATTTGACCGCTCGTGGACGCGATCCCTGCCTCATCGTTTTGTCGCATGTCTTCGTCAACATACTTGAGCAATACTTTCCGAGCCGGAACAAGATTATTGGGCGACAGATGTAGATCGTCGACGTAGAAGAAGATGACTCTCCCGTGCTCGACATTTGCGGGGACAGGAGTATTAACGTCTTTGACTGACTGCAAATTGCGTGCGGCGGCGAGCTGCGATTCTTCGTTCGCACTACCAGTTGAAATTACCTCAAAGAAACTAATCGGACGGGGCTTTCCATCAATGTGAAGCTCAAAGTCTTGAGGACGTAATCCAGTTACAAACTTGCCTTGTTTGTCAAAAACCATAACGTCAGTCTGTACAAGCTGCGTATTGATCCGGATGACGGTTTCTTCTTGCTCGGGAGGAGACTGAGACGTCTGACCGACGAGAGCTGATGCCAGCATCGCATAACTACACAGCATCACCATCAATTTCGTAATCGCCATCGTTCTCCTCGTTGGGCCGGGGCAAGTAAGTGTATCCAATAAATGAGGAAGCGTTTACGTTAGTGAAACTGAAGCAAACTTACTTGCAAGGACGAGGCTGAGCGCACCCATCAAAGTCGGTTCAGGACCAAGTGTCGAAGCTATGATCGGTGTTGAAGGGAGACCACGACAGATCGTCGCTTCCACGCTATTCCTAATATCTGTAGAGATCACCGGCCACGCTCGCACGATTGGACCACCAACGATCACTGCTTCCGGAGCCAGACCGCGAATCAGGTTCGCGATACCCACGCCAAGGTAGTAGGCAGTTTCTTTTAGAGCAGTACGAGCAGATCCTTCACTACTCAAACCCATATCGATCAGCTCGCCGAACTTTACACTTCTGGCGCCATTGCCCTCGCGTGACAACTTCTTAAAACGCGCAAGCGCGGAGCGTTCCGAAGCAAAAGATTCCCAACATTCACGACTGCCCGATGCGCACGCCACCGGTGCGCCTTGACCAATCGTCATGTGTCCGAACTCACCAGCCGCGCCATTTTCTCCACGATAAACCTGGCCGTCGAAAACTATTCCCGTACCGACACCGCCTTCTACGAGCACCAGAATGAAATCCCGCACTGCGCGGATCTCGGGCATGCCAAACCAGAGCTCAGCCTGTGCGGCCGCATTCGCGTCGTTGTCCAGTGTGACTGGTAATCCAGTCGCTGCTTTTATTTCACTGGCAAACGGCACATCGCGCCAATCAAAAGTGGGAATAAATAGCTCTTTACCATCCGGGTCAACGACGAGGCCCGGAAGGCTGACGCCGATCCCTTCGATCGTGCCGTTATTTCTTCTAATCAGTTTTCGTGCACGCTCGATGATCTGTTTGATTGTCTTCTCGGCATCGGGGTGGGTTTCAAACTGTTCCTGCTCCAACACGCGACCGGCGAGATCGCTGGTGGCAACGATGGTGCGGTTTGTTCCCAGATCAACTCCGATAGCGACGGCATCGTTAGTTCGAAGCGACAACAAAATCGGCGGACGCCCGCCCGTGGATTCGCCGCTGACCTCCTCGATCAAGCCGTCAACGCGCAATTCCTCGACAATTAAGGAAACAGTCGAGCGTTGGAGTGCCGTTTCATGAGCTATCTCTGCGCGCGAGATCGGGCCCCGCTCACGCACGTAGTTCAGAACGATCTGTCGATTAATGCCGCGAATCGTGTTGGATCGCGCCACGTTTGCTTTCTTTAAGTCTATTCGTCGCATATACAAATCGATAAGAATAATTAGTACATAGCTCACAATCCGTCAACTGCTGTTGTGGTTTTTCGACAGAAACTTCAGACACAAAAAGGCACAAACGTCAAAAGAAATTTTTTGCCTTTGTGCCGTCTAATGCGTGGGCGTTGGCGTGGATGATGGCGTCGCTGGCGTGCGCACGAAGACGATCGGCTCCTGCAAAGTTATTCCTTTCCCCTCGAGCACAACGAGTGACTGATTCGGTTTGATATTCGGGATGATGTCTTTCTGGCCGCCGGGCCAGGTGATCTCGAGCGTCAACGTCGTTCCCTCTTCCGGCTTGCCGAGGCCAAACGTCAACGGCAACTCCGATTGCGAGCAGTAACTCGAGCCCGTCCGAACCATTCCAAACTCTGATCTGCCTTTCGAAGTCTTGACCGCGACTTTCGCGCCGATACCGTCGCGATTCGACTTCGATCCGATCAACTTCACGCGCAACAAGTCATTCTGATTCGCGTTGTCGTTGCGCAGCAGGCGCGGTGGCCCGTTGTTGGTTGTGATCAGCAGATCGAGATCGCCGTCGTTGTCGAAGTCGCCGTAAGCCGCGCCGCGCCCGACAATCGCGCGATTCAAAGCACGCCCGAGTTTCGCAGTCACTTCTTCAAACTTTTTCTTACCCTTGTTGCGGAAGAGATGCGGCGGCTGCGCGTACTTGACGGTCGGTTGGACCACGCTGATGTCGTCAGACACGTGACCGTTAGCAGCAAAGATGTCGAGCAGGCCGTCGAGATCGTAGTCGAAGAAGAAACACGCAAACGTCAACGACTGTGCCGACACTTTGCCGATGCCAGACGCTGGCGCTTCGTCTGTGAACAGTCCCGAGCCGTCGTTGTGATACAGCGCGATGCCCTCGTTCGTGAAGTTTCCGATCACGACGCTCTGCTTGCCTGAACCGTCGTAGTCGGCGGCGTCAACACCCATGCCCGCGCGAGCGACACCTGACTCGCTGAACGCAACGCCCGCGATCACGGCGTTGTCAGTGAACGTGCCGTTGTGATTGTTGCGATAGAGCTTGTTGGGCTCGGTGTCGTTGGCGACGAAGAGATCAAGCCAGCCGTCGTCGTCATAATCGAGCAATGCGACGCCGAGAGTCTTGCCGGCCGGATCGTTGAGACCGGCGTGCGCGGTAACGTTCTCGAACGTGCCGTTGCCGCGGTTGTGGTACAACGTCGCGCTCTGGCCTTTGTAAGTTTTCGGAGTGCAATACGACTTGTTCTTCTGGTCGAGAGTGCAATACTGATCGGTCTGCACCGACCACTCGACGTAGTTGCCGACAAACAGATCGAGCTTGCCGTCGTTATCGAAATCGAACCAGGCGGCGCTCGTCGAGAAGCCCGGATCGCCGACGCCTGCCTTCGCCGTGACGTCGGCAAACTTTCCGCCGCCGAGATTTCGAAAGAGATGATTTGGACCAACGCAGGTGATGTAGATGTCGTCGTTGCCGTCGTTGTCGTAGTCGGCCACGGCGACGCCGATACCGTACATCTCGACTGCGAGACCTGTTTGCTGCGTTACGTCGGTGAAGGTGCCGTCTTTGTTGTTGCGGTAAAGCGCGGGAAAGGATTTATGTTTTTTGTTCTCGGGCCAGTCCATCGAGTTGACGAGCAGGATATCCTGCCAGCCGTCGTTATCGTAGTCGAGAAAAGCGGCGCCCGCGCCGATCGTTTCGGGGAGATACTTTTTACCGAACGCGCCGCTGTTGTGTTTGAAATGTATGCCGGCTTCGTTGGTGACGTCGGTGAACTCGATCGTGCCCGAGGGACGCGGCGGTGTTGGGCTGGGGGATGGTGAAGCTGCGGCGAGTTGTTCGGCAGGGGCACTCGCGGCGGGCGTGTTTGCAGCTTGTTGCTTACAGGAAACGAGAACGAGAGCCAGAAATAAAAAAAGATAACGGGGGTTCATATTTTCCAGGAAAAGTTTCACGCAAAGGCGCAAAGTAAGACGCAAAGACGCAAAGAAGAGTCAGGCGACTGCTTGCGCCTTTGCGGCTTTGCCTGGCGCCTTTGCGTGAAAGATTTCAATCAGCATCGCTGCTGGTCCAACGAGGAACAGCGCGTACAACGGCGCGTAGACCACGTGATTCAAACGCAGCAGCATCTCGACAAACGCCACCAGAAACACAACCACGCACTGCCACTTCCTCGACCTCACCGTCGTCTTCGGATCCGTGATCATGAAGAACACGAAGAGCTGGTACATCGGCCCCGTGATCGGAGAAATCTCAGAGCGCCACGGATCACCGGTAATCCAACTACGCACGAGCGCAAACGCAAAAAACGAAAGCACGTAAGTCACGCTGATGTGAATTCGCTTCGCGCGCCAGATAATCACCGAGCCGAGAACCCAGATCACGATCAACGGCCAGATGAAGTTGCCCCACTGGATCGTCAGCGCCGCGACCGTCTCAGGCGCGAGAAACAACAACACGCAAATACCGAAGTTCGACGGGTTCCAAAGGTGACGGCCATTCACGCGCAGCACGTACTTCGACATGATCGAAAGCACGCTGCACAAAGCAAACGGCCAGAGCGCCGGCGAGCGAAGCAGAATGCCGACGCTGATGCCCGAGATATACGCGCTCGCCAGGTTGATCCACTTGCCCAAGAAGATCCGGCCCAGCACGAGCTCAGTCACGAGTGCAGCAAGGATCGCGAGCGCCGTCCGTTCATAACCTTCAAGAATGCCGTACGCGAAGTGGCCGACGACCAGAATCGTCGTGATGAAAAGCGGCGGAAGGTAACGACTATCAAAACGCGCGATGAATGAACGCGAACGAACGCGGATTTCTGATCCGTGTTCATCCGCGTTCATCTGCGGCTGAGTAAGCGAACTCAAAAGTTAAGCACTCTCCTTGATCTTATACACCTGGCCCACGCTCGGGTTGTCGATCGTCTGGACTTTTCCCGACGGCCAGTGAATCTCCGCTTTGTCGATGTGCGGGTTCTTGCCGACGCCGAAATGCAGACGCCGCTGGTTCTGCGCACAAAACCCGCTGCCTCCCGAAACCTGTTGCACCTGCTCGCGACCGTCCCAGAACAAACGCACTTCAGCACCGATCGCACTGCGATTACTCGCCGAACCTTCGAGCTCGAAACTGATCGACTTGTTCTCCGGTGTCACGTTGTTTTTGTAAACGAGCAACGGTCCTCTTTGATTCGCAACGACAACGTCGAGCACGCCGCGATTCCACAGATCGACGAGCGCCACCGCACGCCCGTCAAAAACATCACTCGCTCCCACTGCCTGCGCGACATTCACAAACTTTCCCGCGCCGTCGTTGATCCAAACTCTCTTCTGCTGGTAACCCGACAAGCTGCGACCATCCATCGCCGGCCACTGTGCGGCGTCGGAAATGATCGTCGAGTTGCCGCCCGCGATCTTCGAGAAGTCGTACCAGTAATTCTGGTTTCGATCGAGCGAGACGTAACCATTCACGAGATACAGATCGAGTGTGCCGTCGTTGTTCAGATCGCCAAACTGCGCTCCAAAACTCCAGCCACCCATCTCAACATCCATCGCGCGCGCGAGATTGTCGTACTTAACCGCATCGCCGCCCGTTCCGTCGCGCGGCACCCAGAGATTATTTCCCTGGATCAAAACGCCGTCTTCGGAAATGTTGGAAACATAGACCGCGTAACGACCCTGATTGAAGACGTCTGCCACCGAAGCACTCATGCCGCTCTTCGGCGAGAAGCCAACTCCGGTCTGCTTGCCTGCTTCATGAAACTGCTTGCCGTCGTTGAAGTACAACTCCGAGATGCCGTAGTCGTTCGCGATGAAAAGATCCTGATTGCCGGTGCCGCGCAGATCCGCGACGGTTGCGGCGAGCGCCCAGCGACGCGTGTCGATACCGAGTTTCTGACTGACTTCTTCAAACGAACCGTTACCGAGATTGTGAAAGAGATACTTGCGCCCGCCGTTCTGCGCGTACTCAAAACTCTCCGGCATCATCTTCGTGTTTTTCAGATGCCACAGATCGACGTCTTCCGCGTAGTAGCCGCCGAGAAACAGATCCAGTCGCCCATCGCGATCGTAGTCGAACCAGACCGCGGTGTTCGCGTTGACCCACGACGGCAAACCCATCTTGTCGCTGACGCGCGTGAACTTCTGTCCGGCGTCGTTATGAAAGAGCTCGGGCTTGCCCCACTTGTACACGAAGAGATCTTCGTAACCGTCGTTGTCGTAGTCGCCCCAAACTGATCCCATCGAAACACCGGTGCCCGGTTGATTGAGATCCGCGATGCCCATCGCAGCGGCGACATCGGTAAACGATCCGTCACCATTGTTTTTGAAGAGCGCGTTATTACTTCCCTCGCCGCTGTTGGTCACGTAAAGATCAGCCCAACCATCGCGATTGAAGTCGACTACTGACACCGCGGCGCCCATCGATGCAACTTGCGGCATGATGTGATCGAGACGATGGTCGAGCGTCGGCGCCTGGTGCGTGAAGTTAATCCCGGAAGCCTTCGCTACTTCTTCGAGGTGAAAACCATAACGACTCAACGCAGCGGTCGCATTGAGAGAGTTGTTTACGTTCTCGCGGCGCGCGGCTATGCGCCTCATGACGACCGGCACTGCCAGTAGACAGATAAAAACAATGACGAGAATGATCCTCGCCAGCTTGCGGCCGTTCATCTGCTGTACAACCTCATTGCGTTTTGAAACACGTCCGTGCTGACGTAGCGCGTGTGGTAGTTTTGCCAGTCTTCAGGATGCTGGCGATAAACCCATTCATCCTCAAGCCGGCCCGGCGCTGTGATGTATTCGTTTTTCGCGTGATAAGGCAAAGGCTGCACGGTTTTTGAAAAGGTGGAATTGTAGTCTCCGTCCTTGATCCAACCGTCGCCCACTATCACGTAGTCGCGGACCCAGCCTGCCGACGGCGGTGGTTGCGCCGCGAACCGGAACGACATCTCGTCGCCCGCGTTCATAATCACGTATCGATCATCGGCCTGCTTCAGCAACTCGCGCACGTCACCGAACCGCGTATAGTAGCCGATCAGATCCCGCCAGATCTGTTTTGAACTCGAAAGCTGATTATAGTCAGGGACTTCGGGCGATGAATCATCCTTTCGGTTGATAACAGAGTAACCACGGTAATGCAGATCGGCGACCTGCGGATCGAGGCGCGTCGTCTTGAGCTGCGCGTTTGGAATCCCCGTTGCCCACTCGAACGAATCCCAGTAAACCTCGAGATTGGTGCGCAAACGCAAGCGACGCGGAATGCCTGGCTTGAACACGCCCGTGAGATCAAACAGGCAGATTTTCTTGCGTCCAGCCGGGAAACCGAGGTTTGATCGCACTACTTGCCAGCCGCCTTTTCCATCCGGAATTTCCATGCTCAGCGGCTTCGCTTGCTCCTGCTGACCCTGGCTGATTGCGACATTTATAGACGAGTCGGTCGGGTGCATCCAGCCGTTTGCGATTAACCAAAGCGGCCCGCTCGTGGGCGCGTCGTCACCAAGATCGATTTCAACGTAATGATCGCGCGTGACCCCCTGGTACTTACCGCGACCGAAGGTGTCGAGATACTTTCCGTCCAAATTATTTACAACGTCGGTGACGTCTTGTCCCTGGTCATCAACAGCGCGCACGATCTTGCGTGGCGTCGAGACAGTCGTGATCTCCAACTTCGCAGCGGGAATCACAAAACGTTCGTCGACGAAGATGTCCGAGCCCTCGGGATGATCGACGACGAGGAGACTGAGATGATCGTAGTAGTAAGTCTCCCAAAGTTCGGCAGTGATCCGCAGATCGTAATAGCCGTCGTGAGGCACGAGTTGATCGCGACCGATCTTGTACCATTCTTCGGTCGCTTCGACTCGCGCCGTTCCAAGCGTGTTGATACGCAGGCCAATCGCCGAGCTCCACGGCACCGCATCTTTCACGAAATCCATCTGCTTGCCGTTCCACGCAAAAAGAAATGGGCACGAACCTTTCAAACGCTGCTCGGTGACGATCTCCTGATCGGCTTTGACTTCGAAGTCAGCGCGGACCGTGCCGTTGGGCCAAACAACGCGAATCACATCCGTGCTCGGTTGTTCGCCGAGTCCAAAGTGAAGCAGCGGTCCGGTGATCGGTTGTTTTTGGACCAGCAGGCCGGAACGAATTTCCATCTCGCCGCCGACGCCGAACGAGTTGATGCGTTGATCGCCGCTGGCCTGAACCGCGCGCGGCCGCACGACTTGCCAGTGATAATTCTTTGAACCGTGATTGATTGCGCGTGCAGGTCGACCGTCGTCATCGAGACCGAGAAGATCGAGGCGTCCATCGTTATTCAAGTCGGCGACAGCAAAGATTTGCGCCAGGCCGGTTTCAGCCGGCGGGCGCAGTATCATTTGGTCCGACCGTAAATTGAGTTCAGTCCCGAACAACAGATCGAGTGAGCCGTTGTTATCCAAATCGGCGAACATCAGGTTAGGCAGATCTGTGGGAGGTACCCCCATTACGTGTTCCTGCACCCACGACGATCCGTGATCTTTGTCAGACAGGCGGATGATTTCGCCATCACTCTTCACGACTGCCAGATCGAGAACGCTGTCGTCGTTGAGCTCGGCCAAAGCGATCGCTCGTACAGTCGGGAAATTATCCGGCAGAGCGCGTTCGCTGAATTGTCCCTGGCGTTCGTTACTGAAAATGTGCAGCTTGCCGGAGCTGTCGATCAGAGCGGCATCAGGATCACCATCGGCATCAAGGTCGCCCCAGACGAAGTCGTTGATTCCCTGGATGGATGAAAAGACATCCATCTCCTGAAACGTGCCGTCGCCGTTGTTGCGCAAGACCGTGGGCTTGAGTTGGTTCGAGCCGAGTACGATGTCGAGATCACCATCGGCTTCGATGTCGGCAGCCCACGCGCCGGAGTAACTTCTGTTTACGACTTCGGGCGGAAGCTTGGTCGCAGCAGTAACGTCTTTAAAACTCGAGGAACTCTCCTGTTGAAACAAACGCACGCCACCGGCGCCTGCCAGCACGAGATCTGTTTTGAAGTCGTAATTAAAATCGATCTGGAGGATGCCGGAGCGTGTGGGCGGAGTGTTGTTGCCGGGAAAAGGCAAACTTGGACCACTCGACAACTTCACTTCGCGCGCAGTGGCAGTGGCGGTCAATGGCGCACCTTCGCTGCCTGGCCAGATCGCGCCCACCCAATCCGCTTTATCGCCGGTGAGAGTCTCGGGTGTGAATTTGATCTGAGCATCATCGTCAGCCGCTTTGAAAACCGGCGACTCCAACCGCAGGAAGTGACGCAGCGGCACCGCTTCTTCACCGGGTTGCGGCTTGATCGCGGCGAGGTCGCGACGGTAATCAGGAACGCGCACCAGCACGTTGCGCAGGAAACTCGTGCGCGTCGCCGCCGCAGTTGTATCACCGGCTTGAGTCGCCGCGTCGAGTGCGGTCACCTGCGCGCGCACTTCTTCGGGCCACGCGGATGAACGTGCAACGATCTTCGCTACTGATGATTTAAGCGTCTCGTTATCACCACGTTTCGCCGCGATGCGAGTTAGTTCAATGCGAGCTGCGAGATTGTCGGGCTGTGCGGCGAGTATTTTCTGGACCAGCGTTTGAAACTCATCCGCGGCTTTCTGATCACCTTGCCGTTCGACTTCCTCTGCGAGTTTGTAGATCGCGAGCAAGTTGTTCTGGTCCAACTCGACCGCTTTGCGCAGCTCTTCGATCGCGGCGGGCGTGTTGCCGCGACTGCTTTCGAGTAGCCCGAGTAGATAATGAATGTCGGCGTTGTCGGGCGCGAGGTCGCGTGCTTTGTGAAGTCGCTCGGCAGCGAGATCGTAGTTGCGTTGTCGCAGTGCGAGCAAACCCCAGTTGGCCCAACCGGCGGGTTCGGCCGCCGCGAGTTGCGTAAACTGCGCGAGCTTTGCATCTGCCTGAACATCGTGGCCGACTTCGAGCGCCGCGAGACCGATGTAAAACGTTCGCACCAGTTCGTTGTATTCAGGAGAAGACTTAGTCGGAAGATTTGCGCTTGGACGACAGCCGCTGACCAAAGCTACGAGGAGCAATGTGGCTGCAAGGGGAATTTTAGGCATCATAAGCAGGTTGTTTCCCGCAAAGACGCAAAGGCACAAAGATAGGTTCGGATTTCTAAATTTCTTTGCGCCTTTGCGCCTTTGCGGGAAACTCCGCACAATGTAACACAATGAGACTATATCTAAGTTGTGCGCTGACCGCGGCACCATCCTTTCCAGCACAGTGGGATCCGAAGCTTGGAATTCACGTGACTTGAAGT
>JADMIO010690426.1_pt1 | contig 19616 bp, 13 predicted proteins | sample 8958161 | NCBI WGS metagenome assembly JADMIO01 (sample SAMN16585339, study PRJNA669376) | soil metagenome | isolation source: Crop rotation soil | place: USA: Cullars Rotation, Alabama | collected 2011
CCGCCGCGCCCGGTGAGCTCGGCGGCGACAGCTGGGGCAAGCTTCCGCTCGAGCAGCGTGCGGCGGGCCCGTGGGGATTGCCCGGCTCGTACGATCCCGTGCGCAAGATCGTCTATTGGGGTGTGGCGAACCCGAATCCGTACACGCGCCTCAAGCGGCAGGGACGGTTCGACGCCGTATCGCTGGTGTCGCCGTCAGAGCTCTATAGCAACTCCACGGTCGCCTTGAACGTCGAGACGGGCAAGCTGGTGTGGTACTTCCAGGAGCTGCCCGGCGACGACTGGGACGCGGATCACAATCAGGAGCGCATCCTCGTGCGCACCCGCGTCACCCCCGACCGGCGCTTCGTGAAGTGGATCAATCCCGACGTCCAGTCCGGCACCGCCGAGCAGGACGTGGTGCTCACCGTCGCAGAAGGCGGCGGCATGTTTGCCGTCGCGCAGCAAACGGGCAAGTTTCTCTGGGCGCGGCCGTTTCCCTTCGACGACCCGAACCTCAACATGAGCGTGGTGGACGTCTCCACCGGCCAGACCGCCGTGAATCCCGACAAGGTCTTCAAAAAAGACGGCGACACCATTGTCGGCTGCTACCACAACACGCGCGGGCTCTGGCAGATTGCGTATCACCCCACGCGCAATGCGCTGTATGTGCCGTTCCACGACCAGTGTCTGTCGATGGAAGCGGTCACCGCGAACACGACCGGATATGGCAAACGCGTGGGCGTGCTGCGGCCGGGTGCCGACCCGAACAAGTACATGGGTCTCGCCAGGATCGACGTGGCCACCGGCGAGATGCGCGTGATCTACTCGCAGCCGCAGCCAACGAACGGGTCGGCGCTGGTGACCGCGGGTGACTTGGTGTTCTTCGGCGATCTGAATCGCCGTCTGCGCGCGCTCGACGCCGACAGCGGCAAGGTGCTGTGGGAAACCGTCGTCGGCGGCACCATCGTCAACAGCACGATCTCATACGCGGTCAATGGCAAGCAGTACGTGATGGTCTATACGGGCGGAGGGCAGTCGGTGACGAGCGGCCCGCTCGACGTCGCCGCCGCGTCGATGCCGGCGCCCGTCCTCGGTCACAACGCGGTCTACGTGTTCGCGCTGCCGTAGAGCCCGCGCCCTGCGCCGCGCAGTACGTAGTGTCCGGCTTCAGCCGGACCGTGATCATTGTCAACGAACTACAGAAACGCGTCGCCGTGAATGCGTCCGCTTCTAACGTTTACGCGGCTGTGCGGCGTCGACTCCGTTCAGGCCTGCCTTGGCGATCGATGACTTCACGAGATCGGTCGCCAGGATTTCGTCCAGCAACCGGTTGATCCCTTCTAACCGCGCGGCGTTGCCCTTGGGCACGGCGATCGCCTGACCGGCAACGGAGAAGTTGTCGGCGATAGCGCGCAGCTTCGGATGGCTCGCGGCAATGTCCAGAATGCGCTGGCGGTTGGTGGCGAACGCGTCGAGCGCTCCCGTCGTGAGCCGGCGTTCGAGTTCATCCGGCGGCGGCATCTCGGCAACCGCGTCGACCTTGGTGTTCTTCAGGTTCGCACTCAAGTAGACGTCCTGGGTGTCGTTCTTCACCGCGGCGATGTGGACGCCCGCGCGGTCGGCGTCGGCAACTTTCTTCAGCGGCGAGCCCGCCGCCACGAGGTAGGTGTTCGGCATCAACAGCCACGGCTCCGAGAAATCCACTTCCATGGCACGGCCGGCGTTGTACGCGAGAAAGCCCACGTCGGCGGCGCCGCTCTTCAGAAGGTCCATGACCGCCCGTCCGCCAGATCCTGGAATCAGCTTGTAGGGCACGCCCAGCCGCCGTGCCATTTCCTTGACGAGGTCGGCGACAGGTCCTGTGGCGACGCCCGTCTTCGGATCCATGCGGCCAAGCGCTGGATTGTCGCCGAGAAACGCCACCCGCATGGTGCCGGTCGGGGCAAAGGTTGCGGCGGCCGCCCCCCCGTTTTGGGCAGTGGTGGCCACTGACGACAGCGCGATAAATATAGACAGCGTAAAGACGAGGATGGTGCGGCGCATCGGAGGATTATAGGCGCGTGGGCGCTGGCGCCATCGGGCATAATGTGCGCTGTCCAGCGTCCAGCGAGGGTGTAAATATGCGAACGCGCGCAGCAGGTCCAGGCCTGGTAGTGATGGCGGTGATGGCGCTCTCAGTCGGGTTGAACGCGCAGTCCGCGGTGCCGGACCTGTCCGGCGACTGGGCCATGACGCTCACCAACGTTCAGCACGGCGGCGGCATCGGCCAGAGTCTGAGCGGTGCAGATCCAGGGGGCTTCCTGAGAGGCAAGGAACCCGACATCCCATACTTGCCAGCGGCGCGGGCCAAGACCCTTGCGGAAGTGCCACCCACGGGGCCCGACTCCAAGTACGAGACCACCACCGATCCGAACATTCATTTCTGCGAGCCGTTGGGCCTGGGACGCGTCTACATGGCGCCGGCGAAGACACGGTTCGTCCAAACGCCGGAGGCGGTGTACATCCTTCACGAGATGGGACCGACGTTCCGCGTCGTGTGGCTGAACGCGAAGCACCCGGAGGATCCCGACCCGCAGTACTGGGGACACTCGATCGGTCACTACGAAAACGGTGACACCTTGGTGGTCGACACGGTCGGCGTCAACGATCGGTCGTGGCTGGATCAGCTGGGGCATCCGCATGGAGAGCAGCTCCATTTCGTCGAGCGCTACACGCGCGTCGGCAACACCATCCAGATTGCGTTCACCGTCGAGGATCCGGAGTTTTACTCCGCGCCATGGGCCGGACATCGCGTGCTCGAAAAGTCGAGCACGGGCTTCATGCGCTTCATGTGGGTGTGTTCGGTCCGCGACAACAACCACCACTACGACTCGACCAGCAAGGATGCCAATACCGGGACCACCACTTTCAAGTAGGCCCCAAGGAGAGAAGATGCGTCTGATTTCATTGCTCATGCTGGCGTTCTGCGTGCTGGCCCCGAGGCTTGCCTCCGCGCAGGAGTGGATTGAATACTCCAGCAAGGACGATCTGTTTTCGGTGAACTTTCCGCAGGAGCCGAAAATCGAGACGATCACGTATGTGTCGCAGCAGGAAGCGCCCTTGCCCGGACGCATCTACTCCGCCAGCGAGGGCCAGAGCCGCTACTCGATGACGGTGATCGATTACACCCACCTCGAACAGATTCAGGCGGAGCGCATCAAGAGCTGTCCGCCCGACGCGCACATGAGTTGCCGGGGCACCGGACCGGATGGCCCCACCGGCAGCGGCTATTCGAAGCTCGATAAGGCGGGCGCGATCGACTTTGCGACGTGGCACATCATCGAGCGCGGCTCGAAGATCACCTACTTCGCGTGGAGCGTCGTGGACTACATCGGCGGACGCTGGATGCACCTGAGCAACCCGGACGGTTCGCGCACCTACAACGCCATCCACATGCACGACGACCGTCTATACATCCTCGAGGCGACCGTGCCCAAGGGCTATCCCGAGCCGGGCATCTTCAACCAGTCGCTGCGCTTCATCGACGAACAGGGATTGCCGGTTCGTTACAACGGGCTCTACATGAACGGATACCCGAAGCCGCCGCGCGTCAACGCGCCGGTCGCCCAGTAGGGCGGTTCCGCGAAACGGACCCGCCAGGAGAACAACGTATGCGACTCCGATATCTGATTCTTGCCGCCGTATCAGCCGTGACGTTTGTGATGCCCGCGTGGGCGCATCACTCTCACGTCAATTACGCCGTCTCCGAGTTCACCTACATCGAGGGCGTCGTCAAGGAAATCCACCTGATCAACCCGCACTCCTGGGTGTACATGGAGGTCAAGAACGCCAAGGGCGAGCCCGAGCTCTGGTCGCTCGAAGCCACCGGTCCGCGTGGGATCGAGGCCAAGGGCGTGAAGAAGGGCGACGTGAAGGTGGGCGACGTCGTGAAGGTGCGCTGCCACCGGCTTCGCGACAACGCCAACGGCTGCCTGCTCGGATTCCTCACGCCGATGCACGGAGACGCCGCGCGGGGCCACGGCGTCGAGCGGGAGTGGGACTAACCAGGAGGCGGTAGGTGGTCGGCAGTAGGCGGTAGGACATTATCGGCTACCGCCTACCGGCCACTGCCTACCGCCTACTGCTGCCCACTACAGATGGCCCCCGACCCCACCGATCTCGGCCTGAGCGGCCGCATCTCGCAATCGCCCCAGACGCGGATGATGCACCCGGACGGCTCGCTCAATGTCGTCCGGCAGGGGCGCGGCTTCTGGCAAGCGCTGAATTTCTACCAGCATCTGCTCACCGTCAGCTGGCCGCGCTTCTTCCTGTACGTGTTCGTTGTCTATGTTGCGGCCAACCTGCTCTTCGCGGCACTGTATCTCGCCGCTGGCGAAGGGGCCATCCACGGCAGCGCCGCAGACGGCCGGTGGCACAACGCGATCTTCTTTTCTGTCCAGACGATCGCCACCATCGGCTACGGCCAGATGACGCCGCGGGGGACGCTTGCCAACTCTCTTGTCGCGCTTGAAGCCCTGACGGGCCTGATGGGATTCGCGATCATTACCGGGATTCTTTTCGCCCGCTTTTCCCGGCCGTCGGTTGACGTCCTGCACAGCAGTGTCGCCGTCATCGCGCCCTACCGGGGGATCACCGGCCTCATGTTCCGGATCGCCAACGGCCGATCCAGCGAGCTCATCGACGTGAGGGCGACGGTGACCTACAGCTGGATGGACCGGTCGGAACCCGGACGGGCCGTGCGTCGTTTTCGACAACTGCCCCTCGAGCGCGACACCGTCAGTCTATTGCCCACGCAATGGGTCGTCGTCCATCCGATCGATGAGACAAGCCCGCTTGTGAATCGGAATCAGCAGGAGCTGCTCGAGGCCGACCCGGAGATTCTCGTGGCACTCTCGGCAATCGACGAGACGTTCTCGCAGGTCGTGCACGCGCGCTTTTCGTACGTTGACCACGACATCGTCCACGGCGCGAAATTCAGCGATCTCTTCGGAACCACCGCCGACGGCGTGTTAACCATCGACGTGTCGAGGCTCAGCGAGATTGAGCGGGTGGCACTGCCGGTCCTAGGCAGTAGGCAGTAGTCGGTAGTCGGTAGGCGGTAGCTGCAACTGCCCACTGGGCTGCCGCACCGACAAGAGTCGGATTCGCACCAACCAGCGTCGGGATCGCACCGACAAGGATCCCGTTCGCACCGACACGATCGGGCTCGATCAGTGGCCCGGCTGCATCGCGCCCGCGCGATAGGCGTCACCGCGCACAACCTGTTGATGGGTGGCGCCGCCGGCGCCGATGGTCGCCCTGAGCACGTAACTTCCGCCGCCTACGCGCTGTGAGAGGCCCAACACCAGGATGACGGCCGACGTGGAGAGCGCTTCTTGATGGGTGAAGTCTAAGCTAGTATGAGCCGCGCCCTATGACTGACATGCGCACGGCGATGTGCTGGGCCGCTCTTGTCTTCGCTCTTGCCAGCGGGCGGCTCGTCGCCCAGGCGGCTCTTCAGGATCATCCCGGACAATACGACCGCGCCGACATTGAAGCGGGGTCGCGCCTGTACGCGGCGCAGTGCGCGCCGTGCCACGGCGTGAACGGCGACATGATCACCGGCGTCGATCTGCGGCGCGGGCAGTTCAAGACGGTGGTCTCGGATGAAGACCTGGTGCGCGTACTGGCGATGGGGCGGCCTGCCGCCGGCATGCCTGCCTTCGCCACGTTTCAACCCACCGAGGTGACCGGCCTCATCGCCTTCATCCGCGCCGGGTTCGACGCTACGGCGACCGCGGTGAAGGTGGGAGATCCGAGGCGCGGGCAGTCGCTCTTCGAAGGAAAGGGCGCGTGTGCCACCTGCCACCGCGTCAACGGGCGAGGCCCCCGCATCGCCACGGATCTGAGCGACATCGGCACCATCCGAACCCCCGGTTCCCTGCAGCGCTCGCTGCTCGATCCGGCGCGATCGCTGCTCCCGGCGAATCGTATGGTGGACGCTGTGATGAAGGATGGTCGAAGGATCCGCGGGCGCCGCCTCAACGAAGACACCTACACGGTGCAGGTGATGGACGAGCAGGAGCGCATCGTGTCGCTCACCAAGGCCGACCTCCGCTCCTACGACGTGAGGAACGAGACGGCCATGCCGTCGTACGCCACCTCGCTGGCGCCGGACGAGGTGTCGGATGTGATCGCCTATTTGCTCGGGCTGAAGGGACCGCAACCATGACGCGTTGTCTCGTCTCGGCGTTCGTGCTGTGCCTCGCCGCCGGCCTTGGCGCGCAGGTGACCTCAGATCGTCTCGTCAACGCGAACGGTGAGCCGCAGAACTGGCTGACCTACTCGGGCACCTACAACAGCCAGCGCCACACGTTGCTGAAGCAGATCAATCCCGCCAACGTAAAAACGCTCGAGCAGAAGTGGGTCCTGCAGAACCAGGTCTTCGGCGCCTGGGAGTCGTCGCCGGTGGTGGTCGATGGGGTGATGTACGTCACCCAACGACCCAACGATGTGCTGGCGCTCGACGCCGCGACGGGCAAGGTGTTCTGGCTCTACCGGTACACGAACTCGGGTGACCAGCAGGTCTGCTGCGGGGCCAACAACCGCGGCGTGGCGATTCTCGGCGACACGCTGTTCATGGGCACGCTCGACGCGCACCTGGTCGCCATCGATGCCAAGAACGGCAAGCCTCTCTGGATCACGGAGGTCGCGCCCTCGAAGCTCGCCTACTCGATCACCATGGCGCCGCTGGTCGTGAAGGATAAGGTGATCGTCGGCGTCGGCGGCGGCGAGTACGGCATCCGCGGTTTCATCGCCGCCTACGACGCGAAGACCGGCAAGGAAGCGTGGCGCTTCTACGCGATTCCCGCGCCGGGCGAGCCAGGCAGTGAGACCTGGGAAAAAGACGACGACTGGGCGCATGGCGGCGCGTCGGTCTGGATCACCGGCTCATACGATCCGGCCCTCAATCTCACCTACTGGGGCATCGGCAATCCTGGGCCTGACTGGAACCCGGCCCAGCGCCGGGGCGACAACCTCTATAGCGACTCGGTAGTCGCGCTCGATGCCGACACGGGACGGCTCAAGTGGCATTTCCAGTTCACGCCCAACGACGGCTACGACTACGACGCCGTACAGGTGCCCGTGCTCGCCGACATGACCTGGCGCGGCGCGCCGGCGAAGGTGATGCTGTGGGCCAATCGCAACGGCTTCTTCTACGTGCTGGATCGCGTCACCGGCCGATTCCTCTCCGGCACGCCGTTCGTGAAGGTCAACTGGGCGAGCGGGCTCGACGACAAGGGACGTCCTCTGCAGACGCCGCAGCCAGAAGGGGCGCCGACATGGCCCGGCAACCAGGGCGGCACCAACTGGTACTCGCCGTCGTTCAGTCCGCGCACCGAGTTGTTCTACGTGTCGGCCTGGGTGGACTACGCGTCGATCTTCCGCCGCGAGGAGGCGGTCTACGAACCGGGCCGGCGGTTCAACGGAGGAGGGCAGACGGCGGTGACGCCGACGCCCGATTCGCCCGGCATCGGCATTGGACGCCGCGGCCCGATCAACAACTGGACCGACCTCGTGGGCCACGGCGCCGTGCTGGCGCTCGATCCCAGAACCGGCAAGGAGAAGTGGCGTTTCGAACAGTACGACGTCACCGACAGCGGCATTCTCACCACGGCGACCGACCTGCTCTTTACTGGCGGACGGGAGGGATATTTCCACGCGCTCGACGCGCGCACCGGCGCGTTGCTGTGGAAGGTGAGTCTCGGCGGATCGATCGTCAACGGCCCTGTCAGCTATCAGGTGGCCGGCAAACAGTACGTCACGGTGATCGCCGGCAACGCGCTGTTCACCTACGCACTGCGCGAATGAATAAGCGTCGCGCGTCGCAGTTCCCTATTTCGCTGTGGCCGTCTGCTTGGCCAACTCGTCCTTGAACTGCGCTTCGTATGTCTTCACGTGATTCGGCAGCGTCGTCGAGTCGATAAACGGATTCCCGCCCTGGCCTCGCTTCGCCAGCTTCTCGAGAAGGCCGTAATGCTGTCCGTGGGAGCCCAGGAACACGTCGGCATGCAGGGCGCCTGCTAGCTCGTAGGTGTGCCTGTAATCAGCAACCTTGTTGGGATAGTTCGGATCGTTCACCAGCGTTCGCCCGCCTGCTCCGTAACCGCAACCAAACACGACGTCGTAGGTCTTGCCTCCGTCCTGAGCCTTCATCGTGTATGTCGTGCACCCCTTGGTGTGTCCGGGCGTCAGTAGGGCCGTGAGGGTGACCCCACCCAGTTGCACGGTGTCTCCGTTGTGCAGTATCCGGTCGATCGGGTGTGGCTTTCCGCCGGGGGTCAGCTTTCGCAGATCGGGCACGTCCTGTTCCATGGCCATCACCTGAGCACCGGTCAAGGCCTTGAACTGAGCGTCGCCCTCCTGGTGATCCACGTGCGCGTGACTCCCAAGGATGATGCGAATGTCGCTGATCTCGAACCCAAGCTTCTCGATGCTGCCCCGGATCGTTGCCAGTTGCCTCTCATAGCCGGTGTTGATGAGGATGTGGCCCTGGGGCGTGGTGATCAGGTACGAGGAGTGCTCCGCCTCGGGACTGACGAAGTAGACATTTCCCACGACCTGAAACGGTTCGACCAACGTGTTTTCAGGTCCACTCGCGCCCTGGGCCTGAAGCTGTATCGAACTCGAGATCGCGAGCAGCAAACAGAAGGTCAGGCAACGGATGGTCATGGTGCTCTAGCCTACAACGGCAACCAGAATGATGTCTTCACGATGAAGGCGTTCGTTCCAGGCACGGTAAGTGATCTGAAGGGATCGCCGAAGCCGACGCTCGTCGCGATGGGCTCGGACAGCCGTCTGTCCTGCTGCCACACCAGGAAGAACGTCGACCCGGGACGATACTCCCACCGCAGCACGACGTTGCTGCGGAACGAGTGCACGTTGAAGTTGTTGTTGGGAATGGTGAACGACGAGAGGCCATCGCGCACGAGCAGGCTGCCGTCCGGCTGGACGCTCGAGCTCGTGCCGCCGGTGCCATAGGCGATGCGAAGACGGGTGCGCGGGGCGAGCAGTTCGCCGATGTTCCAGTAGCGCCCGCTCGCGGCAAACGGCTCCGCATACACGTCGAGGTTGAGATCCGGTTTCAGCGTGAAGCCGGTTCTGAACTGCATGGTGTAGGTGTGGCGATCGATCGCGCCAAAGACGTAGCGGCTGCCGTAGGTCTCCGGCCGGCCGCCTGGAAGCACCGTGATGTACTGCTGCGTGTCCACCTGTCGCTGCAGCGTCGGCGCTGCGGTGAACTGCCACCGCGGTCCGAGCTTCAAGGTAAGGCTGCTGATCAACCGATGGTTGTACCCGCCATCCACGTTGGCCGACTTCGTCAGGTCGAGGCTCCAGGCGCGGGGCGACGAGGCGCGATTCTTGAGCGTGACGTTGAGCGTGCGCGACGGCGGCGCCGTCATCGTCGGCCCGCCGCGCGCGAGCCTGATATCGAAGCGGTTGAAGCTCTGGGTGTACGTCGCGGTGCCCGTCCAGAAATTGTTGAAGGTGACGCTGGTGTACGCCACCGCGGACTTGTTGTCGCGCTCGCGGCCAAACGTCCACTCGTTGCTCTGCCTGCCGCCGACCCAATAGGCGCGAAGCCACTTCCCCGGCACCGTCTCCCGGTAGCGCACGTCGCCGCTCAGTTGAATGCCGTCCGCGCTCGTAAGACGTCCGATGTCGTTGTGCTCGAGCCCGGGCGACTGGTTCTGATTGGTGAAGCTCCAAATCCAATGACGCCCGCCAGTGCGGGCGAGCTCGTTGATCGTCCACCAGCCCCCCCACGACGGGCGGGTCGGGTCGTAGATTTCGTAGGTCCGGTCTGGACGCTGTGAGTAGTGCGCGCTGTTCCGCTTGGCGCGAGCCACGGCGGCAGGCTCTCCCTCCAGCAGCGTCGCCACCTCGAGTGAGGTCCACTCGTACTCGCCGCCCTTGAAACGAATGGTGGCATCGCTCCCGACGGACATGGCATTCCGCACCAGCAACTGGGCGATCGGATCGGTGTCGTCCATCGAGCGGTGGACGATCGTCGCCATGGCGCTGATCGTGGACTGCGACTTGCCGAACTCCTGCTGCACGCGCGACACGCCGAACAGCGTGCGCGGTGCCACCAGGCGCTTCGACTGCGTCCGCGTCGCCAGGCTGAACGTCCGCGCTGTTTCCGAGTCGGTCACCGCGGCCATCGCGCCGATCGACGTGCCCGATGCCAGGCGGCCCGTCAGCTTCGCGGCGCCGAGGATGGTGCTGAAGGCCGGGTAGTCGACGAAATCTCCCGTCGCCGGGCCGCTCGGCCGCGCGCCGATACGGCGCGAGTAGAACAGGTTGGTGTTGGTCGAGAGGTTCATCAGGCTCTCGCCCTCGAGGAAGAACGGACGCTTCTCGGTGAAGAACGTCTCCTGGCCGCTGATGTTCACTTCCGCGGGGTCGGCTTCGACCTGACCGAAGTCGGGATTGATGGCGGCGTCGAGCGTCAGGTTTGGCCCGAGCCCCGCCTTTACATCCGCGCCGATACGGCCTCGCAGATTCGTGCCGTTGTCGAATGGATTGCGCGGGTCGCGATTGCTGTTCAGCATCGACGAGCTCGCGACGTAGGGGCTGACCTCGATCGGCCGGTTCGAGGGAAGCCCGGAGATGCCGTTGAGCGTGCCGAAGCGCGACGACCACGCGCGCACGGTGCGCGGCACCGGCACCCAGTAGTCGTCTTCGTCGAGCATCGGCGTGTAGCGGTGAATGTTCAGCCCCCACACCAGGTTGTCTTTGCGGTCGAAGCGAAGCTGGGAGAACGGAATCCACATCTCCGCCGTCCAGCCCGACTCGTCTCTCGTCGTCTTCGCTTCCCAGACCATGTCGTAGGTCTCGTCGAACACCGTCTCGTCGTCACGTGCGTGATAGCGATCGACTCGCACGCCCTGGGCGGTCACGCCAAAGACGTACGCCGTGCGCCGGTCGAGAAACGTGTCGAACGCGACGAGGACGTGCTCGGACTGCTCGACGCGGTCGCGTCGTGCCATCAACGACTGGATCGACGAGCCGGGCAGCTTCGACATCCGCGCGCCGACGTACAACGCGTCGTCGTCGTAGAGAAAGCGGACCTCCGTGCGCTCCGAGGGCGGCGCTCCTTCGACCGGTTCCTTCTGCACGAAGTCGCTGACCACCCGGGCCGATTCCCAGGCCGATTCGGCGAGGCGTCCGTCGAGCGTGATGCTGCCGTTGGTCACACGCGTCGCGGTGGCTTGCTTGGACGAGCCGGCGTTATCGACGGTTTGCGCCCATGCCGGACCACCGACGGTGGCAAGGGCAACGCAGACGGCGATCGCTCGAAAACCCGGGCGCGAATCTAGGATGGCCAAGCGGAGAAACCCCAATGAAACGACGCGAAGGATGAATGCGCGATGCTATCATGCGCTGCTCCGGCGCCACGCCGGGAGGGACCTGTCTCATGTGCATACGACACAAATCCGCCTTCGTTTCTGCGGCTGTGATTGCCCTCGGCGTCTGGGCGATCACGCCGGTCCCGGTAGCGCGCGCCCAGAATCCGCCGACCTACAAGGTGGATCCCTTCTGGCCCAAGCCGCTGCCGAACAAATGGATCATGCAGCAGGTGCCCACCCTGACCGTGGACAAGGACGACCACATCTGGGTGTTCAACCGTTCGCGGGGCATCAGGCCGGACGAGAACGGCGCCTCGACCAAACCGCCGCGCACCGATTGCTGCATCGCAGGACCGTCCATCCTCGAGTTCGACACCGAGGGCAACCTGCTGAACGCATGGGGTGGTCCGGGCTACGTCCCGAACTGGCCGGGCGAGCAGACGATCAAGACCGACAAGCAGGGCAACGTCTGGGTGTCCGGAACCGGCAGAGGCGACAGCATCCTCAAGTTCAGCAAAGACGGGAAGCTGCTGAAGGACTTTGGCCATCGTCCGCCCCCGGTTCCAGCCGGACAAACGCCTCCTCCGCTCGTGGAGAACAACCAGCAGACCGACGTGTGGATCAGCGGCGTCGCGGACTTTGCGATCGATGACGATGCGCAGGAGTTGTACGTGGCGGATACCGAATTCATCAACAAGCGCATCCTCGTCTACGACCTGAATTCGGGAGCGTTCAAGCGGGGCTGGGGCGGCAAGGGAAAGCCGCTGAGCATGATCCGCAACGAGCGCGTGGCGAACTACGACACGAACGGGCCTCCGCCGGATATCGATGACTTCGTCACCCTGCACTGCCTCCACATTTCGCGTGACGGCCTCGTCTACGTGTGCGATCGCGGCAACGACCGGGTGCAGGTGTTCACGAAGCAGGGCAAGTACGTGACGCAGTTCTGGATCCACCCCTCGACGCCCGCGCGAGGGAATGAATGCGGTGGTCCGGGCAGCGACAAGTTCGGTCCCTGCGGCACGGTCTACAACCTCGCGTTCTCCGCCGACCCGCAGCAGAACTTTGTGTTCGTCGCCGATGGCGCCAACGACAAGGTGTGGATCGTCAACCGCAAGTCGGGCATGACGGTCGGCTCGATTGGCGACAACGGCCGCATGGCCGGGATGTTTCACTTCATCGACGGCATCGCCGCCGACTCGAAGGGGAACATCTATACGGGGGAAGTCGAGACCGGCAAGCGCATTCAGAAGTTCGTTCCGGTCAACGGAACGGGAAGGTGAGTATGGCGAAGGGTTTTCTCATCGGTCTGCTCGTTGGCGCTTGTGCGATGGCGGCAGTCGCGCAGTCCAACCGGATCGAAGGCAACATGGGTCTCAACCATGTCGGCATCACCGTCGAGAATCTGGGCGAAGCTATCACCACGTACAACAAGATGTTTGGCTTCGGAGAGGCGGCGGTCATCCGCGACGACAAAGGGCAGCCGACGCTGGCCTTCATCCAGATCAATCGCAACACCTTCATCGAGCTGGCGCCGGCGAGCGCCACCAACCGTCCTGGCCTCAGCCACTTCGGCCTGGAGGTCAAGGATGCCAAGGCCGCGGCGATGGGCCTGCAGCAGCAGGGGGTGAAGATTGATGCGCCGCGCGTCGGCCGCACGATTTCGCTGATCACCAGCACGACCGATCCCTACGGTGTGCGGATGGAGTTGTCGGAGATAGGGCCGGAATCGATGCTCGGCAAAGCGATCGCCAACTGGAAATGATGATGAAAATATTTTTCGCTCGTACCGTCGTTCCCGCTCTCCTTCTGTTCGGCCTCGCACACACCGCGGCGGCGCAGGACGTCACCATCACCAACGCGCGGATCATCGTCGGCAACGGACAGGTGATCGAGCGCGGCACGATCGTCGTGCGTGGCGGTCGCATCGCGTCGGTTGGCGCCGGCGCGGCAGCGGCTGCCGCCGGCCGGACGATCGATGGTGCCGGCATGACCGCGATGCCTGGGTTCATCGACGGTCACCGGCATGTGAACACCGGACCGAACGAGAAGGTGCAGATGCAGCAGCTTCTCGAAGCCGGATATACGACCATCCTCTCAGGCGGCGGCCCGGCCGAGGGCAACATCACGCTGAGAGATCACATCGAGAAGGGCGTGATCAACGGTCCGCGGATCATCCCGTCTGGATCGGTGCGTCTGAATCAGACGCCCGACGCGGCGCGCGCCGAGGTGCAGAAGATGGCCGCGATGGGGATCAAATACACCGGCGAGATCGCGCTCACGCCGAAGCCTGGTCCGACCGCGCAGGAGCTCGAGGTGCTGCGGGCGATCGTGGACGAGGGCAAGAAGGCCAACGTGTGGGTGCAGGTCCATGCGGTGAGCCCGCAGGCGATGATGGCCGCCGTGGACGCAGGCGTGAAGAAGCTGGTGCACACACCGCACTTCGGCTGGTTCAGCATCGAGGATGGCAGGAAGGTGGCTGCGGCTGGCGTCAAGCAGCTCTCGACGATTGGCTTCGGCGTGCCGGTGTTCGGCGTGTTCGCCGAGGACAACAAGCCGCGCTTCCGCGACGGCAAGCCGTGGCCCGACGCGATCATCGACGGCGACGGCCGCGGGCAGGAAGCGGGCTACAAGGCGGTCAACGCGCGCACGTCATGGGATGCCGGCATCATGTACGGCTACGGCACCGACACCAACTATGACGCGCGCTGGGGCCTCGAGCACGAGCTGAAGAGTCTCAACCTGATGTTCTCGATGCAGGACATCGTCAAGTTGATGGGCCCCAACAGCGCCTCGTACATCGAGATGAGCGATCAGCTCGGCACGATCGAAGCGGGCAAGCTCGCCGACATCGTCCTGCTGCAGGGCAATCCGCTCGAGGGCTACTGGAACTTCCTCAACGCGAAGGTCGTGCTCAAGGGCGGCGCGGTCGTCGTCGACAAGCGCTAGCTACTCTTTTTCGGGTGGCCGTTCGGGGCGGACGACGATCGCCGCGAGCGCGTGGGGACGGCGCGTCGAATCGAGCAGCGCGCCGAGGCGGCGAACCATGGGCGACCAGACGTGCAGGTCGCCCGAGTCTCTGATGCGGCGAACCTTCAGCGGCCGCTGACGAAATCGCTTCGCCCAGTCGGGACGCGCGCGCCCGCCCGCGTCGAACGCGACGATCTCATAACCGGGGCCGTCTTTGTAGACAGCTACCAGCCCCTCGCCTCGCTCCTGCGCGATTTCGATTTCGAGCCTCGCGACCCGTCCTCGCGTGCTGTCTTCGAAGTGCGCGAAGATGCCTTCGACCAGCGGATGTCCCGAGGCGAAGAAGTCGATCGTCTCGTCTGCCACCGCCTCTTCACGATCGAACGAGCCGATGAACGTTGACCCTCCCGCCACGCCGGGCAGGCTGTCCACCGTCGCGCCACTGCCAAATTCGATCGAGTAGGTTCGCTCGTCGCCGGGGCCTTCCACCTTGAACCCGAGACGCATGCTGGCGGCGACCACCACGCGTTCGTTGAGCGCGTCGAGCTCGGCCGGCACGCGCGCGAGGATGCCCTCGGCCATTTCGGCCTTGTACGGATCGCGATGCAGCTGTTGATACGCCGCTTCGCGAATGCGACTGCGGGCGGCCTGGGCCTCGGCGACGAGCTCTCCGAAGCGGGCGTCCGACAGCGTGGCGAGCGGCTTGACGGCGATCTCCTCGAGCGCGCTTTCCACATGGGCGAGCTGCGGCTCGAGGCCGGCGAGCGGCTCGCGGAACACGCCGAGCGCCTCGAAGAGGCGCACCACGTCTGCGCCGATGCCGTGCGGTGGACGGAAGTACACGATCTCGACGGGAATGCGCCTGCCGATGCGATCGAGCCTGCCGATGCGCTGTTCCACCAGAGACGGTTTCCACGGCAAGTCGAACAACACGAGCCGTGTGCAGAACTCGAAGTTGCGCCCTTCGCCGCCGGCCTCGGTACATACGAGCAGGCTGGGGCCCTCCTCCTCGCGAAAGCGCGCGACCTCGGTATCGCGGCGCGCGGGCGACAGCTCTTCGTGGAAGACGCCGCTGGCGAGCTGTGCACGGTTGCTGAGGGCTGTGCGCAGCATCTCGAGGCTCTCTCGGTGCGCGACGAACACCAGCGTCTTTTCTCCGGCATCGCGCCAGCCGGGCGCCTGCGACAACAGCCACGCCAGACGCGGATCGGTGGCGTCCATCGCCTCGGCCTGCTGTTTCAGCTCGCCTTCTTCGGGTCCGAGCAACGCGGAGAGGGCGGCGCCAGAGGCGAGCGCGCGGCGAACGCGGTCGATCTTCTGACGCTTGGCCACCACGTTGCGCGCCGGCGTACTTCGGATGGCCAGTTCGACGGCGTCGCGCGCCTTTGACGCCTCGCTCTCGAGCGCCACGGGAACTCCGACGCGCGGCGGCAAGCCTCCGATGTCCGCACGACGCGTCGAGCTCGTACAGGGCGGCAGCGGTGTGCCGCTCGCGAGCCTCTCGTCGAAGCTCATATCCTCGGGAAATTCCTGCGGACGCAGCAGCTGCAGCAGCCGGAAAAATCCATGCGCATCGTCTTCGAGCGGCGTCGCGCTGAGCAGGAGCACGTGGCGGCCGAGAGCCGCGATGGGAGCCACTGCGCGCCAGCCAGGATCACCCGGATGGCCCGGACGCCGGCGCAGACGCTGCGCTTCGTCCACGACCAGCAGATCGATGCCCGCTTTCACGGCCTGTTTGGTGAGCTGCGGACGCTCGATGAGCATCTCGAGCGCGATCACCGATCGTCTGTGCACGTCGAACGGATTGAAGTTCGCGCCGAAGTCGTGTTCGACGTCGGCGAGACGCGTGGCGTCGAGCAGCGTGAAGACCTGGTGATACTTGCGCCACAGCTCGCCGAGCCACTGCACCGTCAGCGCATCGGGGGCGACGACGAGGCAGCGCTCGATGCCGCCGGTGTGTACGAGCTTGTTGAGGATGAGCGCGGCCTCAATCGTTTTGCCGAGGCCCACTTCGTCCGCGAGCAGCCAGCGCACCGGGTTGGTGGCGGTGGCGCGTTCGGCGACGTGCAGCTGGTGTGGAAAGAGGCGGACGCGGCCGCCCAGAAACCGGCCAAGCCCGCCGGCCTCGCGAATGGTCAGCAGCTGCAGGATGTCGAGCCGGATCAGGAAATCCTTCACGTCATCCAGATCGCCGAGCGCGAGGCGTTCGAGCAGTGCGCCCTCGAGCTCGAGCGGCCACAACGCGTGCGAGGAAACGACCTCGCCGTTGGCAAGCTGCAGCGTTCCGTCGGGACGCCGCGCCGCCACCGTCGTCTCTTCGCGCGTCGCGCTGATACGAACGGGCCGGCCGGGACTCAGGTCAACCGGGAGCAGCGCATCCGTGTTGGCGGCCAGGCGCAGTTTCGCGCCGGTGCGGGGGAATTCCACGACGACCGCGCGGCCGTCGAGAGCCGCGACGCGTCCGACGCCGAGCTCCGGGTTGAAGCGATGAGTGAGGTAGTCGCCTGGGGTCCACATGTCTTGGGGGATGTCTTTGGTCTCTAGTCTCTGGTCTCTGGTCCTTGGTCTTTAGTCTTGGTCCCAGCCAAAAGCCTAAAGGCTAGAGCCTAAAGACCTAGAGACGAGAGACCAAAGACCAAGACCGAGTGCTAGAACGCGCCCGCAGCCACACCGATGGTGAATGTCCGTCCACGGGACGGTGCGAACTGAAAGTGTTCGCGGTAATAGGTGTTGGCGAGATTCTCGATCGCGAAGGTGAGCGCGAGCCGATCGCGGCGCCGCGCCATGTTCACGCTCCAGCCGAGACGCTGCACGGTGAAGCCGTCGAGCGAGAGCAGGTCCTGCGCGATGGCAAACGGCGAGCTGAGCAGTGTCGGCGTGACGCGGTTGACGTCGGTCTGGGTACGCACGCCGTACTCCATCCACCAGCGGCCGTTCTGCGCCGTGAATCGAGCTGACGCCAGTACCTTGACCGGGGTGATGTTGTCGGCGGGCGTGCCGTCGAGCGAGCTGCGGTCGAGCGGGTTGATGCCCTTCGTGATGGTGCCGCGCGTGAAGGCGCCAGAGCCGCGCAGCGTCAGCACGCCGCTCGACAGCAGGATCGGCGCATCGGCGGCCAGCTCCACCCCGCCGATCCTCACGTCTGCGTAGTTGGTCGCCTGCGCCAGCGGCCCCGCGGGCGTGGTCGCCACGACGAGGTCCTGGGCCACGAAATTCTTGTACTGATTGACGAAGAAGTAGGCGCCACCCGAGACCCGCGACGTGCTGAACGTCGCGCCTGCGTCGAAGTTGTTGCCGGTCTCGGGCGCCACCTTCACGTTCGGGGCGATGCTGCCGGCGGTGGCGGGTCCGGCAAACAGCATCTCTTCCAGATTTGGATGGCGATAGCTGCGGCCGACGCGCACGAACGGGCTGACCGCGCGATCGGCGTGGGCGACGAGGCCGATGTCACCGGTCAGCGCGTTTCGTCCGTAGGTGGCGCCGTTGGGGTCGGGAAGCGTGGACGGATCGATCGCCGGCCGGGCGCCCGCGATCACCGACGAGACGTCGTAGCCGGGCGTGGCCTCGGTCGTGACGTTGTAGAAATCGCCGCGCAGCCCTGCCACCAGCGAAATCTCCGGATGGAGTTTCCACTCATCCTGCGCAAACACCGCCACGTCGCGCAGGCTCGCGTCGGGCACCCGCACCGGATGAGCGACCGAGGGCGGCCCGAGTTGTACAGGCGCCGGAAACACCACGGCCGCGGGGCCGCGCGCTCCGACGACCGCCTGGCCGAGGAGCGAGGTCGTGGTCGTCGTCGTGCGTGCATCGCTGCTGCGATCGCGATAGAACGTCAGACCGCTCGTCAGCACGTGATTGGGTGCAGGCACGATGACGGCTTGCAGATCGACGCCTGGCGTCCAGACGCGCTGCTCCGTTTCTGACAGGATGTCGAGCCTGAAGACCGAGATCGGAAAGAACGTCGCGCTCGGAGCGGGAAACTGCACCGGCAGCAGGTTCTGCAAGAGACGCTGCGTGCGCTGGTAGTGTGCGGTCAGTGAGAGGTTGGCGAGCCAGTTGGTGACCGCCTGCGCCTCATAGCGCACCGACACGCGGTCGAGGTCGCTTTGCGGCAGCGACGTGGCATTGAAGAAGTACGGCTGAACGAAGTCGGGGAAACCGATCTTGTCCATCTCGCGCCGCTGATATCTCACGCGCACCGTGCGCCGTTCACCGACGGCAAAGAGGCTGGACAGGTTGATGAAGGTCCCCTGCGCGCTGGAGCTGGGTACCTCGTTGCTCGTACGGACATACGGCGCGTTGAACGGATCGGGAAACGACGCGAGACCGAGGTTGAAGTTGGTGTCGATCGTGTCGGTGCGGTGCAGCGCCCCGGAGGCGAAAAACGGACGCGTATCCTCGACATCCAGCTTGCCGGCCTGGTAGTCGTCGTACGACTCCGCACCGGCCTGCAGACGGACGGCGTAGCGCTGACCGGTCGCGCCCACCGTCGCCGTGCCGCGCCGGCCGTGCTCGTTCGTGCTGTAGAGCCCGTTGAACCCGTAAATCCAGCGCGAGTCGGTCGAGAACGACGGCTCGTTCGTGATGATGTTGATCGTGCCCGCCAGCGCATCGGAGCCGTAGAGCAGGGTGCCGGCGCCGTTGACGATCTCCATTCGCGCTACCGCGTCTGGGGAGATGAGGCCGACCTCCGCACCCGTCCGATCGGTCGCCTGCCGCGCGGTGTTCAGGCGCTCGCCGTCCACGAGCACGAGCATGCGCGTCGAATCGAGGCCGCGCAACCGCGGGCGCACGCCGAACGGACCGTTGCCCACCGGAGTGACGTTGGCCGCGACGGCCAGCGCATCACCGGTAGACACCGTGTTGGCCTGCTCGATGGCGGCACGCGGAAAGGTCTCCACGTGCAATGGGATTTGGCGCGTTTCACGCTCGGCGCGTGTGGCGGTCACCGTCACCTCGGCGGTCAGGCCGCCGACCTCGAGCTGCACCGGCACCTCGAAGCTGCTCTCTCCCGCATCGAGGATGGCCACGGTTCGCGCCGCCTCTGAAAAGCCCTGGTGCGTGATGACGACGAGATAGGTGCCGGGCTCGGCGACATCGAACTGAAAGCGTCCGTCGGCGCCGGTATCCGTGGCCTGTTCCTCGCCCGACGCGACGTCTCGCAAGATGACGTGAGCGTCGGCGAGGTATCCGCCGGTCGCGTCGGTCACCGAGCCGCGAACCGTCGCAGCGTCAACCGGAAGGGCGAGCAGCACACCGCCCAGGAACACAC
>JADMIO011280091.1_pt1 | contig 19615 bp, 23 predicted proteins | sample 8958161 | NCBI WGS metagenome assembly JADMIO01 (sample SAMN16585339, study PRJNA669376) | soil metagenome | isolation source: Crop rotation soil | place: USA: Cullars Rotation, Alabama | collected 2011
GGCGTCTTCTGCCGGCGCCTCGCGGAGCGACGTCGAGTTCATGACGGTCCGCGCAACGGACTCCGCGTAATGTGAGGCGATCACGAGGCTAGCCAACGCGACGTCGGCTAAGTCCTTGCGGAACGCATGGCGTTTGGGGTCGGGTGGGTCTGACGGGCCTGAGAGCGAGATGCCGTCAGCGTTGGTGAGCGTAGGCCGGCGCCTGGCCGATGATGGGCCGGTGTGCCGCGGAGCTGAAGTCGCCCTCGCGGAGGTTGCGCTTGAAGCCTTCAAGAAATTCTGCCCCGCTATTGGTGCGGACGACAAACACGTTGCGGCGGTCGTCCTGGTCCCTCTCGCGGCGCAGATAGCCGAGTGCGCCCAGCGTATTCAAGGCGCGAGTGACGACCGGCTTCGAAACACCCAAAATCCTTGCCAGACCGCGCACCGTATGTGGCCCGGGCGTTAGATAGACCATCATCAACAGCGCCATTTGCCGGTTGGTAAGGTCCGGTTCGCCCGAACGGACATAGGCGATAAGCGCTTTCATCCAGCCCGTAAGCGATACCTCGCCCATAGCTGCCAAACTCCATCACGTGCCGCGTAGCTTGGCAAATAAACCGGCAAGCGCCCGAATTGTTGCAGTGCCGTGACCTTAAAAATCCGGAAGTTTCGGCAAAACGGGCCGTTAACCGCCTGAATAGCGGCGCTGCAGCAGGGCGAACATGGCGCGAAGGCCGAGCGCTTCGCCGCCTTTCGGGCGTCCCGGTTTGGCAGCGTCGCGCCAGGCGTAGGTATCAAGGTGAGCCCACGCAATCTCGTCGGGCACGAAGCGCTTGAGGAACATCGCCGCGGTGATGCACCCGGCCATCGGGCTGTTCGAGGCATTGGCGATATCGGCAAGATCGCTCTTGAGCATTTCTTCGTACGGATCCCACAGCGGCATCCGCCACAGCGGGTCCTCCACCTCGCGTGAGCTCGCGATCCCGTCGGCGGCAAGATCATCGACGTTGGCGAAGAAGGCGGGGAGGTCGGGTCCCAGTGCTACCCGTGCGGCGCCGGTCAGTGTCGCGAAATCGATGATCAACTCCGGCTTGGACTCGACCGCTTTGGCCAGCGCATCGGCGAGGATCAGCCGGCCTTCGGCATCGGTGTTGTCGATTTCGACGAAAATGCCCTTCCGCGATTTAACGATGTCGCCGGGACGGTAGGCGCTGCCGGAAACCGAATTCTCGACCGTGGGGATGAGCACATGCAGCCGCACGGGCAGCTTCGCGGCGATGATGAGGCGGGCGAGGGCGAGAGCATGCGCTGATCCGCCCATGTCCTTTTTCATCAACCTCATCCCGCTCGCGGCTTTGAGGTCGAGCCCGCCGCTGTCGAAACAGACTCCCTTGCCGACGATCGCGACGCGCGGGTCTTCCAATTTACCCCATTCGAGCTCGACGAGTCGGGGCTCGCGGCCTGCGGCGGCGGCCGCACCGACAGCGGCAATCAGCGGATAGCCCTCGGCGAGATCCTTTCCCGATACGACCTGAATTTGCGCGCCAGCGTTGGTCGCGAGATCCCGTGCTGCCCGCTCTATTTCGGCGGGACCCAGATCCCCGGCCGGCGTATTGACGAGATCTCGGACGAGGGCAGTCGTTTCCGCGGAACGAACCATGGGATCGATCATGGCCGCATCACCGGTGACCAATACCCGCGGTCCCGGTTCCGGCTCGTCCTTCTTGGACTTATAGCTATCGAACCGATGCTGTCCGAGGAGCCAGCCGAGCGCCGCTTTGCCCGGTTCGCCATCGGCCAGCTTGTAGGTCCCTTCAGGCAAGCTCTCAGCGAGCTTCGCCAGGCACCAAGGCGACAATTCCTTCACCGATTTTACGGCGCTGACGACCTCGAAGTCGCCGCCGCGCGGGAGCAAGGCGAAAGCAAAGCCGGTCTTGCCGTCGAACCTTTGCGCTTCGAGCAGGGCACGGTCTTCTGCCGGCCGCTTCTTCAACCAGGCGTCGAAGCTCTTCTTGTCGACGAGATGAATGGGGCGCGCGGATTGAGCGCGGTCGACAACCAGCAGCGTTGCGAAATCGGTCATGGCGCGCGTCTAGAGCGCGTCGGTCGAGAGGGCTACCCTCGCTGACGAGAGTCAACCGTCGATCAGGGCGGGCTGTTTGGCCGGGCTCCGCCGGGACCGCTGATACCAAGCGCAATCGCAATCAGGGCGAACCACACCAGGATGCCGATGACCTCGCCGTTTATCACCGGCGCAGCGGCATAAGGTGGCGGAGGCGGCGGGAGGTCGCGCGGCTGGGCCGCGGCAGCCGTGCCGCCAAGCGCGATCGACCGCGTGGAGCTCATCGCGCTCAGCATCAGCCAGGCATCGGGGGATTGCGTCTGCGCGGCAGGAGCAGCCGGCGCCGGTGTCGCGGCGGCAGCCACCGTCGATGTCGCGAGCAATCCAGCCGAAGCGAGAGTGGCTACTGCGAACTTTAGCGATCGGCCCATTTCGGTGCTTCCTCCAGACTCGACGCTTACTCTTCCCGTCGGTCTTCCGCGACCCGGATCCAACGCGAATAAAGCACAATCCAGCGTCGAAGAAAATCCCGCGGCGACCCGTAAACCGGTGCTCTCACCAAGTGGTTAAGCAGTGTTGCTAAAGCGGCACGCCGTAGAGGTCGTGCTCGTCGGCGTCTTCCACCCGAACTTGTGCGATGTCGCCCGGGGCTAGGCCTCCGGCATCGCGCAGGTGAACCTCACCGTCGATCTCCGGCGCGTCGGCTTTCGAGCGTCCCGTGGCGCCGCCGGTCTGCGCATCCACGGCGTCGATCAGGACGTCGATCGTGGAGCCGACCTTGCGCTCCAGCTTCTCGGCCGAGATCCGCGCAGAGAGCGCCATCACGGCGTCGTAGCGCTCCTGCTTGATATCGTCGGGCACCTGCTCATCCATCGAGGTCGCGGGCGCGCCTTCGACGGGTTCGAACTTGAACGCGCCGACGCGGTCGAGCTGCGCTTCCTCTAGCCAGGCCAGGAGGTAGGCAACGTCCTCGTCGGTCTCGCCGGGGAAGCCGACGACGAAGGACGAGCGGATGGCGAGGTCCGGCACCTGCTCGCGCCAGTTGCGGATTCGCTCCAGCACCTTCGCGTCATTGGCCGGCCGCCGCATGGCCCGGAGCACCTTGGGGCTCGCGTGTTGGAAGGGGATGTCGAGGTAGGGGAGGACCAGCCCCTCGGCCATCAGAGGGATAACGTCGTTCACGTGCGGATAGGGATAGACGTAGTGGAGGCGCACCCAGGCTCCGAGCTTGCCGAGTTCGCGCGACAAGTCCGTCATGTGAGCGCGAACTTCCTCACCCTTCCACACCCGCGGCAGGTGGCGGATGTCGACGCCATAGGCCGAGGTGTCCTGGCTGATGACCAGAAGCTCTTTGGTTCCGGCTGCGATCAGCTTCTCGGCTTCGCGGAGAATGGCATCCGGGCGGCGGCTGACGAGGTCGCCCCGCAGATGCGGGATAATGCAGAAGGCGCAGCGGTGATTGCAGCCTTCGGAGATCTTCAAATAGCTGTAGTGCCGCGGCGTTAGCTTGAGACCGCTTTCGGGCACGAGGTTGAGGAAGGCGTTGGCCGGCATCGGAGCCGCATCGTGAACCGCACCGACGACCTGCTCATATTCGTGGGCCCCGGTAATCGCGAGGACGTCCGGAAAGCGTTCGCGAATGACGTCTGCTTCCTTGCCGAAGCAGCCCGTGACGACGACGCGGCCGTTCTCGGCAATCGCTTCGCCGATCGCCTCGAGGCTCTCTTCCTTGGCGGAATCGAGGAAGCCGCAAGTGTTGACCAGCACCACGTCCGCACCGGCGTAATCGGGCGACATGTCATAGCCGTCGGAGCGCAGCTTGGTCATGATCCGCTCGCTGTCGACCAGGTTCTTGGGACAGCCGAGTGAGACCAGCCCGACGCGCGGGGGCTTGGGGAGAGTTGTGACGTTCATCGGAAGGGTCGCGCCAATATAGGGAATCTTTGGCGAAATCGAGGCCTTCCGCTGAATGGCTTGTTCATCCTTCGCAACGGCGGCTAAGGGCGCTGCTCGGCTTCAGGAGTGACCAATGCGCATCGCGATGATCGGCACCGGCTACGTCGGCCTCGTCTCGGGCGCCTGTTTTGCGGATTTCGGACATCGAGTCACCTGCGTCGACAAGGATTCGTCAAAGATCGACGGGCTCAACGCCGGGTTGATGCCGATCTGGGAACCGGGCCTCGAGGCGCTGGTCAAGTCTAACGCGGAACGCGGCCGGCTGACCTTCACGACGGATCTGCCGGGCGCGGTGAAGGATGCGGAAGCCGTGTTCATCGCCGTCGGCACGCCGGCGCGACGCGGCGACGGCCACGCCGACCTCACCTTCGTGTTCGAGGCCGTTCGTGAACTCGCGAAGGTCATGAAGCCGGGCACCGTGGTGGTCACCAAGTCCACTGTCCCTGTCGGGACGGGCGACAAGATCGAGCAAATCCTGCGCGAGGAAGGGATGGATGACACGTCCGTGGCGTCCAATCCCGAGTTCCTGCGCGAGGGCGCGGCGATCGCCGACTTCAAGCATCCCGATCGGATCGTCGTCGGAGCGGAGGACGACCGGGCGCAGGACGTGCTGCGCGAAATCTACCGTCCCTTGTTCCTCAATCGTGCGCCGATCCTGATCACTGGACGGCGCACCGCAGAGCTCACCAAATATGCCGCCAATGCCTTTCTGGCCGTGAAGATCAGCTTCATAAACGAGATCGCGGACCTGTGCGAAGCGGTCGATGCCGACGTCCAGGACGTCGCCCGGGGGATCGGACTGGACAATCGCATCGGTGCCAAGTTCCTTCACGCCGGGCCGGGCTATGGCGGAAGCTGCTTTCCGAAGGATACGCTGGCGTTACTGCAGACCGCCGACGCGGCAGGCGTCGACCAGCGCATCGTTCGGACCACGGTCGAAGTGAACGACGATCGCAAGGACGCGATGGTTGAGCGCGTTGCCAAGGCTTTGGGTGGGGACGTTTCGGGCAAGCGAGTCGGAGTGCTGGGCCTCGCGTTCAAACCCAATACCGACGACATGCGTGAGGCGCCGTCTATTCCGATCGTCAAGGCGCTTGTCGAGCGGGGAGCTTCGGTCGCGGCCTACGACCCGGTGGCTCGGGAACAAGCGGAGAAAGTCCTCACGGGTCTCGAATTTGTCGACGACGCCTACACCGCTGCCGACGGAGCCGATGTCCTTGTCATCGTGACGGAATGGGACGAGTTCCGGGCGCTCGACCTGGAGCGCGTCGCGGGCGTCCTGCGGGGCAAGATCCTGGTCGACCTTCGCAACGTCTACGATCCGAGCGAAGCCGAGGAGGCCGGGCTGAGCTATTACGGCGTCGGGCGGGGGAGGCCGGGGCCCAAGTAATTAGTCCATTTCGGATGTGACCGTATCCGAACCAGATTGGCCGGTTATAAGCGCCAATATGGAGTTAAAGCCCCGCATCGTCGTGATCGGCCTGGGCTACGTCGGACTGCCGCTCGCCGTCGCGCTGGCGCGCAAGTTCGAGACTGTGGGTTTCGACATCGATGAAGGCCGCGTCAGAGAGCTTTGCGGGGGCACCGATCGAACCCGCGAGGTCGAAGAGGAGCAGCTTCGAAGCACGGCCCTGAAGTTGACCGCCGATCCGCGGGAGTGCGCTGGAGCCGACGTCTATATCGTCACCGTGCCGACGCCGGTCGATCAGGCCAACCGGCCCGATCTCAGCGCCGTCATCTCAGCCACGACAATGCTTGCAAGATTGCTCGACGCGAACCGCCGACCGACAATCGTCTACGAAAGCACGGTCTATCCGGGAGTGACCGAAGAGGTGTGTGGGCCCGAAATCGAGCGGGTCAGCGGGCTAAAACGCGGGCGAGACTTTCGGCTCGGCTATAGCCCGGAGCGGATCAATCCGGGCGACCGCGAGCATACCATCGACAAGATTACGAAAGTCGTCGCCGGCGAGGATGCTGAGGTCACGGAGCAACTTGCGCAAATCTACGGGGCGGTGACCAGCGGCGGTGTGTTCCGCGCGGCTTCGATCAAGGCTGCCGAGGCGGCCAAGGCAATCGAAAATGCGCAGCGCGATATCAACATCGCCTTCGTCAACGAGGTCACCCAGATTTTCTCGAGGATCGGGGTGTCCGTTTGGGATGTCCTCGACGCGGCGCGAACGAAATGGAATTTCCTGAGCTTCGAACCCGGGCTGGTCGGGGGCCATTGCATCGGAGTCGACCCCTTTTACCTGAGCCATCTTGCCCAGCAGGTCGGGCATGACCCGCAGGTGATCCTCGCGGGCCGTCAGACCAACGATGGCATGGGCGCGTGGATCGCCGATACCCTTCACGGGCGTCGCCGAAAGGCGGGGCGGGCGCTCGTCCTGGGCCTCACGTTCAAGGAAAATGTCCCGGATCTCAGGAACAGCCGCAGCTTCGACCTGGTCGAGCGACTGCAATGGCTGGGACATGACGTCGAAGTCGCTGACCCAATCGCTTCTGCCGACGAGATCGAACGCGAGCATGGCCTGAAGGTCACCGAGCCGAACGGCCAACCGTACGACCTCGTGGTGGGCGCCGTAGCGCATCGTGAATATCGCGATCTCTCGGATGAGCGCCTAGCCGGCCTGGTGGGGCAGGGCGGCACGCTGGCCGACCTCAAGGGGATGTGGCGAGGACGCCAGCTCGACGCCTCGATCGACCGGTGGACACTGTGAGGCACGAGCAGGTCAGGTCGGCTTCAGCCTCGGTGCTGGTGCGCAAGCGGGTCCAGTTCGCCGGCGCGCTAGTCATCGGTGCCGTGGCACCGTGGCTGATCCGCGGCCTGTTGCGGACCGAATTTTTCTACGCTCCGGCAACCGTCAACGCCTTCAGCGCCAATGTCGTCGCCGTCGTCGTTGCCTTCTGGATGCGGCTGTCGATCGAGACCTACCCAGGAATCCGCCGAAGTCTGGTCATCCTGCCTTCGGCGCTGACCGGGCACGGGCTGGTTGTCGTCTGGTTTGTCATGACCCGGTTCCCCTACGATCGCGTCGGTCTTGCCGGCGGCTTTCTGCTGCACGTGGCGTGGCTCTACATCCTTTACATCTTCGCGGAGCGGCGGCTCCGGCGGCGCATTGCCATTGTTCCGTTCGGCGCGACCGATAGGCTGCACAATATCCACGGCATCGACTGGCATGTGCTGAAGCGGCCGAACCTCCATGACGCTCGGTCATGCAATGCGATCGTCGCCGACTTCGGCGCCGACCTCCCCAACGAATGGGAGGCATTCCTTGCCGACGCTGCCGTGGCCGGGCGCATGGTCTATCAGGTCAAGCAATTGTCGGAATCGCTGACCGGCCGGGTCGAGCTCGAGTCCCTGTCCGAAAACAGCTTCGGTTCGCTGCTCCCGGCGAGCGGATATTTTTATCTGAAGAGCCTCGTCGATTTCTGCTTCGCGCTGGTCTTGCTACCGATCGTGGTGCCACTCTCGGCGATAATCGGAATTGCGATCCTCGCCGACAGCCCCGGGCCCGTCTTCTTCACGCAGCGCCGCGTGGGCCACGCAGGGCGCCTGATCACCGTCTACAAATTCCGAACCATGCAGATGGTCGAGGTTTCGGACGAGCGTACGGCCGCCATGACCAAGGACAAGGACGGCAGGATCACCAAGGTCGGCGCGGTCCTGCGTAAGCTCCGGATCGACGAGCTGCCGCAGATCATCAACATCCTGAAGTGGGAGATGAGCTGGATCGGGCCTCGGCCAGAGGCGCAGGCGCTGTCGATTTGGTACACCAGCGAAATCCCGTTCTACCGCTATCGCCATGTCGTGAAGCCGGGGATCTCGGGCTGGGCTCAGGTCAACCAAGGCCATGTCGCGGAGGTGCGCGAGGTCCACGAGAAGCTTCACTACGACTTCTATTACATCAAATATTTCTCGCCCTGGCTCGACGTGCTGATCTTCTTCCGCACGATCAAGACGATGCTGACCGGCTTCGGATCACGCTAGGCGCGGTTTCGCGGATCGTCAGGAACACGGGCAGGACCGCGACCGCGACGACCGCGATCATGATCCCCGGCGCGGTGGACCAGCCGGTCCGCTCGACCAGGAGTTGTGCGGCGTAGGGGGTAAGACCGCCGAAGATCGCCGTCGCCATCGTGGCTCCGAGCGCGAGGCCGGTGATACGTCCTTCGCCCGGGAATTGCTCAGCGGTGGCGACCGCTCCGACCGCGCTCACCGCGCCGGCCAAGGTCGCGAGAATGACCGCGCCCGCCAGCGCTTCGCCGCGGCCGCTTCCAGCCATCAGGGAGAACATGGTGATTGGAAGGGCGGCGCTGCCCACGCACAGGGCGAGGAGGACGGGCCTCCGGCCGATGCGGTCGGATAGGGCGCCAACAAGGGGGGTGATCAGGATCACGGCCACCGCCGCTACTGTGGACAGCCAGAGGGCCGCGGTCTCCGACAGCGATCCTACCGAGGTCAGGAAGGCCGGCACGTAGGTAATGCCGACATAATAAGTGATCGATCCCAGCGCCGAGATCGAAAAGCCGCGCGCAATTCCCTTGCGATGATGACGAAGGGCATGGCGGAGCGGAACGTCGGGCACCGACCCCGCGGCCTGCTGGCGCTCAAACTCCGGGCTTTCGTGCATCGTCGATCGGGCAACCCACACGGACGCGGCTAGCGCCGCGCCGACGAAGAAGGGGATGCGCCAACCCCAGCTGTCGAGGCCCGCGGGGCTCATCAGGCTGACGGTCAGGGCTGACACGCCGACCGCCAACAGCCCGCCCACTTCGCTCGCCGCCGAAGCCGACGAGGTGATCAAGCCGCGACGTCGCTCGGGTGCTCCCTCAAGAAGGTAGGCGACAACGCCGGTGTATTCGCCGCCAACCGAGAACCCCATCACGCAGCGCAATAATAGAAGGAGCCATCCGGCAGCGGGCCCGACTGCCGCTCGCGTCGGTAGCAGTGCCGTCGCCAGCATGGCCGCCGTCATCAGGGCGACCGAGAGCAGCATCATACGTCGCCGGCCGCGCTTGTCGCCGATGTGGCTGAAGAAGACGGCGCCCAGCGGCCGCATCAGGTAAGCGATCGCAAACCCGCCCAGGGTCAGCAGCAGGGAGCCGCTGCCGCCACCGTAGAAGACCCGGGAGAGGACGGTAGCGAAATAAAGATAGAGGGTGAAATCATACCATTCGACGATCGTCGAAAAGGCCGCGACGGCCAGCGAATGCGGGGGCAGGACAGGCGTTTCGCGGTGAGTCAGTTGGGCGCCGGTTTGTCGTTTGAATGGAAGAGCTCGCATTTATCCGCGTTCGCCGAAACGGTGTAAAGCTGCGTCCGGAGAGCTTTGACTCGCCGCTCGAACCATGATTCTCTGATCCTCGCAGGCGGAGAAATGCGATGAAGCTCTGGCTCGGCGTTGCGATTTTTATCTGGTTGCTTTGCGGGCTGATTGGAGCCTGGCGACTGGAGGGCGGCGGCAATCTTCACTTCAAGACGATCGCCAAGGGACCGATCAGCCTGGCCAGGGCCTTTAGCGACAAGCCCGTGACTTATCCCGGCCCAGACTGAGACAGGTCCAAAGCAGTAACGTGACATTCAGCGCCGCACTGACAAGCGGGATAAATGCGTTTGCTCGTCTCTTTAGTGTGCCGCGTTTTTGGCCACCGTCGGTCGGCGAAACGCGCTTACATCGATCCTGATGAGCGGCGCTGGCGAAGCTACTGCCGCCGCTGCCAGGTCCCGATGCGGAAACACGGTCTCCATGGCTGGCAGGTGATCGCCGACTGAGGGCGTCAGTCCTGTTTTACCTTGGGCGCTTTCTGCCAATTCGCGACCTCATAGCCCCGATCGTGGAGGCAGCCGCCCATTGCCCGCTGGATCGCCTTTTCTTTCTTGTGGCGCTTGATCTTCGCCATTCCGATTGCGCCGCCGACGATCGCCACGGGCATCAGGACGAGCGTTGCGCTCATCACCGCCATTCCGCCGTACAAACCGGCGCTGGTTGCCGCCGCCGTGCCGGCAACCCCGACCACTCCGCCCGCCGCGGCTCCCGCGCCGCCGGAGCCGAGGAGGCCGTTGGAGTCGAGCTTCCCGGTAACGAAGAGCTGCCTGCATTCGGCGTAGGCGGCGTCGAACTTGCCTTGATCGGTCGGCACGGCGCCGAGCTCTGGCGTGAATTCGCGCGGCCGTGACGAGCAGGCGCTGAGCAGCACGGCGGCCCCCACCGCGAACATGAGTTGTTTACGCACCTTGATCTCCCCTGGCGAGGGCAAGCTCAAGCACATTTAGTTCCAAGTCAAGCAACTGATTTCAAGGCGTTTCTAGCGGTCTCCGAGCAGGTAGTCGGCGACGCTGTAGCAGTGACTCGCCTGGTAGGCGTTGCGGCCGCGATTCATGTGGGTGAGGTTGAAGTTGCGGATGCCGCGGAGGGCTCGCGGGTTGGTCAGGAACTTGCGGATCGAAGCCGCCCCGCGGACCTTGATGATGAGGATGTCCTTGCTTCGCCACAAAGCATGGCTGACATCCTCCGGCCGTTCGACACAGCGTTCGAGCAGGTTCTCGTCGAGGTTGTCGGGGTCGGGCGAGCCATCGGTAGTGAAGTCCGCGAGGTGGACGATGATCCTTGAGCGAAGGCCGTCGCCGTCGCGGAGCAGCGTGAACAGCTCCATCCAACTCGCATTGACCCGGACCAGGGGCTTGTCGCTGGTCGACGGCAGACACGACACCGACCAGTAGAAGCGCTCGGTTTGGCGGGGGATGGGGAGGCAGGTTTTGCCGTAGAGCCTGAGTATGTCGAAGACGTCGTCGGCCTGTGGGCGGCGCAGGAGCTTGTCGAACCGGCCAGCATATTTGAACCGCTGCTCCAGCGATTCCTCCTGCCTCTCGCTGTCCGCAAGCTCCGCTCCCTTCAGCCAGGCGCTCTGTTGCTCCTCGTCGAGGAACTGGCGAAGTCCCTTAATGCTTGGTCTCGGCGGGCTGGCCGAGATGGCGCCGGACAACCTCCGCAAGCTTTGCGGTTTCAGTCAGGATCGACTGGATTGCGGCCTGGCCGTCGGGGTCCAGGGCAGAGGCTTCGGACCCGATGGCGGCGGCGATCGCTTCGAGCGCCGCCACTTGTCTGGGCAGGACGTCGAACGGCGCTGCTGGCGCGTCGGGGTAGAGGGCTGAGGTGATCGCCTGGGCGACGTTATCGGTGATGAGCTCGATCGCCTTCAGCTCCTCCTTGAGCGGGCCGCTGGCATTGCGGTGGTAGATCGCGAAGGTGCCCATGACATGGCCATCGGCATGGCGGATCGGGGTCGACCAGCAGGACCTCAGCCGGTGGGACAGCGCAAGCTCGCGGTAGGGCGCCCACAAGGGGTCCTCGGCGATGTCGAGCACATAGATCGGCCGGCCGAGAAAGGCCGCGGTGCCGCAGGAGCCCGCAGACGGTCCAATCTCCAGCCCGTTGATGGCGTCGCAATAGGCATCTGGCAGGCTCGGCGCGGCGCCGTGAGTAAGGTGCTTGCCGTCGTCGCTCAGCAGCAACACCGAGGTCAGGATTTCGTCGTCGGACATTTCCTCGACGACGCGGAGGTGGCGGCTGAGCACATCCTCGAGGCTGTCGCCGCGGCTGAGCTCGGCGACCACGTCGCTCTGGCGAACCTTGAGTGCGCTTTGAAGTTCGACTGCAAACGACATTCGGCTCCCCCGGTTTTTCGGTCGGCTGGGCGACGGCTGGCTTAGCGCAATCGGCAGTGACGCAATAGAGGATCAACAACCATGGCTCGACCGCGGCCGCTTATGGGCATACGGGCCTTGGCGAACCAGAAGGAGCGACGACCATGGACATCGGATCACTGCTCAACCAGGCTGGCGGAGTCGGCGCGATCGCCCAGCAGCTCGGCGTTGACGAAGCGACCGTCGAGCGCGGCTCGAAGGCGCTCCTCCCCCATGTTCAGAATGGTGTCGAAAGCCAGGGCCTGCCGACGGCCGACGAAGCCGAAGCCGCGGAAGGCGGCGGCGGGCTCCTCGGCGGACTGCTCGGCGCGGCCGTCGGCGGCGGCGGGCTGATGAGCGCGGGCGCCGGAACCGGCGGAATCCTCGGAAGCCTGCTCGGCGGGGGCGCCGGCAACCAGATCCTCGGCCACATCTTCGGCTCTAAGGAAAAGAGCCGCGAGGTCGCCTCCGAAGCCTCCGGCCAGAGCGGGGTCGACCCGTCGATCCTCAAAAAGCTGCTGCCGATCGTCGCGGGCGCCGTCGCGATGCACTATGCGACCAAGGGCCGGCAGAGTGGCCAAGCCGGAGGCTCGGGCGGAATCCTGGGCTCGATCCTAGGCAGCTAGCCGGTCAGCACATCAGCGGTCGCCGCGGTCACCTTCGCCGCGTTTCGGCTTGGTCTTGGAATCGCGCTTCTGGTCGGTCGCCGAGCTGCGGCCCACGTCGTCGCTTTCCTTGAACTGACCCTTATCGTCGCGGCGGACGTAGCGCTTGTCGGTTCCGGTATCGATGAGTTCGCGAGGCATGTTGAAACTCCTTTCACCCCGTGAATCGACGAACTAGCCTTTGGTTTCGTGGGCCTAACCTGGATTAGCGCTCCTACCTGTCGTCGGTGCAACGAGCCCAAAGTTGTCAAAGTTGTGACCTCAACGCGTGCGCGCGAGTCATGCTTCCTCTTGATCGCCTAGCGGAACATCGCGGGCGTCGAACTCGATGCCGGTCAGGCCGGCGTCGAGTACGATCCCAGGCTCATCCTCTCCGTCTTCGCTGAAATCCGTCGCCAGCACCCGGTCGATCCATTTGCCGTAGCGTTGCGGCCGGCGCGAGCGGAGCAGGAACATGGTCAGGCGCTCATCATAGTGGCGATATTCGCCGACCTGCTCGCCCTTGTAGAAAATGGGCCGGGCGACGCCCTGACGCGAACGGGCGAACACATCCTCTTCAAGCCGGTAGAGCGAATAGTCGAGTGCCGCCTCCCATGCGCGGCGAAACGGCGCACCGCATGGGCGGCGGCGGAGATTGTCGGCCGAGGTGCGCGACATGCCAACGCGCCGGCACGCCTCCTCGACGATGCCAGTCTCGGCTAGCGCCTCGACGAAGGCGTACTGCTTTTCGACGGTCCAGCCGTCGTTGCGATGACGGACGGGGACGGGATCGAAGGGAATGAACTTTGGTTCGCTACTGTGGTCTCTCATGAACCGTATTGGAACACAGAACGAAGGCTGTAGGAAAGTTTTTTCACAAGTTGCTAGTGGCAGCTTTTCACCCAAAGCTGCCGCGACCTTCCGACCCATCGCTGACCGTGGGCGGCGTCACTTCTTCTCAAGGTCGGCTGCAAGGCTGCGCGCTTGGGCCTGCAACTCCCGCGTGAGCTTGAGATGACGATTGGTGTAGAGCCAGTAGTTCTCCGCCGTCGCGAGGAGTTCCGGGCTTGCGGCGAAAGCGGCGGATAGCTGTTCGACGGACAAGGTCTTTACTGGAGACAGGCCGATTTTGCGCTCTGCGTCGACGAGTTTGTCGCGATTTTGCTCCAGCCCAACTTCGAAATGAATCTCTCTATCGACCGCAGCATAATAGTCTTGGATTTTGCGCAGTGTCGCGATGTCAGTCATCGCTGCAATGGCGCCCGTATTGATCATCGTTTCGTATGCCGAACGATTGACGTCCAGCGGCGTAAGGATGAATAACGAGAAGCCAGGTGATAAGCCCCTATTGGCATCATAGGAGGGGACCGGCTCGATCTTAACGCGGCCGCGAGCAGAATCGAACCCAGCGGGTAAGGCCTCCCCCGACGCCTCCGGCAGCAAGCGGTTCAGCAACGCCATTCGTACGGACGATACCCGAATGACCTCGTCGAGGTCGGCGACGTCACTTCGCACCTCCTGCGCGATGCGCATCTCGTACGCTCGCTCATGGTCGCGCTCCCTTCGCTCTTCATTCCAGTTTGCGACCTGAATTCCGAGAAAGACACCGACGATTACCAGAGCCAGTTCGATCCAGACGCCGAGCCAGTCCTGCTGTCTCAGTCGCTCGCGCAGGCGTCTTCTGATCATGCCGTCCCCGATCGGCCCTTCTCGGCGCCTATTGTCTTCGTACCTCACAAAACTCCATTGGAGAACACAAGCCAGCTTTCCACCCAAAGCAACCTTAGGATCGGCTAATTCTCCGACCGGTCGGGAACTTCTTTGATGACAAGTTGCGATGAGCATTCGCGCAGCTTCGCAACGGCGTCGGAGGCCTTGAGAGGCAGGCTGGTCAACATGCCTGGGCCGAAAAACAGGACCAGTGCCTCGTGCGACGCGACATCGCGCAGGATGCGGTCGCTGTCGGCTGGGCCCTTGAAGACGGCGATGAAGCTGGTGGTGTCCGCGGACTTTTCGATGTGGAAGGGCCGGCTTCCCCATGACTCGCTCAGCGATTTGCCTTTCAGGAACGAGAGATTGAAGTCCAACGTATCCGCGAGTGCCGGAAACTTCGGTTTGCGGGGTGTCCAGCTAAGCAAGGTCATTTTCTGTTGCGCATTGTAGGCGATCATCAGCGCTTCGTCCTCGTCGGCCACCTTGCCCGGATATCCGCTCTTCATCAGGCAGAAACTGTGCTTCTCGGCCGTGATTTCCCAATAGCCGACCTTTGCATAAGGTTCGCGGACTTGTTCCGCCTGTGAAGCACTTGCGCTCATCAGCGCACAGACGCCGATCATCCAGCCTTTCATCTCAAAAACTCCCGAGTACGCGTGAAGACCAGGCCGCTGCTAGGCGGGCAAGGGTTAAGGATCAGCCCACGGCCCGTTGCTCGCTTCCAGTCATTGCAGCCAGGGCCTCGATTTCGCAGAATGCGGACCCCCGGTTGGGAACCGAATTGGGCCTTCGGAATTTTGAAACGGCCATGGACAAGCAGGCATATGATGAGCCGAGCGACGTCTCCGCGGAAGATGGCGATGTCATCGTCGACGGGCCGGACGGGGTGGCGGTCACGTTGACGCCCGAAGCCGCGATCGAGACCTCGGATCGGCTCCTGGACAAGGCGACCGTTGCGACCGGTCAGCGCCATTTCGCGGGCGAGAAAGCGTTGACTGACGAGAGGGAAGATCAGGAAGCCGAAAAGGGGTAGCCCTAAGCGTCGATCGCTTCCTCATCGACCGCGGCGGCGCTGCGCTGGATGAATTCGAAGCGGTGGGCGGGGTCCTTGCCCATCAGACGCTCGACCAAATCCTTGACCGGCTGGCGGTCCTCATAGGCTGACGGCAGCGTCACCTTCAGCATGGACCGAGTCTTCGGGTCCATGGTGGTTTCCTTGAGCTGGCCGGGGTTCATCTCACCGAGGCCTTTGAAGCGGCTGACCTCGACCTTCTTGCCCTTGAACTCGATGGCTTCGAGTTCGGCGCGGTGGGCGTCGTCGCGGGCATAGAGGGTCTTGGCGCCGGCGGTCAGGCGATACAGCGGGGGCTGGGCGAGGAACAGGTGGCCGCGGCGCACCAGCTCCGGCATTTCCTGGAAGAAGAAGGTCATCAGCAGGGTCGCGATGTGGGCGCCGTCGACGTCGGCGTCGGTCATGATGATGATGCGTTCGTAGCGTAAGGCGTCCTCGCTCCACTTGTCGCGGATGCCGCATCCCAATGCGAGCTGGAGGTCGGCGATCTCCTGGTTGGCGCGGATCTTGTCGGCGGTGGCGGAGGCGACGTTGAGGATCTTGCCTCGGATGGGGAGGATCGCCTGGGTCTTGCGGTCGCGCGCCTGCTTGGCGGAGCCGCCGGCGCTGTCGCCTTCGACGATGAACAGCTCGGTGCCTTCGGGGTCGTCGGACGAGCAGTCGGTGAGCTTGCCGGGGAGGCGGAGCTTCCGGGCGCTGGTCGCGGTCTTGCGCTGGACTTCGCGCTCGGCGCGGCGGCGCAGGCGCTCATCCATGCGCTCGAGGATCGAGCCGAGGAGGGCGCGGCCGCGGTCCATGTTGTCGGCGAGATAATGGTCGAAATGGTCGCGGACGGCGGCCTCGACGAAGCGCGCCGCCTCGAGGGAGGTGAGGCGGTCCTTGGTCTGGCTCTGGAAATGCGGGTTGCGGATGAACACCGAGAGCATCAGCTCGACGCCGTTGAAGACGTCGTCGGCGGTGATGTCTTTCGCCTTCTTGTTGCCAATCAGGTCGCCGAAGCCGCGGATGCCCTTGGTGAGCGCGGCGCGCAGGCCCGCCTCGTGGGTGCCGCCGTCGGGGGTGGGGATGGTGTTGCAGTAATAGCTTTCGCTGCCGTCGGAATAGAGCGGCCAGGCGACGGCCCATTCGGCGCTGCCCTGATCGTTGGGAAAATCCTGGCGCCCGGTGAAGGGCTGGTTGGTGACGGCGGGGCGCTCGCCGAGCTGCTCGGCGAGATGGTCGGCGAGGCCGCCGGGGAACTGGAAGACGGCGGTTTCGGGGACGGCTTCGGAGGCGAGCGACGGGTCGCAGCGCCAGCGGATCTCGACCCCGGCGAAGAGATAGGCCTTGGAGCGGGCGAGCTTGTAGAGCTTCTCCGGCGAGAATTTGGCGTCGGCGCCGAAGATCTCCGGGTCGGGGGTGAAGATGACCGTCGTGCCGCGGCGGTTGGGGGCGGCGCCGACCGTCTCCAGCGCCGAGGTGGCGATGCCCTTGGAGAAGGCCTGGCGGTAAAGCGTCTTGTCGCGGGCGACCTGGATGATCGTCTCGGTCGAGAGCGCGTTGACAACGGAGACGCCGACGCCGTGGAGGCCGCCCGAGGTGCTGTACGCCTTGCCTTCGAACTTACCGCCCGAGTGGAGGGTGGTCATGATGACCTCGAGCGCCGATTTGCCGGGGTATTTGGGGTGTGGGTCGACCGGGATGCCGCGGCCGTTGTCGGTGACGGTCAGTCTGTTGCCGGTGCCGAGCTCGACCTCGATGCGGCTGGCGAAGCCGGCGACGGCCTCGTCCATCGAATTGTCGATGACCTCGGCGGCGAGGTGGTGAAGCGCGCGGTCGTCGGTGCCGCCGATGTACATGCCGGGGCGGCGGCGGACCGGCTCCAACCCTTCGAGGACCTCGATGGCGGAAGCATCGTAGCTGTCGGGCGTTGAGTTGGCAGCGTTGGAGGCAAACAGGTCGGACATTCGATCAGCGGTATAGGGCCCTGTTTCCGACCGTGCCAAGTTGTCGGCGAAGCGTTTTCCACAGGTCTTGAAAGCGCGAACGGCCGTTCCAAATCTTCGCTTGCCGGGCGCTCAAAGGAGGTCCGGTGACGGGGCTGCGGCCATTCGGCGCTCCCCGCCTTGCTCATCAAGAGGAGGTACAACCATGCGTAGTGCATTTGATTTCGCGCCCTATCGGCGCTCCACCGTCGGCTTCGACCGGCTGTTCGACATGCTCGAGAATTCGAACCTCGGCGGCGGCCAGGAGAATTATCCGCCTTTCGATCTGATCCAGCTAGGCGATAACGATTATCGCATCGAACTGGCGGTCGCCGGCTTCAAGCCCGACGAAATCGACATCACGGCCCAGCAGAACGTCCTGCTCGTCTCCGGCCGGAAGAAGGAAGAGGCGGAGGACGGCAGCTCTGGTTCTGGGGCAAACAATTACATCTATCGCGGGATCGCGACGCGCTCGTTCGAGCGCAGGTTCGCGCTGGCCGACCACATCCAGGTCAAGGGTGCGGACATGAAGGACGGGCTGCTCGCCATCGAGCTGGTCCGCGAGATCCCCGAGGCGATGAAGCCGAGGAAGATCAACATCGGCGATTCGCAGCCGGCCATCGAGGCCGAGGCGGCGAACGCCTGACACTTTGCGCCCAGGCGCAAGAGGAGCCCCGGGGAGCCATGCTCTCCGGGGCTTTCGTTACCAGGCACGGGTCGCCTCGATCTCGCGCCGCGCAATCTCGAGCAGGAAGAGCTCGGCGAACTTGTCGTCGTCTTCCTCGTCATCGAAGCGATTGTCGTTGGCGGGCGGGGATTCTAACCCGCACACCCTCTGGGCCCATTCGCCGACAATGTCGGGGAAAGCGGGGTCCATCAGCAGATTTCTCACGTTGCTATCCTTTCGGTTCGGATCCCGGGCGCGCCCTCAGGGGGGGGCGAGGGAGGGGGATGGGGCGCGCCCGGAAACAGGTCAGTTCTTGGTGACGGTGACCTTGAGGAAGGTCGCCGGGATGACGGTGTCCTCCGCGCCGCGGTTCTGCAGCGCGAAAAGCACCTTGAGCTCGTCGGCGAGGTCGTATTCGCGATTGTTCCGTGACGCGGCTTCGAACGCGTTCATCGTCGGGCCGTAATATTTGCGGAAGATCGTCATGAGCTCGCTCGGCGGCCCGGCATGACGGAAGAACCAGCTCATGCGCTCGAACTTGACGCTCTCCGGCGCAATTCCGGCCGCTCCGAAGCGCCTGCGGACCTCGGCCTCGTCGCCCCAGGTCATCGGGCTGACGAAGCCTTCGGGCGGGGGCGGAGTGTAGGCCGCGCTGATTTTCAGGATTTGCGCGACAAGCGTCGGGTCGCCGGGGATCCAATTGCCCATGACGATCCGCCCGCCGTGCCTGGTCACGCGGACCATCTCCTTCGCTACGTCATACGGGCTGGGCGCGAACATTGCGCCGAAGACCGAGAGGACCAGATCGAAGCCGGAGTCGCCGAGGCCCCCGAGGTTGGACGCATCGCCCTCTTCGAAGCGGATGTTGGTAAGGCCCGCCGCTTTCGCCCGCGCATTGCCGGCCGCGACAAGGTTCGAGGCGATGTCGACGCCGATCACGTCCGCGCCGCGCTGGGCGAGGGGTAGAGCCGTCGTGCCATCGCCCGAACCGAGGTCGAGCACGCTCATTCCCGGCTTGATCGCAAGGCCGTCGACGAGTTCCTCGCCGCTCTGGCGCATCGTTTCGGCTATGCGGGTGAAATCGCCTTTCTCCCACAAGCTTTTGTTGGGGTTGGGGGCAATCGCGAGTTCCATGTTCAAACTGCTTCTCCTCGGAGGGGGTCCGGACGCGCCCGCGGGGGGTAGAGCAAGCGCGCCCGGAAACTGTCGATGGATCAGGCGTCGGCGATCGCGTCCAGCTGGCTCATGCCGCTGGCGACCGCCGCCACGTAACAATCGTTGCGAAGCGGCTCGATGACGCTGGTCTCGATCGCGGCGCCCAGGCACACGTCTTCAGCCGCGACCCGAATGCGCCGCGCCATCCGGGCACGGCCCGACTTCGAGCCGAGGTCGAGGTCGGCGTAGCTGACGTGAGCGGTCGGGACGCCGTCGTAGACGATCACGATGCTTTGGCTGGCACTGGCCGGAGTGGCGAAGAGCGCCGCAGCGGCGAGGATGAGCAATCGGTACATCTCACATCTCCTGAACGGTGACGATCAGCCGAGCTTCAGCGTCGCGTTGACGCGGATCGGACGGCTGATGTTGAAGTAGTTGGGCGAGGTCTTGAGGACGGTCTCGTGGATCGCCGCGAACTGCTCCGGCGTGCCGTCGCCCTTGATAAGGACGTCGTACTCGATCTCCTCGTAACCCGCCGGCACCGCTTCGCTGAGGCCGAGGAAGCCGCGCAGGTCGAGCTCGCCCCTGGTGCGGATCTCGAGGCTGTCGAGGGTGATGCCCTGGAGCGACGCGCCGGCGACATAGCCGACCGTGATGCAGGCGTTGAACGCCGCCATCAGCAGCTCCTGCGGGTTCGGCGCGCTGTCGCCGCCCAG
>JADMIO011851983.1_pt1 | contig 19613 bp, 18 predicted proteins | sample 8958161 | NCBI WGS metagenome assembly JADMIO01 (sample SAMN16585339, study PRJNA669376) | soil metagenome | isolation source: Crop rotation soil | place: USA: Cullars Rotation, Alabama | collected 2011
GCCGCGACTTCAAGTCACGTGAATTCCAAGCTTCGGATCCCACTGTGCTGGAAAGCAAGGACAAGCAGACCGACAAGACGTACCACATCTGCGGCGGCTTCCCGAGCGCCTCGGGCAAGACCAACCTCGCCATGATGCTCGCCCCTGACGCGCTCGGCGACCGCTATCACGTGTCGTTCTACGGCGACGACATCGCGTGGCTGTGGGTCGACGAGGCCAGCGGCAAGCTCTACGGCATGAACCCCGAGTACGGGGTCTTCGGCGTCGCCAAGGACACCAACGAGGGCACCAACCCGACGGCGCTCGCGTCGATCGCCGAGGGCACGCAGGCGATCTTCACCAACATCGCCTACAACGCCAAGACGCACGAGGTCTGGTGGGAGGGCCGCACGCCGCAGCCGCCGGCCGACACCGACGGCTGGCTCGACTGGACCGGCGCTCCGATCGCGGACCGCGAGAACGGCGACGACAGCCCGTGGGCGCACCCCAACAGCCGCTTCACGACGCAGCTCGACAACGTCCCCAACATCGCCGAGGACTACAACGCATCCTCCGGCGTGCCGATCGACGCGATCATCTTCGGCGGCCGCACCCGCGACCGCGAGCCGCTGATCCGCGCGATCACCGACCTGGCCGAGGGTGTCTACGACGGGCTGACGCTGGGCGCCGAGGCCACGTCCGCGGCCGAGGGCGTCGAGGGCATGCTCCGCTACGACCCGATGTCCAACCGCCCGTTCATGGCGTACGGCGAGGGTGACTACGCGCAGCACTACCTCAACATCGTCGGGGCGGCCAAGGACCTGCCGATCTTCGCGCACGTCAACTGGTTCCAGAAGGATCCTGAGGACGGTCACTACCTGTGGCCCGGCTACCGCGACAACCTGCGGCCGCTGCTGTGGCTCCTGCAGCTGAAGGCGGGCGAGGTCACCGGCCGCCAGACGCCGGTCGGCATCATCCCGACCGCCGAGGAGCTCAACCTCGACGGCGTGGACATCACGCCGAAGGACCTCGAGACGATCCTGTCGATCGACAACGCGCGCTGGCGCCAGGAGATGGGTTTCCGCGAGGAGCACCTCAAGCAGTTCGACAACATGCCCGAAGAGATCTGGGAGGCGCACCGTCGCGTGTCAGCCGCCCTGGACGCCGAACAGGCGTAGCCACGAGGAACGAAGAAGCTCCCGGTCAGATTCCTGACCGGGAGCTTCTTGTCTGTGCATCTTGCATGTGTGCGCGAGGGGGGAGCCGTCGCCTTCGCTACGCGGCAACCCCAACGATCCGGCTGGAGGAATGTGCGGCCGCTTCGCTCACGGCTCCTCCCAAATCCACCATTCAGATACAGATGACAGCAGGGCCCCGACGAAAACCGTGTCGAGGCCCTGCTGTCATCTGTGCGCGAGGGGGGATTTGAACCCCCACGCCCTTGCGGACACTGGCACCTGAAGCCAGCGCGTCTACCATTCCGCCACCCGCGCGTGGTCCCGAAGGACCGGTTCGCAAGTCTAACAGGCTGATTCTGGTGCCATTCCTCACGCCCGCCCCTGCTGCGAAGTAGCGAGGATGGGCACTCCCGATACGATCGCAGGGTAGAACCACGACAACCGGAAAGGCGGAGGCTGATGGCGGGGGTGCTGCAGCGATTCGAACAACGCCTCGAGGGCGCGGTGAGCAGCGCGTTCGCGCGGGCGTTCCGCAGTGCTGTGCAGCCCGTCGAGATCGCCGCTGCCCTGCAGCGCGAGGTCGACAACTCGGCCCACATCCTGTCCCGCGAACGGATGCTCGTGCCCAATGTCTTCACCGTGGAGCTGTCGCCACCCGACTTCGACCGGCTCAACCCGTTCAGCACGACGCTGGCCGACGAGCTCTCGACACTCGTCAAGGAACACGTTGACGAGCAGCGCTACACGATGGCCGGACCGCTGGAGATCTCGTTCACCAAGACCGGTGAGCTCAGCACGGGGCGCTTCCGCGTACGCAGCAAGACCAACGCGTCCGTGACGCCGGTCGCCGGACAGCGGATGACCGAGACCGCGATCCGCAGCTCCAACGTCCTGCTCGAGGTCAACGGCATGAAGCACCCGATCGACCCACCAGGAGTCGTCATCGGCCGGGGCAACGAGGCCGACCTCAAGATCGACGATCCGGGCATCTCGCGGCGCCACGCCGAGATCAAGGTCCACCAGAGCGGCGCCGAGACCACCGTCACGATCGTCGACCTCAACTCGACCAACGGCGTCGTCCTCAACGGTCACAAGGTCGCCACAGGTGTCGTCACCGACGGATCAGAGATCCGCCTCGGCAACACCGTGATCGTGATCCGCATGACCGAGGCCGGCGCCTAGATGTCAGAGCTCACTCTCACGCTGATCAAGCTCGGCTTCCTGGCCGTGCTGTGGCTGTTCGTGCTGTCGGCCGTCTCGGTCATCCGCTCGGACATCTTCGGCACGAAGCAGCCGTCGGCGCCGCGGCCGGCCAAGAACAAGCAGAAGGCGCCCGCCAAGGCCAAGAACCGCAAGGCGCCGCGCGGGGTGCCGACCAAGCTCCAGGTCGTCTCGGGCCCCAACGCCGGGCAGAGCGTGCCGCTCGGCGACAAGCCGATCCTGCTGGGCCGGGGCACCGACGCCGCGATCCGGCTCGACGACGACTACGTCTCGACCCGTCACGCCCGGTTCGCGACCAACGGTGAGCAGTGGTTCGTCGAGGACCTCGGCTCGACCAACGGCACCTACCTCGGCAGCCAGCGCATCACCTCGCCCGTACCGATCGGTCTCGGCATCGCCGTCCGACTCGGCAAGACCATCGTCGAGCTGCAGAAGTAGCCCATGACCGCCTTGACCTTTCGCTATGTCGCGCACACCGACACCGGTCTGCGCCGTTCCGCCAACCAGGACTCCGGCTACGCGAGCCCCCGCCTGCTGGTCATCGCCGACGGCATGGGCGGCGCCGCAGCCGGCGATCTCGCCTCGTCCGAGGTCATGCACATCATCCGCGAGCTCGACAGCGACGACGTCACCGACGCGATGGCCGCGCTCGAGCAGGCCGTCGCCAAGGCCAACTCCCGACTGGGCGACCTCATCGCCGACGACCCTGCGGTCGAAGGAATGGGCACGACACTGGACGCGCTGGTCTGGGACGGCGAGAAGTTCGCCTTCGCCCACATCGGCGACTCCCGCGTCTACCGTCTCCGTGGCGGCGAGCTCACCCAGATCAGCAAGGACCACACGTTCGTCCAGAGCCTCATCGACGAGGGGCGCATCTCGCCGGCCGAGGCGCGCGTCCACCCCCATCGCTCCCTGATCCTCCGGGCGATGCTCGGCCGCGACGACAACGAGGCCGACCTCAGCTGGGTCCAGCCGATGCTCGGCGATCGCTACCTGCTCTGCAGCGACGGCCTCACCGACATGGTCACCGACGAGGTGATTCGCGGCGCGCTGCTGTCGGAGACGATCGACATGGCCGCGACCGAGCTCGTACGCCTCGCGCTCGAGGCCGGCGGCTACGACAACGTCACGGTCGTCATCGGCGAGTTCGTCGAGGCCGACACCGAGCCCGACGAGCGCCTGTCATCGTCCGACGGACAGCCGCAGCTCGTCGGCGCTGCCGCTGGCCAGGCCCGCCCGCGCACCGGTGAGGGCACGAGTGGCAGCGACTCTGCGGCGGCGGGGGCCTCCTCGTACGACCCGGAGGAGCTCCGCTACGCGCCGCGACCGCCGAGCCGCATGCGTTGGCTCCGTTGGGGCGCAGCGCTCGTGCTCGTTGCCCTGATCGTCGGCGCCGGCAGTGCCTGGGCCTACAACTGGTCGCAGAAGCAGTACTTCGTCGCGGCCCAGGACGGCAAGGTCGCGATCTTCAAGGGTGTGCAGGCCGACATTCCCGGCGTCACGCTCCAACACGTCGAGCAGGTCACCGACGTCGAGCTCACGACCCTTCCCGAGTTCCGCCGCCAGCAGGTCGAAGCCGGCATCGAGGCATCCAGCAAGGCCGATGCCGAGAAGACCGTCGCCGAGCTCGACGCGCTCGCAGTTCAGCCATCCCCGACCCCCACGCCCACCAAGACCACGAAGTCGACGGCGTCCAACACGTCATGGCAGCGATGACGACACCCGCGCTGGTTCCTCGCAAGCGGCGAGGAGCCGAGTTCTTCCTGACCGTCCTCGCGGTGTTCATCGGCATCGCGGCCTACGCGGCGGTGGGGCTCGGTGTCGAGGGCACGATCCCGGCCGACACCTACAAGCTCGGCGGTGCGCTGATCTTCGTCGCGATCGCGACCCACCTGATCGTCCGCCGCGTCGCGCCCTATGCCGACCCCGTGCTGCTGCCACTGGTCATCGCGCTCAACGGCCTCGGGCTGGCGATGATCTACCGCATCGACCTGGGCTGCGAGGACGGCGGATGCGGCAACTACGCTCCGCACGCCAACGCCCAGCTGATGTGGACGGGGCTCGGCATCGTGGCCTTCACCGGCATCCTCGTCCTGATCCGCGATCACCGCCGACTGCAGGCGTTCACCTACACGTTCGGGTTCGCCGCGATCGGGCTGCTGATCCTGCCGCTCCTGCCGGTCATCGGTCGCAACTTCTATGGCGCACGGATCTGGATCGCGATCGGCCCCTTCAACTTCCAGCCCGGCGAGGCGGCGAAGATCTGCCTGGCGATCTTCTTCGCGGGCTACCTCGTCGTCAAGCGTGACGCCCTCGCGCTGGCCGGTCGCCGGTTCGTCGGCATCGATCTGCCGCGTGGCCGCGACCTCGGCCCCATCCTTGCCGGCTGGCTGATCAGCGTCGGCATCCTCGTGTTCCAGCGAGACCTCGGCTCGTCGCTGCTGTTCTTCGGCTTGTTCGTCGTGATGCTCTACGTCGCGACGGAGCGCCCCGGCTGGCTCGTGGTGGGCACGTTGCTGTTCGCCGCCGGCACCTGGTTCGGCTACCTCGCGTTCCACCACGTGCAGGAGCGCTTCGACACGTGGCACGACCCGTTCAACCAGCCCAAGGGATATCAGCTCGTCACAGGCCTGTTCGGCATGGCGCACGGTGGTGTCCTTGGCCAGGGTCTCGGCCAGGGCAGCCCGCAGCTCACCCCGTTCTCGTACTCCGACTTCATCGCTGCCTCGATGGGCGAGGAGCTCGGACTGACCGGGCTCATGGCGATCATCGTGATCTACGGGCTCATCGTGGAGCGCGGCCTGCGCATCTCGCTGACGTGCCGCGACGCCTTCGGCAAGCTGCTCGCCGCCGGTCTGGCGTTCTCGTTCGCGCTGCAGGTCTTCGTCGTCATCGGCGGCGTCACCCGGCTCATCCCGCTGACCGGCCTCACCACCCCGTTCATGGCTCAAGGGGGTTCGTCCGTCGTCATGAACTGGGCGATCATCGGCCTGCTCCTGCGCATCAGCGACCAGACCCGTCGCCCAGCCCCCGAGATCTCCACGTTCGCAAGTGACGAGGAGACCCAGGTCGTGAAGCTGTCATGAACCGTCCGATTCGCAACATCGCCATCGCCTGCCTCGTGCTGTTCGCCGCCTTGCTGGTCAACATCAACTACGTGCAGTTCGTCGAGGCTGACAGCCTCAACGCCAAGAACGGCAACAAGCGCGTCATCAACGAGGAGTTCTCCCGCGATCGCGGCGCGATCCTGGTCGACGGCAAGCCCGTCGCCGAGAGCGTCCCGTCCAAGGATGAGTACAAGTTCCAGCGGAAGTATCCCGACAACGCCCTGTACGCGCCCCTCACCGGCTACTTCTCGTACGTCTTCGGGCGCGGCGGCCTCGAGAACTCCGAGAACGGCGTCCTGTCCGGCAGCGACAACCGGTTGTTCGTCAATCGGGTCGTCGACCTCGTGTCCAACAAGCAGCCCAAGGGTGGCAGCGTCGAGCTCACGATCGACCCGCTCGCGCAGAAGGCCGCGGCCGAGGGCCTGGCGCGGCTCGGCAAGAACACCAAGGGCGCCGTCGCCGCCCTCGACCCCAAGACCGGCGCCGTGCTCGCGATGGTGAGCCAACCGTCCTACAACCCCAACCGCCTGGCCAGCCACGACTTCTCCGCGGTCCAGGACTCCTGGAACTCGTTGAACGCTGACGAGGACAAGCCGATGCTCAACCGCACGACGCAGCAGACGTTGCCGCCCGGCTCGACGTTCAAGCTCGTCACCGCGGCCGCCGCGCTGGAGGACGGCGTCGTCGACAACATCGACGACAAGATCAAGGCCGGCTCCAGGCTGACGTTCCCCGGCATCCAGTACTCGCTGCCCAACGAGAACGGCGGCAACTGCGGTGGTGACCGCATCACGTTCGAGCGCGCGCTCAACGTCTCGTGCAACGTCGCCTTTGGTGCCCTCGCGGGCAAGATCGGCCAGGAGAAGCTCGCCGCCCAGGCCGCGAAGTTCGGCTTCGGGACAGACCCGCTCGACGGCCTCGCGGCTGACGCCAGTCGCTTCACGGTCGGTGACAGCAAGCTCGAGGCGCCGCAGCTCGCCCAGTCCGGCATCGGTCAGTACGAAGTCGCCGCGACACCGCTGCAGATGGCCATGGTCGCTGCCGGGATCGCCAACGGCGGCGACGTCATGAAGCCGTACGTCGTCAAGACCGTCCGCTCGCCCAACCTCCGGGTGCTCGAGCAGGCGAACCCCGAGCGCCTCAGCCAGGCCATGAGCGGCTCCAACGCCCGGAAGCTGAGCGAGATGATGGTGAGCACCGTCGAGGTCGGCACCGCCACCTCGGCGCGGATCTCCGGCGTCGACGTCGGCGCCAAGACCGGCACGGCGCAGTCCACACCCGACCGCCCGCCGTACGCCTGGTTCGTGTCGTTCGCCCCGGCGGACGATCCCAAGGTCGCGGTCGCGGTGCTGGTCGAGTCGAGCGACACCGCCCGCAACGAGATCGCCGGCGGACGCCTTGCCGGGCCCATCGCCCGCTCCGTCATGGAAGCGGTGCTGGGCAAATGATCCACGAACTTCATGAATCCGAACGCGAGCTTGGCGGCGGTGTGCCTATGGTCCCGTACGCGGGTATCGCAACGACCGCAACGATGAGTCTGGGAGACTGAGCACCATGACCGAAACCGGCGACGAGACCACCCGCCTGGGCGACCGCTATGAACTCGGCGGCCTGCTCGGACGCGGCGGCATGGCCGACGTACGCGTCGGTCGCGATCTGCGCCTCGGCCGCACGGTCGCGGTCAAGCAGCTCCGCGGTGACCTTGCCGCGGACGACACGTTCCAGGCCCGGTTCCGCCGCGAGGCCCAGTCGTCGGCAGCGCTCAACCACCCGTCGATCGTCGCGGTCTACGACACCGGCGAGTCGATCGACAAGCACGGCAGTCACGTGCCCTACATCGTCATGGAGTACGTCGAGGGCCAGACGCTGCGCGACATCCTGCGCGGCGCCGAGAACGGCCGCAAGATCCTGCCCGAGCGCGCGCTGTCGATCACGGCCGACGTGCTGAGCGCGCTCGACTACAGCCACCGTTCCGGCATCATCCACCGCGACATCAAGCCGGCCAACGTCATGTTGACGCCGTCCGGCCAGGTCAAGGTCATGGACTTCGGCATCGCCCGGGCCATCGCCGACACCTCGTCGGCGATGACGCAGACCGCTGCCGTCATCGGCACGGCGCAGTACCTCTCGCCCGAGCAGGCGCGCGGCGAGACCGTCGACGCCCGGAGTGACATCTACTCCACGGGCTGCCTGCTCTACGAGCTCCTGACCGGTCGCCCGCCGTTCATCGGCGACAGCCCGGTTTCGGTGGCCTACCAGCACGTACGCGAGGAGGCCCGGCCGCCGTCACAGCTCAACCCTGATGTCAGCGCCGCGATCGACAACATCGTCGCGAAGTCGCTCGCCAAGCGCGTGGAGGACCGTTACCAGAGCGCGGCCGACATGCGAAAGGACATCGATCGCGTCCTCGCCGGCCAGGCTGTCGAGGCTCCAGCCGCCGCCACCGCGATCGTCGGAGGCACGGCGGTCGCTCCGGCTGCGCCGGTCCTCCCGGTTGCCGGTGGTGCGCGCCGGGCCGAACCCGATCCCGACGACGAGGATGACGAGCCCGAGAGTCGCGCCAAGTGGTGGATCATCGGCGCGATCGCCGTCCTGCTGCTCGCCGGTATCGCGTTCGCGATCTACAAGGCCACCGAGTCGCCCGCTCCACCCCCGAAGGTCACGGTCCCGGACGTCAGCGGCAAGACCGTCGATGCCGCGACCCGGGCGCTCGAGAGCCAGAAGTTCATCGTCGCCCCCAAGACCGAGGAGCAGGCCAGCACCGACGTCGAGGAGGGCAACGTCATCGAGACCGACCCGCCGGCCGGAGAAGACGCCGACAAGGGCAGCACCGTCACGCTGATCGTCAGCGCCGGGCCCAAGCAGGTCGCGATGCCTGATGTCCGTCAGCTCGACTTCGACGTCGCGAAGGGCCAGCTCGAGAACGGCGAGGGCAAGTTCAAGGTCGAACGCAAGTGGGTCGACAACTCCGCAGACCGGGGAGTCGTCATCAACAGCACGCCGCTCGTCGGTGAGCAGGTCGACGTCGGGTCCAAGGTCACACTGTTCGTGTCCAAGGGTCAGGTCACCGTGCCCAACGTCGTGGGCCAGAACGTCGACGACGCCAAGAAGGCACTGGAGGACCTCGGTCTCAAGGTGACGACCAAGGAAGACACGTCAGGCTCGGCGCCCGAGGACACCGTGACGGCGCAGTCCATCGCGGCCAACGAGAAGGTGTCGCCCGGCACGACGATCGAGCTCGCGGTCTCGGCTGCCCCCGACGAGGGCACCGATCCTGGCGACACCGATGGCGGCGGCGCGCTGACCGACGGCGGCTAGTCCGTCGCCTTGGCGTAGCGCAGGCTGACGGGTCCTGCGTAGGCCTCGGCCTTGACGTCGGCGAGGTTCCGGATGTCGAGGCCGAGCTGGAAGTCCGGGTCGCGGGCGTACTGCGCATAGGTGATCGTCGCGGCTGAGGTGTTGATCGCGGTGTTCATCGCCGCGGCGTCGCCGATCGCCTCGATGACGTACGGCGGCGAGTAGGGCACCCCGTCGAGCACCACCGTCGCGCCGACGCACTTGATGCCCGTCGTCGAGATGAGGCGCTGGCCCTGAAGGGTCACCGCGTCGGCTCCGCCGGCCCACAGTGCATTGACGTACGCCTGGATGTCCTGTTGGTGCACGAGCAGCCTGGGGTCGGGGTCGTCGGAGGAGTTGAGCGTCGATGGCGCATCCGTGAGGGTCACGCGTATGCCCGGGCCCTCGAGCGCAGTCAGTCCGGTCGGCTCCTCGAGCGCCTTGGCGCGGGCTCGGAGATCCTTGAGTGCAGGGTTCTTGATGCGCGCCGACAGCTGGTCGATGTCGCTGCGCAGCTGGCTCGCGTCCTCGCGCCGTTCCTCGATCCGGTCGCGGCGCTCCCGGGCCAGGGAGGCCGGATCACCACCGGCGGGACGGAGGTCGCCACCGGCCGCGCTGACGGATGCGGCGACGAAGAGAAACCCGGTGATCGTGAAGATCGCCAGCACGGCGAGGGGCCAGCGCTGGCGTGCGTGCGTCCCCACCTTTGCCATGCCGAAGTCCTCCTCACTCGATGGCCTAGGCTATCTGAGAGCACCTACCGATGCGGCCCAGCCCGCAGCAACCATCCGGAGACGTCGTGGCGAAAGACAAGGCCCCCAAGGGACCCAAACCCCAGAAGATCGGCAACCGCTGGGCAGGTCCCGCGATGGTCACCTCGGGCGTCATCGGGCTGATCTGGATCGTCGTGTTCTACACGCTGAGCAACCAGAACATCGACTACCCGTCGTTCCTCCAGTGGTACTCCGACCTCGGCAGCTGGAACCTGGTCGTCGGCATGGGCTTCATCGTCGCGGCCTTCGGGTTCGCCATGAAGTGGGAGTGAGTTACACCGTTGTAGTTATCCACACCTGTGTGCACAGCTGTTGATAATGACACCGATGTAAGTCGGTCTGTGGATTACGTGAGCTGACCCGTACGTACGACGATTGCCGCGACGATCCCCATCCACATGGCTGCGAACACGGCCATCTGCACGACCGTCCGACGATCCCGCGGGGCATACGCGAACATCGCTCCCAGAGCGCATCCGACGATGAACCCGCCCAGGTGCCCCTGCCAGCTGATGTTGCCCTGGGTGCTGAGGAACGCGTTGATCGCCAACAGCACGAGCAGGGTGGAGACATCCTGCTTCGCCTTGAGCAGGAAGATCAGTGCCATGCCGAACAGCCCGAAGACAGCGCCGGAGGCACCGATCGTGAGCGCACGCGGCTCCGAGAGCCAGTAGACGAACACTGACGCACCGACCGACATCGTCAGGTAGGCCGCGATGAACCTGGCCCGCCCCAGCGCCCGCTCGACGAACGGGCCGAACAGGTAGAGCGCGTACATGTTGAACGCGATGTGCAGGACGTTCTCGTGCAGGAAGGCCGACGTCAACAGCCGCCAGTACGCCCCGCCGTCCACGCCGGTCAGGACGTCGCCGGAGTTGTTGACGACCGTGGTCGACAGCATCGCCCCGTGCTGGAAGATCGAACCGCTGTTGCCGCCCGCGGCAAGGGTCAGCAGGAACGCGACGACGTTGAGGCCGATGAGGGTCATCGACACGACGCCGTCGCGGCCCGAGACCGCGCCGCCGGCGATCGTGCGCGGTGCCCGGACCGACTTGGCTCCCTCGGCGATGCACGACGGGCACTGGAAGCCCACCGCGGCATCGTTCATGCACTCCGGACAGATCAGCCGCTCACAGCGCTGGCACGAGATGTAGGCCTCGCGGTCAGGATGCCGGTAGCAACGGTAGTCCGAAGCGGGGAGGTTCACGCCTCGCGTCGCTCGATCGTCAGCTTCTGGATGACGACAGGCTCGATCGGTCGGTCGAAGCCGTCGGTCGCGATGGCGCCGATGGCATCGACGACGGCCTTGCTGTCGGCGTCGACGACCTCACCGAAGATCGTGTGCTTGCGGTTGAGCCAGTCGGTCGGCACGAGCGTGATGAAGAACTGCGAGCCGTTGGTGCCGGGTCCGGCGTTGGCCATCGCGAGCAGGTAGGGCTTGTTGAACTGCAGGTCCGGGTGGAACTCGTCCTCGAACTCGTAGCCCGGGCCGCCCGTGCCGGTGCCGAGCGGGTCGCCGCCCTGCAGCATGAAGTTGGGGATGATGCGATGGAATCCGAGACCGTCGTAGAACGGCTTGTTCGAGATCTGGCCGGTGGCCGGGTCGATCCAGTCCTTGGTGCCCTCGGCAAGGCCGACGAAGTTGTCGACGGTCTTGGGAGCGTGGTTGGGGAAGAGCTCCACGGCGATGGCGCCGTGGTTGGTCGTGAAGGTCGCGATGAGCTGCGAAGGCACAGGGGATTCCTTTCGGGTTGCTGCGCCCATCTTTTCACGAGAGGCCAAGACCGCCTCGACCCCGGTCGGGTGGGAGCACAGCCTGTCCGGCGGCTATCGTGACCGGCATGTCGAAGTCGGAAAAGAGACATCCAGTCCGGAAGTTCTTCTTGTTCGCGCTGATCGCCGGAGCCGCCGTGGCGGTCCGCAACGCGGTCGCCGACAAGGGCGGTTCGTACGATCCCAACGAGGCAGACCCGCGCTGATGCCGGTCACGGTCGTACGTACCGATGGCGACATCGCTGTCCTCACGTTCAGCGCGCCGCCGGTCAACCTCTACTCGCTGGAGCTGCACGACGACTTCGACCGTGCGCTCGACGAGATCGAGGCCACGCCGCCGCGCGCGCTCCTGATCCGCGCCGACGGCAAGATCGTCTCGGGCGGGGTCGATGTGTCGCAGTTCCACGCGCGAAAGACCAAGGCCGACACCAAGCAGCTGTACGACCGGATGCTCGAGCTGCCGAATCGCGTCGACGCTCTGCCGTTCCCGACGATCTTCGCCGCGCATGCGCTGACCTTGACGTGGGCGTTCGAGGTCGCCGTCGCGTGCGACCTGATCCTGGCCTCCGACAAGGCAAAGTTCGGCCTGGTCGAGCGTGTGATCGGGCTGACGCCGACGATGGGCGGCACGCAGCGGCTCGCCGCCCGCGCGGGCGTGGGACGGGCCAAGGAGTTCGTGTTCACCGGGGATCTCTACGACGCCGCCACGTTGGAGCGGTGGAACGTCGTCAACCGGGTGCTGCCGGTCGAGGGGTTCGACGACGCCGTGCTGGCGTTCGTCGAGCGTATCGCGGCGGGCCCGACGAAGGCGTTCGGTGCAGCCAAGGACATCCTGCGGCACTTCGAGTCCGGGGGAGTCCCGGAGGCGAACGCCCATGTCACGGCGATCGCGGCCGAGCTGTTCGACACACAGGACCTGCAGGACGGGATGGAGTCGTTCCTCCGAGACGGCCCAGGCAAGGCCACCTTCACCGGCCGCTAGACGGGCTCGGCGTACGCCGCCTTCACCGCCTTGGTCGCGCGGTGTTCCGCCCAGAAGCTCAGGATCGGGACCGTGCCGGCAAGCAGCGTCGTGATGGCGAACGGGATCGTCCACCGCGCCTTGCGGGCCAGGATCGCCGCCATGACGAGGAAGATCATGTAGAGCCAGCCATGGGCGATGCCGAGGTAGGTGGTGATGTTCTCGCCGAGATCCTGGGCGCCCGAACCGTCAGATGCCAGGTACTTCAGCGGGACGCCGATCAGGATCAGGATGATCAGCAGGACGCCGACGATGTTGGCCATGACGCGATAGCGGAGCAGTGCGGATTTCACCTCGTCAGGCTACCTTCGCGGGTCTAGCCGTCCGATCACACGGTCGAGCCGCTAGTTACGCCGGAGACTGCGGGCGTGAGATCAACAGCTCGGGCGAGATCCCGTTCGACGCGAAGAAAGGCAAGCTCTCGGTGTTCCTCGACGTGCCACGCGGCGTGGACTTCTGGATCCTGGGGCTGCCCGTCTGACGTCAGGCTGACTTCTCCTTGGCAGCGGCGACGCTCTCGGTCGACATCCGCCACCACATGAACAGCGCGAACGCGCCGAAGACCCACCACTGCACGGCGTACGCCAGGTTGCGCAGGCCGACGGTCCACGACACGTCACCCGGCTCGGGCGGTGGCACGAGGTCGAGCCCGCCGGACACCGCGGCGCTCGTGCTGACCGCGAAGCCGGAGTAGAGGTCGTAGGGCAGCTCGTTCGTCAACGCCGGAATGCGCACCGACCCGATCTCTCGCCTGTCGGGGTCGTAGTCCGCACCGCCGGCCTCGCCGGGTTGCAGCACCGCGTCGATCGACACCTCGCCTGTCGGCACGGCCGGGAACGCGGTGACCTCAGGTGCCCACCCGCGTACGACGAGGAGTGCGTGATCCTCGCCGTCGACGAGCAGCGGTGCCACGAGCCATGCGCCCGTACGGCCGCCCTGCTCCTTGCCGGTCACCCACACCTGCTGCGACGCCGGTGCGAACGTGCCCTTCGCCGTCACCGGGCGATGATTGAGCCTGGACGTGAAGGGCTGGTCCGGACCCCACAACCCGGCGAGGGCGACACGGGGCACGTGTTGCTTGTCGGCACGCTCGTGCTCCTGGCGCGAGTCGTAGACCCCGAGCTGCCACAGCCCCATGAACACGCAGAACGCCACGGCCACGACGGCGAAGACGTGCAGACCGACGAGGCCGGGCCGCAGCCAGAGCCTCGCCGTCCCACCATTCACTCGTTCACGCCATGAAGGGCGCGACGTCCGGGTAGAGCGGGAAGCGCTCGGCCAGCACGGTCACCCGCTTGCGCAGACCTTCGATGTCGACATCGCCCGGCAGCAGCGCAGCAGCGATGATGTCGGCCACCTCGGTGAACTCGTCGGCGCCGAAGCCGCGCGTCGCGAGTGCCGGCGTGCCGATGCGCAGGCCCGACGTCACCATCGGCGGACGTGGGTCGTTGGGCACGGCGTTGCGGTTGACCGTGATCCCGACCTCGTGGAGCCGGTCCTCGGCCTGCTGGCCGTCGAGCTCGGACTCGCGGAGGTCGACCAGCACGAGGTGCACGTCGGTGCCACCCGTGAGGACATTGACGCCGGCGGCACGCGTGTCGGGTGCCGTGAGCCGCTCGGCGAGGATCTTGGCGCCCTCGATCGTCCGCTGCTGACGCTCCTTGAACGCCGGCTCGAGCGCCATCTTGAACGCGACTGCCTTGGCCGCGATGACGTGCTCGAGCGGGCCGCCCTGCTGGCCGGGGAACACCGCGGAGCGCATCTTCTTGGCGATCTCCTCGTCGTTGGTCAGGATCGCTCCGCCGCGCGGGCCGCCCAGCGTCTTGTGGGTCGTCGTCGTGACGATGTGCGCATGGGGCAGCGGGCTGGGGTGCAGTCCGACGGCGACCAGACCGGCGAAGTGCGCCATGTCGACCCACAGCTTGGCGCCGACCTCGTCGGCGATCTCGCGGAACAGCGCGAAGTCGAGCTGACGCGGGTATGCCGACCAGCCGGCGATGATGACGGTGGGCTGGTGCTCGAGCGCCAGTGCGCGGACCTCGTCCATGTCGACGAGGCCGGTCTCCGGCACGACGTGATAGGCCACCGGCTTGTAGAGCTTGCCGGAGAAGTTGAGCTTCATGCCGTGGGTCAGGTGGCCGCCGTTGGCGAGGTCGAGGCCGAGGATCGTGTCTCCGGCGGTGGCGATCGCGTGCAGCGCAGCGGCGTTGGCGGTCGCGCCGGAGTGCGGCTGGACGTTGGCGTACTCGGCGTCGAAGAGCTCCTTGAGCCGCTCGATCGCGATGGTCTCGACCTGGTCGACGAACTCGCAGCCACCGTAGTAGCGCTTGCCGGGATAGCCCTCGGCGTACTTGTTGGTCAGGACGCTGCCCTGGGCCTCGAGCGAGGCGACGGGGGCGAAGTTCTCGGACGCGATCATCTCGAGCGTCGACTGCTGACGGTGCAGCTCGGCGTCGAGGAGCGCAGCGATGTCAGGGTCGAACTCGGAGAGATGCTGGTTGTGGCTCATGGCCCAAGAGTATCCGGCCGCTTCGGCCTTTTGGCCTCCCCCGTGCGATGACGGGCAGCGAGCACGGCGGCCTGGGTCCTGCGCTGGAGGCCGAGCTTGGCGAGCAGTTGCGAGACGTAGTTCTTGACGGTCTTCTCGGCCAGGAACATCTCGGCGGCGATCTGCCGATTCGTCATCCCCTCGGCGATGAGCTCGAGGAGGCGGTTCTCCTGTGCCGTGAGCTCATCGAGGGGGTCCACCTGGGGATCGCCCTCGCGGATGCGGGTCAGGACACGCTGCGTCACGACCGGATCCAGCAGGGAATGCCCCGTGGCGACCCGCCGGATCGCCTCGACGAGGTCGTGGCCTCGCACCTGTTTGAGCACGTAGCCCGCCGCACCGGCCATGATCGCTGCGAACAACGCGTCGTCATCGTCGTACGACGTCAGGATGATCACCGCGATCGACGGGTGCGTGGCCCGAATGCTCCGGCACACCTCGATGCCGGACTCGTCGGGCAGTCGCGCGTCGAGCACCGCGACATCGGGCTCGACGGCGGGTATGCGGACACGGGCTTCGGACGCCGAACCCGCCTCTCCGACGATCGTGATGTCGTCCTCCTGCTCGAGCAGGTCGCGCAGCCCACGCCGTACGATCTCGTGGTCGTCGACGAGGAAGACGCGGATCACGACTGTTCCCTCGGCACTGCCCAGGTCAGCTCCATGCCACCGGCACTGAGGTCACGCACCGTGAAGTGCCCGCCCAGGAGCTCGGCCCGCGCCCGCATGTTCGTCAGCCCTCGGCCGGGCTGCTCGCCGTTCAGGCCAGGCCCGTCGTCGCTGACACGCAACCGGATGTCGTCCGTGAGGTCGAGCGTGACCTCGACACTGCTCGCGGAGGCATGGCGCACGATGTTGGAGAGCGCCTCGTTGAGGACCGCGAGCAGGTGCTCACGCACCTCGTCGGGGATGGGTCTGTCAGTCGGACCGTTCGCCTCGAGGACCGGGGAGAACCCCAAGGTCTGCTCTGCATGCTCCAGGACTTCCTCGACGCTGACCCGCAGATCGGTGGCTTCGGTATCGGTGCCCAGTGCAAAGATCGTCCGGCGGATGTCCTTGATCGTCGCGTCGATCTCGTCGATCGCCGCTGAGAGCCGCACCGCCGCGTCGGGTGACTGGATCAATCGCACGGTGTTGTCGAGCATCAGGCCGATCGCGAAGAGCCGTTGGATCACGAGGTCGTGCAGGTCACGGCCGATCCGATCACGATCCTCGAAGACCGCCAACCGCGCCTGGTCCTCCTGCGCCTCCGCGACCTGGAGCACGAGCGCGAGCTGCTCGGCGAAGCGCTGCGGGAGCTCTGGGTCGAGCTCCCAGCGGTCCGTCTTCAACACTTCCTGCCAGCCCACCGTGAGCGCACCGGTGACGCCTCCGCTGCGCATCGGCAGGATCAGGACCGAGCCGAGGTCCGGCCACAACGGCGTGGTAGCTGCTGAGTATCGAGGCTCGAGGGCGGTGTCACGGACGACCGCCGTGACCTGCGTACGAGCGACCTCCCCAGCCAGGCTCTCGAAAGCGCCCACCGTCTCACCGATCAGCTCGTGGACTGCTGTCCCGGAGACCGCGAGGATCTCCAGATCGTCACCGTCGGTCGGCATCAGCAGCGCGACGAAGTCAGCATCCGCGACGTCGCGAGCCCGGTCGGCCACGAGCTGCAGGGCAGCATCCCGCGAGATGGGACCCAGCAACGCGGTCGTGATCTCCGCGGCTGCCTCGAGCCAGCGGCGCTGGCGTTCGGCCTCGTCATACAGTCGCGCGTTCTCGATCACCACGCCGACCGCCGAGGCGAGGGCCACGGCCACCTCTTCGTCCTCACTGGTGAAGCCGCCCGGAGACTGCTTCTCGGTCAGGTAGAGGTTGCCGAAGACCCGGTCCTGGATGCGGATGGGGACACCCAGGAACGTGTTCATGGCGGGATGGTTGCCGGGGAAGCCGAACGTCGCCTGGTGCTGACCGAGATTCTCCAGCCGCAGCGGTTGCGGGTGATCGATGATGTGGCCCAGGATCCCGTGCCCCCGCGGCAGCTCACCGACGGCGGCGATCTCGTCCTCGGTGAACCCGTGCGTCACGAATCGCGTGAGGCGGCGATCACCGCGCAGCCCGAGCACGCCGAGGGCGCCGTACTTCGCATCGACCAGCAGGCACGCCTGCCGCACGATGCGCTCGAGGAGGTTCTCCAGTGAGAGGTCGGACGACAGCGCCACGACGGCGTCGAGGAGTCCCTCGAGGCGTTCGGTCGTGACAGAGATCCTGGCGGCGCTCATGGGTTTCCCTCCCGATCGGGAATGCTACCGGCGGCGCCGTCGGAGTCGCTACAAACTGGGCCCGCAAAACCGCGCAATCCGTACCGAAACCCGCAACGCTCGTACGGAATCAGTCGGAAGAACCATGCAGGCCTAGTCAATGTGAGTGATATGTAGTCACCTTCGCCGGGCCGGTTAGTGACTTAGGTCCCTCACGCCCAGGACCCAGGTCCGGAAGCGTGAGGAGCCAGAGCCGGACCCCGGCGCTCGCAGGCTCTCCCTCCCGGGAGCTGAGGCGGAGGAACTCCCTGTTCTCTCCCGAACCCTCCTCCGCCAGCGGCGCTTCGACTGCCCTGCGGAGTTACCAGGGCAGCCGGGGTCCCGCTCTGTTCACCTGTCGAGTCCCCGGCGACGCACGCCGGCGCGTCCCCAGCAGTAACCAAAATGCAATCTGGCAGGGCGGCACAGCCCCATGGGCGCGTGTAGCGTGCGGAAAGGCTCAGTCCCATCATGTGGACAATCCCGCCGCGACCAGGTGGTTGCGGCTCGACTCGTAGGAGAGCAATGAAGAACTTTCGTCGGGGAACCGCGATCATCGCGGTCTCTGCGCTCGCCGGCCTCGCGCTGGCCGCGTGTGGACAAAGCAAGGACGACAGCAACAAGGATGCGGGCTCAGGCCTCGTGGTCGGCACGACCGACAAGGTCGTCTCGATCGATCCAGCAGGCTCGTACGACAACGGTTCGCTGACGGTTCAGACGCAGGTCTACCAGTACCTCCTGAACTTCCCGGCCGGCAGCACGACGCTGACTCCGGACGCCGCGTCGAAGTGCGACTTCGAGAAGCCGACCGAGTACGTCTGCACGATCAAGGACGGACTCAAGTTCGCCAACGGGCACGCCCTGACCGCGTCCGACGTCGCGTTCTCGTTCAAGCGCATCGTCAAGATCAATGACCCCAACGGCCCGGCCTCGCTGCTCGGCAACATGAAGTCGGTCGAGGCCAAGGACGACAAGACGGTCGTCTTCACCCTCAACTCTCCCAACGACCAGACGTTCGGCCAGGTGCTCGTCACCTCCGCCGGACCGATCGTCGACGAGGAGACCTACCCGGCTGACAAGGTCCTCGACGACGACGCCGCGGTCAAGGCGCAGGGCTTCTCCGGTCCCTACACGATTGGCAAGTACACCAAGGCGCAGATCGCCGAGTTCAAGGCCAACCCCGACTACAACGGGGCCTACAACAAGGCCAAGACCACTTTCCAGCACATTGGGATCCTAAGCTTAGAATTCCACGTGGACAAGTTGTCGCGGCCGCTTCTATAGTGTCACCTAAATACTAGTGACTCCAGCGTAACTGGACTGGCCACAGTTAGGCCGCAAATGTAATCACACTGGCTCACCTTCGGGTGGGCCTTTCTGCGTTCGCGAGTGGACCCGATAAGCTCATGGAGCGGCGTAACCGTCGCACAGGAAGGACAGAGAAAGCGCGGATCTGGGAAGTGACGGACAGAACGGTCAGGACCTGGATTGGGGAGGCGGTTGCCGCCGCTGCTGCTGACGGTGTGACGTTCTCTGTTCCGGTCACACCACATACGTTCCGCCATTCCTATGCGATGCACATGCTGTATGCCGGTATACCGCTGAAAGTTCTGCAAAGCCTGATGGGACATAAGTCCATCAGTTCAACGGAAGTCTACACGAAGGTTTTTGCGCTGGATGTGGCTGCCCGGCACCGGGTGCAGTTTGCGATGCCGGAGTCTGATGCGGTTGCGATGCTGAAACAATTATCCTGAGAATAAATGCCTTGGCCTTTATATGGAAATGTGGAACTGAGTGGATATGCTGTTTTTGTCTGTTAAACAGAGAAGCTGGCTGTTATCCACTGAGAAGCGAACGAAACAGTCGGGAAAATCTCCCATTATCGTAGAGATCCGCATTATTAATCTCAGGAGCCTGTGTAGCGTTTATAGGAAGTAGTGTTCTGTCATGATGCCTGCAAGCGGTAACGAAAACGATTTGAATATGCCTTCAGGAACAATAGAAATCTTCGTGCGGTGTTACGTTGAAGTGGAGCGGATTATGTCAGCAATGGACAGAACAACCTAATGAACACAGAACCATGATGTGGTCTGTCCTTTTACAGCCAGTAGTGCTCGCCGCAGTCGAGCGACAGGGCGAAGCCCTCGGCTGGTTGCCCTCGCCGCTGGGCTGGCGGCCGTCTATGGCCCTGCAAACGCGCCAGAAACGCCGTCGAAGCCGTGTGCGAGACACCGCGGCCGGCCGCCGGCGTTGTGGATACCTCGCGGAAAACTTGGCCCTCACTGACAGATGAGGGGCGGACGTTGACACTTGAGGGGCCGACTCACCCGGCGCGGCGTTGACAGATGAGGGGCAGGCTCGATTTCGGCCGGCGACGTGGAGCTGGCCAGGGAAAG
>JADMIO010607210.1_pt1 | contig 19610 bp, 11 predicted proteins | sample 8958161 | NCBI WGS metagenome assembly JADMIO01 (sample SAMN16585339, study PRJNA669376) | soil metagenome | isolation source: Crop rotation soil | place: USA: Cullars Rotation, Alabama | collected 2011
GGCCTTTAAGGCCCTCGCGCACTTCGCCCGGTCCGACGCGAGCTCCGCTGATAAATGCGACGACGCCGGCGGCGTTGTTCGCCGCCGCGCCGGCGAGCAACGGCCATGCGACCGCCGCTACGTCATCGGTCTGGCAAATGCTCCGCAGGTGCGATTCGATTTCTTCCAGTTCCACGCGAAAGCCATTGATCTTCACCTGGTTATCCACCCGGCCGAGGCAATGGAACAAACCCTTCTCGTCCTGTAGCGCCAGATCGCCGGTGAGATACCAGCGTGTCTTGCCGAGCTTGGGGTGATCGAGCGTGGGAAACCGGGCGGCGGTTTTGGCGGGATCGTTGAAGTAGCCCAACGCGATCTGCGGGCCGCGAAGGGCTAGTTCTCCGGATTGCCCGGGGGCAAGGAATTGGCCTTCTGGGCCGACGATCGCCCCTTCCATTTCCGGATACGGCTTACCGATCGCGAGCGTTCCTCGGCCGGGCGTGATGTCGGGGTTTTCGCTCAGTCGATGCCACATGCAGGCGATGGTGGCTTCGGTTGGGCCGTACTGGTTATCGACGACGCTGCTCGGCGCCGCCTTTTGCCACGCTTGCATCGATGCGACCGGCGCGCCTTCGCCGCCGAAGTTGGTGATGCGGAGCGACGGCATCGAGCCGGGCTCGAGTTGCTTGAACTTGTTCATCATCACCACAACGGACGGGACCGATTGCCACACGGTGATCGCATGCTCGCGGATGAAGCCGCCGGGTGCCATGAGCTTGGTCTCGGGAACCACATGCAGCGCCGCCCCGCCATCCCACGTCGAAAACATCTCGTGGATGGAAGGGTCGAACGTGTTCTCGAAGAACTGCGCCACGCGATCGCCAGGGCCGAAGTGATACATCGAGCGCAGGGCGCCGAGGTAATGGTTCATGTTCGCGACCGAGACCATGACGCCCTTGGGCGTGCCGGTGGTGCCGGAAGTGAAGATGATGTAGGCGATGTCGTCGAATGAGACGGGGACGGGATGGAGCTCATCGAGCGCTTCGAGCGTTTTCCATTCGTCGCCGACGAGCACGTTTGGTGGGAGCGCACCTTCCAGTTCCGCGACGCGCGCGGCGGACTTATCCTCGACGATCAGCGCATCCATCTCGGTCTGTTGAAGGATCTGCTTCAGTCGCGCGGCCGGTTGGCGCGGATGCAGCGGGATGAAATGCCCGCCTGCCCAGACTGTGCCGAGGATGCCGGTGTAGGTCTGCCAGCTTCGCGCCGCGAGCACACCGACGCGCGGCGGTTTGCCGGGCTTGCATCGCGCGTTCAGCCACGACGCAACCTTCGCCGCGGTCGAAGCGAGCTGGGAATAGGTGTAGGTGCGCTCATCGACGCAGACCGCCGGCGAATCCGCCGGCATGGCGCGCACGTGCCGATAGACCGGCAGGGCTAAATTCAATGCAATCGCAGGGGTCATACCGCTCGAGCCGAAACATACCCCTCACTTCATTTGCCAACAACCGCCTCAACGGAAATCGTGTTTTTGTCAGTATTTAGCCACAGAAGCCCCTCGTCCTTGAGCAGCGTGACATATCGCTTGTCCTCCTTGCCATCAGCCGACACCATCGCCCGGGTTTCGCCCGACAACTGCGGCGCCTTGGCCAGGCAGTCGGCGGCAAACTGGCGAAACTTTTCGTCCTTTCCCTTCGCGTCGATCCCAAGCACCGCGCCCTTGCCCAACTGATCCGCCGGCGGGAGCTTCAGTTCCTGCCCTTCGACATCGTGCATCGCCCCTTCGCCCTCGGCGCGGATGAGCAGTCCGCCGGCCTGCACCCACGCGACGATTTTTTCCCACGTCTCTCGTTCCATCACGCTGCCGTGCATGAGCAGCATCGCCTTGCAAGACTTCAGCCCCCCGTCGCGAATCTGGCCCTCGCTCAGATAGTCAAAGTCGAAGCGATCGCGCAGCGGCTTGAGGTGATCGATGAAATCCTGCCCGTGCAGCTTGATGTGAGTACTCGGATAGAAGACCGCAATCTCGACGATCGGCGTGTGCTGCTGCTTGAAGTTTCCCCGCTCGCGCTTGAAGTTTTCGGTGGCGGCGGGTGAGTCGAAGAGGTTGCCGAAGTAATAGTGCAACCCCTTCGCCCCCGAGGCGGCGGCGTTGTAGATGCGCGTGACGACGCCCTTCTCGTCCACGCCGCCCGCGGGCTCGAAGCTGTAGTACGCGCCGTATTGCTCGCCCGCGGAAGCGACCCAGCGCGTCAGCGTGAAATTGAGCGCGTAATCGCTCGCCTCGTTCGTGATCCGCACGCCTCCACCGATCTCAGCGGCCACGCGGCATTGTTCGGCGAAGTCGCTCCCGTGCGGCGGCGGCGCGTGTCCGCCGGTGCAGAGATAAATGTCGGTCTTGGGAAAATTCTTCCGCGTTTCCTTAAGCCAGAAACTGGCATAGTCGGTCATCGAGCCTTGATAAAAATCGACGAAGTCGATCCAGGCGCGATCGTTGGGTGCGTTCTTTTTCAGGAACGGTTTGACCTCGTCGAGCTTGGGCGCCTTCTCGCCCCAGGCTTTGGTCAGGTCCGCGTCCGTGCCGTACTTCTTCTTAATGGTCGCGCGAAACGCATCGACCGCGAACTTGTCGCCCGCCCAGAAGCCGGGGTGCGTGTGGTACTTGCCGTGCTCGTCGGCCGTCCAATCGTTGCCGGTAACGGGATAGATCGCTTCGCCGTAGTTTCCCGTCACCCCGAGGAGCATCGATTCGATCACGCCGCTGTCGCGATAGTGATCGGCAAAGGCTTTCAGGAACGCCGCCACGTGCTCGCGCATCGCCGGGTTCCACAGCGACTGCACATCACTCTCTTCCCCATGCTCCAGGCAGACGTACCCCTGCTGCCCCGGCTTCTTGTAGTACCAGTTCGGCAGACTGTAAGGCGAGCCGCAGATGATGAACGGCACCCATTTGATGCCGTGCTTCTTGTAGACCTCGACGAACGGATCGTAAACGCTCCAATCCCACTTCCCCGGCTCGACTTCACAGAGGTTCCAGCGGATGTAGACCTCATGCGACGTGACGCCAACTTCTTTGAGACGCGCGGCATTGTTCTCAAAGTTCTTCGCGTTCTCCGGCCCGTTGGTCCGATTGCTCGGATCAAACCCGCCGATGATGAGCTGCACGTCGCGACTCGTGGCAGCGTGAGCCGCAAGCGCGCAGGCGAGAACGCAGACGAAACACGCCAACGGCAAAGAGGTGCGTATCATGTATAGTACTACCTTACATGCTGCCGATCGTTTTACACCATGGGCTGTTCGGCTTTGACGGCATCGCCGTCGGGCCGATGAAGATTCGCTATTTTCGCGGGATCGATCGCGCGCTGACCGAGCGCGGACATCCGTTGATCGTTTCGCGCGTGCATCCGACCGGTTCGATCGAGCGGCGGGCGGCTCAGCTCAAGGAAAACGTCCTCCGCGGGCTTGAATCGATCGATGCATCGCGCAAGCAGAAGGTACTCATCATTGCACATTCCATGGGTGGGCTCGATTCGCGGTACATGATCAACAAGCTCGGCATGGACGATCGCGTCGCCGGGCTTTTGACGATCACCACGCCCCACCGCGGCTCGCCATATGCCGATTGGTGCGTCGAAAACCTCGGGCGGAAGCTGGGCGGGTTGAAGCTGATGAAATTTCTCGGGCTTGATGTAGAGGCGATCAGCGATCTGACAACCGCACGCTGCAAAAGCTTCAACCGCGCGATCAAGAATGTCCCGGGCGTGCAGTATTTTTCGGTCAGCGCCGCCCGGCCGTGGCATCTGGTGCCGCCGTTTGCGCTGCATCCGCATCGGATTATCGCTGCGGCTGAGGGAGACAACGACAGCCTGGTCTCGGTGAAAAGCTCTACGTGGGGCGAGCACCTGGGCGTGTGGCCGGCGGACCATTTCCACGCCGTCAACCACAAGATGGTGCTGGAGATCAAGCGTCCGACGGGGAGCATTGTCCCGCTGTGGATGAACGCGATCGATCAGGTCAAGGGGAAGCTGACGTGAGATGCCGCAATCCCGCGGCCGCCGCCCCGGCGCGATCGGGAAGTTCAGTCGAATCGAGCGTCAACCACCCGCTGAAACCCGCTGAATCGAGTGATGACAGCATTTGCGACCAATCCACCGATCCGCGGCCGATGACCGCGGGACGGGTGCGACGGCTGGATCCAAGCACGGCATCGCGGGCGTTCACATGGCGGATGAGCGGGCCGAGACGCGAGAAGACCTCATCGCTCTTCCACGCATCCCGCAGCAGCGCGACGGGATCGAGATCGACGCCGAACCAGGGACACGCCGAGGCGACGAGGGCCCGCTCGAGGGCGGCGAGGGAGGACAATTCGCTGCGGAAGGCCAGCGTCACGCCGAGGCGGTCGGCGCAGGAGCCGAGTTCCATCAGCGCCTGGTCGACGTGGTCAATTGCAGCGTGGTCCGGCTCGACACGAGCCGGCTCTCTCGCTGGCGGCGCAGGTGCGGGCATTTCAGGAATGATGATCAGTCCCGCCTGCTCTGCCGTGATGGACGAGGCCTGGCTCTGCGCGGGGATCGCCGGTTCGGGCAGCGGCCCCGCTTCGACGCAGACCAGCGGCGCGGCCAGACTCTTGGCCGCGTCCATCACGCGAACGAACTGCGACAGCAATCGATCAACATCCGCCCCGGGACCAAAGCCCTTCGGCCCGACATCAACGCGAAGACCGATCAACTGCTGATTGTGAGAAGTGAGGATACGACGGAACTCGCGACGTCCGGTCTGCGACAGCTCAGTGAGATTCAGTTGCGGGGAGAACGCCTGGAACTGCACGCCCGCGAACCCCGCGAGGCGCGCCGCCTCTGCGGCCTCGCGCGCATCGGGAGCGAGCGCTTCGGCAACCACGCCCATCTTTAACGTCTGCATACCGCGACACGATACCGCGCGGCCGCGAGCGATGTCAGGACTTGAAGCGGATCGCCTTCCACGCCTGGTAGGCGCTGACCGTCGTGGCGTGCCCATCACAGAAGAGCATGTTGAGCGCCGGCGTATTCGGCTGGACCTTGCCGACCTTCTTGGTGCTGTGACGGTTCCAATCGATGGGAAACGTATAGACAGGGAACTGCGGCAGCGGCGTGTTGAAAAACGGATACTGCCACGGCTGAAAATTGGTCGCCGCATCCGTCCAGTATCCGCCGTTGTGGATGCCGTCGAAAAGCAACGCACGCTCGGCGGGTTTCGTCCAGGCGGTCATCTTGAAGTACGAGCCCTTGAAGAGCGAGCCGGCGTAGGGATCGTCAATGATCCAGGCGGTTTTCTTGGGATCGAGCCCGCCCAGTCCCGGGCCGTTGTCGTTGGGCGCCTTGGGGAAGATGCTCATCGCATAGCCGTTGTTGGCGCCGTACTCGTATTGCGTGCCGGAGGTTCCCATGCGATTCCACGACGCGCATCCCCACAGGACGGAGTTGCGATCGCGCATCGTCCCGATCCAGAGCGGATCGTCCTTGGTTCCAAAATCGCCGTGGGTGGCATAGGTCGTGCCGCTGGCGTTGATTGGCTCGTTGCCGCAGGTGCCGTTGAAGTTCATGTCCTTCTCGGCGTAGACCTTGCCGGTGGCCTTGTCGATGACCTGTTGCGGGCCATTGAGCGTGTAGCGGGCGATGAAGTCGTGCCAGCGCTTATCGCGATGCGCGTAACTTCCGGTCGTCGAGGTGTAGAAGTGTGCACAGATGGGCCAGTATCCCTGGTTCTCGTTGGCGTACATGCGATACGCCTGCCCGATCTGCTGCATGGCAGCGAGGCACTTGGTCTTCTCGGCGGTCTTGCGCGCCGAGGAGAGGACCGGAAGCAGGACCGAGATCAGCACGGCAATGATGCCGATGACGACGAGGAGCTCGACCAACGTAAAAGCCGACCGCTCGTGAAGCGTTTTCGTTTTCATAATAGATGTGCGTACCTCTCACTCTCGCTGCGACTTGAGTTTTCGGTGTTATAGCATATCACGAGTCCGGCCCCGGTGAGGCGAGAAAACCGGGATGCTGGGTAGGATGTGACTTGCCGATGGAAGGTTTCGCGCCTTTTAACCCTTCGTTTAACCCGCCCCGCGACAAGCATTTCTGGCTGGCGCTATTCATTGCGATGGCGGTTTTGCTGCCGCGGTCGGCGTTGATCATGCGACAGCAGAACGAGGGGATGGACGCCGATTTTCACCTCCGCCACGGGCTCGCCCTGCTCCTGGGAACGCGCGATCGGATTATCATGGGAAGCAACGATCCGCCGCTCGGGCAGATGATCCTCGCCCTGCCGATGGCCGTCGTCGGGTGCAATCCGGGCCAGCCCATCGTCGCGGAGAACTGGCCCCGGGGCGTGTCGACGCCGGGCGAATTACAAAGCTCGCCACAGCGCGCCGAGTACGAACGATTGATTCGTCGTGGCGTCCTGTACGGCAACCGGCTCCCGCCCGGCACGTTGCTCGTGCTCCTGGCGATCTGGAAGGCGATGCTCTTCGTCCCGGCGATGCTGGTGATCTTCCAGTGGTGCCGCGGCGTGTACGGCTTGAGGGCGGCGTGGATCACGCAAGGGTTGCTGCTGGTCGATCCAACGCTCGCCGCTCACATCGCGCAGCCCGCGCTCGACACGCTCGGCGTGGAGACGATCGTCTTCGCCTGCTTCGCCATCGCGCTTTACTTCGAACGCGAAACGACGTGGCGGTTGACGCTCGTCGCAGTCTCGACCGCCGCCGCACTGCTCACCAAGCACACCGCCGTCATCACGCCGATCGTTTTCCTGCTGCTCGCCGGCTACCACTGGATCTGGCGTCCATGGCGCGATCACGCCGCGTTCCCCAGCTGGCGGGAGAAGTTCAACGTGCTGGCGATGGCGGGATTGATCGGCTGCCTGGCGATCTGGGTGCTGCTGCTGTTCGACATCTCCCGCCCGTCCGACCAAACCGTCGGCTCGCCGCGCGCACGCAATCCATCGTGGATCGCTGAAAAGATCGACAACGCCCTCGAACGCCGCTGGCCCGCGGGAACGTACATCGGCTGCTTCGCCAACGGGTTCCACATCAACCAGTCGGGTCAGCGATCGCTCCTGTTCGGCCAGATCACGCGCCACGGTCGCTGGGATTATTTTCCGCTGGTCGCGACGATGAAAGTCCCGATCGGCTGCGCGGTTCTCTTCGCCGCAGCACTCGTCGCCACGCTGATCCATCGCCGCCTTCGCGTGGGCGAGATCACGATCCTCATCCCCCTTCTCGCGTGGACGATCTTCCTCATGCAGGCGCGGATGAACACAGGCTTTCGTCACTTCCTCCCGGCGTACGTCTTCTGGTGCATGTGGGCGGGCGGTGCGATCGCGCAGCTTGGACGATGGGGAACCGCGCTGGCCGCGGCTTGCCTCCTCGCGGCGAGCATCCACGTCGCCACGTTCCACCCCGACTATCTCTCCTACGTGAACTTCCCCCGCAAAGCCGTCTGGATGGACATGACCGACAGCAACCTCGATTGGAACCAGTCGATCCGACAGATCGGCCCGTGGCTTGATCGGCATCCAGAGTTTTCCAATCGCACGATCTCAGTCGCGCCCAGGCTCGGTCAGGCGGAATACGTCGGCCCCTATTGGCTCGACGAGCGCGTGAAGTTCATCGACCGCGGCAAACCGCCGCCGACCAGCGGCATCCTGATCATCAGCCCCGTCTGGGTCTGCGGCGTCTACGACGATCCGACGGAAGCGCCCAACCCGTACGAGTTCCTTCAATCTCGCACGCCGATCGGATGGGTCGGGCATTCGCAGCTGGTTTATGACCTGGATGCGGAGTGAGGCGTGCTCCCTCTCCCCTCGTGGGAGAGGGCGGGGGTGAGGGGGAAGAGGTACAGACTTGTTACGCTTTCGGCTCTCTAGCTAGAGCTACCGAGCGCGGAACAAGTCTGCACCGTTCACCCCTCACCCTAACCCTCTCCCACAAGGGGAGAGGGGACCAGAAAGACATTACGCCAGCAGCGTTTCGATCGAATCGTACTTGTCCTTGGTGTCGTTGGCGGCGGAGTCATTGCCCGCGCCGCCGTTGACGGTGTCGCCGGCGTCGGGGCCGCCGAAGAGGCGATCGTTACCGCCGGCGCCGCTGAGCGTGTCGCTGCCGCCGTTGCCGTAGATGACGTCGTTGCCGGCGCCGCCGAGGATATAGTCGTTCCCGCCTTCGCCGACCATGGAATCGTTGCCGTTGTTTCCGAACATCTGATCGCCGGCGAGCCCGCCGACGAGGACGTCATCGGCGTCGCCGCCGTTGAGCGTATCCGCCCCGCCTTCACCGCCGAGGTACGACCCGCGCACGCCCGCGCCGACGGTGATCGTATCCGCGCCATCGCCGGCGAAGATGGCGATACGCTTCACCGCGGACGGCGCCATGGCGCGCGAGTTGGTCCCGACCCACGCGACGAAGCGCCCGTCTTTCGCGCGGAAGCGGACACCGAGATCCTCGGCGAACGCGGTGCCGGTGATGATGAGCGTGCCCTTCTTGTTCAGCGTGATGGTTCCGCCGCCGAGCGTGCCGGTGTCGAGGCGGAGAACTTCAAAGTTTCCGCCGTCGGTGCCGAAGCGCTTGCCGGAGACGAGGACCTTGCCATCGGACTGCACGAGCGCGCGGCCGTTGTTCTGCACCCTGGGATAGCTCGCGCCTTCGATGCCGTAGGTCGCGTCATACGTGAAATCGACGTTGAGGCGAGCGCTCATCCACCCCAGGTCGGAGCCGGAATACTGGCCCGTCCCGATGAGCAGCGGCTTGCCGTCCGGCTGGATGCCGATCTGGCGCGGGAACTCGGGGAAGTAGCTCGTCGGATAGCCCGGCATGTGAAGGAGCGGGCCGGTTAATGAGATCGTTCCATCGGGCGCGAATCGGCGGAGACGGAAGCCGTCGCTCTCAGCGTGAAGCACGTAGCTCGTGCCGTCGCTGGTTGCCTGGAACGCGAGCGTGCGCAGGTTGTAGTCGTTGCCGCTGGTCGCATCGATGTATCCCGCGCCCTGGCCGAACGTCGTATCGGGTTTACCGTTGGCGGTGAACTTGTTGACGCGCAGGTCGCGGTAGTAGTCGTTGGTGTAGGTGTAGTAATCGACGCTGGTGAGGATCGAGTTATCGCTGAGGATCTTGATCCCGTTGAGCGTGTTAGGCGTGCTGGAGAGCGTCGCCTTCCCGCCGGTGCCGAAGGTCGAATCCTGCGTCCCGTCGCTGTTGAGGCGGATGAGCGTGGCCTTGTTGTACTGACCCGTGTTGTTGTCGATTGGCCCGCCAAAGACGACCAGCTTCCCGCCCTGCCACGCGACCTGCGACGCGGCATACCCGAGCGTGAGTACTTCCTTGCCGTCGGTGTCGAACGAGTTATCCGGCGAGCCGTCGGCCTTGAACACGCCGATCTGCGTCTCGGTGTTCTTACTCGTTGCGGCGACGTAGGCGATGCGCCCATCGGTCGGGCTGACATCGAAGTAGGCGGTGCCCGGGATTTCGGTCAGCGTCTGCCCGCCGAGGAAGGTGTTGTCGATCGAGCCGTTGGAGTTCACGCGCGCCAGGCGAAACCCGCCGACGTCGGTGCGCTGGAGAACGATCTTCCCGCCCGGTTGAATGCCGATGAGCTGCCCGGTGCTGAACGACTGAGGCGATCGTCCGTCGCCGTCAAAGGTCGTATCGAGCTGCCCCGCGTCCGAAAGCATCCGCCGCGCTTCGAGAGTTTCCATCATGCTGGTCATGTCGCTACCCATCCTTCTGTGCAAATGAACGCCCCCGTGTCATCCTGAGCGAAGCGAAGGATCTGGCGTCCCAGACTTGTCGGCCAGATCCTTCGCTTCGCTCAGGATGACGCTTCGGCGGAAGTTTCCATTCGAGTGTGGTTCATTACGCCATCAACGTTTCAATCGAGTCTCGTTTGTCTCGTGAATCGCTCATGGCGGAGTCGGCGCCTGTGCCGCCCATGAGGGTGTCGTTTTGTTCTCCGCCGAAGAGTCGGTCGTTGCCGCCGGCGCCGGAGAGCGTGTCGAGTCCGTCGTCGCCGAAGAGGTCGTCGTTTTGTGCGCCGCCGACGCAGTAGTCGTTGCCCGCGCCACCGACGCAGGTGTCGTTGCCGTCGTTGCCGAAGAGCTGGTCTTGTCCATCGTTGCCGAGCAGCACGTCACCGTTTGCGCCGCCGTTGAGGGTGTCGTTGCCCAGGCCGCCTTCGACATACGAGCCGCGCACGCCTGCGCCGAGGGTGACACGGTCGTCGCCGTCCATCGCGAAGATCGCGATGCGCTTGACCTTGGACGGCGTGAATGACTGCGTCTGCGTCCCGAGCCGGACGATCAGGCGGTTGTCGCGATAACGCATGTTGATGCTGATGGTGTCGTCGTCGTTAGTGGTCTTGAAGATCAGCGTGCCCTTGCGGTTCAGCGTCGCTTTGCGCGGCGTGCCGGCGCCGCCTTGCAGGCGAGTGAGCATCCAGTCCTCGCCTCCGGTGCTACCGCCGACCACGACCGAGCCGTTGGCGTTGACCCGAAGCGCCAGCCCGTTCGAGACCGTGGCAACGCCATCGATGCCGTAGGTGTAGTCCGCTTCGCCGTTGGGCGAATAGCGCGCTACCGCACCGTTGCCGAAGAGGAAGATGTCGCCGCTCGACGACGCGACGCCGAGGCTCGAGGGGAATCGTCCCAGGCGATCGAACTCCGTGTTGAAGCCGCTCGCCGGGGTGCCGTTGGAATTGAACTTGTGCAGCACGAGGTTGAGCGTGCCTTCGCTGGAGAGCGTAAGGATGCTGCCGTCGGCAAGCACGTCCATGTCGAGGGTTTGCGAGGTGGCGATGTCGCCGCTCTCGCCGAAGGTGAGGGAGCCGTCCGCATCGAACGCGTTGTCGAGTTGGCCGGTTGAGGTGAGGCGGAAGAGTTCCTGCCCCATCAGGTTCTGTCCGTCGGTGGTGTCGGCGTAGTGCGTGGCCAAAATGATCCGGCCATCGGACATCACTTCGAAATCTTCGATGGCGTCAGCGTGATTGAGCGCGGTCGTGCCGCGACCCGCGCCGGTGCCGTTGCCGAACCCATTCACATCCTGCGTGCCATTGAGGTTGTAGCGCCGCACGAGAACCGGATCGACATAGTCGCCCGGGTTGTAAGGCTGATTCGGATCGACGCCGTTGAGGTCATACCCGCGACCGGCCACGATCAAACGCCCGTCGCTCTGGAAGGCGACCTTCTCGAAGGCGATGAACGCCTGGTCCTGCTGGATCAAACCGTCGGTGCTGAAGCTGTGATCGACCTGCCCGTTGGCGGTGAAGACGGCCGCCCCGGCGGGTTGGCCGGTGGCACTGGTGCTGTAGATGGCGGCGAAGCGTCCGGTGGATGCATCGACGGCGATCGCGCCGGGGTCCCCCATGTTCGGGACGATCACAGTGGTTTGCGAAACACCGCCGGTGGCGAAGGTCGTATCCAGCTTGCCATCGGAATTGAAGCGGGCGATGACCAGTCGATTGCCGGAATCAGCTCGGCCGAACGCGAGGAGCTTTCCGTTGGGTGCGGGCAGGAGCTGCGCGATGGTTTCGGTTTCGCCGGCCAGATCGAGTGTGGTGATTCCCCCCGACCCGAAGGTCGCATCGATCTCGCCGGCGCTGAGCAGCCGCCGCGATTCGAGGCGTTCGATCCCGCTTGGCATATGCCGACCCCTGATCTGACCCATTCCCCCGAGATCCCACCCGGGGTGCCCTGTACAAGCGGCCCTCAGATCTAGAGACGCCACCCATCCATCGTCTCTTTCATTTCATTTTACCCAGATTTCACGTCGGGAATTTTACAGATTTGTACTCGTTTCTTAGGATGTCGCGTGTCTTGGGAAAGGTGAGAGTGAGTCTCGCCACCGAGCGCGAATGGGAGCAAAGAAATGCCAGAAATGAATCGTCGTGAGTTTACGATCGCTGCCGTCGCTGCTTGCGCGGCCGGAGCCGCCTGCGCCGCCTGTGGCGAGATGGCCTTCGCGGATGAAAAGCCCAAGGAGCCAACGCCCCCCACCGCCCTTGAGAAAACCCCTTTCGACGTCGGGCCCAAGAGCGAATACGCCAAGGACGGCATCGTCGATAAATATGCCAAGAGCCACCGCATCCTGGTGGTCACTCATGAGGGCAAGATCTACGCCCCCACCGCCACCTGCTCACACAAGAACGCCGTCGTCTCGCTCGTGGACAAAGAGCTCAAGTGCAAGGCGCACGGCAGCAGGTTCTCCGTCCAAGGCACCCCCACCAAGGGCCCGGCCAAGGTCGCGCTTTACCGCTACGCCATCTCGGTCAGCGACAAGGGGAACATCATCGTCGATCGGTCGAAGCAGTTCGAAGAGAAGAAGTGGGACGACCCGGCCGCCTCAATCACGGTGGCGTAACAGGTCGATCAAACCGTTCACCAGAATGCTGAGCCCCGCGATCGCAACGATGAACGCAATCGCGAGAAGATACTTCGTCAACCCACCAAGCGGGACGAGAAGCGGGAGCGCGATCATCGCAATCGCGATGAGAAGGACGATCGCACCGATGCGGATGACGTGACGGGGATGCACGGGAACCTCTCGCTGCTCACATCTTTAATTCCACAGCAAGCCGTAACACCTCCGCGATGCTCCACGCTTGCGCGCAGCATCCGACCGGTCGGTGCGGGTCATCGGCTTCGAAGATCTCGCTGATCTGTCCGATGCACGCGGTCTCGTTCATGTGATCGATCAGCGGGGAGAGCCAGCGCCGCGCTTGCGCGATCGATTCTTCGGAGCGATCGTGAACGCGCAAATAAGCTTCGAGGAACGCGCCTTGCAGCCACGCCCAGATCGTACCGTTGTGATACGCGCGGTCGCGCTCGAACTGGATGCCGATGTACTTCGGGCTGAACTTGGGATCGCTCTTCGCCAGGGTTCGCAGTCCCATGGGCGTGAGCAGCTCGCGGCGGACGACTTCGACCACCGCGCTTTGTTGATCGCGAGTGAGCGGGGAATTGGGCAGCGACACTGCGAAGATCTGGTTCGGCCGAATCGACGAATCACGCGTATATTTCCCCGCCCCGCCGTCCACCACATCCGCCAACCCGCGGAAGGGACTGATCCAGAACGCCTTGGTGAAGCTGTCCCGAACCTTCTCCGCCAGTGCGCGCTCGTTCATCAGCACCAGGGCGTGATACCAGAGCGCGTTGATCTCGACGGGTTTGCCCTGCCTGGGCGTGAAAGCGATGTCGCCGCACTTGGCGTCCATCCAGGTGAGCTGCGTATGCGCATCGCCTTGCGTGATGAGCCCGTCAGTTTCGTCCATGCGGATGTGAAAGCGCGTGCCGCGACGATAGCCGTCGAGGATTTTCTGGCACGCGGGGCGGAGGGTCTTATTGAACGTCGGCTCGTCCTTCGACAGGCGAAGGTATTCGAAGCACGCGTGGATGAACCAGAGGCTCGCGTCCACCGTGTTGTAGTGCGGCTCATTGGTGTAATCATCAAAGCGATTGGGAATCATCCCTTCGCTCACGTACTCCGCGAAGACGCTGAGCACCTTCCGCGCCTGATCGAAGCGCCCCGGCACCAGCAGCAACCCGGGCAGCGAGATCATCGTGTCGCGGCCCCAGTCGGCGAACCAGGGATAACCGGCGATGACTGTCGTCCCGTCGGTTCCATCGGGCGATTTGCGGTAGACGACAAAATCATTCGCGGCCCGCGCCAGCTTTTGCAGCGTGTTGGACTTGGCGCTTTCCGCGAAGGAGCACGCCTTGGCGATCGTCGATCGGCGGGCTTCCAGCGCATGCGACCAGTCGATCGTCTGATTCTTATCGATCGTCCCCCACAGCGTGAGCTGCGTTTTTTCCTTCACCTTGAGCGTGAATCGCCCGGGGGTGAAGAGGTCTTCGCTGTCGTCCTGCCCGCGCTCGGTCTCGATGGGGTAGACGTGCCCGTACCACCAGGAGGGGTCTTTGCTGAACGATCCCAAATCGGCGCGGAGAAAGAGCGCATTGCCGTCCACATGAACGCTGACGCCGCGCTCTTCGATTTCGAAGGGCAGGTCATATCCGTTGGCATGGCGGGTCGTATGAAAATCGCGCATGGCGAAGAATGGCGCGACGCGGAATTCGAAGGATTTCTTCGTACCGGGATCGATCGTGTAGCGGATTCCCACCGCGTTGCTCATCCATGGGACGAGCAATTCCTTGGTGACTTTCACGCCCTCGACGTCGTAGTGCCAGCGGGCGATGTCTTCGAGCTCGAATTTTTGCAGATAGCGATGGCCTTGGGGGTGCACGCTCTCACGGAAGAAGTTGACCGCCAGCTCGTGAGGGTGTTCTTTGTCGTCATCGAAGACGATCATTTCGCCCAGCCGGCTCAGGGTGGCGATGCGTCCGACGGGTGGCATGGTGGCCGCGATGAGCAGGCCGTGATATTTGCGGATATTGCAGCCAACCACGCTGGAGGCGGCGAAACCGCCCAGGCCGTTGGTGAGCAGCCACTCTTGCTGTGCGAAGGGCTCGAGTTGGCCGAAGGTGTCGAGGGAATACAATGACATGGCGCGGATGGTAATCCTGTAACAGGCCGCCGGAAAGCGGCATCGAACAGATGCGATGAAACTGACGCTGGTTACTGCTGTCGTACTCGTGCTGAATCTGCCCGCCTTCGCTGCCGAGACGCGAATGCCTGTGCTCGTCGAGCTCTTCACGTCCGAAGGCTGCTCATCGTGCCCGCCGGCCGAGGGAATGCTGCAGCAGTACACGAAATCGCAGCCCTTCGCGGGCGTGGAGATCATTCCGCTCGCCTGGCACGTGGACTATTTCAACACGCCCTGGGTCGATCCGTACTCATCGCGTCAATACACCGCCCGGCAGAAGGAATATGTTGATCGGTTCAACCTGCGAAGCTGCTACACGCCGCAGGTCGTAGTCGATGGATCGGCGGAATTCGTCGGCGGGCAAAAGCCGGAGTTCGCCGATGCGATGGCGAACGCGGCGAAGCATCCCAAGGGCATCGTCGCACTTTCCATTGATTCCACGGACGAAAAATCGGCGCGGGTGAAGATCGACGCGTCAAAACTTCCCGAGATCAGCCGCGGCGACACCGCCGAGGTCCTGATCGCCGTCGCGGAGAACGGCCTGCTCAACCCCGTGAAGCGCGGCGAGAACGCCGGCTCGAAGTTGCGTCACGCCGCCGTCGTTCGTTTCGTCCGCCAGGTGGGACAGATCGATCCCAAGTCGCCGGGTCAATTCAGGGGCGAGACCACGATCGAGTTCAAGCCCGAATGGAAACGCGATCAGCTTCAGGTGGTCGCATTGGTGCAGGAATCTCGCACAGGCCGGGTCATCGCGGTCGGCACTTCGCCTGTTTCCGCTGTTGCCAAGTAGCAACGCCCTTCGATTCGAGCGCACGATTTGCTATGGTGCGAATCGATGCTCAGCACGCTTGTTCCCGCTGTTGAGTTGCCTATTGAATAGGCACCCTTCCCGATCCGCCTCTTTCTTAGGCAGATCGATGCTGTGGTTCGCCCGCGGCATAGGCTTTTTTATTGCTTTTTGGGAACTTCGATCCGTATACTCCGCCCCGTTTCTCGAAAGGTTTCGACACTTTTATGGGCGACCGCCGCCGAGACAATCTCCACGGACTTCCTCCCGCTCAAGGGCTGTATCTCCCTGAATATGAGCATGACGCCTGCGGCGTCGGCTTTATCTGCCACATCAAGGGGAAGGCCTCTAACTCCATCGTTGACAATGCGTTAACGATGCTGGAGCGGATGAACCACCGCGGCGCGTGCGGGTGCGAGCCCGACAGCGGCGACGGCGCGGGCATCCTGGTTTCCCTCCCGGACAAGTTCTACCGCCGGGAGATGAAGAAACAGAAGATCGCCCTGCCGCCCCAGGGGCAGTACGGCGTCGCAACGGTCTTCCTCCCCAAGGACATGGTCAGCCGAAACGCTTGCATCGGCATGATCGAGGATGTGGTCGAAGGCTACGAGATGAAGGTGATCGGCTGGCGGGATGTCCCGACCAATAGCAAGTTCGTCGGTCCGACACCGAAGAAGAGCGAGCCGAAGATCCGCCAGGTCTTCGTCGGCATGGGCGAAACCTTCTTCAACCGACAGGACTTCGACCGCCGGCTTTATCTCGTGCGCCAGCGCGTCGAGAACCTGCTGGAGTTCGGCGAACACTCTGACAAAGTTCGCGAAGGCTTTTACATCTGCACGTTGTCTGCCAACCGCTCTGTCTACAAGGGCATGCTGACGGCCGAGCAACTGCGCGGGTATTACACCGATCTTTCCGATCCGGATTTCCAGTGCTCATTCGCGATGGTGCACTCGCGCTTCAGCACGAATACCTTCCCGAGCTGGCGATTGGCGCATCCGTATCGCTACCTCGCGCACAACGGTGAGATCAACACCCTGCGCGGCAACCGCAACTGGATGCGCGCCCGCTACGGCTCACTCCAGTCCGACGTCTTCGGCGATGAGCTTCAGAAGATGTTCCCCATCCTCACCGAATCCGGCTCGGACTCGGCGACACTGGATAACTGTCTTCAGTTCCTCGCGGTCAACGGCCGAAGCTTGCCCCACTCGGTGCTGATGCTCGTGCCGGAGGCGTGGCAGAACAACACGCTCATGGACGCCGACCTCAAGGCGTTCTACGAATATCACGCCTGCCTGATGGAGCCGTGGGACGGCCCGGCATCGATCGCGTTCACCAACGGCAAAGTCATCGGCGCCGTTCTCGATCGCAACGGCCTGCGCCCGTCGCGCTATTACGTGACCAAGGATGACCTAGTCATCATGGCGTCCGAAGTCGGCGCGCTTCCGGTCGAGCCCGAAAACGTCGCCAAGAAGTGGCGGCTCCAGCCCGGCAAGATCTTCCTCGTCGACATGCAGAAGGGGAAGATCGTTGACGACAACGCCATCAAGCGCGAGCTGGTCGATAAGCGTCCCTGGCGGCGGTGGCTCGATGAGAACATGGTCAACCTCGACGATCTGCCCCTGTCGCAGAACGTCCAGGCGCCCGATCACGACACGCTCATGGTCCGCCAGCATGCCTTCGGCTACACGGTCGAAGATTTGAAGATGATCATGGCGCCGATGGCCACGACCGGTCAGGAAGCGATTGGGTCGATGGGGACGGATACGCCGCTGGCGTGTCTCTCGGAAAAGCCGCAACTGCTCTACGCGTACTTCCGGCAGCTCTTCGCGCAGGTGACCAATCCGCCGCTCGATGCGATTCGCGAGGAGCTGGTCACCAGCATGTACACGTACCTCGGCCGCGAGGGGAACCTGCTGGACGAGACGCCGAAGCACGCGCACCTGATCAAGCTGAAGTACCCGGTCATCAGCAACGAAGAGCTGGAGAAGCTGCGCGAGGTGGCGGTCGGCGATCTGCGATCGGTCACGCTGCCGATGCTCTTCAACGTCAACGACGGCGAAGACGGGCTGAAGACCGCGCTGGAAGACCTGATGACCAAGGCGGCGGCGGCGGTGAAGGACGGGGCATCCATCCTGATCCTGTCCGATCGCGGCGTGGATGCGGATCACGCGCCGATCCCCGCGCTGCTCGCGACGGCGGCGGTACATCATCATCTCATCCGCGAAGGAACGCGCACGCAGTGCGGGCTGGTCATCGAGACCGGCGAAGCGCGCGAGAGCCATCACTTCTGCCTGCTTATCGGCTACGGCGCCGGGGCGATCAATCCGTATCTCGCCTTCGAGACCTTGGCCGACCTGGAGAAGGAGAAACTCCTTCCCCCGGACCTGGATTACGCGCACGCGAAAAAGAACTACATCAAGGCCGCCAACAAGGCGATCCTGAAAGTCGCTTCCAAGATGGGCATCTCGACAGTCCAGAGCTATCGCGGCGCGCAGATCTTCGAAGCGATTGGTTTGTCAGACGAAGTGATCGAGCGGTACTTCACCAAGACCGCATCGCGCATCAAGGGCGTCGGGCTGGATGTCGTCGCGCGCGAGTCGCTCGAGCGACACCGCCACGGGTTCCCGCCGATCAAGGTGAACGGCGAAGTGCTCGAGTCCGGCGGCATGTATCAGTGGCGGCGCGACGGGGAATACCACATGTGGAACCCCGAGACCGTCGCCAAGATGCAGCAGGCGGTCCGCGTCGAAAACTTCGCGACGTTTCAGGAATACACCAAGCTGGTGAACGACGAGGCCCGCCATCGCTGCACGCTGCGCGGGTTGCTCAAGTTCAAGGGCGGACAACGCCCGCCGGTCAATATCGATGAGGTCGAGCCGGCCAAGGAGATCGTCAAGCGCTTCTGCACCGGCGCGATGTCGCTCGGATCGATCTCGACCGAAGCGCACGAGAACCTCGCGATCGCGATGAACCGCATCGGCGGGAAATCGAACACCGGCGAAGGCGGCGAAGACGCGCGGCGGTTCAAGCCCGACGCAGAGAAGAAATGGCCCGATGGCGAACCCCTTCGCCGTCGCAGCGCGATCAAGCAGGTCGCGTCGGGTCGGTTCGGCGTGACGGTTGAATATCTCGTCAACGCGGATGAGCTTCAGATCAAGATGGCGCAAGGCGCCAAGCCCGGCGAAGGCGGCGCGCTGGCGGGGAACAAGGTCGATGAATACATCGGCAAGATCCGTCACAGCACGCCGGGCGTCGGGCTGATCTCGCCGCCGCCGCATCACGATATTTATTCGATCGAGGACTTGGCGCAGCTCATTCACGATCTGAAGAACGTGAACCCCGATGCGCGGGTGAGCGTGAAGCTGGTGAGCGAAGTGGGCGTCGGCACCGTCGCCGCGGGCGTCGCCAAGGGCAAGGCCGATCACATCCTCATCTCCGGCGATTCCGGCGGGACCGGAAATTCGCCGCTGACGTCGATCAAATACGCCGGCATCCCGTGGGAAATGGGATTGTCCGAAACGCAGCAAACGCTGGTGCTGAACAACCTTCGCGGCCGCGTTTACGTTCAGACCGACGGCCAACTGAAAACCGGCCGAGATGTCGCGATCGCCTGCCTGCTCGGCGCCGAAGAATTCGGCTTCGCCACCGCCCCGCTGATCGCGTCGGGCTGCATCATGATGCGCGTCTGCCATCTGAACACCTGCCCGGTCGGCGTCGCCACGCAGGACCCCGAGCTTCGCAAAAAGTTTACGGGCAAGCCCGAGCACGTCATTAACTTCTTCTTCTTCATCGCCGAGGAAGTCCGCCAGATCATGGCCGAGTTGGGCTTCACCAAGCTCGAGGACATGATCGGGCAGACGCACCTGCTCGAGTTCGAAGACGTGAGCGAGCACTGGAAGGCCAAGCACCTCGATCTGTCGGTCATCCTGCATCGCCCCGAGGTCGGGCCGAACGTCGCGCTTCGCCGCGTGATGGAGCAGGACCACGGGCTGAAGGATTCGCTCGACAACACCAAGCTGATCGATCTCGCCAAGCCGGCGATTGAGAAAGGCGAGAAGGTCAAGGCCGAACTGGCGATCCAGAACGTCAACCGCACCGTCGGCACGACGCTCTCCGGCATGATCGCCAAGAAGCACGGCTTCGCAGGTCTGCCGGACGAGACGATCCACTTCAAGTTCAACGGCAACGCCGGCCAGAGCTTCGGGTGTTTCCTCGCCAAGGGCGTGACGCTCGAAATCGAAGGCGACGCGAACGACTACCTGGGCAAGGGGCTCAGTGGCGAGCGG